>Ga0209187_1000013_pt1 | contig 394480 bp, 313 predicted proteins | sample BantaG_FD_187430 | JGI IMG/M metagenome (GOLD analysis project Ga0209187, IMG submission 187430) | Marine algal microbial communities from Bantry Bay, Ireland - BantryBay_4 metaG (SPAdes) (version 2) | ecosystem: Host-associated > Algae > Red algae > Unclassified | place: Bantry Bay, Ireland...
AACTATCACACTGATCTATATGGCCACCTAGCTCAGCGGTACGGCATCGAGCAAGAGCAGACAGCGTTCTTAGATGATGGACAGGCATCTTATGCTTGGCTATCTGAGGCAGGAATTTTTTGATGATATCGCTTACCTCGAGAGTATGTTTAGCCGCCAACTACTGATCCAGTCGATCTAGCACAGAGATCCTATCACCATCAGGTAGCTTAGCGTACTTAAGATATCCTAAAGTGGTAGAGATGTGTGAGTGCCCAAGAAGTAGTTGTAAGGAAAATATAGAGCCGCCTCTATTGAGGTAGTGGACAGCAAATGTATGTCTGAGTGTATGAGCCGATCCACGCTTACTTAGATTAGCCCTTCTGATGATCCGTTTTATGATGTGCTGGATACCACTAATAGAAAGTGGTTTGCCAGAGTCCTTGTAACTTTGGATGAATGAACGATTCCGTAGGATAAAGGTCCGGGAGACCTTTAAGTGAGGGAACCGTGAAACGGGTGAGTAAGCTTGTTTTATACCGATAGCCTTGGCATATTGATTAAGGGTCTGTTTTAAACTCGTACCATAAAAGACTACTCTAGTTTTGTTTCCCTTAGAGTTGCGGATCGTGATGGTGTGACAGGTCTTATCAAAGTCACTTGCCCGTAACTTGATGACCTCTCCGATCCTCAACCCACAATCAAAGAGTAACTGAATAATAAGTAGTTGCCGCACATCTCTACAGGTCTTAAAGATGATCTTCATCTCTGCAGGTGTGAAGATCTCTGTATCAAATTTTTGGACTCTAGGATTAGGGATCTTTACAACCAGATCCAATCGATTTGCAATGTGTCGGAAATAGTATTTGAGAGAGCAGACTCTAACATTAAGAGTAGAAGAAGCAATATTGAGTTGCTCCCGTTGATAGACTAAATAAGACTTTATCTCATCAACGGTACAATCTTCAGGAAGGCGTTGGTAATATTCAATCAGTATCTTTATTCCTCTGAGATAGTTTTGTCGCGTAGCAAAGGCAGATCCTTTAAGTGCCATATGCACATCCATGCGTGAGATTGCAGCATCGAAACGATCAATACCAATTGGGATGAAGCTTTTTTTTCATAACTTAATTTTTAGTGTTGGATAATATAGTAAGAGGGTCTAAGATTGTGCCGTGTTTTTTGAGCTGCGACGGAGGAGCTTTGTTCAACACAGGATGATCAAGGAATAGTTCCTTCGAAATCTCGACTATCAATTACGTTTTGATACCTCGGTCATCAGGGTTCTTTACTGCCCGTCGAAATACTGCATGGTCGAAATACCCCAAACAAATATGCCATCAAAGTGATTAGTATTTGGTACCGAAAGAAAAGTAACATTACTGTTATCTCTATTATAAGCTACTAATTCTTCACTATTAAAGTAGGGAGCCACATTATCATCGATATTATGAGAAATCAATGCCGGAACACTTATATACCATTCATGTATATTGTTTTCAGTTAGGGCATTGTTCCATGATTGAATCTGAAAAAGATAATCTTCTAAAAATTGTGGACTATACAATTCTTGAGGATTAGAGGGCAAGTTCTGATTTATATAGGTAGCATCATACTCTCCTAAGAAAAGTCCTCTTTCTATATTTTCAGAATAAGGGGATTGGAAGTAATAAGACATAGGTTGGCCTAATTGGTAATAGTCATTATAACTTTGAACAAAGAATGCATTGCAAGGTAAACAAGTGTTTTCTGTCTCCTCGAGATTAATAAAAGAATCGAAAGTCCTCTTCATATTATATGCACCGGATCCTAGAGAAATAGCGTTAACTTTTATCTCTCCTTTTTCTTCTATTAGTTGTTGTAAGGCAGCTGTTGCAAATGCTCCTTCAGAGTATCCTGCTAAATAAATCTTATCATTTACGTCTAATTTTAGAACCTGCACTAGCTCCTTGGTGGCTTGAATCATATCATATGATGCGCTAGCTAATGTTGCAGCTTGATGGTATGGATGAATTCGCGCCTTATCAACCCCGTATCCCAAATAATCTGGCAAGGCAACAATATAACCATTGGAAGAAAAAATACTCTTACGACTCACCACTGAAAAATTGGCATTTTCCGAAGGAGCTTCTTGATCATGAAAGAAGGTCGAGTGCTGTATACTAATAAGTCCTTTTGCTTGCTCCATATCAGGTACTAGGACAGCTCCACTTAATTCTATATCCATTCCCTGTTCATCCTTAGATTTGTAGACAAGTCTATAAACTGAGATATCTGTTTTAATAAAGTTATTTGCTATCTCATTATTCCAATACCCTCGCATATCACTTACTGAAATCTCATCTATCTTGTCATAGGAAACTATAATACTATCTGAATTAAATTCCAATATAGGATCTTGAATGATCTCAGAGCATGAAAAAAAAGCCATTGCGTTTAAGGCATAAAAAAAAACTACTTTTAAATATCCAATGTTTTTCATTTCTATATAATTTTGTTCTGATTGCGAAAATCAGCTAAATTGAAGGCTGTACCTTTGACTTGAGTTTAAAATTCTGAATGGTATCAATAATTGATTGGAATGGACTCCAGTAAAATCGAATATTACGATAAATGGGTTCTTAGTGGAGTTGTACTACTACTAACGGCTGTCTTTACTATTCTCGGGGGTAATCTGTCGAAAATTAGATTAGATATTGTAGCCATTAATTTTCTATACACCATATGTGCAGTCTTACTACTAAGAGGTCTAATTCATATATTAGATATCCATTACCCTTGGTCTAAGAATCTTTATGCTCGATTCGCCATTCAGACAATTAGCACTCTGGTTTTATATTTTGTAATTCAGAGTATTATTCTGTTCTATTTGGAACCACCCAATCAGATTACTTCTGGTGCAATCTTTGGGACTTACTTTGTTGGAACCTTAGCCCTTCTTATGATTAATAGCTTGTATTTATCATTATACATCAAACATAAAGGGATACTTACCTCAATTAAAAACAATAAACAAGGATTTATTGTAGGTAAATTAGGATCAAAACGTCTGAGTGTAGTACAATCAGATTTGCGATATATTTTTATAGATAACACCTTGATTCGGGCTATTGATAAAGAAGGACGGAGTATAATCCTTAATGATAACCTTACAGACTTGGAGAAGGATTTAAATCCAAATCAATTCTTCCGAACGAATAGACAATCAATTGTTGCGCGCCAGATAATAAGGGAGGTGACTTATAATTCAAATAAATCTTGCACTCTTAAATTATTGGATATTAATAAAGATATTACTGTCAGTCGACACAAGGCCCCGAAGTTTAAAAAATGGCTGAAAACAGTGAATACTATAAAAGAAACATAGTTCATTACCGATAGCGAATAGCGATCTATTATCTTAGTAATCATCAAAGTAGGGATATCAGGTTTAATGTTCAGCTCTAATTCTAGCTTTTCGTGGGTAGCACTATAAGATAGTTTGAGCAAGATCTTCTTTTCCAGATCTGAGGGAGGTTGATCCTATGTGTTTAATTTTCGCAGGTTCATAGATAGTCTCTCAATCTATAGAATATGATCTATTTGTATTGACTGACACTACATAAATGTGGTTTATCTACATAATTATATAGCTATTCTACATATAGTTTTTTTCGCTTAGTCTAGGTTGGGATATTAGCGGGTATTAATCCCGGCACTTTCTACAATTGGCGTAAACGTTATTCGGGAATGGATAGCTCTCATCTCAAGCGACTCAAGGAACTAGAATCAGAGAATGCAAAATTGAAGCGGATGTATGCAGACCAAGCATTACAATTAGTAATGGCAAAAGATGTAATATCAAAAAAGTGGTAGGGCCTTGTTCCAAGCGACCAGCTTTCCTTTACCTCCGAGAAAAGTATGAGGTGAGTAAAAGCTTGATCTGTCAGACGATAGGATTGTATCGTAGTACTTTGCAGGTTCAGTACAAAGATGATTCAGAGACTGAAAATAAACTCAAAGAACCTGCCACTAAATATCCTAGAAGAGGAATGGATCATTATTATGGAAAGATCAGGTTGCAAGGCCTAATTTGGAATAGAAAACGAGTAAGAAGAGTATACAACAAGTTGGGTTTGAAGATGCGAAGGAAACACAAACGTAGACTGAACATGCCTTATACAGAAGGACTTTCACAGCCATATTCCCAAATGTCACATGGAGCATGGATTTCATGAGTGATGGTCTAGAAGATGGAAGAAAAATCAGGACGCTAAATGTCATAGATGATTATAATAGAGAATGTCTCTCCATTGAAGTAGGAGTGAGCATTTGTTCTCAAAGAGTTATAAGAGTGCTTTATCAGTTAGTTGAACCCAAAGGAAGACCTGAGAGGATCAGAACAGATAATGGACCAGAATTTACTTCATCCCATTATTCAAACTGGTGTGAAGAGCAAGGAATCATGCCAATATATATCCAACCTGGTAAACCAAATCAAAGTGGATTTGTGGAACGATTTAATAGGACATTCAGAGAAGACGCACTAGATGCATACATATTTGAAAGAATCTCTCAGCTTCAACTGAAAGCAGATCTATGGAAGCAAGATTACAATATTGGACATCCACATCAGTCACTTGGCAGGATGAGTCCAAGAGGGTTTAAGAATTCACGACGCAAAGTTATTGATGCATACGATATAGTAAAGGTTAAAATGAATGACTCTTACGAGTCAACCTTGACTATTTCTCCTCCATCAATTGGCCGTAAGCTATGCGAATTATCAATGGAATAATTTAATTTAACAACTGGAGCTAAACAGGTAAGCCTTCAATTCTTGAACCTTTTAAATCCTGGTACTAATGCTTCGCATCTAATTACAACTGTTCTTTTTTTTCATTAATTTATGTTTTAGAGAATCGACAAGATCGTCGATAACTCTAAGGTAGGATGTTTTGCTTTAGGGCTACCGGAGGTTTTGTTCAACAAGCTGTGACCACATCATAGGCTATCGCCTACGCTGGGTACAGCCGATCAGTTATGGTGCATAAAAATCGAAATAGTAACAAATGAATGAAATGAAACTAACTGGTGGAGCAAGAATCGGAATGGCAAATGCTACTTGGCCTTTTGCAACATTAAAAGTTAGTAGGAACAAATTAGAACTAAATGCATCAATAGTTGGGAACTTAGTTTTTCAGCCATCAAACATAAAATCAATAGAACCATATACCCAAATTCCTCTAATTGGACAAGGAATAAAAATCAACCACAATGTTGATTCGTACAAAGAAAAAGTGATTTTTTGGACATTCAAAAATCCAGAATCCGTGATTAACCAAATTAAACAAACTGGATTCTTAAGTAATCAACAGGAAATAGGAACGAATTCAATTTCAGAAATTCAGGAGAGGCAAAAAAGAGGAGGTTGTCCAATTAAAAAATCGATAGCAATAGGTGCTGTAGTTATATGGAATCTTCTTTTTCTGATTGACTTTATACCATTCTTCCAAGGCAAATCGGAAGGACTGCCAATTGGAAAAGGAATATTAACTGCTTTAGGAATATTGTTTTCAAGTGCTCTTTTAAGTCTAGTTTCATCTGATTTCAGAAGGATAATATTAAAGGAAGGGCGAACATTGGAAGACATAAAGAAATTTTCGATTTTCATTATGATAATTAGTGGCTTTATGTTTTTCAACTTTTTAATGTTTATAAGAATGGCAAATTAAAATACGACACCATAACACAAAGCGAGTAATACGCAATTGAAAATTGCGATGGTGGTCGTTGTTGAACAACGCCGTCTATAGAGTTACAATATTATCTATGTTGAGGTCGAGTTAGAAAAGTAGAATCTTAAAGTAACAACTAAACTTGACGAGTTGGAGTCCGATATCTATTAGGTCGTCAGCAATTACGAATTTCCAAGGAATCATGAATGGTTTATTGATTAAAGTGTATTTGCATAAAGCAGGGCAATAGTATCCTATGTGCATCACCGATACACTTACTTGCCTAAGACTTGATCCTATTTTGTTATAGTGGATAATCATCATGGTGCGCTATGGCTCTAAGATAATTGTTAAAGGTCTCTTCACTACGACCAGCTAATATTATCTTTTGGAAGAAGTCATTCTTGAACCTTTTAAATCCTGGTACTAATGCTACGTATCTAGTTACAATTGTTCTTTTTTTTTCATTAATTTATGTTTTAGAGGATCGACAAGATCGTCGGTAACTCTAAGGTAGGATGTTTTGCTTTAGGGTTACCGAAGGTTTTGTTCAACACATAATGACAGAATCACTCCTACGTCGTGACTCTGCATATCATAATTCCGTTCGATCCGCTCTCAACAATTTAAAACAAGCATAAATGAAAAAAACAACCATATTCATTTCTATAAATCTAGTTGTTGCATTAATCTTTACGGCATGTATAGGCTCCAAGTCAACAGTTCAAAGTGCTGATGACATCGTGGTAGATGCGAAGACCCCAGTCATTAATGAGCCAATAGAGTTAACTAAAACAAGCAGCATCTCACTGGCTGATTTTCAAGCTTTAGGTTGCCAAATCGAAAGGCCATCGCCTAACGAAATAATACTAATAGCTGGTAAACAACCCTGTATCCTAATGCTGTCAAGTGATAAGCTGAAAGCACTATCGGCCGATAACTGGATGTCATTTAAGCGGGAGTGTGATGGCAATAGTGCCTTAGGCATAAGTCTATTATTTTGGTCTGAAAACAATACAGGGCATCAACCAGATTTGACAATTGCAGAAGGTATTTTTCCTGGGGTGCCTTCAAGGCGGGCGATCCCTTTGACATTATTAAGAGAAGGAAGAGGAACACCTAAAACACCCGGATCTTTGATTAGCTTTGCATTTGGTGCTGGATTACATTTAGATGAGTGGTCAAGGTTTGGAATTGCAATAACAGATTATTATGGTGAAGGAGAACGTACAGTTACCATAAAGGATTTTCAATTTACTGACGAAGAACCTGACTATCCAGTTGGAGATCAGATCATTGTTGATGAGATCGGGCAATGGCAAAAAGCCTCTTTTAAAGATAAGCTTCAGAATGCTCCAGAAATGATCGCTTATTTACAAGCAGAAGCTGCTAAAAAACTTCCAGAAAGAGAAACGAATAAATGGAGCCACTATGGAGGGATCAAAGAAAAACAATTCGAATCTAGCGGTTATTTTAGAACACAATACGATGGAGATCGCTGGTTTTTAGTTGACCCTGATGGATATGCGTTTTACAGTATAGGGGTTGACATTATCGGACAAGGCATAGGCGGCAACGTAGAAGGTATTAGATCGCTTCATGAGTGGTTGCCACCCGAGACAGATGATAAGTATCGTGCTGCCTGGCAGGTGGCAGATTATATTCAGGATATCCGCTCTCCAAGTGGATTTAGTTCTCAGAATTTGTTTGATTTTGGAGTAGCAAATTTAATCAAGGCCTTTGACACGCAGTGGCATGAAGAATGGTCAAAAATAACATCAAGGAGATTGATAGAATGGAATGTAAATACTATTGGAAACTGGTCTGATACTATTTTTACTAAAACTAGTAAGACTCCTTATGTCATGACCATGGAAGGATTTCCTACTACGCAACGGCGAGTTTTCCGAGACTTCCCTGATGTTTTTAGTGCGGAGTATCAAGCAAACTCTGAGAAGTTTGCTCAGCAACTCTATACGTTAAAAGATGACCCTTACTTAATTGGTTATTTTATGAATAATGAGCCTGGATGGGCTTATGTTTCAGATCTAAATATTGCTGAACAGCTATTATCTAAAGGTGATGGTTTAGTTTCCAAGGATACACTGATCAAGTTTCTCTCCAACAAGTATGATCAAGATATCAAAACATTTAACGAAAGTTGGGAATCAAATTTTAATAGTTTTGAGGAGTTAAACCAACCTGTGAGACGCAGTTCTGAACTTTCTGAGACCGCAAATAATGATTTGAAAGAGTTCTCCAAACTAATGTTGGAGGAGTACATTAGAGTGCCTGCTTTTGCGGCGAAAAAAATTGATACTAATCATCTAAACTTGGGAATGCGATGGGCTTCAAGCGCATTAAAACAGAAGTGGCGTTTTGCTGGGAGCCAATATCTAGATGTATTTTCTATAAATAATTATTCTGATGATCCTACTCCGAGATTAGATATAGCTGCAAAAATGTCGGGAGACATGCCCATACTCATCGGTGAGTTTCATCATGGCTCAATGGAAGCAGGACATACCACCTATGGAGCCCGGTGGACGAAGACCGAAGCTGACCGAGGGATCGCCTATAGGTACTACGCAGAAAAAGCGGCGAATCACCCAAACAGTATTGGGATCCATTACTTTGCTTTTCATGATGATCCTGTATTGGGGCGATTCGATGGTGAAAATTTTCATCATGGCTTTGTAACCACAGCACACAAACCTTATACAGACTTTATAGATGGCTATAAAAAAGCGAATGAAGGCCTCTACGATATTATCCTTAACAAACGAAAACCTGTAGAGAAATACCCGGATGGTATGGTTCAGTTTATACCATTGTCCTTTTAACTAAATGTGCAAATAACAGTGAAATGCTATTGAGAACATAGTGAATGATGGCTAGTCAATTGCACAGCGGGCTTGTTATATGCATAAATATTAGAATCGTAGATTAGGAACTACAGCCGCCGCCAAATAATAGATTGAACCATCTATCACTCTTCTAAAAGGGCATCTATAAATGACTCAAAATCTGCTTGAAAATCTATATACTTCTGTCCTGTTGCTGGGCCATTAAAGCCGGTGTGGATTTTGCGGACCTTATGGGTCTTGTCGATAAATATGGTAGTAGGGTAGGAGAGCACATGGTTTAGCATAGGTACTTTCTTTTGTGCTTCATCTTTATCAGATGATCCGTACTGGGCTAGCAGTATCGGATAATCAATTCCTATATTTTCTTTTAATCGATTTAAACTTTTAAATGCCCCAGCTTTTGTTTTGGCATATTCGAATGCAAGCGCAACAAATTGTAAGTCTGGATGCGCATTCTTTTTATAATACTTAGCGTAGTATCTGCTTTCATCTATACAGTTTGGACACCACGAACCCATGATCTGTACAATGACAACCTTATTATCAAATGCTGAATCACCTAAGGAAATTATTTCGTCATCAAGATTTGGAAACGAAAAATCAAAACTGTCGTAACCATCCCTTAGGAAGGTAAGAGAATCTTCTGCGGGCAATTCAAAATCAGCATTCTTTATAGCGGTAAATTTCGCTTGGTAATGGTCTCCCGAGTGAAAGACACCTTCTGTAATTTTATTACCATTGATCTTTGCGGTAAACAAAAAGGCATGAGCTCCATCAAAAACAGAAAATTTTAATTCTGTCCCACTTACTACGCCTTCTAAATATCTATAGTCCCCTGTTGTAGTCCTGATGGTACCAGACATCTTATTGCCATCTTGCTTGAAGATTCCTTTGCCAGCAAAGTTAGACGCATCGTCTTCGGTAAAGGTCATTTCCCAAATACCACCCACGCTTTGGTCGGTTGGTTTTACATCTAGAAACCTGTCCGTTACACCATGAGTGAATTTAACGGGCACAATTCTATCTAAGCTTTCCTTAATGTATTTTGCACCTGAGATATTTCCGTTGTCTAACTTACCTGCAATGTAGCCTTCATAAACCTGAAAATTAATTCTTACAGAGTCCGAATAGTAAATGACTTCTTCTGCTTCTATAATTTCTTCTGCATTATACATTTCGATTCTTCCATCAGCACTCAGCTCAAAATTAAACGGTAATTCCTTGCCTCCCCCGACATCGATAGTAGCTCGATATGTTCCTGTCTTTAAGGTTTTATGCTGTGTGGTCTCACAAGAAACTATGGCTAGAATAATAAAGCTGTATATCAAATATCGCATGCTCGTCAAATTATAGAAATGATTTAATAAATAGCGTAAAATTAGTGGTTAATGATCAGTTTAGATTCAATACTCCCTCCGGTAAGCTCATCTTAGACGTATAGTAATCGTAATGCTGACTCGGGGGCAGGTATGGGTTTAGACCTCCCTTTTAGGAGGTATCCTATGACTGTTAGTAACCAAGTTGTTCTACTATAGTTGATTTATTACACAAGAGGGATTTAAGAGGAAATCAAAGACGGCTATATATCTAAGCCGCGGTGTTTCTGGGTGTAACATAATCACACAATGAACTGCACCATCCATTCAAATAAATGGCTTTATATTAGTCAATCAAGTATCTGAAAAAGAACTCAGCCATATGCGAATAAAACAACTTTACTTTTTCCTATTATTAAGTTTTATGTTTTGCTATTCCTGCTCAGAAAATGTAGAACCTACTTTCGCTAGCACTGATGGAATCCCAGAAGAAAATAGATTCACCAAAAGAGTCCTTGACTTTAACCTGAATGAGCCAATGGAACTTGATGAGCTGGGGGATAGAGGGATTATTTATATCGAGCGACAAGGAATTATAAAACTATATGAGTACGAGACAGAACAAATAAAAATATTGGATACCATAGCCGTACAATACAAAAATGAAGACGGATTACTAGGTCTTGCAGTAGATCCAAATTTTAATGATAACCAATGGATCTATTTGTTTTATTCTCCAGATATAGATGAAGCGATTCAGCATGTTTCTAGGTTTACATTAAATAATGACAAGCTATCTGATGAAAAAGTAATATTGAAGATTCCGCTCATAAGAAAATGCTGCCACAGTGGCGGATCGTTAGAGTTTGGTAAAGATGGCTTACTTTATATTGGTGTTGGAGACAATACTAATCCTTTTGAATCATCAGGCTATGCACCGATCGATGAAAGAAAAGATAGGCAACTCTATGATGCTCAGAAATCAGCAGCCAACACCAATGACCTAAGAGGTAAGATCTTACGAATCAAACCGAAGCCAGATGGCACTTATGACATTCCGGAAGGAAACTTATTTCCAGAAGGGACTAAGGACTGTCGCCCAGAGATCTTTGTGATGGGTTGTCGTAACCCGTTTCGTTTCTCGATAGACTCTAGGACAAACTATGTCTACTGGGGAGATGTAGGACCAGACGCAGGAGTAACCGATAGTCTGCGAGGTCCAGCAGGGATGGGAGAGTTTAACCAAGCAAAGCAGGCAGGGTTTTATGGCTGGCCATATAGTCGGGGTAATAATCAGATGTACCATGATTATGATTTTGCAAACAGTAAACCAGGCAATAGTTTTGATCCAAATAATATCATCAATGACTCACCTAATAATACAGGGATAAAACAGCTGCCTCCGATACAAGCGTCTATGGTGTGGTACAGCTATGCGAAAACGGACGATTTCCCTTGGGTAGAAGAGGGAGGTGTTAACCCTATGTCTGGTCCGATCTACCACGCAGAAGATTACACTACCGATGAAAATTCTTTTCCAAGCTATTTTGAAAATAAGTGGTTTGTATATGAATGGATGCGTGACTGGATATATGTTGTACAGTTAGATGATCAGCAGGCATATGTCAAAGCAGAACGGTTTATGCCTAGCACAGAATTTTCGCACCCAATGGATATGTTGTTTGCTAAAGATGGTAAATTATACATTCTAGAATATGGTCAAAAGTGGAATTCAAGAAATCTAGATGCCCGATTATCAATCATAGATTACAATCCTGGCAATAGACCTCCTATTGCAAAACTCTCTGCTGATAAAGAAGTGGGAGCGGCCCCTTTGAGTGTTAACTTTTCTGGAGCAAACTCTTATGATCATGACAAAGATAACCTGCAATATGCATGGATAGTTGAGGGTAAAGAAGTCAAGACAAAAACACCTGACCTGCTTCATGTATTTGAGACACCAGGGATTTATGATGTAGAACTAAAAGTCTCTGATGCTAAAGGAGACATGACGAGTACAAACCAGAAAATATTAGTAGGTAATGAACCGCCTAAGATTAATATAAAGCTGAGTGATGCGAATACAATCTACTGGGCGAATAAGAAGTTGGACTACAACATTATCGTAGACGATTTAGAAGACGGTAATAGTGGAGATAAGACTATAGACCCCTCTAAAGTAAAGATAACGTTTAACTATATCCCCGAAGGAGAAGACATGATCCTAGCGAGTATAGGACACCAACAAAATGCCATACCCAAAGGGTTAGAACTCATAAAAAATGCAGACTGTGAGGCCTGTCATGCAGAGCAAAAAAAAGTTGCTGGACCAAGCTATCAGGATATTGCAACTCGATACAGTATAGAAGACAAGCAGAAGATAATACATAGCATCATAAAAGGAAGTCAAGGAAAATGGGGAGAAGCTATGATGTCTCCGCACCCACAATTAGAAATAGAAGAAGTAGCAGAGATGGTTAATTATATCCTTTCGCTAGATCCAGACAAACAAGTAAAAGAAAACCTTTTGCCAATATCTGGCAGTTTAACCTTTGATAAACACCTGGAAGGTCAAGCAACTGGAAAATATGTTTTGATGGCATCCTATCTAGACAAAGGAAACCCCAATGTAGAAGAGTCAAACCTTTCGGTTATCGAAAAATTGGTTTTCGTGCCTCCTAGAATAGAATTAGAAGACGCGATAGACATGCACAAGAAGTTAAGTACTTGGGAAGTGGGAGATAAAACAGTAGTAGGCTCGATAAAACACGGTAGAGAAATAAAAGTAGCGACAATAAGCTTCGATAAACTAAGTAGCCTGAGCATAGGGGCAACTTATAACAAAGACTACCTATACCATGGAACTGTAGAGGTGAGAAAAGGGAAAAAGGAGGGAGTTTTATTAGGAAGCAAAAGGATAGAGCACTATGATAAAGACAAAAGGACCGCTAATTCTTTTGAGATAAGGATCGAGCCAACATCTGGTGTAGATACATTATTCTTAGTGTTTACTAATCCACAAAATGAAGATCAATTTACTATGAACGGAGATTGGGTGCAGCTTAATTATAGCAAGTAGTAGATAGAAATGCTTTGACAAAAACTTGAATTTTTTATCAAGCAGTAAAAATTATTTATAACAGGAATAGATGAAAAATTTTATCGTGTCATAAAAGTCACAAAATCATACTAACTTAACTACGAGCAAAAAAAACTAAAGCATCAAACATAGATTTTTATACAAAGGCACACTTATTTTAATTGGTTTTGGCTTCATAGCCATCTTTCTAGCCTGTCAACAAGGCCAAGATGCTTCCGTTGCTGATCAAGTACCGGACCAGATAGATTTCAACTTTCATGTAAAACCGATTCTCTCGGACAGGTGTTATGCTTGTCATGGTCCAGATGAAAAAACTATCGAAGCCGATCTTAGGTTAGACTTAGAGGAAAGCGCACTAAGCTCCCTTGCGTCAAACGGCTCACCCAATATCATAAAAGGAAAACCTTATCAAAGTGAATTGATCAAAAGGATCAAGAGTCATGATGGAGATTATATGATGCCTCCTCCAGAATCTGAGTTAAGCCTAACAGAGTTAGAAAAAGAAATCCTAGTGAAGTGGATAGAGCAAGGAGCAGAGTGGAAAGACCACTGGGCCTTTATGCCGCCTGGAGAAATCAGTTTACCAGACGTAGATGATGCAGAGTGGTGTAATAATGAGATTGATTATTTTATTCTAAAAAAACTAGAAAGTGAAGGATTAAAACCATCAGTAGAAGCAAGTAAAGAAACGTGGATTAGAAAAGTAACTTTTGACATAACAGGAATTCCCCCGAGTATAGAAGACATAGAATCTTTTAAAGAAGATGAAAGTGATGAGGCGTATGAGCGAGTAGTGGATAGACTTTTAGTATCACCTGCATATGGTGAGCGCATGGCTTCTTACTGGCTAGATGTTGCGCGCTACGCAGACTCCCATGGCTATCAGGATGATCGCCCTCGCACCTCATGGCCGTGGAGGGATTGGGTCATTAATGCATTCAATGATAACTTGTCTTATGACAAGTTCGCCATATGGCAGCTAGCTGGAGACTTACTACCTAATGCCACTTACGAACAAAAACTTGCATCAGGTTTTAATAGAAATCATCCCATCACGCAAGAAGGTGGAGTAGTAGAGGAAGAATACCTAACGGAATATGCCGCAGATAGAACACATACTTTCGCGACGGCCTTTCTAGGCTTGACTGTAGAGTGTGCTCGTTGCCACAGTCATAAGTACGATCCGATTTCTCACAAAGAGTACTACTCTCTGATGAGTTTCTTTAATAGTATTCCTGAGCGAGGGCAGATCAATTATTTTGATGAAGCACCATCTCCAAAAATGAAAATGGTGAGCCCCGAACTGGAAGCACACATTGCCAGTATCAAAGAAGAAATAGAATTACTAGAATCAGAGCAAGGCAAACTAAAAGAAACTGAAGTAGAAGATTTTAAAACTTGGCTAAAGAATACTCTTTCCAAAGAAGAAATAGTGGAAAGCCTAGGAAAAGGTTTGTTGGCAGATTATGATCTGAATGAAGAGGACAACAATTTTATATCAAAGGTAGTAGGTCAACCCGAAAGCCGCATGAATATCAACCTTCCACCTAAAATAGACTTACCAACTCAGGTTACTGGTAAAGAAGGAAAGGCACTAAAGTTTGATGGCGCTAATCACTTGTCCATTGGAGATGTCGGTGACTTTGAGTGGTATGATGATTTTAGCTATGGAGCATGGGTCAAATTTAGCAAACCACATCAAGAAAAAAACTTAGGTATACTTGCCAGAAGGGTTGGCGAACAAAAACAACAAGGATACGACTTGATCCTAAAACCGAATAGGAAAATAGGAACAAGACTTATACACCAATACACACCGCACTGGGATAAACCTATAAACCTAGCTATCGATGTAGAGACAAAAACTAAAGTCAATCCAAACCAATGGACACACCTAACGGTTACTTATGATGGGAGTGGAAAGGCGGCAGGATTAAATATCTACATCAATGGCATAGCCCAGCAACTAAGTGTCACAATGGATAGCCTGAGAAATAAAACCATTTTGACAGGCAATGATTTTTTAGTTGGTAATTGGAATCATAGGGCGAGAGAGACGGGAGATATTCTTGGATTCAAAGGAGGAACAGTCGATAACCCTTTTGTATATGAAAGAGAACTAAGCCCGCTAGAAGTTAAAGAAATAGCGAAGAGTAATAACAACTCCAGCAAGGCAGAAAAGTATAAGCACTATCTAGTCAACTCAAATGATGATTACAGAAGAATAAATACTGAACTATCCATGCTACGTCGAGTAGACCAAGAGATACCTGAGGTGATGATCATGGAAGAACTAGATACCAGTAAGGCTACTTTTGTATTAGAGAGAGGAGCTTATGATGCACCAACAGATAGTGTAGGCCGGACTACGATAATGGCAGTCTTGGATTTTCCAGAACAGTATGAGCGCAATAGACTGGGTCTGGCAAAGTGGTTGTTTGATGATCAAAATCCATTGACCGCTAGAGTTATGGTCAATAGATATTGGCAGATGTTTTTTGGGAAAGGACTCGTTGCGACCTCCGAAGATTTTGGAAGTCAAGGTTCATTACCAAGCCATCCAGAATTGTTGGACTGGTTGGCCGTTGATTTTAAAAACTCAGGATGGGACATGAAAGCGATCATCAAAAAAATGGTGTTGTCTTCTACCTACAGGCAAGATGCATCACTAAATGAAAAGCTATTAGAAAGAGATAAGGAAAATGTTTTACTGGCCAGAGGACCATCTCAAAAACTAACAGCTGAAATGTTACGAGATCAAGTACTGACAATCAGTGGACTGCTCTATGAAAAAGTAGGTGGTAAATGGGTAAAACCATATCAACCTAAGGGCGTCTGGAAAGAATTAGCTAATCAGATAGGAGAAAATAAATACAGAGCAAGCATAGGTAAGGATCTTTATAGAAGAAGTATCTATGGATATTTTAAGCGGACGATTCCGCCACCAAGCATGCTAACCTTAGATGCCTCAGAGCGAGCAGTGTGCACAGTGAAGAGACAGCAGACGAGTACACCTTTACAGTCATTGGTCTTGTTAAACGATCCGCAGATCTTAGAAGCATCAAGAGTCTTGGCAGAAGACTTACTTAAAGAAGGACTTAACAAGCAAGACTGTATAGAAAACGCATTTTACAAGATCACTTCCAGAGAGGTTAAGTCTACAGAGCTAAACCTGTTGACAGATATTTATAATACCGAGCAGTCCAGATTTGAAGAAAACGAAGGAGATGCGTTGGCATTGTTAAGTATAGGATATTCTAACCATGATGAAGAACTTGACAAAAGCAATGCCGCCGCTCTCACAGTAGTCGTCAATGCTATTTTGAATTTGGATGAAGCGAAGTTTAAGTAAGAGTCTTTTCTTAAAGCCAATTGTAAACCACTGTCACCAATACAGTCTAAACATAAATAGAGGAGTGTTTTGCAATAGCGACTTCTCTATAAAAGCTAAGGTAGGTACCTGTTGCTCATCTCTGTAGTCGAGGTAATACTCTCGAGCAAGAATGTTATCTCTGTTGAAAATATTGATAAAGGAGAGGGAAAACTCTGCTCTTATATTATTCAAAGCTTTTATAGTTGGGCGATAGTTAACATTGAAATCTACACGTACATAGGGCTTTAGCCTATCATCATTAATTTCCACATAATCGATTGAGTAAAACTGTTGCTCCTCCTCCACATCATAATAATCAAAAACGCCAATTGGGTTAGAGAAGGGTAACCCAGAATGATAGTGAGTATGAATAGAAAACTGAAAATCACTAAAGTTGTAGCTGCTTACTAGGCTGAGATTATGCCTAATATCATTAGGTGCGAACAGAGGTTTATCTCTTATATCTGGAAAGGTAAACAGTACTTCTCCCATGGCATAATTGATCCAAGTATGAAATCCAGACCATCTTTTCTTAAGTAATACATTGAGACCTCTTGCAGATGATTCGCCGCTCGAGAAATCCGTATTCGTAATAGCACTAAAAAGAGGTGATAGGGTATTAAGACCTGTTGTCTTATTGTAATAGGCTTCCATGTCAAGGAGCCAACCACCTTTGGTGTATATAAGCCCTGCTGCAATTTTAGAGGCTCGCTGAGATTCCCTTGATTCCGTACTATTAATGATCCAGAGTGGATTATCAACTTGCAAAATATTACGACCGTATTCACTTAGCTGACTGATAAATTGGTGATATATCCCGCCTTCAGTTTTAATTCTTAGTGATTTGCTAATCGCTAATTGTACGGTAAACCTAGGAGAGAAAACCCATTGATCTTGGTCTTGATCATAAGTAGTTCTCATACCCACATTTGCAGATAAAGAATTTTTAGTGTAGTGACTAGAAGCATATAAGTTATGGAAGCTACCGGATTCTCTACTTCTATCTTCGTAGTAGGGCTTGTGGATATTATCATCTATCAGCTCAAATTCTACTTGTTTAATATTATAAGTATACCCGCCACTTAATGATAAATGTGGAGTGGGCAAAACTTTTGTAGTGAGGGATATACTTTTATCTTCAATGTCATTGAACTGGTCATAATCAACTAACATGGAGCCTAACTCTACTTCATCATGCTCTGATAAATTACGGTAAACGGATTGCACAAACGAGAGACTAGTGTTCCACTTTTGATTTGGGTTCCAATCTATCTGGGTATTAAACGCTCTTGTATCAACGGATATATTCGTAGTTGATAAAAAAGGATCATCAGGAAAAGAAAACTGATATTGAAAATTTTGATGATTGCTATATAGACTGGCTTTAAGAGAAAGGTGATCAGTAGGGTTATAAATTATTTTAGTATTCCAATCTGAGTAATTGAGTTGCTGGTCTGCATTGATAAGACCTTGCTCTGCACCTTCACTAAAGTCATCTATCAATGAAAACTGAAAGACTTTAGTGGTATAATTTTGTAAAGTTGGGGAATCATAGATTGAATTAATACTATGTCTACCAGAGAGACTTAGAGTTAACTTATTTTCTAGGACGGGTATATCTAAGTTGATATGATTTTCTGTCAGTGTCGAACCGATACTACCATGGTTAGAGCCATAAACAGAGTCTTGTAAGGAGATGTCAATGATACCGCCAACACGATTATCGTACTTAGGATCATAACTCCCTTTGTACACCTTTACCCGATCTACAGAGAAAGGATTTATGGCAGAGATCATACCAAACAAATGCCCAGCATTATAAAGCGGCGTACCCTCCCACAGGATTAGATTTTGGTCCGGAGTGCCACCACGGATATATAGATTACTGGCACTATCGTCTATACTCATGACTCCGGGTAGAAATTGGGTAGTTTTAAGGATGTCGTGCTCTACGCTAGAGTGATACTTAGATAGCGTACTGTAATCTAGCTCATAGCTATTATAAGTAGCTCCTTCTGTGATACCATCTATCAGGTAATCGGTAATCACAATTTCTTCGTTCCAAAAATTCTCATTTATTTCTAAGAGAAATGGATTGCAATCATCAAGCTTTAATTTTTGTATGCTGATAGTTTTAGTTTTATATCCTAGATAACTGATTTCTATTTTTTGGTTTTTATATGCGGTTAGAGTAATCTCAAAAAATCCAGCTGTGTTAGATTGGCTACCTGCAATTGTATTTTGTACAAATATATTAGCACCGATGAGAGGTTCTTGATTATTGGCATCTAGGATGGTTCCACACAACTGATAGAGAGAGGGGTCCGACTTATAGATTAGGATGGTCTTGTTATTTATTTCGTATTCAAAAGGTGTGTCATATAAAACTGTATTGATAATTTCGATTATATTCTTTGAAGGAAATTTCCCTGAGTAGGTGTAAGTCTCCAGAAGGCTCGGATCATAATTTATTGTATAGTCTGATTGGGCTTGAAGGTTTTTAATAATTGTACTAAGCTTAGTTTGATCTGAAGTCTCTCCATTATTTTGTGACCATAGTGGGTAAAGTGGAATACAGCAAAAGAATAAAATTATGGAAGTAATTAGGTTCTTATTCTTCAATCAGTACTATATTATTTGTTTGATCTATGCTATATTTTAACCCTAAGGGTTTACATATGTTTAGAACGGCATTTTCTAAATTGTCATGTTCAAAGCCGCCAGAGAATCTGTCATCTAGCATAGGAGACTGCACTTTGATATCATACTGTCTTTCTAGCTCAGCCAATACACTCATCACATCTTCGTCATAAAACCGAGAAGTACCACTCTGCCATAGCGGTTTAGTGTGCTGGATTACTTGGTTAGTGTTCATCATGCGGCTTACTACATTGACAGATTCACCTTGAGTAAGTATGGTTGACTGTGTAGTCGACTCTACTTGTACTTTTCCTTCATAACATTCCACGTATAGGTTGTCTCCTCTGGCTCTTACATTAAACTGTGTTCCCAGTACTTTTACAGTACCGTTTTTTGTATTTACTATAAATGGTTTTCCTCTATTAACTTTAAATGATGCTTCACCAATTAACTCTATAGCCCGCTCTTGGTCCCATTCCTGTTCATTGTATTTTACTGTTGATCCATCATTAACTGCGATACTAGTTCCTTCTTTGAGGTCTAGATATTCTATAGTTCCATTAGAGGCGAGTAGTACCTGTTGATCAGGTGAGCTAATAGTTCTTACTACAAAGAACAATAAGACTAAACTTGCAGCTACGCCACTCATCCATACCCAGTTTAGTCTTTTAACTTTAGTCTCTTTTTTATAATACTTCTCCTTAAAGTTTTTGAGACCCACTTCCTTATCATATTTGGATATCTTCCATTGATCGGTTGTAGTTTTTATCTTTTTTAGATCATCCAATGCACCACTTTTCTTAAGCTCCTCAAGCTCTTCATCTGTAATATCTTGACTTAACCACCTTGCGTATAAAGTTTCTTTTTCCTTCATGCTGTAGATTAAACAACTTAAGGGGCGGATACCCTACAGTTTTTTTGATAATTTTCTTAATATTATTAATGCTTTATGCATTCGTTTCTCGACTGCTTTTGTACTGATACCCAGTCTTTCGGCTATTTCTCTATAGGTAAGGTCATCCATTCTACTCATTAAGAATACTTCTCTTTGTCCACCAGGTAAACTTTCAATCGCGGTTTTTAACCTACTTTCAAACTCATTCTGCTCTAATAAAAACTGTGGGGACTCTATATTTCTATCGGTATGACCTCTTTTTTCAAATTTCAGGATAACCTTTTTGTGTTTCTCTTCATTGAGAAATTTATTGTTTCCTATTGTAAAAAGGTAAGATTTTACTTTTTCAAGTGAAACCTTAGCGCACTCTTCCCATAGTTTGCCAAAGGCATCTTGCATGAGATCTTCGGCTCTGCTAAAACTACCAGTTTTATAATACATGAAATTACGCAGATGCTCAGAGTAAGTAATGAATACAGACTCGAATACTTTCTCTTCACATATTGATTTAGCCATACTTCCTTTCCCTATTCGTGAATTGTTTGCACTTAAATATTTCTTTAAAAATAACAACTTAGGCACAACTAAATGGAGCCTATTAGATCATAAAGCAAATAGGACTAAATCTTTCTAATTGATAAAACCTTGTGTAATGGGGTAGGGTATTTGACCCTCAAGTTGTTTCAATCTAAACTCATTCAAAATATCCAAAAAATAAAATATTAGATCACCAACAATGAAAGTCATCATATCCATTAGTTTGCTTACAGACGTGACGTATAATTTTACCATAGCTCAGAGCGAGGAGACCTCAAATCAATCAACCCTACTAACCAGTAAGGTTACTAAATCAGCAGCAGATCAGCGAATGTTGAGAGACACTATATCTGGTCAAAAAATTACAAATCTGATTCACCAGAACACTCCTGCCAATGATAATGGTATGGGAGCAATTTCGTGCGAAGAAGGACGTAGAACATTCCACAAAACGGTGAACTTTAGGGACCGTAAGAAAAACACAAAAACTATTTGTTGTGCACTACAAAGTAAATCAGTGAAGAAGAACAAGACGCAAGCAATAGAAAGAAAACTTAAAACCTCTAAACACAAATAAAACCAAGTGATTAAAATTTGTAAAACTTTAATCGTAGCTGCTATAACCCTCTCCTTATTAATGTCGATAAGTGAGTTGGCCGCATAAAATATTAAGGTTTTCATATATGGTAGGCCAGTCAAATGCTTAAGGAAAAGATGATGTAGAACCTAGTACTGTAACAACACTTTAGCCAACTTTATGACTAGCACAGCTGCTGCTGAGTTTAGCTATATCTAAAAGCAAAATGAAAGTTGGTCTACACGTAATGGTGTTGGAGTACGCTACGATAAACCAGTACTAAGGGCTTTTGTTATAGCGGGTTAGATAAGTCTAACCCGTTATTTATATATCTAAACTAATTGTTTTTTAGGTCCAAACCACCTTCTCATCCATCTGATGCCAAGTCAAATAGTGAGCACTAAACTGCTCATCCAATACACCGCGTCTTACCTTTAAAGTAGGAGTAAGACATTGATTTTTTTGACTCCAAGCTTCTTTCTGTATAACTATGGTTGAGATTCTTTCGAAGGGTGCTCGCTGTTCATTTAGCTCAGTAGCAGTTTGTAACAATGACGACTCGACTGCAAAAGCTTCTGCTGCAATACCGATTACTGAGAGATTGACAAGCGCGATAGGTTGCGGTATTCCTAAACCAACGACACAAACCTGTTCTATATAATCGTTTTTCATGAGTACTTCTTCTAAAGGATTCGGAGTCACATAGCTACCCTTAGATGTTTTAAAGGCATCGGTTACACGACCAATAATTCTAAGAAATCCTTTTTCATCTATGGTTCCCCTATCACCGCTATGCATCCAACCATCGACTAGTACCTGAGCAGTTTTCTCTGGATTTTTATAATAGCCCATCATGATATATGGAGACTTAAGTAAAACCTCTTGAGTCTCTGGGTGTATCTTTACTTCAGCATCTGGACGTGCGGATCCTACAGAGTCTTTAGGGGCATCTAGTTGGGGTGAATGTGTGATTGCCCCACATACCTCGGTCATACCATAGGCTTCGATAAGATGTATACCAAGTTTTTTGTAAAAATCTTTCAAAAAGGAGGGCGTAATCGCAGCACCTGTAAATGCGGTATGCAAATCAGAAAATCCTAGGCTTGCTCTTAATTGTTGTTTGGTTTTTTCTGCTGTTACAGGATTCGATAAAGCGTAATTAAGTTTCTCTATAGGTAGCTTAGCTATAACACCTAGATAAAATTTAGTCCAGATTCGAGGCACAGCAAAGAATAGGGTTGGTTGTGTATCCCTCAAGTTCTTCGCAAAAGTCTCTAAGCTCTCTGCAAATGAGATGGTACCTCCTAAGGTCAATACAATCAACTCCATACCGATCCGCTCACCGACATGATTAAGCGGCAGAAAAGACAAGCATCTTATCTCGGGAATTTTATGCAGGCCTATCCAACTGGTTGCTTTATCCGATGCCATCATCATAGCTGGAGATTTGTAAGAGAGCATAACTCCTTTTGGAGTGCCAGTAGTACCAGAGGTAAACTTGATGGTCCATAAACTATCTAAATCAGGAGCGAAATTTTCTTTCTTAGCTTCATGCGCAGCTAAAAGATTATTCCAATCTTCACCAATATTTACTTTTGCATTGCCTTCATAGTGAGGATATTTAATGATGTGCAAATCATCAGATATGGCTTCGGCTCTATCTCCCCAAGCATCTAACTTCCCGACAAACAAAGCTTTGATATCGCTCAACTGGATTACTTCTTTAAGCTGCTCTTTAGGTAAGCTAGCATAGAAGGGAACAGACACAAAACCACCGATCATAATCGCTAAGTCAGTCAAAATCCAATGGTAACAATTCTTAGAAAGAATCCCTATGTGATCTCCCAGTTGTAATCCCTTCGCTTCGAGGGCAGAGGCTATCTTGCGCGCTTCTTGTCCAGCCTCAGCATAGGTCAAGGTATGCCATTGATCTCCCTTTGGTTGGCGCAAGAATATTTTATCGGGTTGTACTTCTTCCCAGTGATAAAAATGTTCAACAGTTGATTTGAGAGATTGGTCGTTTGCAGTCATGTTAACAGCGTTTAATTTTTTAATCCACTTCTATTAGTAATTTTTAATAGTCCATTTAGGTTTCCGCTTCTCTGCGAATGCTCGTGATCCTTCCCAGAAGTCATTGCTGTTGAGTAGGTCATCAAAAATATCATGAGGAGTAGTTACAGCTTCATCTTCACTAGCATGGCCAGCGGTATGATGATACAGCTTCATAGTACTTTGGACTGCGGAAGGTGAGGCAAGCGTGATTTTGTTGGCTAGCTCTAGGGCTTTGCTCATCAGCTCATCAGGTGCTGCGATATAGTTGATCAAACCGAGATCAAGTGCTTTTTGTGCAGTTATAGCTTGACCTGTAAGCATCATTTCCATCGCTGCTTTTTTCCCGATTTGGCGGGATAATCTTTGCACGCCACCTGCTCCAGCGAATAGTCCTATTTTAACCTCAGGCAACCCTAGCTTGGCAGCTTCAGAAGCAATGATTAGATCGCAAGCCATAGCAATTTCTAAGCCACCGCCTAAAGCATGACCATTGATAGCTGCGATGACAGGCTTAATTCTATTGCGTCTACTTGTTAATCCTGCAAAGCCCATCTCGGGAATATACATTGGATTGCCAGCAGCCATGTGTTTGATATCATTTCCAGCAGAGAAAGATTCTTTCCCTTCACCAGTAAGTATGGCAACCCTCAAGTTGGTGTCTTTTTCGAAAGCATTAAACACACCAGCCAGTTCTTCATTTGCAGGAGGATGTAAGGCATTGCGAACAGCGGGTCTGTCAATCGTTACTTTAAGAATCCAACCTTCTCGTTCGACTTTACAGAATTTATATTTTTCCTTAAAAGTGTCAATGAGCTTCGGGCGATATTTCCGGAGATCATTCTCTTTGAATGCGAAACGGTTACCCCTAGGATCATATTCTACAAAGATTGACGCCCCAAGAGGATCATTGTTTGCTATATACTTTACAGTCTCTGTATCAGGCAGGGTAGTGCTCGCATAAAACCGCTGGTTAGTGTTTTTTAATCTACCTATTACTATGGCCTTCATCGGAAAACCTTTGAAATAATGTATGGTATAACTTTCCAGAGTAGCTTCTCCATTTGGTCGACGGCTTATCTCCAGATGCTGTTGATCATCTACTTCTTTTTGTAGATGTTCACTACTAGAAGGTTTCCACGCCGAGGTAGGCGCTGTAGCAGAATATATTCCCACTGCGTGTTTAGACATCCAACCACCATTGGCATATATTAGACCAAATCCACCTTTATCCGTCCGTAGTTTTTCGACCATGGTAGCGATAGCATGCATCGTATAGTTGTTCCCTGGTCCACCAAAGAAGGGCAAGCCTCCTGTAACCGTGAGCGGTCGAGTGTCACTCTTTTCAAGTTGGAGGATACGCTTAGCTTCACGAATTACGATCGGGAAGCAACTATACATATCCAAGTGTTTTATTTCTGAGGAATTAAGACCACAGGATGATATTGCTCCTTTTATCGCTCTTTCCATAGCCAAGGATTGCCCTATCGATGATCTCTTAAGTAACACCTCTTCGGACACATAACTAGAGCTGTGAAGATAGACCCACTTTGCTTCATCTATTCCTAGTTCCTTGGCTTTACCTACAGTTGTCATTAAAACTGCAGCCCCTTGATTGACACGATCCTTAGCAATCATTTTCTTAGTATAAGGTGCTACGATAATAGGATTGCGGTCAGTTGTGTCCGTTATAGCAGCTCCATCATATTGTTGCCTATCTACTGCATATGGATTCTGAGCAGCTATTTTGGAAAGTGCTGCTAAGTCTTTTCCGATTTCTTGATTATAACTTTTCTGATCTTGTTTCAGGTTAGCTCTCAAAGCATTTTCCATGAGCGCATAAAACTGCATAGGCATGAGGACTCGGTGCTTGGTTTCTTCAGCAGTAATTATATGCTTTCCTAATCGTCCTCGATCTTCTAATTGACCAACAATCTCCTCAGACCAATCCAATTCAATTTTTTGTTTTTTTGAGGCTTTGACATTTGCCAGTGCCTCTCCTCCAGCCAGCAGAGCGATGGTGTGTTGACCAGCAGCTAGTTTTTTGGCCATCTCTGCGACTAGCTTTTGTGGAGAGTCGCCTCCTACAGAATCATAGATAGCATAGTCGGGATCTGCTCCAATTCTTTTAGCAATAGATCTTGGAAAATTATTTGTCTTACCTGTTTTGACTTGGTGCATAGGGGAAGAATCCGAAAATGTTTTTACCCCTGCGATCACATCTATATGAGAAACGAGACCTTTGACACCAGTATCTTTGATAGCTTCTAGTGCAGCCTTAGCTGCTAGATCGGCATGCGAAGAAGCCGTCGATAAATCTTCTGGAACAGTCTCTGTGATCTGTCCAACACCAACGATGATAGGTGTTGCATCATCTACGCTTTGAGGTTCTTTCATGTCATCTTAATGTTTAATAGAAGCTTTGTAAGCCTTGGAATCAATCGTCATCTTAGCAATGATCTCACACAGGACCTCTGAGGTACCACCACCTATAGTGCCTAACTGGCTATCACGGAGCAACCTAGCCATTGGGTAGCTTTCCATGTATCCATAACCTCCGAATAAGCGCATGCATTCATAACATACTTTGTCACTAAGCTGAGTCCCGAGGAGTTTGGCCATTGCCGCTTCTTTGATGATATAATCTCCTTCGCTATATTGTTTATAAAGAGTGTAGACGAAAGTCTTAGTAGATAACACCTCACTAGACATCTGTGCGATACGATGCCTAAGGACTTGAAACCTATTTATTTTTTTGCCAAAGACCTCTCGCTCTGCCATGTAGTTAAGTGCAAGGTCGATAGCAAGTTGTGCTTGTGAGACACCGATTAATGCCATCGCTAATCGCTCTGATGCAAAATGCTGCATGATATAAAAGAAGCCTTTGTTTTCATCTCCAAGTAAATTCTCTGCAGGCACTCTTACATTGTCAAAAGCTATCTCGCCAGTATCTGATGCATGCCACCCCAGTTTTTTGAGCGGCGTTGCACTTACACCTTTTCGGTCACGCTCGATGATAATCATGCTGATGCCGTTATGACCTTTTTCGCCAGTACGGACTGCTGCAACGATATAGTCACTCAAGACACCATTTGAGATGAAGGTCTTTGAACCATTAATGACGTATTCATCACCATCTCTTACAGCAGTAGTACTAAGAGAAGCTACGTCTGATCCGCCCTGGGGTTCTGTGATAGCAAGACAGCCTATGAGTTCGCCTTTGAGGCCAGCAGTTAAGTATTTTTGCTTTTGCGCTTCACTGCCTTCACCATTGATGTGAGCAAGTGCAAGACCTGCATGGGCACCTATCGAAGTACTGAAACCTCCAGAGTTCATCCGAGTCATTTCTTCTGAGTAGACCACGGAGTAAAACACATCCATATCCATACCTCCATATTTTTCTGGATAAGTGACACCCATAAATCCCATCTCTCCGAACTTCTTATAGATATATCTAGGCACTTGCCCGTCTGCCTCCCATTGTTCAATATTAGGTCGCACTTCTTTGTCTAAAAAATCTCGGAAGCTTTGTCTAAATAACTTATGCTCTTCTGTAAAAAAGTACTTTTCCATTTAGTTTATCTTAATCTTTTATGAGATGAATTATCCTTTGGCAAAATGCTCTACGATCTCATTTATAAGATTCGTATTATTCATCCAGTCATATCCTGTAGATGTCGGGACGTCTGATGTTGTGAACTTCACAACTACTAACTCTGTATCTGAATCAACATAGATCCATTGACCGAATAAGCCTTTTGCAAAAAATGCATTTTTATCAGTATGCCACCATTGTCGGGTATAAGAGTAGTTATTAAACTGTTTGCCTCTTTTAGAATCTGCAAACTTTTCTTTACTACCACCCTTCTTCACATGTTGTACTACCGCTTTTGGAACTATTTGCTGTCCGTTATAAAACCCATCGTTCAACATCATCTGTCCAAACCTTCCTGCATCTCTAAGTGTAGAATTAATTGCCGCACTTACCAGTTCATCTCCAGCAGAATTCCTGACCACGTAGGCATCATGTTCTGCGCCGATCTTTGACCATACTTTTTCGCTCATTATTTGAGAAGTGTTTTTACCAGTTACTTTTTTAATAATCAATCCTAATAACTCTGTATTCAGACTCACGTAGTGGAATAGCTCATCGTGGTCCCTTCCTTTTTTTATGCTTTGAAAGTATTCTACCATATTCGCAAATGGTGAAGGAGGCCCAGGAACATCTACAAACTGAGAAATCTTAGCAAACTTATAAGCATCTGATTTTGGGTCGTTGTATACTTCGCTGTATTGAATTCCGACCAACATGTCTGATACCATTTCTACTGTCGCTCCTTCCCATGCAGTGCCTATTAATTCTGGTAAGTAATCGAGCACTTGTTTTTTCATATCAATCTTGCCCTCTGAGGCTAAGATATCTGCTGTAATTCCTGTGAGCGACTTGGACATAGAGAACCAGTTGTGGCTGCTGGATGGCGTCATATTGTCAAAGTATTTTTCGTAAGCTATTTTTCCTTTATGAAGGACTAAAAATCCGTCTGTTCGATTAGAATCTAGATGCTCTTCAAAGGAATAAACCTTACCATCAAACTGCTCAATTTTTAAATCTTTAAGTGCTGTTACTGGAGCTTCTTCCAGTTTCGTAGGGGTAGCTCCTTTAGCAATAGGATTAGTGTCAAATAACTTGTTTACATTTTTTATACCCCAATATTTGAAAGGTGGTCGCAACCAGTTTCTAGTCGTAGTCTTACTAGCAATAGTATCTCTTGGGTGATTCTTAACTGCAGCCTTAGTCACAGCAGCGGTGACTTCTTTTACCCCCTGTTTACAACTTAAGAAAGAAGTAACTAAGAAGATTAATATTATTGAGCTCTTGAACTGCATGAAATAGTGGGTTTAATTTTAGAGTGTATTCAAAATGAGATAAAGGCATGTTCTTTTACATCAAAGGAGTGTCCTAATTGATCGTAATAATCGCCGCCAAAATATTTTTTAAAAGCTTTAACTCCTTTCTTTGTTAAGTGTGGTAAGACTAAACCCCAGATTAGCATTTCAGTATCTTCATCCTCGCTGATGCCGCGAGTATGCTGCTGAGCTAATCTATAGAAACTAGTCATCCATACAGCATGCACCAAACTCTTGTAAGTGCCAGGTATCTCTTCTGCTTTGACAGTACCTAGCTGAATTCCCAATGCGATCATCTGCATATAGTTTTCTATCGTATCCTCGATCATCTGCTTGAATCTTTCGTGTATAGCAGGGTGAGATTGCACATGTATATCTAAGAAAATGAAGGCATATCTTTTTTGAAATTCATAGTAGAGTCTCGTGCGATTTCGCATATTCTCAAATGAAGGCAGTTCGAGAGTCTTTGACATCTCGGCTGAGATGTTATCCCACATTTCGTTTACGATAGCTTCTAGCAAGGTTTCTTTATCCTTGAAATGGTAGGTTAGGTTACCGCGACTTACGCCAATTATTACAGACAATTCCCTCAGATTAACGGCTGCATAACCATGTGCGTTAAACTCTTGGATTGCAGTGGATATGATTTTGTCTCTAGTCTTTTTCAATATATTATTAGTCGAAATGTATTAATATGAAATACAATTTAGTCTATTTTGCCTAATTCTTTACAAGTAATAGTATTTTAGTTATTAAGAAATTTATTATAAACCTCAATAAAATATGTCAATAGTTGAAAAGCCCTTAAGCCCTAAAAAGAAATATGGAAAGAGGCTTGTGGCCTTGACAAAGACAGATCCGCAATTAGCTCAACTGATGCCAATTATGGATGTCCGAGAATCAGCACTAGAAGAAGGGCTTACGCTTGAGCGAATAGTGGGTATATATCTTGATGGATATGCTGATAGACCTGCTCTAGGCAAGCGGACCTATCAAGTAATCAAGAGTATAGGAGAAGGAAAGTACGTGCGGAGTTATTTACCGGAGTATACGATGACATCCTATGGAGAACTTCATGATAGGATCAAAGCTATCGCTATGGCGTGGAGGACGCATCCGAGTTGCCGTGTTGAGCGAGACGAATTTGTAATGATCATGGGTTTTGCTGATATTGATTTTGCATCATTAGATCTAGCCTGTACTTATAGCAAAGCGGTCACAGTACCTATGCAGAGTAATACCTCTGGAGCAGACCTGGAAGAGATTGTGGCTAATATCGAGCCTGTTGTCATTGCTGCTACGATCGCAGATCTTCCTCTTGCCACACAGTTAGCAATCAAACAAGATTCAGTAAAGAGCGTGATTGTTTTTAATTACGATGATCGAGTAGATAACGAAAGGCTTATTATAAAAGAGGCAAATGAAGTGCTCGCTAATGCTGAGCAAGAGAAGCATTTACTGACAATCTCTGAGCTTGTTACTTATGGGAAAAAGAAGATCTGGACATACTTAAATCCTGATGAAAATGAGAATGAAAAAAGGGCAGCAATCATCCACTCTTCAGGTAGCACAGGGAAGCCTAAAGGTGCTGTCATGACACGAGGTGTGATCATAGATAACTGGCTATCTAACAAGATATCATTGCCCAGGACTACCGTTCACTTGGCTCCATTAAATCATCTAATGGGTCGTACTAATTTGGTTAGTATGATGACATGTGGAGGTACAGGCTACTTTACCTTACAACCGGATCTTTCAACGCTGCTCGAAGATATTCGTTTGGCGAGACCTACTTTCTTATCTCTTTTCCCTCGAATATTCGAATTGGTCTATCAGCATTTTCAAAATGAGGTAACTAAGCGGTCAAGACAAGGAAAGGGTAGCAAAGCAGAAATAGAAAAAACCGTCAAAGAAGAAATGAGATCTACCTATCTAGGAGATCGCTTATTATGCATTGTGTTTGGTTCGGCACCTACTTCGCCCAAAGTGCGTGCATTTATGCAAGACTGTTTTGATGTATTAATGGTCGAAGGCTATGGCAATACAGAATCAGGATCAAGCATCACCTTAGAAAACAAGATTAGTCGAGATAATGTGATCGATTATAAATTGAGAGATGTGCCAGAGCTAGGATATTACACCACAGACAAACCATATCCTAGAGGAGAGTTGTGTGTCAAGACTAGAATGGCCATTAAAGAATATTACAAGCAACCTGAGGTGACTGCAAACCTATTTGATGACGAAGGTTACTCGTGTACAGGAGATATCGTAGAAGAAAGAGGGCCTGATGAGGTAATCGTGATAGATCGTAGAAAGGATGTTCTTAAATTATCTCAAGGAGAATACGTTGCCGTTGGCACCTTGGGCACAGTATATGAAGCAGGTAGTGCAATTATCAAGCAGATCTATATTTATGGGAATTCCCAACGATCATATTTGGTGGCAGTCGTAGTACTGGAGAAAGATATACTTAATCAATCCCTGGGAGAGCAACCAACAGACGCACAGATCAAAAATTTATTACGAACTCAAATTAATGAAGTCGCAAAAAAAGAAGAGCTCAAATCATTTGAAGTACCTCGAGATTTTATTCTAGAGTATGAAGCTTTCTCTCAAGATAATGGCTTGCTCTCTAGTGTGCGGAAGAGACTTCGTCCTGCACTTAAGCGTAAGTATGGTTCAGCACTAGAAGCACTCTATGCAGCACATGACAATGCAGATGATGGTCGCATCGCTGCGTTAAAAGATCCAGCATCTACCTTGACTACTACGGAGAAACTTGTGGTTATGCTAGAGAGCCAGTTAGGTATAGAGCTAGGAGATACCAAACCTGATGGCAACTTTAATGACCTTGGAGGGGACTCGCTAGGCGCGTCATTATACTCCCTTACGATTGAAGAAATATTTGATGTATTACTTCCAGCAGATATGTTGTTGTCGCCTTCGGGAAATTTGCAGCAGTGGTCACAATTCATAGATAAGGCAAAAGAAGATAACACTTCGCGGCAAGTTAGCTTTACTGATATACATGGAAAAGGTGCTAAAGTTGTAAAGACTGAGGATCTACAATTAAAGCGATTTTTAGATAGAGACCTTTTAGATAATGCCACAAACTTACCCAAGGCTGCATCAGAACCAAAGACGGTCTTGTTAACAGGGGCAAATGGTTTTCTAGGCCATATCGTTTGTTTAGAATGGTTGAGCACGCTCTCTAAAGATGAAGGAAAATTAATTTGTATCATCAGAGAAAAAGATGATGATACTGCGTTTAAAAAACTAGCAAAAGAATTTGAGGGATTAGATCCAGCACTTGAAGAAACATTTAAAGCATTAGCTAAAGATCATCTAGAGGTTCTGGCTGGTGATATAGCTTTACCGTCCTTAGGATTAAACGAGGAAAATTATCAACGACTTTCCCTAGAGGTAGACCGTATCTGCCATGTGGCCGCATTGGTTAATCACCGGTTAGCTTATCCCCACCTCTTTGGTCCTAATGTAGTCGGAACAACAGAGATTATACGATTAGCAATTACTCAAACACGTAAGCCAATAGATTTTATATCTACTGTAGGCGTATTTGGATTACTAGATAGAACAAAAGGTGTTTTTGAGAATGATAATTTTAGAAAGGAAATAGAATTAACAGATAGCTATGCTTCTGGTTATGCAACCAGTAAGTGGGCAGGAGAAATTTTATTGCAAAATACAAATGAGCATTGCGATATCCCTATTAATATATTTAGATGCGATATGATCTTGCCGGATCAACGATATAAGGGACAGGCAAATGCGTCTGATCTTTTGACTCGCCTTCTATATAGCATAGTGCAAACAGGCTTGGCACCACAATCATTTTATGGTAGCAGAAAAAGTGGTAGACGGAAAACACCTCATTACGATGGAGTGCCTGTAGATTTATTATCCAAAGCAATTGTCGGCGTTTATAACAAAGAGCACAAGGATTGTATAACCTATCATGCACTCAATTATTTGGATGATGCAGTATCACTTGATCGATTCGTCGACTGGATTGCCAGTGCTGGATATCCCATCAATAAAATAGCGGATCATACAGAATGGTACAAGCGGATGGATTCTAAACTGAAAGCACTTCCACAAGATCAGCGCCAATATTCTGCGTTGAATATTTTGATGGCATTCAAGCAACCGATCTATGGTGGACCTAGTTGGGTCAACTGTGACAATTTTAAAAACCTTGTAAGATCTTTAGATTCTCTTGGCAACTTACCTCATCTATCAGAAGATTATTTTCATAAATATTTAGAAGATCTATCTTTACTCGGATTGACATCAAAACCAAACAACATAGCAAATCAACATCCTATGACGAATGAAACAGAGACCAAATCAATAATAAGTGTAAATGGTTATGCTGCGCAAAAAGCTGGAGCAAAACTAGAACCTCATGCTTACCAGTTAGGAGCCTTACTCCCTGAGCAGGTAGACATAAAAGTATCGTACTGTGGTATCTGCCACTCCGACTTAAGTATGATCAACAACGAATGGGGAAGCTCCCAATATCCATTGGTGCCAGGGCATGAGATCGTAGGAGAAGTAGTAGCGGCAGGATCTATGGTCAAGAATATAAAGGTGGGTGACAAAGTAGGTGTAGGTTGGTTTTCGGAATCTTGTATGAGCTGTGGAGAATGTATGCATGGATCTCAGCACCTGTGCAAAGATCGCAAGACAACTATCGCACCGATGAATGGAGGCTTCGCAAATTATGTGCGTGCGCACTGGGCTTGGGCGGTGCCTCTTCCAGAGGCCATAGACATGAGTAAAGCTGGTCCGTTATTATGCGGAGGTATTACGGTTTTCAATCCGATCATTGCTGCTGGTGTTTTGCCAACCGACAGAGTAGGAGTTATAGGCATTGGTGGTTTAGGACACTTAGCACTAAAGTTTTTGAAGAACTGGGGATGTGAGGTGGTAGCCTTTAGTTCTAGCGAAAGCAAGAAAGATCAGATCATAAAAATGGGTGCAACCAGAGTAGTTAATTCAAGATCGAAAGAAGAGTTGCGTACCGTTAGAGGACAACTAGATTTTATCATTAATACTACCAATGTCACACTCGATTGGGCTTCTTACTTAAAAGCATTAGCACCTAAAGGAAGATTTTTTAATGTTGGTATGGTCTTAGAGCCGATGGCCATCCCCAATGGTTTATTGATAACAAGTGAGCGAATGATTAGTGGAAGTCCTGTAGGGAGTCCAGGTCTTGTGAGTAAGATGCTTGACTTCTGTGTAAGGCATGATATTTACCCAGAGGTTGAGGAATTTCCGATGGAGCAAGTCAATGAAGCGCTCGCACATTTGGAGGCAGGTAAAGCACGATTTAGGATTGTGTTGAAGAATTGAAAAGAAAGGTCAAGACTTTGTTTGTGACAAGCTTAACTAACAATTTAAAGACACTAACCATTTGGCTGTTTCATTAGGGCTGCAAAACCGTAAATGCGGAAAACTATTTAAATGCTTTGGGTAATTCCGACGTTTTGATTTGTGTGACTTTATAGAATGACGAATCCCAGACCAAGCACGTTTCCAATTCATGCGATTACCAGACCAAGTAGGTTTTTGACTAAACCATAGACCAAGATTTCGTTTTAGAATTTGTAAAGCTACTTGCTGTAAAGGATAATCCAGCCAAATAATTATATCAGCTAGGGGCCAAACAAAATCACGCTCGGAATCAAAGTTGCCATCTAGTATCCATGCATCCTGTTGAGTGATAAAACCTACATGCTCGACAACGCTTTGAGTTTTTGCATGTTTCCAATTAGGTTCCCAATAAAAGGGGTCTGTAGGCGTGTAGGGTAAACCAGTCTTATCTGAAATGCGTTTGGCAATGGTAGATTTACCAACTCCTGAACAACCAATCACTAGAATCTTTTTCATGTTACGCCATCTTATAGCACGCTAAATATAGCCGATACACTTGACCTATGATAGCGATGTAATGCCGAAGAAGGATCTAAGGCACAAGACTCATCAACATTTTCTTTTCGAAGTTGATCAACTTTGTGAATTCACCTGATTGAATTTTGTTAGCCCAGTCGGGATTAGCGATCATTGCTCTACCTACAGCTACCAGATCGAATTCATCTTGTTCTAATCTTTTTGTAAGTCCATCTAAATTTGCGATTTCACCATCTTTAAATAACTTATCTCCAGCTTCTGGTAAAAAGTCAGCATTCAGGCTTACAGAACCTACGGTAATACTGTCTTTGCCAGTTAGTTTTTTGGTCCACCCAGCTAAGTTTAATTCAGAGCCCTCGAATTCAGCTTCCCAAAATCTACGTTGCGAACAATGGAATATATCTACACCAGCGTCCACGAGAAAACTTAAAAATTTTCCAAGCTCTTCTGGAGTTTCGGCTAGTCGAGCAGCATAATTCTGCTGCTTCCATTGTGAGAATCGGAAAAAAATTGGAAAGTCCTTATTTACTTTTGCACGAATACCTTTAATAATTTCACAAGCGAATCGAACCCGATTTTCTAATGATCCACCGTAATCATCTGTGCGATGATTTGTTCCTTCCCAAAAGAACTGGTCCAGCAAATAGCCGTGTGCTCCGTGTAATTCTATGGCATCAAAACCAATCCGCTCAGCATCAACGGCAGCTTGCACAAAAGCATTCACAACATCATTAATATCATCTTGCGTCATAGTATGGCCCGTTACTTTTCCTGGAAATGCCATACCAGATGGACTATAACCAGGTGTATCTCCACCAGGCTCAATACCTGGTCTACGTATGCCACCCACATGCCATAGCTGAGGAGCTATTTTACCTCCTTCAGCATGTACTGCCTTAATTACTTTTTTCCATCCTTCTAAAGCACTTTCGCCAGACATTGATGGAACATTAGGATAACCGCTCGCAGCCTTATGCCCTACGATCGTCCCTTCAGTAATGATGAATCCTACACCTCCTGCAGCCCGCAAGCGATAGTACTCTGCTACTTGGTCTGTCGGAATATTACCAGGCGACATACTTCGGGTCATGGGTGCCATTACCACGCGGTTTTTTAAGGTTAGGCTTCCAAGGCTGTAAGTCGAAAATAGATCTGTCATAAGTATTTCTCTTTTAGGATATTATAAAGGGTATGCTAATTTTTAAACCTCCAACTAATTAGAAATTGAAATCGAAGGTAACGTTTTGGCAAATGGAAAGAATATTATCGTCAAAAGCAATTTATGTGCACATAGAATTCATAAAATACTTTTAACTTAATATCCCAAGAAAGAAAACACATGGCTCAACCAGGAGACGACTATATAAATCACTTTAATCGACGACATTTTTTATCAAAGACGAGTCTTGGGATTGGTGCGGCTGCATTAGGCTCTTTACTTGGTTGTGGTAATAAGCAAAAAGATGATTTCCTATCAAGTATAGCTGGGCTTACAGAGAAGAAAAATTTTACTGCGAAGGCAAAGAGAGTCATTTATTTGTTTCAAAGTGGTGGTCCTTCACAACTAGAGTTGTTTGATTATAAGCCCTTACTCAGAGAAAAGCATGGGATGGATCTTCCTGCGGAAATTAGGATGGGTCAGCGACTGACAGGTATGACAGCCTATCAAAAAACAAAACCTATAGCAGCCCCGATATATGACTTTAAACAAAGAGGAAAGTCTGGCGCATGGGTGAGTGATCTCTTACCGTATACCGCTAAGATTGCAGATGATTTGTGTTTTATCAAAACGATGAACACAGAGGCAATCAACCATGATCCCGCAATCACTTTTTTTCAGACAGGGTCGCAACAACCAGGGAGGCCATCTATAGGTTCGTGGTTAAGTTATGGGATGGGGAGTGTCAATCAAAATTTACCTGGATTTGTAGTATTACTTTCTAGAGGTGCGCAGCGACCGCAACCGATTTATTCTCGATTATGGGGTAATGGATTCTTGGCGTCTCTACATCAGGGTGTACAATTCAGATCAGGAAAAGATGCGGTCTTGTATTTGCAAAATCCTGATGGGATCACTAGAGCCTCACGGAGGAATGTACTAGATCAACTTGCCAAGCTCAATGAGATAAGAATGGACGAAGTGGGAGACCCGGAGATAGAGTCACGAATTTCACAATATGAAATGTCATACCGCATGCAGACGTCTGTTCCAGATGTTATGGACTTTTCTGATGAGCCTGATGAGGTGTTTGAGTTATACGGTCAAGATGCGCGTAAGCCAGGCACCTATGCTGCTAACTGTTTATTGGCTCGGAGACTAGCAGAACGAGATGTACGTTTCACACAGCTCTATCACTTGGGTTGGGATCAGCACTCTGATCTGCCGAGAGAGATAGAATCACAATGTAGAGATACAGACAAAGCATCTGCAGCACTAGTTACAGATCTTAAAAGGAGAGGACTATTAGATGATACCTTAGTAGTATGGGGAGGGGAGTTCGGAAGAACCAATTATAGCCAAGGAAAATTGACTGACACCAACTATGGTCGGGACCACCATCCGAGATGCTTTACGATTTGGATGGCAGGAGCTGGGGTAAAGCCAGGTATAACCTATGGTAAGACAGATGAATATGGATATAACATTGAGGAGAATGGTGTCCACGTCCATGATTTTCAAGCAACGCTGCTACACCTGATGGGTATAGACCATGAGCGATTAACTTTTAAGCATCAAGGCAGACGGTTTAGATTAACTGATGTCCATGGACATGTTGTAAAAGATATTTTATCTTAAGGATCAATGAGACATTTGCTTAAATACATTTCTATTTGTTTTGTTTTGTTGAGCGTTGCTTGCTCACCAAACATCCCAGATGATATTGCAATAGAGTTTGATGCATTGCCAGAGCATCTTGATTTCAATATTGATGTTAAGCCTATCTTATCTGATAAGTGTTTTGCATGCCATGGTCCTGATCAAAATAAACTAGAAGGAGATCTAAGGTTAGACTTAGAAACACTAGCAAAAAGTAAAGGTGCTATTGTTGGAGGAAGCCTTAGAAGAAGTAACTCATTTCACAGAATCATATCAGAGGAAGAAGACCAAGTGATGCCTCCACCTAAATCTAATCTTACGCTGAGCACAAGAGAAAAGGCGATTCTAATAAAATGGATAGAGGATGGAGCAGAGTATAAGGACCATTGGGCTTTTGCGAAGATACAGAAACCAGAATTACCGGAAGTAGAAAGTGACAAGATGGTGGTTAACGAGGTAGATCATTTTGTATTAGCTAATCTGGCAAAATACGATTTGGAATTAAACAAAGAGGCAGAGAAGTCTTTACTATTGAGGAGATTAAGTTTTGACCTTACAGGACTACCACCAAGCTTAGATGAACTTAATGATTTTGAAAATGACACCTCAGAAGATGCTTATGAAAAGCAAGTAGATAGGTTATTAGCATCTAAAGGTTATGGAGAGCGTATGGCAACCGATTGGTTAGACGTGGCTAGATTTGCGGACACGCATGGTTATCAATCGGATAGGTATCGTGATATGTCACCTTGGAGAGATTGGGTGATCAAGGTATTTAATCAAAACCTACCTTATGATGATTTTATCACTTGGCAACTCGCAGGAGATCTTTTGGATAAACCAACACGGGAACAATTAATAGCTACAGCATTTTTAAGATTGCATCCTCAAAACGAAGAAGGCGGAATTGTCGAAGAGGAGTTTAGAGTAGAATATGTTACGGATAGAGTTAACACAGTAAGTACCGCTTTGATGGGAATGACAGTAGCATGTGCAAAGTGTCATGATCACAAGTATGATCCGATTTCTCAGAAAGAGTTTTATGAACTATTCAGTTTTTTTGATAATGTAAAAGAAGCAGGACAGATCTCATTCGATGGTGCAATGCCCGTACCTACTATTCAACTTACTGATGCAAAAACAGACTCTATAGTTGCTTTTATTGATAGCGAAATATCAAAAAGTGAATCTGATCAAAGCCAAACTTTTATTGAAGCTGAGAAAGGATTTGAAGATTGGTTATCCTCTGGGAAATATCTTGGTTTAGCAAAGAACGAACTTCCGTTAGGAATAAGAGCACACTTTGATTTAAATAATAACCTGTTTAATAAGATCAATAAAAAAGAGGAAGGTAAGATGGAGCGAGTCTCTTCTGGAGGGGAAGTTGCGAACTTTGTAAATAGTAAAAACGGTTATGGACTTAAACTTGATGGAGATGCTTGGCTTAATGTTTATCCAGTTGGAACTTTTGATAAAGCCGATGATTTCAATATTGGCTTGTGGGTAAATATTCCTCAAGACATTAAGGATGGTGTAATCTTTCACAAAGGAGATGGAGCAGCGCTCTATAATTTTAAAGGCCTACATCTAGCATTAAAAGATAACCGACTAGAAATCTTGCTTGGCTGTACTGTCCCATATAATGCTATCATGGAATATGCGAAAGAAGATATTCCAAGAGACCAATGGATACACTTGTCTATGAACTATGACGGTAAAGGGAAAAGTGAAGGTCTATCCGCATTTCTGAATGGTAAAGAACTAGAGACAGAGGTAGCAGAAGACAACCTCTACAGAGATATTGTAATTAACAAAGGAAATAAACCAGCGGGTATTCAGATAGGAGCGAGATGGAGAGGGAAGGGAATTGGTGGAGCAATGGTAGACGACTTAATTGTTTATGACAGAGCTTTATCAGATTTAGAAATCTTGCAAATTGCAGATAAGGAGAGATGGAGGAATATTATTTCAAAAAGTAAAAACGATTTTTCGATCGAGGATAAAGAACTTTTAAAAAATCACTATATAATAAGTGAGGTTAAAAATACTGATCCAATTACTGATGAGATACAAGATCTGCACCGCAAAAAAAATCAACTACTTGATACCATCCAGCAAATTATGGTGATGGACGAAATGGTAAAGCCAAGGCAAACTTATTTGCTAGAGCGAGGTCAATATGATAGTCCAGCAGACGAGGTATTTCCTAATACTCCGCTTTCGATTTTAGAATATAATGCGGAGGCAGCTAAAGATCGTTTAGGTTTTGCAAATTGGTTATTGGATGACGACCACCCACTCACAGCACGCGTAGCAGTCAATAGATACTGGCAATTGTTTTTTGGAGAAGGGATAGTAAGGACGACAGAGGATTTTGGAAATCAAGGTTCGCTTCCTAAAAACCAAAAATTACTAGATTGGTTAGCGGATGATTTCAGAAATAATGGATGGGATATTAAAGCCATTGTCAAAAAGATAGTGATGTCTGCTACATATAGGCAAAGTTCTATTTGCGATGAGAAGATTATTAAAATGGATCCAGCAAATAATTTACTAGCTAGAGGTCCTTCGGCAAGATTATCCGCTGAGATGATTAGGGACAATATCTTGGCTTCCACAGGATTGTTAGTAGACTCTACTGGAGGTCCAAGTGTGTATCCATATCAACCAGAAGGGTTATGGAGCATGATGTCTGGAAGAAAATATGCCGTTGCGGAAGGAGATGATAGGTATAGACGTAGTATGTATACAATCTGGAAACGTACCGTACCTCATCCAACTCAAGCAACCTTTGATGCGCCAGAGCGGAGTGAGTGTACGGTAAGAAGACAAGAGACTAATACTCCACTGCAAGCACTAGCACTGATGAATGACTTAGTATATTTAGAGGGAGCGAGAAAAATGGCTTTTGATATTTCTAAGAGTGGCACACTGGGAGATGCCTTCTCAAGATTGACAGGTAGAAAGCCGCTAGAAAGTGAGCGAGTAATTTTGGATAACATGTATAAAGAGGAATATCAGAAATTTAAAAGTAACAATGAAAAAATAGCTTCTTGGTTACCAGATATAGAAGGAGCAGAGTTAGACAAAATAGATAAAGCTAAAATTGCCTCTAATGCCGTAGTGATAAGTACGATTATGAATACAGATGCAACCATAGTAAAAAGATAAAATAGAATATTGAGTCACCATCACAAACCAGAAATACGATCTAATGATCCCGGACTACAAAAGCTAGAGCAGCAAGTAGACAGAAGAAATTTTCTAACTAAGACTTCTCTAGGCTTGGGAGCGATGGCGCTTAACAGTTTGATGGGTGTGCAAAGTGCATTTGGTAACACTCCTTTAATTGGACAACAGGTAGAGCCAGAAGTCCCATCATTTATAAATAGTATAGCCCCTAGAGCGAAGAGAGTAGTTTATTTATTTCAGAGTGGTGGTCCATCCCAACTAGATCTTTATGATTTTAAGCCAATCCTCAGAAAACATCATGGAGAGGAGTTACCTGCCTCAGTACGCAAGGGTCAGCGACTCACGGGGATGAGTACTAACCAGACTTCGTTACCAGTCACATCGTCTTTGTTTGACTTTAAACAGTATGGAAAATCAGGCAGATGGATGAGCGAGTTAATGCCTTATACATCTGAAATAGTGGATGACCTATGCTTTGTTAAATCGATGAACACTGATGCGATTAATCATGATCCTGCGATCACCTTCTTTCAGACAGGAAGCATGTTGCCAGGTCGGCCATCGATAGGCTCATGGTTGAGTTATGGCCTGGGTTCTCAAAATGAAAACTTGCCCACCTTCGTAGTTTTAGTTACAAAGAACAAAGGAGGCCAACCGCTCTATGCACGGTTATGGGGTAATGGTTTTTTACCATCAGAGCATCAGGGAGTACAGTTCCGATCAGGGAAAGATCCTGTCTTATATCTAAAGAATCCAGAGAACTTTGACGGCGAAGATCGTAAAGAGATGTTAGCCTATCTAAAGCAACTTAACGATGTGCAGTACGATACCTATGGAGACTCTAACATCAATGCAAGGATGGCACAGTATGAGATGGCCTATCGTATGCAGACATCGATTCCTGACCTTCTAGATATGAGTAAAGAACCAGAATCGGTTTACGAACTGTATGGTGATGACAGCAGAGAAGCTGGGACTTTTGGCGCAAACTGTTTACTGGCTAGAAAGCTATTAGAGAAGGGAGTAAAGTTTGTACAATTATATCATCAAGGTTGGGATCATCATCTAGGTTTGCCTGGAGGAATTAGGTACCAAAGCAAGGAGGTAGATCAGCCTTCTGCCGCACTTGTCAAAGACTTGAAGCAAAGAGGTTTGTTAGAAGACACCTTAGTCATATGGGGAGGAGAGTTTGGGAGGACCGTCTATAGCCAAGGAAAACTAACGAAGGATAATTATGGACGTGATCATCATCCAAGGTGTTTTACAATCTGGATGGCAGGTGCAGGAGTTAAGGCTGGTTTCTCTTTTGGAGAAACGGACGACTTTGGATATAATGTGACAAAGAATCCAGTGCATGTGCATGACTTCCAAGCAACGCTTCTTCACATGTTAGGCGTAGACCATGAGAAATTAATATTTAAACACCAAGGGAGAAGATATCGATTAACAGATGTACATGGCCATGTGGTTAATGATATTTTAGCCTAGCAGACTTCATAGGATCACAACTAGTAAAACATGCAAAGTGTGTCTTGCTAAGTAGACTAAACTTATCCAACGCACCATATTAAATTATATGGCTTCTTATCTAAGTACCAGGTCTTTAAACTCAACCAATGTTCTACTTTAAACGTCAATCCTTATTCTGTGGTATCCTTATCTTTTATGACTTGCTCTGCCCAGACATGGTCGTTCAATTTTGCAAAATTTTCAGGAGATAAAACGAAATTTTGCATCAATGGAGAAACAGCCTCTTCAGCTTTACCATTATCGTCAACTTTGATTTGAACAATAGATAAATCCATTAAAGTGGTCACCTCACAAGAAGGACAATCTTTTAATGAGACTCTAGTGAATGCTCCTGAATCACTTTTAGTCAACTGTACTAATTCATCAATCTGGCCTGATTCGAGTGAGGTGATTAACTCCTTAGGATTTAGTGGGATTGACAAATTTGAAATTTCTTTCTTAGTATTTAACCACTTGTCACAAGGTTCACAAAAAGGTTCATTGACTTGACCACCAGAAAACATCCAAGTACCGATGACAATTATTGCTGCTTCTACCCCCCAAAATGCATAAAGTGTCCAGCCTGTAGGGGAGAAAGATCCCATAGACCATACGCCTATCTGACCTAATAATTTCTGGCTAGAAAGTACATTAGCTGGATTAAAAGACAATATACCTAAGGCTACATTAAGCCAAAATACCCAGGCAAAAAACAAAGCTGCAACGCCTAGAAAGAGTCCACCCCAATTAACAATAGACGAGTTTCTGATCTTGCCGATCTTAGTAATTTGATTTACAACCCATCCCATTGCAAATGCAAATGCAAACGTGAGTAAAAAACTAATGTAGACTAATGGGATGTTAAAGGTTGCGTAGCCATATATTGCTCCTAGTACAGCTGCGGTTATTAGTCCGCCTATGATTAATAAGGGGATTCCTATAGTACTTGATTTGCCTGATGGTTTGTAATAAGTTGCCATGTATTTAGTTGATTTTAAGAGGTAATGATAAACTAGCTATACTGAGTTATGGTTAGAGGGTTTTTAAACCTAAGCCATGTTTTATAGAGTAGCCAGCAGAATATTCCAGCTCCAATTAGATAAATAATTTCTGATGGTATTTTTCCCAACATTTCATATACTGCTTCATTGCTTCGTCCACGTCTTCCAGAACTTTCATAAGCAACTCCAGCAGCAGATTGATTTGACACCCATACAAAACCAAAGGTACCTACAATGGTAAAGACTAGACCTAAAAGATTCAGGAGCAATGGATTTCTTGAAGCTTCTTTTATTTCTGATTTTTTAAAACCTTTCAAATCACTGATCGCTAGCGCAACTTTTTTATGCGAGTCTGGGAGTGAAAAGTTATAGCTGTTTGACTTAGACTTTTCTTTATTTGTGTATTCAAACTTTAAGGTTCGACTATCTTCACTGTGCTGAATCTTTTTAAGTTTAGCTATATTAATTTGTTGAAAATTTTCGAGAAGACCGCTTTTTTTAGATGATGCCAAAAGACTTTTAAAATCTTCATGTCGCTTAGAAGATACAAGGATTAAGTTTTCGTCAAAGCCGAAAACCTTGTAGTTTTTCTCTTCTAAGTATATAATTTGATTTTTCAATTTCTTATCTTTTAAAGCAAATCTAATAGTTAAGATATAAAAAACTGATCATGTTTGACTGGAGGAGACCAAGTTTGGTTTATTGTAACAAGTACTACAAGCTAGCATAGGGGATAATTTAGTATTCTAAAATATCTTTTTAGTCTATAGATAGATGGGTATAAACAATACGCACATAAGGACTCTCATCACCGGTCTCATACAAGCAACCTATCTCTCCTTCGTTGATCACGACAAGATCTGAATAGGCTGATGGATTAGCGGTGATTAAATATTTTGCTAACCAAGAACTACCACCATCATCACTAAGTTTAAGAGTCATATTAGATCTAGTATCCTGATTTGCTGGATTGCTAAAAACTAAGAGATGCTTTCCTTTGAGATAAGTAGTTTGTAGACTTGCTTGACAGATAGGTTCTATCAACGCTCTGTCATGCTTTTGATGAGTCCAAGTTACGCCACCATCATTGCTAGTAGCTGTCTGGCGAAATTTTTGGTGCTTGTCATAGTTCCTCATGTTGAGTAAAAGTCTACCGTCTGATAATTCTGCAACTTCGCATTCATTTACTTGATCTTTAGGAGTGGTACCTCCTAGGTTCCAAGTGGCTCCATAGTCATCTGAATAGATGATGTGCGAATAGTATTTTTTGGACTCGGCTTCGATGTGATCGCAAGCAATGACCATTCGGCCTTCATAATTACCCCTGCTAATTTGCATGCCAGAGCCAGGTCCAGTCGCATACCAGGTCCAACTTGAGTCTTTTACTGTTGAGGTGATTTCTGTAGGACTAGACCAGTTGTTACCGTTATCATCAGACCGTAATACAAAAATCCTTCTGGTATCAACACTGGTTTGAGCTATGATATCCCGTTCGTGATCCTGTCCTAGATTCCAGGTTATTAGAAGATGTAATTTTCCAGTTTTGGAGTCAACTATAGGGGCTGGGTTGCCACAGACATTTAGACTGTCATCCCAAATTACTTTTAGGGGTCCCCAGGTTTTACCATTGTCTGAAGACCGTTTGCTAACTAGGTCGATATCTCCTGTGTCAGAGCAGCCGTTTTTTCTTGCTTCAGCGAAAGCTATGAGATCATTATTCTTACATTTTATTATTGCAGGTATCCTGTAGCACTTGTAATTGTCATCGCCTTGTTTAAAAACCAATTGAGTAAACTTTTCTGAAATAGAATAGGAATCAGATGTGGATGAACAAGCTATTAAAATGCTTAGACCTGTTATAAATAGAAACCGAGAAGTGTAGTTCATTAGTAAATAAAATATACTAATTATCCATGAGAACATCTATATTGATATTTTAAAGCTATGGAGGCAACCCCTTATTTACCTTATTTATTAATTTTCTTTGGTTTCTGTTATGCATGTGTAGTGATATTTTCATTTTTTTCCCCGCACGATAGTGATCCTTTGGCTAATGAGAAATACGAAAGAAAACGCAGGAAGGAAAATGCTGATAACAAGCTTGATCTTTTTAACCCCAACAAGGAAAGAAGTACCTATGTTAGAATTTTGGACAACATAGTTCATTTTAAAACAGACATCCAACACATTGAAGTAAACAATGACGCCTTAGCAGTCAGAATATCTTCAGTAGTTGAAAACGAGCCATTGAAATTCAACTTATTGGTTAAACCTTTTTCTTTTCTTTTTTTAAAGATTGAGGATTATCATAAATATAATCTAGATGGTATGATGAGCATAGAAATGGAGAGTAATAAAACAAGAACAGCTTTATTATTGGTAGATGAATTAAAACTAATTGCAGAAACTATATATGACGAACCTAGAAAAACTTACCTCTATACTTCTTCATATATTATTGATAGGATTTCTGGAACAATTGAGATAGAAGGTTACTTTGACGATAAAAATAAGTTTAACCTCAGTATAGATTCAGACAATTTTAAATTGTATGTAACTGCTCCTATTTCTTCGTTACAAAACAAAAGCAACTTTAAGGATTACAACCTTTTAGGTCTCTTACCTTGACTAAGTTAGCACAGGGTTCTATTATGACTTGCAACATTTATGGAGAGTGCACTTACGATTTATACAGATTCTTTTTTTTGAGCAAAGCGAAGAGCATTATAGTTATTTATTACTCAGAGTGATTATCGTTGGCAATGCCGACTCTTAATCTTCGATAGACCGACTATTACTTTTAGTGTGTTAGAAAGTTAACTTGGGAGTAACACAAAAGTTTATTGACAATCTAAATGGTCCAATGACTCAACATCATTGTTAGGAAAGCAATTCCCTGATAAAACATGAGAAGGTTGATATCTTAAAATATCAGGATCTTTTAATCCATTTTTTACAAACGCTAATAATTGCTTTTTCTCTCTATTATCTAGATTGAGGGGTAGGAACTTGTTTGACATGTTTTCATCATTAACACGATCATTTTCTTTGACAGCCGAGTTCTTGTAGTTGATAAGATCTTCTAAGGTTTTTGCACTTGACCCATGAAAAAAGTGGTCTGAGTCACCAATATTATAAATGCCAGGCACTTTAAATTTATAATTGTCTTCCTCTCTGAGGGTGAAGCCTCCGCGACCTAAGTTCCTTCTTGCATTAGGATTATTAGCCCCTACTGAGGCATAGTGTTGATCCATATCATTGACTCCTAATGCATGAAACTCTTCTGAACCCAAGTTTTCTTTGTAATGACATTTGCTACAATTAGCCTTACCAAAAAACAATAAGGCGCCTTCTTTTTCTTGCAAGGTCATAGCAGTATAATCACCTTGTAACCAATCTTGAAAAGGGGCCTTATTAGCTATGACCGTTCTTAGGTATGCTGATATTGCTAATGATGCAGTGAAGACGTTGTACCTTTTGTTATCCTGAAATTCTGGGAATGAGGTATCAAATAATTCTGTATAGCCATGCTCATCTGTAAGTCTCTTATTTACTCTGATTCTATGAGTAATCATGCCTTGTATATTCTGAGTTTCTAATGCATGATATCCTAGATGGTTTCTATTGGTTTCTTCTAGCAGAGGCCACAGGTCTTCGGTACCTATGTTTGCACCTTTTGCACCAAAAGAGCCATTCCAAGAGGTGTTAGTTACATAAGCAACATTTATTAAGTTGATGGGTCTAGCTTCTTGTACATCTATTTCTTCTTCATCATAATCAGGATTGATTTGTCTATCATGAGCATAGCCTATTCCTCCATCTGCAATTCCTTGCACATTGTCTGGCCTAAAGCCTTTTTCAGGAATGTGGCAAGAGGCACAGGAGTAGGTAGACTCCCCAGAATCATGCTGTGAGTTTATGCCGAAAGCAGTTTCAAAAAAGAGAAACTTTCCTAATTGGACCTTTTCAGCGGATAATATGTTTTTAGGATCCTGCGGTATGGAACTGTAATCGTTTTCAGCAGGTAAAATGTAATAGGAAATATCGCCAGTGGAGGAGTAAGAACTTATTTGGCGCTCTAGCTCTGTATCTATATAGGATTGAATATTTGCATCATCTCTAGTACAACTTGAGATCATAATGATCACAATAAGGTGAAATGCAATGCCCAACTTCTTTACAAAGAGGCTCATGGTGTAAAAACTTATCCAGGTGACAAAATACTATATCCGAAATTCTCACAATCGGCTATAAATAATTATGCAACAGGCTTATCTGTTATTTTAACTTCTAATAAAGAAGTTGAAAATGACACTTAACTCCTGCCTCATAACTATTAAGACGTAATTTCAGAAATTGTACTAACTATTGAAATAGAAAGACCACCAATTGACTACTAGTTGTCATTTCAAAGGCTCGAAATGATTACATGTGTATAAATTGATTCATGCTGTAGACCAAATAATAATCCAACCTGCAATGTGAGTTAGGCTTTACAATCAATAATCATTATTTCGCCCAAATGGCTCCGACGCCAGCTTTCCATAATTGCTCATTATAAGTTTTAAGCTTATTACTCAGTAAGTCATCAGCTGTTTCCTTTAGCTTGACCCACTCCCTTTCTAACTCTGCACGTCTATCTTTGGTCGGTTGATTGACTCTAGGAATATCGCTCTCATTATGATTAATCATAAACATATAATTAGCAGTGAACTTATTAGGAAAGTTTTCTACATCATCATAGGCTTTAGATTTACGTTGAATCATGTTTTCATCCCACGCTTTCATTTCTTTGATGAGTGCTCTGCCAGCGGTTTTTACTTCGGTATAGGATTCTCCATCTGGTATATTATCAATCACTTTTTGAATTTGTAATCTTTTATTGTAAATGGCATTAGTGGTGTTGTGCATCTCTGTCAACTTACTACGCACCTCATTCATAAACTGACCATACGTATCATAATCGATATCTGTTGGGTAAAGAGGATTAGGCAAGATTTTAAATTCTGAATCGCTAGATTGTTCTCCTGCCTTAATGCTTACTGTATAATTCCCTGGCCCAGCTTTGTGGCCTCTAAAACTGGCCTCTATGTAAGTGTCGGGTATGCCTGGCATATTAGGATAGCGAGTATTCCATACAAAACGATTAAGTCCTTTCTTTTTGCCGATCGTCGGCGTCGGAGGAGGACCGCCATCCCACCTCCTGTAGGCTTTATCTTTCATAGATGAAAAACTATTAACCAGCTTTCCACTAGCATCTTTAATCTCCATACTTACCTCTATGGAATCGGCGACCTCTGGTAAGTTATAATACATAACTACTCCAGAAGCAGGGTTAACTCCATAGAAGGAGTTTGTCCCGTCTGAAGAATTGCCATCTAACTGACTTCTGCTATTATTGATGATTGCATCTTCTGGTTGGTACATTTTTATGCCTTCAGATGATGAATCATGCTGCCTTATCAAACCCATATCGTCTAACACCCAGAATGCTCTTCCTGAGGTAGCAATGACCATATCGTCGTGCTTAATGATTAAATCTAAAATAGGCGTCACGGGCATATTTAATTGTAGTGGTTCCCAATTACCACCAGCATTCCAAGAGATATAAATTCCTGTTTCTGTCCCTACAAATAATAGATCTTTTCTTTTGTCATCTTCTCTGATTACTCTTGTGAATGCTCCCTGCGGGATTCCTGCACTAATGTTTTTCCATGTCTTACCATAATTGGTGGTTTTGTAGATGGCAGGAGTTTTATCATCAAACTTATATCGAGTAGTAGCGATGTAAGCAGTACTTGGATCATGAGGAGAGACATCTATCGCATTGATCAAACATTCTTTGAGCCCACTAGGTGTTACATTGCTCCAGTTAGCTCCGCCATCTCTAGTTACATGTACTAGTCCATCATCACTGCCTGTCCATATGGTACCTTTCTCGTGTGGTGATTCTATGACATAGCTAAGTGTGCCATAGTTTTCTGCGCCTACTGCTTCATTGGTATATGGTCCTCCACCATTACCTTGTTTATCATCTTGATTTCGTGTAAGATCAGGAGATGCTTCTTCCCAGGTTTGCCCCATATCTCTAGTTCTGAGTAAATGCTGTGCGCCATGATAAAAAGTATTTGGCTCATGCTGCGACCAGATAATCGGTGCATTCCAGTTGTACAGATATTTCATCTCTCTGGCTTCCATCCCTAGATACTGAATCGGTGCAGGCATTATGTTAGTACCCGCCTTAGCTTTAGTATCAAGTACTTCTATGGTTCCTAGGTATGAGCCGCCCATCACATATCGAGGGTCATCAGGATCAAAGGCTAAAAATGCACTCTCTCCTCCAGCGGAAGCAGTCCAGTTTCGCTCAGTAATCACTGAACTACCTAGCGCTCTACTTTCTATTACCACAGATGAGTTGTCTTGCTGACCACCATAGATTTTATAAGGGAAACCATTATCTACATTCACACGATAAAATTGTGATGTCGGCATATTGGCTTGTGTGGACCAAGTCTTTCCTTGATTAAAACTTATACCAGCACCACCGTCATTGGAGATGCATAGATTGTTAGAGTTGTTAGGGTTGATCCATAGATCGTGATAGTCTCCATGTGTGCCAGTGATTCTGGTCCAAGACTTACCACCGTCGATTGACTTAAGCGCAGGCGCACTTAGCACATAGATCGTATTTTCATTGTTAGGATCTATGAATACTTCGATGTAGTACCATGCTCTCTGTGTAAGGCGATTATCACCACTTACCTTAGACCAAGAGTCACCAGCATTGTTAGAAACGAATAGACCACTCTTGTCTTTGTTAGTATCACTCTCAATTAGCGCATAGACTTTTTCAGGATTTGATCTAGATACAGCAATAGCCATTTTCCCTTTTTCCTCAGGTAGTCCTTTATGAATTTTGTTCCATGTTTTTCCACCATCATTACTTTTGTAGAGCCCACTTCCTGGCCCTCCACTGATTACCTTCCAAGGTACTCTCTGGTGTTCCCACATTGCTGCATAAAGCACGAGTGGATTACTGATGTCCATACTAAGTTCTGAGCATCCAGTTTTACTATCTACAAATAATACCTTCTCCCAATTAGCCCCCCCATCAATAGTTTTGAAAATGCCTCTGTCCTCATTAGGTGCATGCAGTGCTCCTTGGGCAGCGATGTACACGATGTCAGGATTGGTGGGGTGTATGATTACTCTTGATATATGTTGTGTTTCTTTAAGGCCCATGTGCACCCACGTCTTTCCTGCATCAGTAGACTTATAGACACCATCTCCATGAGAGGTCATTACTCCTCTTGGAGCATGCTCTCCCATACCGACATACACAACATTAGGATGGCTCTCAGACACGGCGACTGCGCCTACTGATCCCGTCTTGAAGAATCCATCAGATATGTTTTTCCATCGCTGTCCTGCATCGGTAGTTTTCCAGACACCACCACCGGTGGTTCCCATGTAGTAGGTAAGAGGATCTCCGACTACACCGCTAGATCCTACCGACCGGCCACCTCTAAATGGCCCTATGTTTCTGTACTTTACGGCTTGATAAAAGCTATCCGCTACTACTGCTTTATTAGAGACGACCTTTTCTTGAGCGTCTGCGAAAAAAGGAAATAGAAGTGCTATTAAAAAGAAAAGAATATTTTTCATGACTCGGGTTTAGTGCTGATCAAGTTAGTAATGAGAATATGGTTTTATAACTTAATCAAATGTTACATCAAAATAGGATTTTAAAAGATGCCTCTATTATATAAATGAAAAGTTTTACCACTTTTTTGTTTAATTGTCTATTTGTTAGCAATCGGGTGCTAGTCTGTTGTTTTAAAAGATCAAAAACCTAATGTCATTTTCATTATGGCGGATGACCTAGAAAAGGAGTAGATTGACTGTCATGGCGCAGAGGATATCGAGATACCGCATATAGATCCACTAGCTAAATTCAGAGGATACTTCTTTTAATTTAATGGTCTTATAGACTCTAATCACAATTTTGACCTTTTGCCATAACAACTCAATACGGAATTTATACGATTCATCTAGACTAGGGTACAGTCTATGATTATTCTTATGAATGCACAGGCTCCTTGCTGCATATTTGTTGTATAAATATTCAATATCATGAGATCAATAATAATTTTTGTAAGTATTTTCTTCGCACTGAATAGCTATGGTCAAGAAGAATTCACTCAGAGTATCAAAGGTAATATCATAGATAAAGATGCAGAGTACCCGCTGATTGGGGTTAATGTATTGGTTCTCGGAAGAGATAGTGATATTGGAACAGCAACAGATATTGACGGTAACTTTAAGCTGATTAATGTTCCAGTGGGTCGTCAGGCTTTACAGATTTCTTACATCGGGTATAAGACCATGACATTACCAAACATTTTAGTCAGTACAGGAAAGGAGACGGTACTAAATATTCAGATGGAAGAAGATCTCACCAAACTGGATGAGGTCGTAATCACAGCACAACAAGATAAGAGAAAAGCGGTGAATGAGATGGCAACCATCAGCAGTAGATCAATGACAATGGAAGAGGTGACTAGATTCTCTGGCTCACAAGGAGATGTGTCTCGAATGGCTCAAAACTATGCTGGCGTAAGCGGAGCTAATGATAATCGCAACGACATCATCGTTAGAGGTAACTCACCATCGGCAGTGCTATGGAGATTAGAGGGCGTAGATATCCCTTCACCTAATCATTGGGCAAGCCTCGGTACCACTGGTGGCCCGATCTCAATGCTTAATATCAACAGCATGAGTAATAGTGATTTTCTTTCTGGTGCCTTTCCGGCAGAATACGGCAACTCTACCGCAGCAGTATTTGATCTTAAATTAAGAAATGGGAATAGCGAAAAATATGAGTTCCTCGGGCAGGTAGGATTCAATGGTTTTGAAGCAGGTATAGAAGGGCCGGTAGGCATTGGGAAAAATGCATCATTTATGGCCAATTATCGTTACTCTACACTTGGTGTGGTGAGCGCGTTGGGAGTAGACTTTGGTACTGGCGCAGCTATTCCACAATATCAAGACTTGGTATTTAAGCTTAATGTTCCTACAGAGAAAATGGGTAGGTTTAGTATCTGGGGTCTAGGAGGAAAAAGTGATATTACTTTTGCAGATGGTCCTGACTCAGATAACCTGTATACGGGAGGTGATGATAGTTTCTTCTCGGGGGCAGATACAAAAATGATAGGTGCAACCCACCTATACTTTTTTGATCAAAACACTTCTTCTAATCTATCGGTCTCATACTCTTCAGCTATTAGCCTTAATAAGTCTGATGAGCTAAGAGATGAAGCATCACAATTATTCGAAAGAGTATTTACCTCTAGAAACACCCAAAATAAATTGGGAGTAAACTGGACGCTCAATAAAAAAATTGACAGCCAGAATAGGATTAAGACAGGGGTGATCTATGACCAATATGATATCATGGTAAAAGATTCCATACTCTTTGATGATAACGTTTGGTTTTCGGAGTTAGACTTTGATGGTACAGCTTCAATGATTAGAGGCTTTGCCCAATGGCAGCACAAGGCTAACAACAAGCTGACGATCAATGGAGGACTGCACGCAACTAGATTTGGGCTTAACGGATCTACAAGCATAGAACCACGTCTCAGCTTATCTTACGATGCCACGGAAAAAAGCACTTTTGGTCTAGGCTTTGGTAGACACTCACAATTACAACCATTACCGATTTACTTTAATAAAGAAAGAGAAGCCTCAGACGTAGAGAATAGTAAAAACAAAGAACTAGACTTGATCAAGAGCAATCACTATATCGCTTCATGGGATTACAGTTTTACGAGCAGCACAAGACTTAAGTTAGAGACTTACTATCAGTCCCTATCGGGTCTCGCCACAGATCCTAATGATGGAGATTTTTCTATGATAAACTTTGGAGCAGACTTTGGATTTCCTAATCGAGTAGGGCTTAGTAATGAGGGAACGGGAAGTAACTATGGAGTAGAGTTAACCTTAGAGCGTTTTCTAGACAAAGGACTTTACTACCTTGTGACCGCTTCTGTTTTTGATAGCAAGTATAAAGGGGCTGATCAAGTTTCAAGAAATACTTTCTTTAACTCTAACTACGTGCTAAATGTATTAGCAGGGAAAGAATTTGTCCTAAACAAAAAGTGGACAATTACGCTTGATGGAAGGTTTAACTATGCAGGTGGACGTAGATATACTCCGATTGATCTTGCAGCCTCTATAGTCGCAAACGAAGAAGTGAGGTCTAATGATAAGATATATGAAAGTAGATACGCTAACTATATCCGACCAGACATTAAAATAGGATTTAGACAGAACGGGAAAAAATTCGCACAGACCTTTTCGATAGATTTTCAGAATGTAATAAATAGAAGAAATGTTTTTTACAATAGTTATGACTCTCGCAACCAAGAGGTTGATACACAATATCAAAATGGATTTTTTCCTAATGTGACCTATCAAATCACATTCTAGAGCGGTGTGCTTCTAACAGGCAAATGTTTTCTAAGAATAAAAGGAACAGTTCAATTAGGAAAAATTACAACTCATTTCTTTTATTCTACAGTTTAAAAATATTCAGTAGTAATCGATAGCACAAGACATTATTTTTGATTTATAATTATTAAAACAAATAATCATGAAAAACATTTTACTAACCATCGTTATAGCACTTGTTGTTTCTTCTTGTAGCACATTGATACCAAAGTTTGTATCTAAGAAAGAGGGTAAGCTTTGCACTGAGCCAGCATGTATGGAGGCAGACAAGTTCTTCTGGGATAACTTTCATGCAGGCAACTATGATAGTATCCCGAGGATATTAGAATTGTTAAAGCAATCCTATTTTAAAAATCCAACTGATTATAAACTAGCGGCGCACATAGCGTTTACACATGCATGGGCAATCGCAGAAGAAAAGAAAGCGACTGTCTCATCGGCTCAGGTCATAGATCACGCTTCATTAGCTAGACAGTACTTTAAAGAAGCTTTTGAACTGGGGCCAAAGAAGGACTGGAGGCTGTATGGTTTCTACGCAAGTTTCATGATGATAGAGGGGTCGATCCACGGAAATGATAGGCAAGCTACCGAAGGTTATTTTGAAATGAAGAAAGCCGTAAAAAGATATCCTGAATTTAATTTGTTTACAAAAGCATACTCTATCATGGATGGTAGAAGAAAAGAGGCGATTGAGGATTTGTGGAAAAACTTAGATGTGTGCGCCTGTGAAAAAGTAGACAGGAAAAATCTAGACTACAGAAAATACCAAGGACTCAAAGAGGTAGAAAGCAAGATGAGTACCTGCTGGAACAACTGGATTGCACCCCATAATTTAGAAGGATTCTTTTTGATTTTCGGAGATTTATTGTTGCAAGAAAAAGATAGAGAAGGAGCACTGATGATGTACAAGAATGCTAGCTATACAGACAACTTTGATAATTGGTATTACAAAGGGAAAGTGGAACAGAGGATAAGTAAACTAGAAAACGCCATTGCAGAGAATAGGATCAAAGCTGGGATCTGGGTACATGACTATGATCAATGTATGGTTTGTCATCAAGCGGTAGAAATAAAGAATAGCCCAAAGGATGTACATCTCAACAGACCAGCAATGGAAGTTTCTGTACATTTAAATAAGTGAAAGAGGTTAGTGTACAGGTGATTAATGAAAAGTAAATTAAAACTCAGCTATTGTTTAATTTTCTAAAAAGAGGCGAAGATCTAATAGGGTTTAATCCGACCAGATTTTTACTGGTTACGAGTTTAGTGACAGGGATCACATTTCCGATAATATTTTTGGGAGAGAGCATCCCAAGCTTCTTAAACAACTTTGCTCTTAATACAGTTTTTGGATTTATCTATGGAGCGACGCTTAGTTTTGGTAACTGTTTGATTTTCCAAAAAAGTAAAGAGAGAAGTATAAAGGACGGAACGCTGAGATCTCCAGGAAGGTTTTTTATGGTTTCATTGTATCATTTCTTTTATACTGTAATAGTATCCAGTATCCTTGGCAGTATCACGATGTATGGATTGGACGGCAGTTTTCAAATAGGAGGATTAGCAAGACATGTAGTAGGAGCGATTTTATTTGCAAGTTTATTAATCACATTATTCGAATCATTTTTTAATATGTATGCATTAAATATTTCAAAGAAAAAGCAGGAGCAACTAATGCGTCAAAATGCAGAGTCGCAGCTAGAGATTTTAAAGAGTCAGGTAAAGCCACATTTTCTTTTTAATAGTCTTAATACCGTTATCAGTATCATTCCTGATGAACCCAACAAAGCAATCGACTATATCCAAAGACTGTCTAGTGTGTACAGATATATACTAGAGATTAAGGACAACAAATTGATTCCGATTAAAGAAGAACTGGACTGTATCAAGGATTATGTCTTTATGTTACAAATCAGATTTGGTGAAAACCTTAACTTTAAATTAGACGAGACAGGTCTTGATAGTACAAGCCATGTGGTACCGCTTAGTTTACAGCTATTGATAGAAAATGCAGTGAAGCATAATATAGTGTCAAATAAAAAACCATTAACAATCAAAATAGAAAAGGGCAAAGAAGGCTATTTAGAAATTAGTAATAACCTGCAAATCAAAACTCAGAAAATGCCATCAACGGGCACAGGACTCAGCAACATTAAAAGCAGATACGAATTACTTACAGAGAGGAAAGTTGAGATTATAGAAACTAGTGATAATTTCGCAGTTTCTATCCCTCTCCTAGAGGTGTCTTAAACCAAAAAGCTAAGAACAAGAATATTAAATAGGCAAAAAAGTGTTTTGATATGAAAGTAATAATCATAGAAGACGAAAAACCAGCAGCGCAGCGAATTACAAAGCTGGTCAAAGCGCTCGACTCAAACATAGAGATAGTAGAAGTAATAGATTCTGTAGAGGATGCGGTAGCTTGGTTTAATACCCACGACATGCCTGAGTTAGCTTTTATGGATATTCAATTAGCCGATGGCATAAGCTTTGACATTTTTAAAGGGGCGACGATTACATGTCCTGTGATATTTACAACGGCTTATGATGAGTATGCGCTAGAGGCATTTAAGGTTAACTCTATAGATTATCTACTTAAACCGATAGATCCTAAATCGCTAGACCGAGCATGGCAAAAGTTTAAGACACTAAAAGGAAAAACCGATAGTGATATTCTTGGGCTTTTAGAATCCTTTAAAGCCCAGTCTACACAGAGGGAATACAAAGAGCGCTTCTTAGTAAAAAAAGGTGATGGTTTTAAATATCTAACCGCAGATCAAGCGGCATACTTCTATGCGGATGATGGATTGACATTTATGAAAACAACTGGCGGAGACCGTCACGTAATCGATGAGAAAATGGATAGCCTCGAGTCTTCCTTGGACCCTAAGTCTTTCTTTAGGATAAATCGAAAATTGATAATCAATGAAAGAGCCGTCGGAGAGATTGCTAACTACTTTAACAGTAGACTAAAACTGGCTCTGCAGCCAAAGTTTAAGGAAGAGGTTATAGTAGCTAGAGATAGAGTATCAGGATTCAAATCATGGCTCGGGCAGTAGTGGCATTATTTGGTATGGTCAACTACTTATCAATATCCTTAAGTTTATTAGAGGTGTAGTTGAGGGTCTTCTAAATTGTCAAATATCATTGATCAAATTAGAGGTGCAAATTTTAAGGTCAAAGTATTGAAGCCGAGGATAATAATTGTTTCAATTGTTATCTTTATTTCCAATGAAAAATTTAATCCTGTTTTTTGCTTTGTATTTAGTTGGATCTGCAGCTGTATGGAGCCAAACATCCCCCATAAGTAACGCTACTGCTTTTACTGGCGCAATTCCTGAGATCGATGGTGATGTCCTCAATGATGCAGCATGGCAAGTAGTCAAGCCGATCACAGAACTGGTCCAACAAATGCCTAACTATGGGTTGCCTGCGTCTGAGGCAACGGAGGTCAGAATAGCTTTTGATGAAAAAAACTTGTATGTATCAGCAGTATGTTATGATACCAGCCCATCTAAACTAGCGGTGACAGATGTGAGAAGAGATGCGGACCTTACTAATACCGATGCATTTATATTTATAATAGATACTTACTTTGACAGGCAGAATGGATTTGTATTTGGTACGAATACGGTAGGTATAGAATATGATGCACAAGTAGATAATGAAGGACAAGGAAACTTCAATAATAACAGGCAACAAGGAGGGGTGATCGGAGGATTTAATCTCAACTGGGATGCCTCATGGATAGTCGCTACCGAGGTAGGAGAATATGGCTGGAGTGCTGAGTTCATGATACCGCTGAAGACCATAAGATTTAAGTCTGGAGAAGATATTAAGTGGGGATTCAATTTTCAGAGGAATATCAGTAAGAATAATGAGATTGACTTTTGGAGCTTGCTACCACTTACCTTTGAGCTTAAGCGATTATCACTAGCAGGCACCCTAGATGGTCTATCACTTAAGAGTCCTGGCAATCTGAAGGTCATTCCATATGCGCTGACAAGTATTACCAATGACCATACTACAGACGAAGGATATAATTTTGATATCAATGCAGGGGCAGATCTCAAGTATAGTATAACGCCAAGCATGACACTGGACTTAACTTACAATACTGATTTTGCACAGGTAGAAGTAGATGATCAGCAGGTCAATCTTGATAGGTTCAATTTATTCTTTCCAGAGAAGCGTCCGTTCTTTTTGGAGAATGCAGGACTGTTTACAGTAGGATCGCCAGGAGAGGTTGATCTCTTTTTTAGTAGACGGATCGGGATAGGTGACGGAGGTAGGCAGATACCTATAATCGGAGGAGCTAGACTGTCTGGTAAGTTGAATAATACAAATCTGGGTTTTCTCAACATGTATACGGAATCAATAGAAGATGGTGCCATCGCAGGTAATGCATATACTGTCGGCAGGGTGAATCATGAGTTTATAGGGAGCCGATCGTCTATTGGGGGAGCGATCATAAATCGTACGGGTAGAGGAGAGATAGCAGATGACACGAATACTACTTTTGCTATAGACGGTAAGTATGGTTTAGGTAAAAAGGCTCAACTAACGGGTTTCATAGCCAAAACAAATACTCCGGGAATAGAAGAGGGAGATCATGCCTTTAAGCTCGGCGGTGGATACCAGTGGGATGGATGGAATATAATGGGAGCCTATACAGAAGTCGGAGAAGGATTTAATCCTGAGGTAGGCTTTTTATTCAGAGAAGATTTTCGAAAAGTGGAAGGATTGATTTTCAAGAATATCAGGTCTAAAGAAGGTTCTATATTTTTGGAGAATCGTCCACACATTTCGTACCGAGGATTTTGGGACTTTGAAGGTTTTCAGGAGACTGGGTTTTTGCATGTAGATAATCACTGGGTATTTAAGAATTTATTTGAGATCCATACAGGCGTTAATTTTACCAAAGAGGGGGTAAGTGAAATATTTGAAATATCAAAGGGAGTATTGGTACCTGCAGATACCTATGACCATGTAGAGTCCCAATTAGTATTTATAACTAATCCATCCAAACCTATTGCACTAAGTTCACGACATGTTAATGGTGGTTTCTTCGGTGGCACAAGGTCTGCGCACAGTGGCTCTTTGCAGATTAGGTTAGGGGATAAGTTTTCTTCTTCGTGGACGGTACAACACAACAATATCAAGTTGCCAGATGGTGATTTCACAGCTAATATATTTGGGTCTAGAATATCCTATGCTTTCACACCCAGTATATTTTTACAAAGCTTGATTCAGCGTAATAGTGTATCTAAGAGCTGGGCATCTAATATCAGACTAGGATGGTTGCAGCAAGCGAATACAGGTCTCTTTGTAGTCTTTAATCAAGGGCGGGTAGATGGTGGTCTAGATAACACTAGTTTAGTTATTAAATTTTCTAAGTTGTTTGATGTGCTTAATTAGGTGATCTAAAACTGTATAAATGTTCAGGGTATGTTATTACAATCTGTTTCTTATTAATACTGTTAAATAAAGAATGAACGAGACCTTTCTAAATCAGCTTTTTTTGGCACACCAGAAGTGCCCGCAGTGCCCTACGCCGGTACAGGTATCTACTTTTTTTGATAAGGTATTGGGTGTGTTGTTTCCAGACTTGAGTTCTAAGGTATATGAGACTCAGCAGGAATTAGATTTTCATGTTATTAATCTCAAAGAAGAATTATATGAGATGCTTTACATGTACCCTAATCGTGAGACGATCAATATCGAAAATAAAGCGGATATCTTTTTTAAGCAGTTACCAGAGATCTATGAGATGCTGCGCAAGGATGTCAAAGCAATGTATGATGGTGACCCAGCGGCTGCAAGCGAAAACGAAATCATAAGATCGTATCCAGGATTTTATGCTATTGCGGCAGCGCGGATTGCACATTCATTATACTTGCAAGAGGTCAAGATATTACCGAGGATGATCACCGAGCATGCGCACGGTCGGACTGGGGTAGATATACACCCTGGTGCTACGCTAGGAGAAGGGTTTTGTATAGATCATGGGACAGGAGTCGTGATAGGAGAGACAGCACACATTGGTAACTTTGTGAAGATCTATCAAGGGGTAACCTTAGGGGCTTTAAGTGTAGATAAATCTCTAGCGAGTACGAAGCGGCATCCGACTATCGGAGATCATGTAGTGATCTACTCTGGAGCAACGGTGCTCGGAGGAAAAACCGTTATAGGAGAGCACAGTATTATCGGTGGTAACACATGGGTGACTAAGAGTGTAGAGCCACATTCAAAAGTATATTATCAAGCACCGAAAGAAAAAGTAGAGGCTTAATCAAGACCCTAACCTTAAAGGGAGATTTCATATTAACTAAATCAAAAATGAAACTAGAAAGACTTATAGGCAATACGCCACTCGTAGAAGTAAGAAATATAAATCAAAATAAATCGGTCACTATCTACTGCAAACTAGAAGGGCAAAACCCTGGGGGTAGTGTCAAGGATCGAGCAGCTTATGGGATGATCAAAGGGGCAATGGATCGCAAAGAAATCAATGTAGGGTCTAAGCTGGTAGAAGCAACTAGTGGTAACACTGGAATTGCCTTGGCTATGATTGCACAATCAATGGGTGTACACATGACGCTCATCATGCCTAACAACGCAACCATAGAGCGAGTGAAAACGATGAAGGCATACGGCGCTGAAGTAATGCTCACCCCATCTGAGGAGACGATAGAGTACTCTAGGCAACTGGCACAAGAAATGTCTAACACGGGAGACTACTTCATGCTAAATCAATTTGCCAATCCCGACAACTACAAGATGCATTACAATACGACAGGACCAGAAATCTGGAAGGATACGGAAGGTAAGGTTACGCACTTCGTATCTGCTATGGGTACCACAGGCACCATCATGGGTGTATCAAGGTACCTCAAAGAGCAAAATGCAAATGTGCAAATCGTAGGCACACAACCAACGGAAGGATCTAGAATACCAGGAATCAGAAGGTGGTCCCCAGAGTTTTTACCTAAAATCTACGAACCTAAACGCGTAGATAGAATAATAGATATAAGCCGAGACCAAGCCATAGCGATGACCAGGAGAATGTCAAAGGAAGAAGGGATCATGGGAGGTATGAGCAGCGGAGGTGCATTGCATGCTGCGATGACTTTGGCTGGTGAGCTCACAGAGGGTGTGATTGTGTGTATTACTTGTGATAGAGGAGACCGATACCTTAGTAGTGAACTGTATGAAGATTAACTCAGGCGGGGTTACGGTTTGAATAACTCGCCATGTGACAGTCACTCAAAAGGTATTTATATCTGGAGAACAGATAGTCATACCGGAACGGTATAGACTGGTGGCTACGCTGAACATCTCATGATGATCGACCCGGCAAGAAAACTCATCATGGTAGAACGTATTTACATAGCTAACTCTACAGCAAGTACTGGCCTAGGGTAAAGAATTGTAATAGAGATATGAGTGTAAGAAAATTGATCGAGGTATAGGAACATCGAGCAAGATGAGACTCTTATAAGATCCAAGCTAAAAGACTTTCCACATCAAGTATCCTTCCCGAGATGAAACCGTATCTTCCTGATTGAACACATAGTTTAGAGGAGTATATTATTCAACCCCACAAACCAAACTAATGCAAATAAATAAAAGTAATATCCGAAGTCTACTCCTAGACCTACCGAGAATTGTCACGATTATGATAATACTAATCGGATTGTCCAGCTGTAGTTCGCAGGCTGATAACACCTCTAAGAATCAGCAAGCAGATACAACAGAAGGAAGCAATCCCAAAGCTGATAAGCAGACACCAAAAGCTTCTCCGGAAATGAGTGTAGAGATGAGCGCAGCGGAAGAAGCAGCCATAGTCCTTAGTGGTGAGCTCACGCAAGCCTACATAGACAAGCGAAACCGATATCTAAAAAAACTTGGGAATATTTATGGCATCCTATTCACTCCGTTACCTGCTATCTCCGAAAAGAATTTGCTGGATCTACCAAAAGCAAAAGATCTCATCAGCAAGTATGGTGCTGAGGGTGTAGTTGGAGACGAAATGCTAGACTTTAGATATATCAATAATGAGGCAGCAAAGTACTTATCAGAAAACAGAACGAATTTTACGCGTATCATTCAATATCTAGTGTACGTATCTCATGAAGCAGCTATGCATTTGGTACGACCTAATCTCAAGATGAGTCTAGCATCGCTAGAGACGATGACTACCAAGACCGCTGAGGCGCTTGGCAGATTGACAAAAGTAAACTTGGTCTTATACCGTCTCAAATACTTGAATTTAGCGCAAACTAAACATCTATTCCAGGGGGACAAATTGTCAATCGATCTCTATCACCTTGCTCACCTAGATGCTGATATGGCAGCCACCATGGCATCCAGCAGTATGCGCAGAATTGATATGAAGAAAGGATTATCTCCAGAAGAAAAAATGATCTGGATAGAAGCCTGCCAAGCGAATGGCTGGACAAAATGCTTTGGAGAAGAACTAGTCACTACGGATGAGACAGCAGTAGTAGATTATAACTTTAGGAAGATCAAGGATTGCCTTGAAAACGATAAAAGAAGAGACAAAGGATCCTGTGTACTTTTCTTAAATTCCTGCAAAGAAGGTTATGCCTTCTTCAAGAAAGTAGACAGCACAACCAAGTACGATCCGACCGATGAAGAGATCCGTGCAGTATGCAAACTATGTGTCTGGCAAAAAAAAGATAATTGGAATAAAAGGTCGTAGTGATTATTCTAGTCTACAAATTGACGTCGTACATATCTCTTTATCTACGTTGTACGATTTTCGTCTGCTAGTTTTTGGTTAGGCTATGCCACCCCACAGGAGCAAAGAGTGCTATTGCACACATTGCTATTTTACGCTTATGAAGCATAACTCTATTGTTCTTTCATTATTCCATCTATTATCTTCTTATGTTTCACTATATTACATATAACAAGACAACTTCCAAATGAAAAACTTACTCAACACTTATAAGTACTCCTTATTATTTATTTGTTTCATTATTCCCTTTCTCTCTCCTTGTTATGGGCAGGTAGTTACGTGTGGAAATGGAATCGATATCACTAATATTGGAGGATCAAATAATATTCAGGATTATCCTTTAAGACCAGGGTTTACTTTTTCTGCTCCAGAAGGAATTTATAGTTTCACTCCTACAACATCAGGTGTTGTTTGTATATCCATGATCAATAGAAGTCCTGCCGCAAATGTTGATGCTTTTGTTTTAACTGACCCAACAGATGCAAGCTCTAATATTTTATGGCTTAATGGCTTTCCTGGTTATAGTTCATGCTTTCAGGCTGTAGCTGGAAATGAATACTTTTTGGTAGTTGATGGGCTGGGTGCCTCAGTATCGACATTGACAATCAATATTGATTGCACTAGTGGTGGGAATCTTGATAATGATCCTATTGAATGTTCAACTGGACTTTCTCTGACAAATGATTTAGGTTTAAGTAATACTACAGAGTATTCGGTTCGTAGCGGTGTGTCATATTCTGGCCCCGAAGGAGTATACCCGCTTCCAGTTGGAATGTGTGGACAAGTCTGCTTCAGTATAACAGATAGGGACCCAGATTTTCCAGTTGATTTATTTGTTCTCACAGATAGAAATGATCCAGCCACAAGTATACTTAGGGTAGAAGGGTTTGTTGGGAATGAAGTTTGTTTTGATGCTGATCCAGATAAGGATTATTTTTTAGTTGTAGATGGTCTTTTTTCTGTCTCTACACTAGGAGTAGATATAACATGTACTAGATGTAATGTGCCTGAGCCGATTCCTACGCTTGGTGAATGGGGTCTCATCTGCTTAGGACTGCTTTTAATAATTTTCGGAGTTCAATCAATTAAGCAACATAGAAGTGTGATATCTTATTAAAGGACGAGTAGGTTATTAGTAATTATATATTGTTGCTTCTGCTGAAATTAAATTTAGCTTGGGAAAGTTCTATCGAGCTGTTTGTTATTCTTACCGATATGGTATGCAAATAATTTCTTGAATAGCGTTGGCCATATCACTAATTGATCCTTCATCATTTACTTGTATTAGAGTTGTTAGTACCACTATTGTAGTCTTCTCGCCACCCGATGACAGAGGTGTAAAAATTATAACTGATGGCAGTGGTTTGTAAACACTGGTATCCGGATAACACCTAAAGTTAAAAATGTGACAACTTACTCATTGAGATCATTCAATCGATCTATACCTCCTTGCTCACCTAGATGCTGATATAGCAGCCACCATGGCATCCAGCAGCATGCGCAGAATTGATATGAAGAAAGGGTTATCTTCAGAAGAAAAAATGATCTGGATAGAAACCTGCCAAGCGAATGGCTGGACAAAATGCTTTGGGGAAGAACTAGTCAATACGGATGAGACAGCCATAGTAGATTACAATTTTAGGAAGATCAAGAATTGCCTTGAAAACGATAAAAGAAGAGACAAGGGATCGTGTGTACTTTTCTTAAATTCTTGCAAAGAAGGTTATGCCCTCTTCAAGAAAGTAGATAGTACAACCAAATATGACCCGACCGATGAAGAGATTCGTACCATATGCAAACCATGTGTCTGGCAAAAAAAAGATAATTGGAATAAAAGGTCGTAATAATTATTCTAGTCTATATAACAAGGTCTTTCACTCCTCGTAATCAAGGATGGATAGTATCTATCGTCGGTCACATGCTTTTTACTGTTGTTCACATTTATCCTTGTTCTTGTTCTGATTAAATAGGTTTTCTGTTAACTTCCATATTATCAATTGGTATGTACGCACCTAGTGCTAATATGCAACTTTAGGGACTATTTTGAGAAAACCTAGGTTTTGACCGCATATAAGCAGACAGTACATAAGCGATATGTCAGTATCTGGTGTTGATATAGATATGTTGGCACCAATAAAAAATAAAACTGAATGAGTATAAACAAATTAAAAGAGCTAGCAACCAAATACTCTTTGTCCGATGAAATTATTGAACAGAGGGAAAAAGATAGATTTTCATTCGTTGAAAAATTCCCTCTTACCAAGTTAAAAGACTTATCAATTGATCAGTTCGTTCAAGGTACAGATGATGACAGCTTTTGCTATTGGCTAGAATTTAAAAAAATAGGCTTCGGTATTGGTGGTGGCAATGCATCTAAGTTTGGTATTTATAAAACCAAAAACAAGGAAGAAATTGTTTATGCAACTAGCTACGGGAAGAACAAAACCTACCTAGATGACAAGGCGGCCAAGCATTATTTTTCCGATTTACTAAACAAAATTCTAAAAGCCCTAGACTATACTAGAGAGGATCATATAGACAAAATTAGAGAACTCGAAATTCCTATGTGGAATATGGTTCTTCAGAAAATATTAGGCATCTACTACCCTGAAAAGTTTCTAACCATTGGCTCGCCTACAGTTCTAATTAAATGCGCAAAAGAACTGGGAATACAAAATATTGAACATTCCTCTGATAACTCAATTCTAATAAATTACGAATGCAAAAAAGCAATTAGTAAAAACCCACAATTTTCAAAATGGTCATATGAAAAAATAGGAACTTTCATTTGGGAGACTTTTGATGGTGAAAATAAAAAAAGAAAAGAATCGAAACAATACTGGCTTTACGCACCTGGAGAAAATGCTTATCTGTGGGATGAATTTTATCAAGGTGGTATTCTGGGACTTGGTTGGGATGAAATTGGTGATTTATCGCAGTATAAAAGTCGTGACGAAATAAAAAAAGCTCTAGTGGATGCGTATGGTGGCACTGGATCAAAAAAAAATGATGTTTCTGCAAATGATGACTTTCTAAACAAAATCAAGATTGGTGATGTAATAATTGCCAAAAAAGGCAGAGGAGAATTGCTTGGATATGGTGTTGTTACTTCAGACTATGTCTTCGATAAAAACCGAAAGAACTATCAAAAGACAAGACAGATTGACTGGAAAATAAAAGGAAATTGGAATGTTGATTTTAGCCTAGTGTTAAAAACCCTCACAGACATTACAAAATATAGTTCTGAAGATACAGAATATGATACTTACTATGAAAAATTGTTGGGAATAATGGGTGTTGGGCAAACACAAAAAGACAACAGAGAATCATTCACAATTTGGCTCACCAAAAAATATGGAGAGGACTCTGGTACCAGTAGTTCCTACATAAAAGCTATTGATATTTTATCTCAAATCTTGTCTAAAGAGTTGTTCAAAACTACTGATGACAATTATTTAGAATCGCTTTATAAAGATTTGATTAAAGAACAACGAAACCAAGAAGGCAAGTATTACCATTCGGATACTCCTTCATATGGGAGTAATGGCTTTTATTCAGCTTCTATAAAATCGTATCGTGAATTTTTAAAAGCTATTAACCAATCAGAAACAATTGTAAAAGATGATGACATGAATTTTCCCCTGAACGCAATTCTATATGGCCCTCCAGGAACTGGAAAAACATATAACACAATATTGAGAGCTGCACAAATAATTGAGAATCGTATAATCGACTCTTATGATGAGGCTCTGGAAGTGTTTAAAGCTAATCTTCATGACAAAATTGAATTTATCACTTTTCATCAGAACTACAGCTATGAAGATTTCATACAAGGATTAAGACCCGATACAGAAAATGATAACCAACTCACTTTTGAAAGAAAGGATGGAGTTTTCAAAGAAATTGCGGATAAAGCACTAAAAAATCTAACAGAATCCGAAAAACCACAGCTATTAAAAAGGCCATTTGAAGAAGTATTTAACCAATTCATAAATCCTTTAGTAGAAGGTGAAATTGAGGAAATTGAGGTAAAAATGAAGAAGGTTTCATACTTCATTACAGCTATTTCTAATAAATCAATCGATTTTAGAAAAGCAAGTGGAGGAACAGCACATACATTGAGCATTGGAACACTTAAGAAAATGTATTTGGCCGAATCTGTTTTAGAAATACAGGGTTTAGCTTCATACTACACCCCTCTTTTAACTGAATTACTAAAGCTAGGAAAAGACTCTTCGGGCAAGAAAGAACAAATTAAACGTCAAGATTATGTTATAATTATTGACGAAATCAACAGAGCCAATATTTCAAGAGTTTTTGGAGAGCTGATAACGCTAATTGAACCTGACAAACGTTCTAATGGTGCAATTCCGTTGGAAGCTCGATTACCTTCTGGTGATCTATTTATTGTCCCTTCTAACTTATTTATCATTGGAACAATGAACACGGCTGACAAATCAATTGCACTATTAGATATCGCTCTAAGAAGAAGGTTTGAGTTTGAGTCAATGTATCCAAAATACGAAATCAAAAATCAAGAAATCTATGATGTTGAAATTCTTGAAAAAATCAACAAACAAATAATTAAGTCAAAAGGACACGACTTCCAAATTGGACATGCATATTTTATGGGAGATAATAAAGACCTTGTACAAAGGATGAATAAGAAAGTTATTCCATTGCTGCTTGAGTATTACATGAATGACGAAAAAGAGGTTAAAGGGATTCTAAATTCTGCAGGCCTTATTATTGAGGAAAATTCATGGCCTTTAAAGATATCAGGCAAGAATGATTAATCTTTTTGAATATCAAAATAAGGTTGATATTCAAGACTCATTTGAGGGCTTGGAGGGGTTTCTTGATGAAATCTGGAATAGTCGTGAAAAGAATTTTTATTATTCAGAAAATGGAAATAACAAAATAGAATCTCAGCGATTCCTACAATTCATTCATAAATCAAATGAATTAAAATCAAATAAATACGTTGGTGTAATCCATTATGAAGGGAATAAAATAAACCTATTACCAAAGATATTTTTCGACTCTGAAAAGGACTATTCAACTAATGAAGTAAATCAGATTCAAAACCATATTCTTTGGTGGTTAAGCTATTGTCGTAAAATTAAATTCCCAAATTATCAGGCCTCCTTGGGCAGGGCAAAAAGTGATTTTTTTGAAGTTTTAATTTATCTCTTCTCAAAATACTCTCGAAAACTTTTAAACTCATCCATCTACCAACAGTACGAAGAAGTAAATCGTGAATTATCGTTTATAAAAGGGAGACTAAACACTAGCGAATATATAAATGAAAACTTAAGCAAAGGTAAATGGCATAAACTCAATTGTACATATGACGCTTTCGTTTTTGACAATGAATTCAATCGTATAATAAAGTATGTTACTACTCTCCTATTTAATGTTACCTCAAGTCAGGATAACAAGAAGAACTTAAGGGAAATCCTCTTCATATTAGATGAAGTATCAGACGAAAGGGCAACAGCTGAACAATGTTCTAGAATCTCATTCAATCCAATGTTTGGTGAGTTTGAAACGGTTCGCGATTATTGCCAATTATTCCTTACCAACTGTATTTCGTTTGACTATAAAAATGACTTAAAACTCTTTGCCTTTCTCCTTCCAATGGAATATGTTTTTGAAGACTTTATTTTTGGTTTTATTGACAAAGAACTAGAGGAAGTAACTGCAAAAGCGCAAAGAAGCGACACATATCTTGACGAAGGAAAAGCCTTTAATTTAAAACCTGATTTATGGTTAAAAATAAATCATAAATCATTGATTGCTGATACCAAGTATAAGATTGTCTATTCAGATGAGAAAGACCCTAAGAAAGGTATTTCTCAAAACGACTTATATCAAATGCTTGCATATGCAGTAAGGTTTGAAGTGGATGAAATTATATTGTTCTACCCTAACACAATTAGACAAAGTCAAGAGGAAGGAACAGAGTTAACAATTAAAGATGCTTTAGCAGATGGAAAAGAAATATCCATTAAAGCGTTTCAGTTACCAATAATCAATAGGGCATTACTTGAAAATGATTTAAAGGCTAAAACTGAATTGAGCATACTTTTTGAATCACTAAGACAAGAATTATTAGATACAATAGAAAAAATTCTGGTGCCACCAATGTATCCAAAATCATAGTACCCTTGGGGATGTTACACTTCATACACTAAACGATAGATTTATAAACATGCTTATCAATACATTCTAATAATCTATATTACGCCATAGTGATTCATAAGCTATTGAAAATGAAAAAAATAAAATCTACTCCAATCTTCCCATTGCTAGTAAGTTTATTCTACTTATTTATATTCCTACCCAATCAATTATCAGCTCAAGCGCCAGCCGATATTTTTGCATTTGGAGATGCCTTACCTGATGCACCTGAGTTAGCTCATCGAGGAGATCATAATGTTGGTGTTAGGACCTTAGATTTTGTCAATAAAGATCAACTCGATATCCTAAATTCTAAAGCGGGTCAGGAGGTTCTATATGATCGATCGCTTAAGGTAGAGGTCTGGTATCCTGCCGTACCATCTAATAATGGAGCGGAAGCAATCATAAGTTATGATGAAGTATTGGGCATGGCAGGTGATGATAAACGACCATTGATTCCTTTTTCTTTTTATGGTAGAGCGACTAGGGATCTTCAAGCCGATAGTAGTGATGGTGCCTTCCCTTTAGTAGTCGTATCACATGGTTATGTTGGGTCTAGATATCTGATGACTTATCTTACGGAGCATCTTGCATCGCAAGGGTATGTGGTGGTCGCCATTGATCATACAGAGTCGACATTTAGTGATGCTGCACCATTTCCAAGCACTTTATTAAATCGGTCAAAAGATATTTTGTTTGTACTTAATGAGGTAGCCAATTTAGCTGATCAGGATAATCATTTTCTAAAGGGTGTAGTAGATGCTGACCATACTGCGGTCATCGGTTATTCGATGGGCGGATATGGAGCGCTCAATGTGGCAGGTGCAGGGTACAGCGAAAAAGCGGTAAACTTCTTTGCATCGATGACTGGTGGTAATAAAGCTTTAGCCAGTCGAGCAAGTCAAAATGAGGCTTATCTTAAATCTGCTGATCCACGGATAAAAGCAGTGGTTGCTTTTGCACCATGGGGAATGGTACAAGGGGTTTGGGATACAGAGACATTAAAAGGTTTGAAGGTTCCTACATTCTTTGTGGCAGGAAGCCAGGATGATATATCAGGTTATGAGAAAGGTATCAAAGCGATCTATGAGGGAGCCGTTAATGCTGATCGTTATTTGTTGACTTATGCAAATGCTCGTCATAATGTAGCGCCTAACCCTCCGCCTGCGGAAGCGTCAGCACCTGGTGTACATATCGATGAATACTATCGCTACGCAGAACCTTCTTGGGATCAGCGTCGCATGAATAATATCAACCAACATTTTGTAAGCGCTTTTTTAGGCATCCAGTTAAAGGGCAATGAAGAGTATTTAGAGTACTTATCAGGCGAGGAAGATTCGAATGAAAAAACATGGCCTGGATTTGTACCTCGTTCCTCTACAGGATTAGAGTTATTGCACGCCACTCCACTAGATCAAAATTAGGAGTAAGGAAGTGGTAGTACTCAAGGTGTCCCATCATCCGCAAGCGATAATAAAACTGCTACAATCCTAAAAAGAATTGGAAAAATATGTAATTAACAGTGTTAGGGGCATATTTAAGTTTCCTGGTTGTAAATGGATATAAAACAAGCGTTTTTTATCCACTAAACAACAGACAAACTAACTGTATTCCAGGTTTTTAATTCTACAGCTAACAAATCATAAAACGTCGATCAGCTATTTAACTAAATGGAAATTTTACCAAAAGAAGGCTTTCAGGGATTAGTAGAAAATTGGAAAGGTGATTTAATTGCCGCGGTGAGTGTCTCACTCATTGCTTTACCGCTTTCATTAGGGATTGCTTTAGCAGCGGGAGCACCTGCGATGGCGGGGATCCTCTCAGCAGTTGTGGGTGGTGTTGTCACCACCTTTTATCGAGGAGGACATATATCAGTCAACGGACCTGCCAAGGGTGTTATCGCAGTCATTCTTTTGGGTATTGCTCTGATGGATGATGGTTCTGGGCAGGCCTTTAATTATGTATTGGCTGCTGTAGTTGTGTCGGGTGCTATTCAAGTATTATTAGGAATATTGAAACTGGGGCGACTAGCAGATATCTTCCACTCTTCTGTGATACATGGCCTATTGGCAGCGATCGGAATTATCATTTTTGCAAAACAGATCCATGTTGCCATGGGTACGTATTCTGATAGTCCGAGCATTATACAGAATCTTGTCGATGCGGTGGTTTATCTACCTCAAGCTAATCCTTTTGTGGTGGTCATTGCTTTGGCAGGCTTACTGTTACTGTTGTTTCATTCTAAGATCAGCTACCGGTTTTTCCATATTTTGCCTGCGCCGATGTGGGTCATTGCCCTTTCTATTCCGTTTGTTTATTTTTTCAATTTCTTTGAGCCACATACCCTTTCCTTCCTTGGGATGTCTTATGACGTGGGGCCTAAATTACTGTTGGATATTCCAGATAATTTTATGGATTCTATCATGCATCCTAATTTTAGCAAGATCAATACTATCGAATTCTGGACAACGGTATTATCCATTTTGATCATCACAAGTATCGAATCGTTAGCCATAGCAAAAGCAATTGACAAAATAGATCCTTACAAGCGAAAGACAGATCTGAATAAGGATTTGACAGGTGTTGGATTGGCTACGGTGGTTGCTGGTATGATCGGAGGTTTGCCAATTATTGCTGTGATTATTCGGAGTACGGTCAACATCCATAATGGTGCAAAGACTAAGTGGTCTAATATGTATCAAGGACTTTTGTTGTTGCTTTTTATTGTGGTCTTGAGCCCAATCATGAGACAAGTTCCACTATGTGCTTTTGCGATCTTACTCGTTTATACTGGATTTAAATTGGCTTCCCCTGCCGTCTTCAAACAAATCTATAGTCAAGGAACAGAGCAATTAATATTCTTTGTGGCGACCATGGTGTTGACCCTCTACACTAATTTATTGATTGGATTATTAGGTGGTTTACTATTGGCCATGGTATTTCATATGCTATTGGCGAGAGTTTCTATTCACCAATTTTTTAAAATGATCTATAGGTCGGGCTCTAAATTGGTGACGAATGCAGATGGTAGCTACGACTTAAAGATTAAAGGAATTGCAAATTTTCTCGGCATCTTAAAAGCGGATAAACTGGTGGGTCAAATTCCTACTGGAGCAGATGTCAATATTGATCTATCTGAAACGAAATTGGTAGGCATAACCTACATGGACTATCTAGTAGATTACCTAAAAACGCAAAAGGACTCAGGTGGTAAGGTCATCATAAAAGGATTGGATTCTCATGTTTCATCCTCTACCTATAATCGAGCGTTAAAAATTTCTTTGAATAACCCTAACGTTAAGTTATCGCCAAGGCAAACACGATTACAAAATCTAGCAAATGAAAGGGATTATGATTACAATAATCAAGTAGACTGGAACACAACTTATCTAAAGAACTTCCACTTCTTTGAAGTCAGGCCTATCGAACGCAAATCAAATTGTCTACAAGGCACATTTAAAGATTTGGAGGTGTCGTGGGAAATTTCGGATGTCACGTTCAATGAAGGAGCAGCTTTCACGGCAGAGACTTTTTATACCACGCTGATGGTCTTAAAGTTGAATAAAAAAATACCTCTATTCACCATGGAAAAGGAAGGGGTAGTGGAAAAAATACTTGATCGAGTGATGGCATTTACGGGCTCAAAAGATATTGATTTTGAGATGTATCCAGATTTCTCTAAAAAATTCCTGATCACTGGAAAGAATGAGTCTGAAATTCAATCATTCTTCACACCAGAAATCATTCGCTTCTTCGAAAACCACCAGATCTATCATCTTGAAAGTAATGGTGAGGCACTAGTCATTTTTGACAAGATCAAATTAGCGCGGACAGATGAGACCATTGCATTTATAGATTATGCTGAAGAATTGGCTACACTTTTAAGTCAAGATATATCGCAATAGCGATTTTGATATTTAGCCATTAACTGAGACTAGAATTAAACTTAGGTTTTGTGCTAAGCATCGTTAAAGTTACTACCAATATATGAGGTCAACTTCATTGTATCAGGTTAAGGCGTTGGCATATTCGTAAAAGCAACAACACTTAGCTAGTGCCTTTTAGCGGTCACTTTTAATTTTTTGCAAATGCCTTTTGAACCATAAGCCAGGTGTTTTGGCCAAGTGCTTTTAAGCCACTCAGATTTGGGTCTGGCTGTTTTCCATCTCCGATTCGTTTTATTTGTAGTTCGTACCAGATCACATCTAGTCCTCCTACTTTGTCTATTGCTTTGATGCCCGTGAGAGGTGATGGCGTTTCGAGTTTTTTTATTCCCTTGTTAAATATATCATCGGCTACATGAGGGTTGATACAGAAGGGGCGCCCCAGTCCTATAATGTCAAGTTGGTTATCGGATAGGGCATTTTCCATAAGCTCAACGGTTCTAAAACCACCAGTCAACATTAGCGGTTTGCTTGTGATTTTTCTTGCCTTGCTGATGTAGTCCATAAAATAAACTTCCCGATCTATGGTACTTTGTTTTTTAGCTTGCCCCATCATGGCAGGAGCTTCGTACGATCCACCAGATATTTCTAGTAGATCTATGCCTTCATTATCTAGTAATCGGAGAACTTCTAATGATTCTTCTTCTGTAAATCCCCCACGCTGAAAATCTGCAGAATTAATTTTAATCCCTATCGGAAAATCCTTACCTACTATCTGTCTTATATTACGATAAACTTCGATTGCAAAGCGAGCTCTGTTTTCTAGACTTCCGCCCCACTTGTCCGTACGAGTGTTACTTAGAGGTGATAAGAATTGGCTGACGAGATAACCATGAGCACCATGTATTTGCACACCAGTAAATCCTGCATCTTTTAAAATTTTAGCCGTATTACCATAGCGTTTTATGATGTCTATTATTTCGCCTTCAGTAAGTGCACGTGGTGTTCTAAACATTCCTTTGAGGCCTTTGACTTGTACGGGTACTGCAGATGGGGCTACTACTTCTTTGTTGATCTTGCTGAATGCTTGCCTGCCAGGATGATTTATCTGTGGCCATAAATGTACACCGGTGCCTTTGACTGTTGCGGCCCATTGTTTGAGCAAAGCCATATCACGATCATCTTCTACTACTACATTTCTAGGTTCTCCGATGGCTTTATAGTCGATCATGATATTGCCAGTCATGAGTAATCCTGGATTGCCCTGAGCCCATACTTTATAGGCATGGATTAGACTCTTAGAAGGGGCATGCTTCTTTGTTCCCATATTCTCACTGAGCGCTGATTTAGCGATTCTATTGATCAGGACTGAACCGTTAGGGAGGGTAAATGTGCTTTGAAGATTTTTCATCTGGGAGTTATTATTCTATAGGAGGCAAGGAGTGTTTACTTAATCATAATTTTGCCAACACCTATTTTTTCTAATTTTACAAAATATATTCCTGTGTTTAATGTAGAAACATCTATTTGTGTATCAAAGGAACCACGAGCATGATTTTCTAATACGCGCTGACCAGCTAAATTGTAGATAGTTATAGTATTAAGCGCATTAGTTTTAGAAATAATATTTATAGTCCCACCGAAGACAGGTGTAGGGTATATGCATACGCCTTCAACTTGTACCGCCTCATCAAAAACATTGGTAGTGCCTGTGTTAGCTCCAAAACCTATGTTGACACCAACATCAAATTCGGTATAGGGTAAATTTGTTCCATTTGCTCCAAACTCTTCCGCACCGGCATCGATACTACCATCGCGCTCACCGCCCAACACATCGTTAGATAAGAAATTATAATCATTAAGACCTGCATCTATTGCCGTGCTTCCACTCTGGAGTCTGTGAAAGTTTCCATCGTCGGTCAGCTCACCATTTGCTAGTCCAAAAATATTTCCCTCTGATAAAGATGACCCTGTTGGCGGCGTAATGATCTGATAATCTTCCTCATTGATATCGTAAGTGAGATTGTTTGCTATGGTTAAGTTTTGCGGAGCGAGTTCGAGATCACTACTGATCCTAGTACCGACCCTTATTGCAAAATCACAATCAACAAAAGTATTGTTAACTACCTGAGTATTCTTGACTTGGTAGTAGCCATTCAATGCACTATTACGACGTCCATTTGAGATGTTGATACCGCCTGTGCCATTAGAGAGTGAGCCTCCTGGTTTTCTAGAGTTTATTTTTTCGATATAGTTATTGTAAATTTTGTGTCCCTCACCTATGACTCTTACCCCTCCACTAAATGGATTATTCTCAGCAAAAAAGTAGTTACCAAAAACCTCACAGTTGTTGCCATGCCTTAGGGTCAGGGTACCTGCATAATTCCTAAAGGTGTTGTTGTAATATTTGTTCTGCCCAGACTTGTTTGAGATTACTTCTATTTCTCCAAAAAAATTATAAAAATAGTTTTCATAGACCTCTGTAAAAGAATCACCAAGAGAGGTACTACTGTTACCTATCCTGATAGCATCTTGATCATTATCTTCATTTATTTCATTGATGGGTGTTCTATCTGCGAAATAGTTATGATGGATCATTAAATAATCTGGTGAGCTTGAGTTCCTATTGTCATTAATGATACTGCCCACCCCATACTTGCCGACAAAGGAATTGTAAGCGATCTCATTATACTGACCATCATTTAGGATCCATTTGAATTTCATTGATTTTTGAAAGTCGGTACCATTATAGTTATCAATCTTATTGTTGAGGACCTTACAGTAGTCACATCGTTTTAACTCGATAACAGGTTTTATATCACTGCCACTTGTCGTTAGGTTATCTGGATCTTGAAAAACTAAACCTGAAACGGTTATATAAGAGCCCTCCATGTATACTCTTGAGTTACCGGTCATCAATACACTACCTGGATTTTGAGCAGTAACCGTGATAGGTTCTGAAGATGTTCCGTCCCCTTCAATCTCAATAAAAATATCATCCCATGTACCGTCTGAGAGGATAATCATAGTTCCTGGGCCGGCAGTATTGAGCGCATTATTTAATTCAGGTTGGTTATTGACTACTTGCGAGATACATAATGTGCTTGTAAGAAGCAGTGCTATGAGGGATAAAAACTTATTCATAAACGTATTTAATTGCAAAATGTTGAAATTCTTGCTTCTGGTACTTACCGAAGATATTACAATATTGAATTACACAGAGTTAATTGTTATAGGATTAGACTTACTCGGCTCGCAATGGAATATACATTGTTAATTGTCTTATCAGATCTCTGAGTTACACTGCAATGCATAAAGTGCAAAAGAGGCCAACCAGTGCTCGCCAGCATAATCTCCATCCACTATTTTATCGTAGGAGTAGTTCATGTGATTATCGGCAATTTTGATGAGATGATTGTACTCTGGGTATCCAGCAGCAATACTGTATAAGCACCAGGCTCTAGAAAAGTTTAAGCCATCTAGATGGACAAGTTTTCCATCAGTCCTATCTTTGACATCTGCCGGTATCAGTGAGCCTGTACCATTGGATAATCCTGGTAAGAATTTTTCGAACCAAGACTTAAAATCTTTTGGAGACAATACTCTTCTCATGATGTCTGCTTCTTCGAGACACGGAGATAAAAAATCATATCCGCTTGGCTCGTAGTGGATTGGGCAGGAGCTATCGCTTGCGTAGTATTTTTTACATCTATTTTCTATGACCTCTAGTAGGGCAGTATGGTTGTTGTGCTTAGCATAATCATAAGCGAAAGACAGACCAAACCCAGTGTTACTGTGCTCACCTACCCTGATAGGGTAGAGAAGGTTGGGTAGATAGGTGATATATTTTTCTGCAAGTAAATCAGTTAGTGGTTTTAGATTATCATTCCATTCTTTGCCTTTGGGGTGATCCCAGCTTTGTAGTTCTAGGGCTAGTTTCATAATCCATGCCCAGCCGTATGGTCGCTCATAGTTTTTAGTAAGATCATGTCTGCTAAAATAAGCGACTTCTGTTTGGATATTCTCTTTTGATAGATTTCTGTCTAGTGCAGCAATTATATTTTCTTTGTTTTCTAAGTCTGGAAACTTATGTAGTAGATACACTAATGACCAGTGCCCATGCACAGCAGAGTGCCAATCAAAACAGCCGTAAAATGCTGGATGTACTTCTGTATGATTTATCTGATCATTCTCATCAAAGGTGGTGTGTCCTGCTTTGTAAGGGTAGGGGTTGCTAATGCACTTCATCGGCAGCTGAGCTAGATAGTTTGCTCTTGCTTGATCTAGTTTAAGCGCAGAGGTGTAAGGAGCGATATCTTTTTTAGAGATAGACTTATCACTCTCTCCACAAGCAAAAAATAGTAGTCCTATTAGTATTATGTATAATTTTTTCATGGCATTATTTAAAGTTGATGATAGCATGTCCCCAGATACTCTCTATAATTATTTTTTTGTTTTCAAGTCTCCTTCCACTTATGTTGTTAATTACGAGAGAGGCATGATATGACGAATCCTTGGCGACTAATAGTGGGTTATTGATTTGACTATCGTAGTATTTATTTTCTATGTCAGTTACCGTCCCGATCAATTCGTTGTAATAATCCTTTAGACTAATTTCGCCTACTATTACATCATCCCGGTATAGTAGTAGTCCTGACTTGTCTTCATTCATTCTGAAGTAGACACTTCTATTGTGAGATAAGACCCTGTGTGCTTCTATGGGTACAAAAAACTGATTTTCTCCTAATTCTATAGTTTTATCTTGATGATGATAAAAGTTATAAGTTCTTCCGGTTGTAGGTCTCTCATAACGAGGAAAGAGGTCTTCTATCTTTAATATTTTGGCTAGGATAATACCATTATGATATCTGTCTATAGTGTCACTGCTCATGGCAGGATCATTATCTGTAAGAAATGGCAGGTCATCTTTGATCCAGTCATTGACAAAGCGGAGATCGGTACGTTTGTCTAGGTATTTGATGGCATTAGCTAGCTTATATTTATTATCACTATAAATACTATCGAATTTAATTGGTCCTTTAACTAAGGGTAAAAGTTTATCATCTTCCAATATAGAATTAGAGATGAGCATCTGTTTAAATCGCTCTCCTTGACTTGATACTGAGGCGTTAAACATATTAAATGGGCCTGTCAGTATGGGTAGCAGAACTATGATGGAAAGACTGATCGGAATAACTTTTATTTTCTTGGTCTTTGATAAATTAAAGTAGAGTGTGATGCCGAGCAACCATACGCCGAGAAGTGCCACCACATAACGCAACTCCGTGATGCCATACTCAGAGACTCTGCGATAGATAGCGATAAAGACCAGTATGGTGGGCAAGAGGAGAGCGGGGAAAAAGTATTTCTTAAAGTAAGCGGTGAGTTTAAAGTCAGAAAATTTATGATTAAAATAATTAAGTAAATAGGCAAAGATACCCACTACAGAAAACCATAAAGACAACTGCGATACCCAACCCTGCGGGAGTTCCCATTGTATCCCGATCTTGAGCGCATAAGCATATAGGATAGTAAGATAAATCAGTACCAGCGGTATCAAAATATACTGGCTGAATATCAAATATGCTTTGATTGGTTTCTTGATCTTATTATCATAAAATACGGTAGGGTATTTACTCAGAAAATAAAGAGTGTTGAATATTCCTACTAAGAAAATAAATAATCGGGGGTAAGCAACCCCGTCTAAGTCAATACCAAATAACTTATCTAAGGCCAATAACGCTATAGCCAAACCGACAAATAGAAAACCAGCGTAAAATATAGATTCTACAAATCGTAGAAAGACATCCTTATTGTATTCCCAAAAATCTTCCTCACTTCCTTTAAATAAGAAAGGGACATAGGATACTAGCAAATGTAGAAACAAGATGATAGCAGCAATCTGAAAAGGAAGTCTAAAGGTATGTGAGTTATTAGCATCATACGAGACAGGTAGAAATAACAAATAGAATAATATGAGGCATAGTATTAAGCCCAACCTACCGATAAGCTTCCTTTGTGGAGACCACTGATAAGACTCAGCACCTACGGTCAGAGCAACATTGCTAAAGACCCCTAACGCACAGACAATTATGATATTAATTAGTTTGCTGGGAGTATCAGAAGCATCTATCGCATACATAAATGTAATCGAGCCTACAATAGCGAATAGAGAGACTAGAGGAAACCTTGTAAAGGCAAGGAGAAGATTTATGTTTTTAAAATTGAACAAATTTCTATTTTACTATCTCTGAAAGATAGTAATCTTCTTTAGAGCGGATGACAATTTTATCTTCTTCTGATTTGTCGGCATAACCGATCATGTGCAGTACGCCATGTATCATTACACGGTGCAACTCATTTTCGAAGGATAATTTACGATCTTCAGCATTCTCCCTGACTCGGTCTACGCTGATAAACAACTCTCCCTCGATAGGGCTTTGTTCGTACTGGAAGGTGATGATATCTGTGAAGTAGTCGTGCGAAAGATGCTCCTTGTTAAGTCTTAGCAGGAACTCATCAGAGCAAAATATGATGTTGATGCTCTGGTAGGTAGCCTCTTCGTTTTTAATAGTGTTCTGTATCCAAGAGGAGACTTTGATCTGGTCAATTGCTGGCAGGTCTGTATCTTCTGCAAAAAAAAGTATGTTGTTAAGGAATTGCTCTATTGGGGAGTCCATTTAAAGCTTAAAGAACATTTCTACTACGCAACCATTACGCTCATATCGGACGTCATCGCTAAGCTCTTTGATTAAGAAGACTCCTCTACCTCCGCAGCATCCGATATTTTCTGGAGCAGTGGGGTCTGGCACATTTTCTGGATTAAATCCGCAACCTTCGTCTTCTACCTTGATGCAGATCTTAGATTGGGTTTGTGTGAGGTCGATATTGACGAATTTGTTTTTGTCATTTTTGTTGCCATGGCTAATGGCATTGTTTACAGCTTCAGTTAAGCTGATCAAGATATTAGGATACTTATCTTGACTTATACTATAGCGCAGCGCAATCTTTTGGACGAAAGGTTCTACTTCCGAAATGCTGTTAGGATGTGATGCTAATCTAAGTTTAAGTGTATTCATTTATTTTCCTTCCTTCAATTCCTTAAAGTAATTATCAATAAGATATTTGTAATAAGGTTTTAATGATGGGGATATAGTTTTGTACATCTCTATTTCTGATTCTTTTTTCTTTATGTACTCTTCTAAGCTTGGAGGAAGTTCTCGTTTTTTATTCTGTGCTACTTCTGCTTTTCGTTTATTGTCGTATTCTCTTTCGCGCTCTGCTTTTTCTGCTTTTAATAGCCTAGTCATGATGTCGTTTTGACGTTTCATCATTTCGTTGTTTAGACGTTTATTTACTAAATCTATTTCATTTTGGTCCATCTTGTCAATAGCTTCCTGCAATTCTTTTGAAACGCCTTCTCCTTGTTCTTCCCCTTGTCTTTTGGCATCCTCTAACATTTTTCTTAGTGCAGCTTGTTTTGCGGCTGCTTCTGCAAACTGTTTTGATGAACCTTTGTCACCTTTTTGCATGCCTTCCATCATGCCTTTTAGTTGCTTAGAGAGCTCTCCCTGACCCTCTGTTATCTTATCCATGGGTTGTCGCCCACCTTTCCCTTTTTTGCCACTTTTACCTTTTCCTGGATTATCACACATCTGATCTCCAGCCATCATCCCTGACATTTGCTGTTGCATTTGCTCCATAGATTCTGCAAGCATCAGAGCAAGATCATTAAGATTAGTCATACTGTATCTCTGATTCTGGCTTGCTACCGGCTTTTGTCTTGCTTCTAGTTTTTCTATAGAAGCATCTATATTGTAGTTAATCTCTGTTACCTTCTCTGTCACAAAACTCTCTATCTGAGTCACACGCTTACTTAACTCTTGTAAGCTGTCTTCTACCATTTTAAAATCGTTTTTGATCTTAAACTGATCTCTTACCAAGTCTACATATCTAGGTGTATTGATACTCGTACTCTTAAATCTATTGATGAGTGTTTCCTGATCAAATGAAAGATCAACAATATTCTCTAGTAACTGTCTGAGCGCTTTGATATCTTCTTCCATTTGCTCTTGCTCTCCAGACTCTGATGCCTCTTTCATCTTGCCAGCCATCGCCTTCATCTTGCTGGCTGCGGACTTACCAGCTTTACTCGCTTTTTTACTATCCTTCTTCTCCATCTCTTCACTACTCTCGTCCATATCCTCTTTGATATCTTCCATATCTTCTTCATTCTCCTCTCCTAGCTCCTTTGGGTACTCTAGTTCTTCATTTTTTTCTTCTAGCTCCTCGATCTCTTCCTTTAACTCTTCGAATTCTTCATTGAGCTCTTCTTGTTCTTTTTTAAGCTCTTCGGTTGGCTTCTCTTCGTTTTCTGTTTGTTCTGCTATTTCTTCTTGTTTTTCTGCCATCTCTTCTAGCTTCTCGATCGTCTCTTGTATTTCTTTCTCTACTTCTAGTTGTTTATACAACTCTAGTAGACGATCCATCTCTTTCTCTAGAGTCTTGTCATCCATCTGCATTTCCTCCATCATCTCTAGAGCTTGGTCTTTCTGAAGATCCTGCATGAGCTCCTGGATTTTCTCCATCAGGTCTTTTGTCTCCTGGTTAAGCACTTCGTTAAACATCTCCTGTAGCTTCTCTTGCTTCTGTAGTAGCTCTTCGTTTTTCTTAGAGATCTTATCTTGATTTTCTAGATTCTCATCAAACTTCTTCTTAGCATCTTCAAATTTTTTCTCTAGCTTCTTTTGCTCCTCCATGAGTTTCTCTAGCTCCTTCTTATCTTTCCAGTCCATTTCGTTTTCTTGGAGCAGCTTTTCTCTCATCTTCTTAAGCTTGTCTTGTATCTTTTTAGATTCTTTGATGGATTCTTCTAAGTCTTTTTTGATATCCTCTTCATTTTCGTCTTCTTTATCTTCGAGTTCTTCGATTGATGCTTTAGAGTATTGTAGTGCTCCTGTCTTTGCCGACTTAGCACCGTTCACACCATCATTATCAAATACTTCAAAATAGTAGGACACACTCTGGCCAGCTGCGAGTTTTAATTCTTCTATGTCAAATAGATGATCGTATTGTGCTTCTCTCGAGCTAATGGTTTTGAGCGTTTTGATTACTGGCGCTTTCTGGCTTCCATCTTCGTTACTAATCGTATAGTTAAACTTAAGTGTAGTTAGCCCATAATCATCAGAGGCATTACCTACAAAGTATATGATGGTCTCCTCTAGGCTATCTTGGAACTGCTGTACATTGATGCTAGGGTGCTGATCAGGTATAACGGATAAATTATAAGACAACGAATCTCCTTGAGGAATATATTGATTAGATAAAAAGACACTATAGCTTTGATCAGAATAAATCCCTTTTGATAAACCAAAGGAATTATCTGCCAGCTTCTCAAGCTCTTTAGTCTCTCCTTTGTCTGTAAATCTTACGGCAAGTTTATCGGTGTTAAGGGTACTAAAGTCCCACTTGATTCTTGTACCGACAGGCACTATGGCATCACCTATGTTTTCTAATCGCTCACTTTTTCTATTTAAATATTTAGGATAGTATAGCTGCATAGCAAAGTCTACCATGTTAGGCTTTAGTAATACTTCTAAATTTTTACTTTCAGAATTAACTGATCCAGAAAATAGATTAAAGTTTAAAGACTTCTGAACATTCTTAAAGGTATAGGAGAAACTATTGTTTGCTTTTTTGTTTAATCGATATTGATAATCATCTATGTTGATGAATACTTCGTTAGGTAAAACCTCTCCCTCGACTTCTACATCAAGCGTAAAGTCTTCATACTGCACAACTTTAAGATCATCACCTGCCATCTTAAAATGGAAGGGCGCTGCGCGTTCAAAGTCTTTATTGTTATTTAATATTCGATGCGTCCCATCTTTAATGATACTCGGTGCTGCGAACAACATAACTAGCAATATTAAAAATGGGGGTAGCGCATACTTCATGTATTGCTTATTCTTACCAAGATCAATTGCTGATTTGAAAGGGACAATTTTTAGTTTATCTGCCTTCTGGTTAATGCTAGCTTCTATTAATGCAGCTTGAGAAGATTCTTGCGATTGTTTTTTTAGTTGAAGGATATTTAACAATTTATCCTTGACATCAGTAAAGTGCTCACCGACGATAGATGCCGCTTGCTCATGAGAGATAGTTTTACCTAGACTAAAATAATTAAGCATAGGCTTAACGATCCAAATCCCAATAGCAGCTAAGGATATTCCAAGGAAAGAAAAGAAAAACGTCTTACGCACTCCTTGAGAGAAATAGAACTGATTTTCTAAGATGGAAAAGGCTAAAAAAAGTAATAGGATTACTGCTACTGAAAACAGAAATCCTTTTATGATTTGATTAACGTAAAACTTCCGAATGAACTGATCTAGTTTTTTAACTAGAAGAGTATAATTATTGCTTTGGTTTAGCATCTGAGTTTTCTTAAATTAAATTGATAAACCTATCGAAAGAACGAAAAAAACAAACCTTAAATTTTAAATACGTAAAAAGGCCTGAGAATTACCGCAAATTAAGCTATCTGGGTATATATGTCAATAAAAGCAATGCAAACAATATGTTAATCAAGTTTATATCATTCCCCAAGCAGGGAAGAGCAGTCTTACTCAGCTAAACTCGTTTGTGCAATGATTCAACAAGCATGGTCCATTTTTCATTGTTTAGTACTAAAACGGTGGTACCATTGCCTCCACCGCTCACTTTTTTGCCATTGATGAGTCCTTGCCAATCATAATCAAAGACATAAGTTGCTACGGTCTCGTCTTTTAGCACCCATCTAATATTACTGATGGTATACGCTTCACTCTTTATTAAGGAAAAATTCTTTTCGAAAGCGATTTTTACCTTTTGCTTACCGTTGTGAATCTCTCCATTTGAAAAAGTAACGCACACCTTATCATGGAAGAGGGGATCGACATTTTCCCACTCTTGAGTTTTTAAGGCAGATTCATATTTATCTATGAATTCTTGAGGTGTCATTTATCCATCTTTTACCACTAAAGCTTATTCCAACCCGTATCTTTTTCTAAGCATGGGATTATCTTCTGCATCGATGATCAATCTTATTTTGTTTACTAATTTAAAGCCCTCTGGAGAGTTGGCAAATGCTGCATCTTGTTCTGACTTATACCCGTAAAGGCTATTAAGTGTATTGGTAGCTGCAAACTTTTTGTAAATAGATAAAGTCTTGCTAATACCAATCTCTTGCAATAACTGCGTATCAGTATCAAAGGTTTCTCCACTCTGATCTTTTAGAATATTGAAATAATCTTCATAGAAAGTAAAGATCATCTCATCAGAAACAGAAGTTAGGTTATCTCTAAAGAATGGTAAATGTGCAGGGTCTGCACTCGCCCCATATACTTTTGATATTTGTGCCGTTAAAGCAGAGGCCTCCTGGCTTTCTAGTTTTTTTGCCTGTATGATTCCTTGTTCAGGATTAGAGCGATATAGTAATTGTAGAGCACTACCTAAGACCGGGTAGGCTTTCTCTTTGTTAAGTACTTGTGTAGCAAGACCAGAAAGGTCGATACCAAGATCTGACAGCTTGAGGAGTGCAGCACTTCTCACAGCAGAATGAGGGTCACTGATTGTAAGTGTTTTCATCTTATCAACCGTAGATTTATTAGATGCTTCTAAAAAAAGAGACTGTACAGCTGCCTCTCTTACCGCATAAAACTTATCTCCTAAGGCAGCTATAAGTTGATCACTATAAGTATCCTCTAAGGCTAATGCACTTATAGCGGTCAACTTAGTTCTCAAGTCTGTAGATTTTTTTAATAATAGACTCTGTTGTGCTTTACTAAAGTTATCCTCTCTCTCGGTAAGTATAGTATGCTCAGGATCAAAGTGAACCAAGAAAGCATCCTTGGTGGCAGGTATTCTTATTTCGTTTGTTCTGTCATCGATCCAGGTATCTATCTGAGTCATTAACTTGTCTTCATCATAGATGTCTATTGCAAGCGGAAATTGAAAAACAGGAGGAGTAGTAGCTTCTGTTTGAGTCTGAGAAATATTGATAACTAACTCTTGACTAGTGGCATCAAAAGAATGACTCATCTCAATCTTAGGATGTCCAGAAGATAAGTACCATTGATCAAAGAAGAATCTCAAATCCTTGCCTGTGATGTCTTCAAAAGCAAGCCTAAGATCATCTACCTCTACGGCGGTATTTTTATTTTCTTCTAGGTAATAATTAAGGGATGCCCAGAAAGCGTCATGCCCTAAGTAGTCTCTAAGCATGTGCAGTACTAGACCACCCTTATTATAACTATGCGCATCAAACATATCTTCTCTATTATCATAGCTATAATGAATCAAAGGATGTACACCCTCAAAACTTGCAGATAGGATATAGTTTTCCTGCTCCGTTTTTCTATGTAACTCAGCTCTTTCCTTGCCGTACTTATGCTCAAACCACAGATACTCCCCGTAATTAGCAAATCCTTCATTCAAGGTAAGATTAGCCCAGCTCTCACAGGTCACTAAATCTCCAAACCAGTGGTGAATCATCTCATGAGCGACGATATAATCATTGTCATTGTCGATGAGTTCTCGATCAGTTTTTTGCACTTGATCACCAAAGATTACTGCTGTTGTATTTTCCATTGCCCCTGAGACATAATCACGGACTATGATTTGACTATATTTTTTCCACGGGTATGGATAGTCCAGCTTATCAGAGAAAAAACTAAGCATCTCTGGGGTGTGGTTAAATATTTCTCTGGCGTGAGGCTCATATGCTGGCTCTACATAGTAGTCCACATCCATGCCTTTCCATTTGTCTTTTGTTACGCTAAAGTCACCTATTGCAATCATAAAGAGATAGGGCGCGTGCGCTTGATCCATGATCCAGTGATCGGTACGCATACCATCACCTTTTTTGTTAGAAGACTTTAAGAGGCCATTAGAGAGGGTTTTATATTTGTCTTGCACCGTGAGTATGATTTCTCCAGTGCACCTCTCATTAGGCTTATCTATAGTTGGGAACCATCTAGAGTTATTTTCAGTCTCTCCCTGTGTCCAGATTTGCTGTGGCTTATCCCCGTCGGCACCTGTAGGATTTATAAAAAACAAACCCTTGTCGGAAGTGATTGCAGCACTACCTCCTGCTGGGGTATCGTTTGGTTTTGCTATGTAGTCTATGCTTACATCAAAAGTCTCTGTTCTTTTATATTCTTTGTCAAGAGGTACCTCAAGCATCATTCCGTCATACTCGTGTTGCACAGCGCGGCCATTTACCTTTACACTTTTCACCTCGAATCCTTTAGCATCTAGCTTAAGAGTAGACCCTGGATAAAAGTGAGGTTTTACTTTGAGTTCCGCTACCCCTTTAACATGTTGCACCGCCCAGTCAAAGCTGAGATCAAGCTTAGTGTGGATGATGTCAAAATCTCTTTTTGCAGAAGGATTATCTTTTGGTAGCTCAAAAGATATTGGAGCATCTAATCGAGGAGCAGACACCGTAAGGGTGTCTAGCATTTCTTCTTCGATGACAACCTCTGCCACCGGCTCTTCTTCTACCGGAATTAATTTTTTAGAGGATGCACAGGCATTGATGACAAGGAGTGCCCATGCACAGATTAAAATTCTGAAATAAAACATTGGTGATTGCTTAATTGGATGTTAACTTAATAATTCTTTGACTAGGCTGGCGATAGTCTTACCATCTGCCTTACCTGCAAACTGAGCATTTGCCATTCCCATCACTTTGCCCATGTCCTTCATAGATGATGCTCCAGTATCTGCAACAATTTTAGTGATCGCTGCTTTTAAATCTTCTGAGCTCATTGCTTCTGGCAAGTATTTTTCTATAAACGGGATTTCCTCTCTTTCGATTACGGCTAAGTCTTCTCGGTCTTGTTTCTCATAGATCTCTAACGAGTCTTTTCTTTGCTTTACTAATTTTTGTAATAGTTTGATTTCTTTTTCTTCAGTTACTTCTTCTCCGGTACCATCTGTTTTTAACAAAAGGAGTGCTGCTTTAATAGCCCTAATTGATCTTAGCGCTACTTGATCTTTTGCTTTCATAGCTGCTTTAAGATCAGCTGTTATTTTATCGTTTAGGTTCATTTTTGTTATTTATTATTTTGGTGTTTTTCTATAAGATTAGTTAATTCAACGAATTGCACTAAAGAAAGTTGCTCGGGTCTTTTTTCGAATATTTCGTTACCTTCTAACGCCGTATCTTTTATAAATGACTTGAGTGTATTACGCATCATTTTTCGTCTATTACCGAAACTTATTTTTATGACGCTCTTAAAGAGAGAAGGATTACATTTTGGTAATTCTTTTTTATGTGTAAATAGTACTACTGCTGATTGGACCTTAGGTGGAGGAGAGAATGACCCGGGAGCCACTTTGAATACAATCTTACAGTCATAATAGTACTGTATCAAGACACTGATAACTCCGTAAGTCTTATTGCCATGACCAGCAACCATTCTATCAGCAACCTCTTTCTGAAACATACCTATTACCGTAGGGACAAGCGTATGGTTGTCTATGATCTTAAACATGATCTGGCTAGAGATGTTATATGGAAAATTACCAAGGACTAGAAGCGGTTCACCATTATTAGCCTCTTTAAAGTCAAGCTTTAAGAAATCCTTTTTTAGGAAGTTATCAGTAAACCTTGGATAGGTATCTGACAAATAAGTAATCATATCCCAGTCCGCTTCTACCGCTAAGAAATTTGTCTCATCTTCTATTAAAAACTGGGTAAGTGCTGCCCTTCCTGGCCCGACCTCTAGTATCAAAAGATCCTGTGCATGAGCCTTAGCTAGATCGACTATAGACCTAGCAAGGTTTTTATTATGCAGAAAATGCTGTCCAAATGATTTTTTTGCCTTCAAAATTGACTACTTGACTGCGAAGCTAAAAAATATCTCCTTGCCATATCTGAAGTCAATTAAGAATACCCTTCATTCTAGATAACAAAGCATAAAAACTCAGATACTTCAGCTTTTTCTAGCTCTGGAAGTTGAGGCTATGAAACTAAAAAATAGCATTGTCCTGATTCTAAGGCCTTTATCTTTAAATATAAATACTATTCATACTTGACTTCTATGTTATATTTGCAGCATACGAAAAACAAGGCGGCATGAAAATCGGAATTACAATAGGGGATATCAATGGAGTAGGGATAGAAGTGATCATCAAGGCACTCTCAAATGAGAAAATACTGGACATGTTTACACCAGTAATCTATGGGTCTGCCAAGGCAATATCTTACTATAAGAACATTGTCAACTCTGATATAAACTTCGTATCCAACAAAGATCCTCAGCGAGCGTCTAGGAATAAGATTAATGTAGTTAATTGCTGGGAGGACAAAGTAAATATCTCTGTAGGCCAAGCAACAAGTGATAGTGGTAAGTTTGCTCACATAGCATTAGATAGAGCGGTACAAGATCTTAAAGATCATAAGATAGATGCACTCGTGACTGCTCCTATCAATAAGAATGCGATGGACCCAGAACGATTTCCTTATGCCGGACACACGGAATACTTGACTAAGTCATTTGATATATCGCAGTCCCTTATGTTTATGATCTCAGAAGATCTTAGAATAGGCGTAGCGACTAATCATATTCCTGTCAAAGAAATACCGGAGCATTTCACCAAAGAACTGCTTAAGAAAAAGATTAATATCATGGAGCTGTCCCTAAAAAGAGATTTTGGGATAGAGAAACCTACTATAGCTATACTAGGTATGAACCCTCATGCTAGTGATGGTGGAAAGTTAGGTGATGAAGAAGCGCAAATCATCAGACCAGTGATTATAGAAATGAAGAAAGGTGGCCGTTTAGTTATGGGTCCTTTTCCAGCTGATGGATTTTTTGGTAGTGGACAATACAAGAAGTTTGATGGTATTTTGGCGTGTTATCATGACCAAGGTCTAATCCCCTTTAAAACGCTTTCTTTTGGTAGTGGTGTAAATTACACAGCGGGGCTACCTATCGTGAGGACTTCTCCTGATCACGGGACGGCCTATGATATCGCAGGTAAGAATGAGGCAGATGAAACATCTATTAGGAATGCTATGTATCTCGCTATCGATATCGTCAACAATCGGAAGACCTTTTCGAATAATTAATACTCAACCATTTGACATCCAATTTATCTGATTTTAGTAGATGCTAATTTTATACTCTGTTTTGTAGGCATTTACCAATAATCAAGTTTCTTTGAGAAGCTAATTCTGCTTCGTGATGTTGGAAGTTTACAATAGGATATTTTTCTTTTATTCCCTAATATTCAATAATTCCAGAGGCTTCTAGCTAATATAGTTTTGATTGATATGGACTGTTTTTAATGTTCTCCAGAGTTGGAAAATATAAAAGAAAAAAACCAAAGCCATCAGAAAAATAAGAAGAGTAGGTATGATTAGGTCCTTACGGTCTTACCTTCTCGAGATTGGTTTATTGTTCAAATCAAACTGACAACTTCGGCATTACTTAAGTTAATTAGAATCTAGCTTATAAAGTTCTAATTGTTCTATTTTTTTAATCAACATGTCCGCATATCTTGGTGCAGTAGCGTATCCACACGACTTTAGGGTATGTGCCCATGCTTTATAATCTGTTTTAGATAACTTGAATAAAGGCCTGTAATGAGGCGTAAATGACAAAAAATTGGAATGATCAATGAATGAGTCAAACGCTTGATCATATGATCTAAAACAAGATTTTATTAAATCGCCGTTTTCATCTAGGTCATCATCTTTGACAAAGTAGGTCTCTCCTCTCCAGTAGCTTTTGCACTTTATACCGAAATGATTATTGGCAACTGTAGCTAATTTGCTCTTGCCATTGCCTGTTTCTATGAGTGCTTGTCCTAGTTTAATACTGGCAGGTATACCTGTGCGGTGCATTTCTACTATTGCAAACTCTTTATATTTATCGATATAACTTAGAGCAGGATTGTCTTCTTTCTTAAAAGAGCAAAAAGCTAGGAAGGTGATGAATATGAGTATTAGCTTAGTTTTTATCATTATCTCGGGTTCAACCAAATATAGTAAATTCAAACTCTATGCCATCAAAAATTCTTAAAGCTTATGAGGCATATTTTAACATGGTGAATAGTACTGTAGTATGAAGAAACACTTATCAAAGGATCCTATAATGGCGAGCATTATAAAGGATACAAAGCTAGATTATATCGAACCATCACCCAATGTTTTTAATGCTCTACTATCATCTATTACTTCTCAACAACTCTCCACAACAGTGGCAGCGGTGATCTATGGGCGCATATGTGCCTTGTACAAGAGAAAGACATTGACACCAAAAATGATACTAGAGACCGAGAGAGAAATACTAAGAGGTGCAGGATTATCTAACCCCAAAACCAATTATTTTTATAACATCGCTAATTTTTTTAATGAGTCGAGTAATAAGCGAATACAATGGAGTAGATTGACTGATGATGAGATTATTGCTAAGCTTGTAGAGATTAAAGGAGTCGGTAAGTGGACGGTTCAAATGATTTTAATGTTTACACTTGATCGGCCAGATGTATTTCCTGTGGATGATCTAGGTATACAGTTGAGTATAAAAGAGCACTATGGCATAACATCAGAGAAAAAAGAGCTAAGAGCAGAGATGAACGAGATAGCCGAAAAGTGGGCTCCGTACAGGACACTGGCTTCTCGTTATCTTTGGGCAGCAAGAGATAAATGATGAATAGGATTATAGGAGAATATATAGGAAAGAAAGGAGGCCCCTTGTTAATCATCTTTGGAGCAATGCATGGTAATGAATCTGCTGGGGTTAAGGCAATAGACCTCGCCCTAAAAATGCTAGAGGTAGAGCCAATCAAGAATCTAGACTTTGAATATCAGGGAGGAATGTTGGGATTGATTGGCAATTTATCAGCCTATGAAAAAGGAGAAAGGTTTAATAATAAGGACCTTAATAGGTGCTGGATCAAGAAAGACATCTTAGACGCAAAGACTAAGCAAAAGGAGTCCCTGACAGAAGAGGAGATTGAGATACAAGAAGTCCTAGCCGTTGTCAACAATGCGATTATTACACACACACCATCAGAAGTAGTTATACTAGATTTACATACAACAAGCTCTGATGGAGGCATATTTTCTATTGTAGGAGATAGCGATAGAAGCCTGAAGATTGCAAAGCAAATCCATGCACCTGTTGTGTTAGGTATGTTGGACGGGCTGAAGGGTACAACTCTACATTATTTTACTACCGAAAATCTGAATTATAAAACATCTGCAATCACTTTTGAGTCAGGTCAGCACGAAGATCCACTATCAATTAATAGAGCTATAGCGGCGATCATCACTTGTATGAGAACCATAGAATCTGTAAAACCCACGGATGTTGAAAATCAACATGATAGTATTTTGAGAAAGTATTCTACAGACCTTCCACAAGTCGCTAGATTGTTATATACTCATAGCATCCGACCATCAGATAACTTTAAAATGAAAGAAGGGTTTCAAAATTTTCAAAAGGTATCAGCAGAGGAAGTATTAGCAAAAGATGTAAGCGGCGAAATAAAAAGTAGAAGTGATGGTATGATCCTTATGCCACTTTATCAAAAAAAAGGGGAGGATGGTTTTTTTATAATTAAAGAAGAAATACATGAAAATTAAAGAACAACATATCAATGCAGTGCTTGATCTGATCGAGGAAGATGATTTTGATATGGATGCAGCATTGAGTAAGATCGATGAGACCCTACCAACGGTCCTGTCTTATAGTCTCTCAGATAACTTTAGTTTATTAACAGAAGAAGAAAAGGATTATTTTGAATATCTAGTTGTGACCATACTGATCACCGTACTCAATAATGTAGAGTCAGTAAAAGATAAAACCATCGATGAAATCGAAGCTGCAGAAGAGAAGATCTGGGAGATCATGGAGTTAAACAAAAGCAAGAATTTTAATGAGCAACTAAATGTGTTTTTTGAAGAAACGGAGGAGGAGGATTTGATGGCCTTTATAGAAGACGGCCTTACACCTGAGGAAAATGATTTTGTGAGTTCAGCAGGAAGAGAATTAATGTTTGTTGGGCTAACAACTATGGTTGAGGTGTTGTGTGATTAGCTTTATTCGTCTTCTATTAAGTGTTTATGTTCTATTGGTTGGACGTATGGTTCGATGTATTCGTCGGCTAGAAAGTAGATTAATAGGCCTAAGATAAAACCAAGTACTCCTGTCAGGAATTTTGTCGAATCTAATGCTTCAAAACCCGAGCGCAGCAAAAAAGTTATCATAGTTAATCCCGAAGAAAAGACCATTACGAAAGCCCATACTTTTAATCCAATCTCAAGTCTTGCAGATTTTATTACATACAGATAAACTAAACAGACTTGAAATAAAATAAATAATATTCTGAGCGGATTTAACCAACTTGTCAAGTTAATTATATTATCAATAATGCTTAGTGCAATGAAGAAGATCAAGAACACTTCAGCAAGCTTATTTGTAAATTTTATTTTTAGATGCAAGGCTCCTAATTTTTAGATAAAGACTTTGCTAAAATTAGGTTGATTTTTTAAATACTCAAACCATGACTTTTCATTACGAGTTCTAAGATCCTTTCTTTGGGCTCAAATTTTTCCTTATCTGCTAAACCTAGACCTGCGATAGCACTTCTAGTTAGTTCGTCTATTTCCTTAAGATCAGAATTATAAAACTTGCCTGCATTAACGATAGCCGATGAGGGTATAAGACCAATGAGCTCAGAGCCCGTCACCTTGACACCTAATTTTACAGCTTCTGATTTGATAGCTTCATAGACTTCATGAGGGGTAGTTTCTTTGAAGTTGGTAATATTAGTAGATACCTGTGTGCAACCAAACTCCTCTACAAACCAACCGATAGCCTTAAGATTATTAAACATGCCAGGAACACCCTTGTATCCAGAACTTCTGATTTTTCTTGCTATGTGATTAGCAAGACTAATATCAGTAGATGCCAAGTTGATATTAAAAGCTAACAAAAGATCACGGACACCAAGGACGGTTACTCCAGTATTATAATTAAACTTATTAGGTCCATAATCAGGAACCCAACCATCATCCATCATTTTATCCGAGAAGTTTTCATAGCCTCCTTTTCTAATTTGCTCTAACCGTTTGCGGTGGGTTTTTATAGAAGAATGCTCATAGAGGTAGATAGGGATGTTAAGTTCTTCGCCAATACGTCTTGCTAGATCATCAGAAAACGCCACTAACTCTTGGGGTGTAACCCCTTTAAGTGCTACAAGAGGACAGACATCCATGACGCCTAATCGAGGATGTGTACCATGCTGCTTTGTCATGTCTATCTGCGTGCTTGCAGTCTTACAAGCGTTGAACGCCGCTTCGCACACAGCCTCAGGAGGGCCAGCAAAAGTCATGACTGTCCTATTAGCATCATAACCAATGTCAACGTGTAATAAGTAGACGCCATCAGTATTAGCGATGCTATGCTTGATGGCCTCAATGATCTTTAGGTCTCGACCTTCACTAAAGTTAGGAACACATTCTATGATCGGAGAGACGGACAAAAAACTGAATTATTTTGTTTGATTTATTAGAAGAACGTGCGAATTTATATTTTTCTATATAAATTAAGGATATTATAGAAATTCCATGTCATAAAGAAATAGGATGCCAAAGGAGATAAATCTCAACCATTCTCCTTTAAGGATGTATTCTAAATTTAAACATATGAAACTACTCAGGTATCTGATATTATCACTTATAGTAATGCTATGCTACTCTGCTCATAGCCAGGAGGTGTCGAGTAGTGAGAATATTAATATCAGAAGCGACTATGGCTATGAGATAATTGGTGATGTCAATGATCAAATATTGCTGTATAGGGATCGTGGATTTGAGCAATTGCTAATGGTGTTTGATAAGTCCTTAGAGTTTGTCAGAGAGAGAGAATTAGATACGGAGAAAAAGAAATCTAAAATCTTTGGACTGGTAAAAAAAGATACTTCGTTTTTAGCATTCTATGGATATAAGGAAGATGGTAGTGAATATGTAAGAGTAGGATCGTACAATGAGTATGCAGAGGTGCTCGATACAATGACCATCTTTGAGAAGAAAAAGACATTTTTTGGAGGTAGGGATTTCTCGCATTTGTTGTCTGATGATAAGCGATACTCTCTGCTATATACGGTAGAGAAAAAAAATGATTTTATACCGATCATTTTTGATAACCAAGAAATGCAAACGACTTTGATAGGGGAGTATAAGATTGAGAATAGAAACATTAGGAAAGATCTGGTAGACATTCAAGTAACTAACCAAGGGGACATTATTATGTTACTAGAGATGAATAACTCTCGATTTAATAATGACAAACATATTGCGGAGGTGATCTTTATACAAGGAAATACTGGTGTTGTCAGTATATCGCAGGTCAACCTAAAAGATGTATATACACAAAGCATCCACTTGTCATATGATAACTACCGCAGAAACGTAAGCGTATCAGGATTATACAATAATAAGTCGTCAAGTGAATCGATAGGTTATTTCTTTGCCGAAAAACCAATAGGAAATCCAAGACTTGATATGGATATAGTTTTTAGTGAGTTTGATCAAAGCTTTATAAATGATGTCTATGGGACTAAGTCTAATAAGAAAAAAGGGATTAAGGATTTTAAATTAGTTTCATCGATATCAAGACAGGATGGAGGGAAGATATTAATAGCAGAGATGCAAAAGCGATTTTCTAGAAACCCTAGCTATGATACTAATTATGGACTTAATACTTACAACGGAGGGGTGAGAGCATGGGTAGACTATTTTAATGAAGATATGGTAGCTATTGCTCTGAGGCCGGGAGGAGAGGAACACTGGAAAAAAGTAATGTACAAAAAACAATTCTCTCAAGATGACGGAGCTATATTTTCATCATTTTTCTTATTTAAAACACCCTCTAGAGTCAGGGTAATTTATAATGATGAGATAAAGAAGGATAACATTGTTAGCGAGTATGTCTTTGGGCCACTAGGTAAAAATAAACGTCAAAGTATATTTAGCACAGAGTATCAAAACCTAAAATTGAGACTAAAGGATGCTGTTCAGATTTCTGGATCAGAATTACTGATACCAAGCGAACGTAATAGAAGTTTAGCTATAGTCAAGATCTCTTACCTCTGATATTGTGGATAATTAGTTTATCGAGTTCACAGATTACAAGATTAGAATTATTACCTTCTACTTTTATTGTAGTAGAGTTTATACAGATCAGAATTGAAAGAAAACGTAACCCAAGACAACGTCATTTTAGAATTGGAAAAAACGATTCGTAATGTGCGAGAATCATTTAACAGTGTTTTTCAAAAGAAGCATTTCGGAGTGAGTTATGATCAGTGGTTGATCATAGAGCAAGTCATGTATAGGCAGGGAATAAGCCAGATAGAGATTGCAAATAATACTGGTAAAGACAGGGCATCTATCTCAAGAATAATAAAAAACTTATTGCAGAAAGGACTTTTAACCAAGATACATAACGAAGCAAACAAGAGGGCGAATAAAGTGTATCTAACGCCTAATGGTCTTGAGCTTTCTGACCGTATTATTAGTGTTTATCAGGAGGTATACCAAAGCCAATTTGTAGGAATCTACGAACGAGAGATGAATTTCTTAAAAGACATCCTAGTCAGAATTAACCAAAATAAATTTGTGTCTGCGAAGACAGCAGCACTGTAATATTGTCACTTAATTTATACCGCATCGTTCTCTTTGCTTATTATTGCGGCATGCGATTTATGTGGTCCTCATTGATTAGTATTTTGTGTTTTGCACAAGGAGTTTCTCAGGACACCAAAATTGCGGATAGAATAGATAAGATCAATAACCTTCTGCCACCATTGAGTGGTAACTCAACTAATAAGGATCTGATATCAAAGAGTGAGATAGCACTAGAAAAGGGAGGAATCCTTAGATTTATTACAACTAATACCAGGAAGGGCAGAGAGTATGATAAATCTGAATTCAGCATATTAATCAATGCGCTCGATAAGAATAAACTCAAAACTAAAAAGATTGAATGTTGTAATATATTAGAGTTTTACTGTGCCGATCGATCCTTTGATTGTGTGGAATACATAGACCGTACAAGCAAGCAACTAAAGCCTATTCCATACCTGCTAATGAATAAAAGCTGGAAAGATAATCAGCATATTATTTTTAATATCGAAAGACTTATAGAAGAGATACAAGCTAGCAAAGCTATTGAGCTAGGAACAATAGAGAAAAAAACTGAAGTGGTACAACTCTATAAGAATGGTGGGGTATATCTTGTCAATCTTAAACTCGGTAATAAGCCAGCTACAGCAATATTAGATTCAGGAGCGAGTGTGGTTTCTATTTCGAAAGAATTAGAACAGGAATTACTCAAGGATAAAATTATATCAAAAAATGATTACATAGCTCCAGCTAAGTATCGAATCGCTAATGGGGATATACTTAAAGCAAAACGTTTTATTCTACCAAGCCTAACTGTGGGAAAGCTTAAGATGAAAAATGTAATGTGTTCAGTTGTAGATGATTCTTCAGCGATCCTTTTGGGTAAGTCTTTTCTTGATCAATTTGCAAGATGGTCAATAGACAACCAAAAACTGACACTTACCTTAGTAAAATGAAAATCTATTCACTGACTTTGACAATCTTCTTGACAAATGATGTTTGATCTGCTTTAACATGTACCGTGTATATACCGTTTGGTAAATCTTTCATATCCATAGTTTCTTTTAAATGGGTAGAATTAGATAACCGTTTCACATTATAAACTCTCTGCCCAGTCGCGCTAAATAATGATACCTCATGAGCCTCTGCTGGCTCGCTAGTATTTAACAGCACGGTGATGCTAGATTGTGTAGGATTAGGATAAGCGTATATAAAATCTTTTTCCTCGACCTCGACCTCTACAGATACTATGTCGCTTACATTGAGATGACCATTGTTATCTTGCATAAGTAATCGGTAGTAGTAAGTACCCGATCTTGGTAGATCATGATCTGTAGTCTGATAAGTACTATTATCTGCGGCATTTATTTTTGCTATCTCTTTAAAGAATGACTCTTCACCTAGTTTGCGCTGGACGATATAGGAATCGAGATCTTCTTCTGTAATCACATTCCAGATTAATTCATTCCTACCCGCAATATGAGTTGCATCAAAATGCGATAACTCTACCGGCATAACGGCATTCAGCGCTAAGTCAAAGTTAGGAAGATCATCTCCTACACTAAAGAAATCAGTAAAACCGGTTATGGGGTCAAAATCGCTATCAATAGTATTATCTCCGCAGTTAGTCTTACTACTTATGGTATAGCCTGATGGGACCACCGCTTTAAATCTATAATCCCCTTGTAGCACATTAAAATTGTAATAGCCATCTTGTCCGTTAAGTGTAGCTGTTGATTTACCGGTCAATTTGAAATTATTGGAATCATATATTTCTATTCGTATATCATTCATGCCGCTCTCGCTTGCATCTTGACAACCATCTCCGTTTAAATCGATCCAGACATAATTACCAACATTGTAAGATCGCAGAATAAATACACTTACACTATCAATTTCCGAACAAGCACCTCCATCTGTGACAGTTACATAGTAAGTGGTCGTTTCTGTAGGTTGTACGGTAATACTAGGAGCATTCTGTCCAGTACTCCAGTTATAACTGACGCCTCCTGTAGCAGTCAATGTTGAAGATTGACCTAATGGTATTGATACATCATTACCAGCATCAGGAAAGACACCACAAGCAGATCCTTTGCATTCACAAAACTGATTGATAAAATCGCCAGAGGTCTCAGGGTCTCCATCATCGCAAGCATTGCCAACTATACAATCATCAAAACACTCAAAACAAAAGTCGTCTAGAAACATACTTCCGCTACCACCACTAATAGAACCTGATATAGCAAAACCAAAAGTGCCCGGAGGAGGATCTATAGTTAACGAAAAGCAATCGTAAGAGTCACTAGGGACAGAAATCGAGTCGACCTTTATTGGCTGTAGAAGAAAATTAGCATAAATAATTCCAAAGCCAGCTTTATCTGGATTTCCTTCTATTTTACCACATGCTGTAAGTACACAGGTTTTACTTGGATTAGGATAAAATGGGGTAGTATATGCGAATTCTGATTTGTCACCCGTAGTATGGGCCACCATTGCAAAATTTCCACTATTAGCATCAGTGGTCACTTCGACCTGACCACTAACAATCTCCCACGAAGTAAGGGTGCCGGTCTCAAAATCAAAGTTATTAGGCATTAAGTTATTCTCGCAGGATTGGGATATCCCAAGTAGACATATGCCGCTGAATATTAAGAATAGAAATAAGGTTCTCACGAAGGTGTAAATTTAAGGTTCGGTACTTGTATCCATAAACTTGGACACAAAAGCCGAGCCTCAACCCCTAGGATCAAATCGCAAATTGGTAATATAGACTGCAAAATTGTATAGTAATAGGGCAAGAACTGCCCTAAACATAGAAAAGCCCTCCTATTTCTGGAGAGCTTTTCTATGTGGGAGATATAGGATTCGAACCTATGACCCCTTGGGTGTAAACCAAGTGCTCTGAACCAACTGAGCTAATCTCCCTTAATAAGGATTGCAAATATATGCTTAAGTTCTAATTAGTTCAAAATATTAATTTGATATTCTCTCTTGAATCTTAGGAAGCCCATAAATTAAGATTAATGCAGGTGCGAGAAAGAAGAATGGTCCTACTTTGGCTGCTTCTACCATATCATTGATGATTAAGACAGCGCATATGATGATAAATGACAGGAGGGCAGACATTATTAGCGCTTTTTTACTTTTATCGGGTTGATTGTGATAGGCCTCCTCTCCCTTGATCATGACAATGAAACAAAAACTTACAAAAATCAGGCAGCCAACTAGTCCTTGCTCCACAGCTGTCATCAGATAGTAATTATGAATTCCGGATTTCTCAGGATTATCACTTACATAGGTTTGAAAGCCAGTTACAGTATAAGACTGGTAGTTAAAATAAAATGTAGCAGGGCCAAAGCCTAAGAGTGGTCTGTCAGCAACCATATAACCGCCTGCAACCCACCGATAAAATCGCTCTACGGTTGAGATATCTTCTAACTTAGTTGTGGCATCTAGGAGATCATCAAACTTTTTATGTGTTATCGCTTTTTCGAAATCTGGTTTGTACTCCAAATAATTATTATCAATAGATAGAAAACTAATTATTGCAGTAGCGACTATTGTCACAGTCAAAATCACCACCTTAACCAGCTTCCATTTAATAATGAGATATGCTCCCAGAGCAATCCCAATCGCTACGTATGCAGCTCTAGTATAGCTAAGATAAATTGCTGTCAGAAAAACAACCATGGCAATAGTGTAGAAGACCCTGTAAAAGGTACTCTTATTACTCACTGTCAGGTACCAGATGTAGGGAACAAATAGCGTAAGGATACATGCATAGTTTACATGATTCCTAAAGATAGGAGAGACAGCCTGATTTATACTATCAAACGAAAACCCATCACCCGCGTGACTAATCATTACAAAAGATATCGATACCAGAAGAGATATAAGTGCACACTTAAGAAGGGTCCTGACAGCTGCCTCTTTTTTGAGAAGGTGTATTGCTAGAAAGTAAAACGGTACTATATACCATGTTTTGGCTAACAGATATTTTACAGAAACGAATAAGTTCTGAGAAAATAAAGTAGCAATAGCTATCCAAATAAAATGTAGGAGGAGTAAAAAGGTAATAGGATGCTTAAGATACCTAGCGTCTATACGCTTATAATTACGTGCAAAAATAAGTAAGGCTATAAGCGTCAGGCCAATCATGAAAGGCTCAGAAGGAAGATCTGTGCCAAAGCTTCTTGTTAGTTCTACTTCAATACTAAATGGAATTAGTAAAAAAAAGAATGCATACAGACGGTTTAAATTTAAAGACCCAGCAAACCCAATCAAACCTAAAATGGGGAACAAAAGTGGAAGCAGGCTTTCTAAGTGAATAGCGGCAAATAAGCTGCTTAGCAATAATAAACTGAACGCATAAAAAAAGAAGTGTTGGACCGGATATGTCAGACTTAGTTTAGTCATATAAGTAGATCACTTCAATACGTCGTTCCACTTTATACTTCTAGTAGTGTCTATGATCAGAGCAGCTAAAGTAGTGAGTAAGAATGCGAATAGGGCAGCCCCAATAACGTAGATAGATCGCTTAGGTCTTGACTTTATTAAGGGTGTATTTGCCATTTCTATAATATGCAAAGAGGGGAATGGAGAAGCATGGCTAGATGCCAGTTGTCGATATTTTTCTTTATCGATACTAAGCTGTGTGCTAAAGGCCTCATGCTCTGCTGAAATAGAAGCTACGGCAGAGAAACCATTATTGTAATTCTGGATTTGAGCATCTAAAGAATTTGCTAATTTGGTTTGTCCCTTAGATCTTGCCAGAGATACCTGTTCTAGCAATACTTGCGTCTGCGTTTCTAAGTCAAAGACATTATATTTTTTCTTTAGATAAGTTAGACTGTCACCTAGAGAGGTAAGTAGTTTTTCGTTTTCAGTTATCTTTTTAGTAAAATTTTCTAACTGCTTAAGTTGACTGTCCTTTACTGTTTTTTGGGCGCGATCATTTATTTTATCTCTCGCAGAGTTTGCTATCCTTGAAGCTAACTCTGGATCAGTATCCTCTATAGATAATTCTATTGCATCCAGCTTTGTCTTAGCTATCTTAAAGAGCTTAGATAGTCTTAGGTTGATTTTATGTTGAGCGTCTTTTGAGTTTGGATCTATTTCGTAGTGGTTATATAATCCAAATTCATTGATGAGATTAGTTTTGATATCACTAGAGTTGGCTATCGTAAGTAATCTATCTATGTCGGTGTCTGTACCATAGTATCTAATGTTCCTATCTATCTCACCGATAGGCACAGGTTTAGATAAGTCTTCACTGGCTGCATAAAATGTTGTAGTGGCCTTAAAGTACGTAGGCAAAAGCAATGAAATGATAATAGCACCGATAGTTGCAATTACCGTAACGGCTAAGATCTTATACCGCCACCGCCATATGACAGCAATTACATCAAGTAAAGTTTCGGGTTGGCTCATCGATTAATCAAGATTGCTTTTAATTCTCGAATATTAATAATATCGAGCAATAACGATACCACAAAAGAAACGATAATTCCTAGAAAAAGCGATATCAACCAATCTAGATGTAGTATAGCAGAGATGGAATAGTAGAAACCAAACAGAATAATGCCATAAGCGATCAAATTAAAGATAAGTTTGGGCTGGATTCTGTATTTAAAATTACTTAATACAATAAAAACTAGCCCAATCGCCACAAAGGCTTCTGTTATCAGCGTCGTAATAGCTGCCGCCAGTGCTTTATATTCTGGGATGAAGTGCCAGTTGAGTATTACGTTAATAATCAATCCTAGAAAGAAAACTACGTTCATCTTCTTAAGGCTATGATCTGCAGTCAACAGCGTTCCAAAAATATGGGTGGTGGCGATTCCAAGAAATCCCCAAGCAAGTATTTTTAAAATGCTCACATAATATATGTTAGCGTAATCAGGATACAAGGCCAACATAAGTTGTTCTCCAAAAAAGCTACTGAAGAACGCTACAGATATCGCTATCGCCATTAACAGTTGATAGGATAGGATCAACGTGGGTCTAGTATCTTCTTTGTTGGCAATTAATTTTGAGAACATAGGTAGTAGTAGTCCTGCAAATAAAAAACCAATGATATTCAAAGCATCTAGCATTCTATAGGAAGCGGCATAGATTCCAGCTTCCTGTCCACCATCATCTAGCATGCGCTCTAGCATGATGCTATCTATCCTGCTATAGGCACTCATGATTATGACCACCAAAGCAAAGGGAAGGCTCTTTTTTAAAACTGTAAGATCAAATGATGGAAACAAATTAATACCATGGAATCCTACCTTAATAGTCATAATAAAAACTACAGCAAAAAGGGTGATTAGTAAAGATGCCATCTGGGCATAAACGAACCAAAGTATACTAAAAGTAAATTCATTATCTGTGACTACCCAAAGTAAGTAGCCTAACATAAAAATCAATAAAAGTTTATCCAGAATAGAGATCATACTATCCCATTTATAATAACCAGCCCCGGAAATATTTGTCCTAAAGTAGAGTATGAAGGAAACTATAACTTGATTAATGGCGATTATCCAGAGTAAGGGATAATAATCAATAGGATACCCAATCATGAAAACGGAAACCCAGAGGAATCCAAAAAATAATAGGGCTAAAACTATTTTTAGTCCAAGGACCTTTGAGATATTCTTGGAGAGAAAATTATTATCCTTGGCTACAGATGTGTTATTATAATTGTTTATACCTAGGTCGTTAATTATCTGAAATAAATAACAGAAATTAAAAAGCGAAAAAAATATTCCATACTCTTCTGGTCCAACTTTATTTTGAACACCTACCTCAATTATAAAAAGATAAAAAGGCTTGATCAGGATATTGATCAAGACAAGGAAAATAATATTAGATAGAAAAAGCTTCCTCAATTAGAATTGGAGAATATCAGTAGCTAGAAATTTTTCATCCTTGTTGTAGTACCATTTTCTAATCCGAGGTAATTTGATTTGGTCTACTTCTCTTAATTCTTCGAAGAGAATATACTCTCCATCGTTTTTAGATTCATCATGAAAAAACTGATACGCTTCTAATGCATGAGTCTGAGGGTCGAAGTAAAAGTACCAGATATCATCACCTACTTCAGGTAGATAGGTAACCTTCACTTTATCATATTGCTTGCCATAGAACTCTACTTGAGTCACTTCGGGATCAACAATAGTTCCTTTATCCTTAAGCTTCATTGGCATCCCGTATAGATATGTATAATAGTCCCGATACATGGTAGCACGATCTTCAGATATTCTATATTTTTTGGCTTGATCTTCAGGTATATCCGGCTTGTTATTCCACAGCGCAATTGGTTTGTTTTTTTCGACTTTATAGGTTAGCACGCCTTCATCATATTGTGCCCAGAAAGAAAACATTTTCTTTTTGTTATCAATAAAGACTTTTTTTTTTCCATCTGGCCGATCTGGTCTTTGGGTTGTAAATGATAAATAGCTTTTAAATTTTTTCCAGTTGTTGTGTGGGTCATGAAAGGCAATACTTTTTTCGATTAACACATCAGCAGTCGACTGCCCAAAGGAAGCACCACAAAAAAATAGGCCAATAAACGATAGTAAAATTTTACAAGTCATCCGGCAAGATAAAAATTATTCTTCCTTAATTAGATACATACTGAAAATCATCAGGAAGTCGGTCGGCAAGTCTTAATTCTGACCAATACCCATACTCAACTATATCTTTTTGGTTTTGGATGACACCCTCTTTGTTCACAATTATCATATTGGATTTAGATTTTAAATAGGAGACAGCGTACATTGATTTGTCTTGTTTATTCTTAGGCTTTTTACTTGCAGCGTCTTGTACTGATATACTCCCAAAACCTCTCACAGTTGTATTCCTTGCCTTTTGATTAGAGTCAATGGCTTTGTTTTCAATACGCAAGAATCTTCTGAATTTTAATTCTACGAGATCACTGATGCTGTCTTGAGAGACTAGATTATTTCTTTTCATCTCACCTAAATAATGAAAGAAACCATTACCTTCCAAAGTAGCTAAGGCAACATTATATTGTAAGGTGTCATGGCTTCCTGCGGCATAATCTTTAAAAAATTTTCTACTTGATCGCTCAAATACTTCTTTCCTGTTTGCCCGCTGAGCATGACTTATAGTTTTATATTCTTCAAAAAATATCTTGCCAGAATAGATGACATCGTCATTTTTTTCCAAGGCATATTCTTCTAACAAAAACAAGAGGTTGTATCCAAGTTTTTCATTTCTAAAGACAAGGTGATCCTTTGCAGTAGCGATTAGTGAATTATCACTTTCTTTAAATAGAACAACTTCTGGATTAAGCAGCTTGCTTTCACTAGAGTTTTTGGTCGAGCCAAGGAGGGACTTTGTAAATCTTTCAAGCCATTTTTTTCTTTTCTTTGATTTTTTAGATTTCAATACTACTTCTTCAAAGGAATGATTTGTTGGATGGAGATAAATAGTTTCTAAAGTCGATGTGATGTCTTCAGGCTGTAGATACTTAGTCTCATAATTGATATGGGAGATTACAATTTCAGAGTTTGGAAGAGCAGATCGATCAATTGTAAATGTACCATCTACTTCACTCAAGGCACTTATAGAACTATTAGAAATAAATACGAAAGCATCAGGAATGTCTTGTTTTGTAAGTGCGTCTACTAATTTAGATTCAAACACTTGAGCGCAAATATTCAAAGAGAACAGGGAGCATACAATCAATAGAAACGTCTTGCACATAAAAATAAATTTCTTTTAACAATCCTTAAGTTCAACTATAATAATGCATATTGTCAAGCCTAAAAATTAGGTTGATTGCTATGTCATTAATAGAATTAAATAAGAATGGGATCTATTGTGCGGAGGCGAAAGTCTACATAGACCCGTGGAAGCCAGTAGATCGGGCAATCATTACTCATGGGCATTCGGACCACTCTAGAGCAGGGCACAAATCTTATCTATGTTCCAATAATTCTGTACCAATCATCAAACACCGACTAGGACATACTATTAACATCAAGGGAATCGCCTACAATGAAAGCATCAACGTCAACGGAGTAAAAATCTCATTTCATCCTGCAGGGCATATTATTGGCTCTGCCCAGATAAGGCTAGAGGGCAAAGGAGAAATATGGGTTGTTTCTGGAGATTATAAAATCGAAAATGATGGAATCTCAGAGCCTTTTGAGCCCGTCAGATGTAGTCATTATATCACGGAGTCGACTTTTGGGCTGCCAGTTTATAGGTGGCGAGATCAAAGAGAAGTATTTGCCGAGATAAATGACTGGTGGAAAGAAAATCAGAGACTGGGCAAGACTACAATCATTACAGCTTACTCACTAGGCAAAGCTCAAAGGATATTACATAATATAGATTCTTCTATTGGAAAAATATATACTCATGGCGCTATTGGTAATATGAATCAAGCGATATCTGCATCTGGTATAGCACTACCGGAGACCTTGCAAATAAGTACTAATTCTAAACCGCAAGACTTTTTAGGCAATCTTATTATGGCCCCTCCTGGAGCACTGGGTTCATCTTGGATGAAAAGATTTAAGAAGGTCTCAGTGGGTATTGCATCTGGATGGATGATGCTAAGGGGGGCTCGTAGAAGGAGAGGAGCTGATAGAGGATTTGTACTATCAGATCATTGTGATTGGGACGGGCTTAATATAGCTATAGCAGCTTCTGGAGCAGAAAATATATATCCTACTCATGGATATATAGAGATCTATTCTAGATATTTGAGAGAGCAAGGATATAATGCCCAACCTCTTGAGACAGAATTTGAGGGTGAGTCACTAGAAAAAAAGGAAGAATGAGATTGTTTGCAAACTTATTTAAAACGCTAGATCAGACCACTAAGACGACGGAGAAAGTATTAGCCCTGACCAAGTATTTTGACAATGCACCAGATCAGGATAAACTGTGGACGATTGCTTTATTTTCGCACAGGAGACCTAAGAGGACAGTGACTACCACACTTCTTAGGGCCTGGGCTGCTGAAAGTGCTAATATAGCTCCTTGGCTATTTGAAGAATCATACCACATAGTAGGAGATCTAGCAGAGACTATTGCTCTGATAAGCCCTCTCAAGTCTAAGAGATCAATGTTAAATCTGTCAGAATGGATATTAGCAATCAAAGCATTAGGGCCAAAAAGTGAAGAAGAGAAAAAAAGTTTTGTCCTAGATGCTTGGTCTAGTCTAGATCAGGAAGAAACATTTTTGTTTAATAAATTGATAACAGGCGGATTTAGAGTAGGCGTCTCACAGAAAACAATTGTGAAGTCATTGTCTAAGCTTACCGGGCAAGAAGAAAATAAAATCGCTCACCGCCTGATGGGATCGTGGTCTCCAGAAACCAACAACTTTCAAAATCTGATTATTGAGGGTAATCCTGATGATGATCTTTCTAAACCTTACCCATTTTATTTAGCATATGGGTTAGATAAGGATTTGGAGGAGCTAGGTGAGGTAGCTGATTGGCAAGTGGAGCAAAAATGGGATGGGATTAGAGGACAAATTATCAAAAGAAATAATGAAATTTTTATTTGGTCAAGAGGCGAAGAGCTGGTCACAGATAAGTATCCAGAGTTTGAAAGTTTAAAACAACTGCCTATCGATAATTTTGTGATAGACGGTGAGATCCTCCCATTTATGGAAGGGAAGCCACTTTCTTTTAATCACTTACAGACAAGGATTGGGCGAAAGAATATCAGCAAGAAGTTACTGCAGTCTACTCCGGTGATTCTGATGTGTTATGACTTGCTAGAGTTAGAGGGCGTAGATATTAGACAAAAACCACTTTCTGAGCGAAGGCAGGAGCTGGAGGATCTCCTAGAGACCAAAAGCCAAGTATTAGCAGAGCTCCCTCTCTCCTTATCTAAAAAGCTAAAATTTAATACTTGGGCAGAAGTAAGTGTAGCAAGAGAGCAGGCTAAACGGGATGGAATCGAAGGTCTTATGATAAAAAAGAGAGACTCTACCTACAAGACAGGAAGGAAGAAAGGAGAGTGGTGGAAATGGAAAGTAGAGCCGTTCACAATCGATGCTGTGCTTATTTACGCCATGAGAGGCCACGGAAGGAGGTCCAACCTTTTTACAGATTATACTTTTGCAGTGCACGATGGAGACAAGCTGGTAAGTTTCACAAAAGCTTACTCAGGACTAACAGATAAAGAGTTTCTAGAAATCACAAAATTTGTTAGAAAGAACACTTTAGAAAAGCATGGACCTGTGCGAGTCGTTAAACCTGAGTTAGTTTTAGAAATTGCTTTTGACGACATTAACCCCTCAAAACGTCATAAGTGCGGGCTTGCTTTACGCTTTCCTAGGATGAAAAGACTACGCAGAGATAAAAAGGCAAATGAGGCTGGCACGCTGTTTGAACTAAAGAACTTGTTAGAACTTAAACGATCGAGGTCACTCGATCAATAAGCGATTTTTCTTTTATCGTTTACGACTACACTTACACACACAAGGCTATTATTTTTTTGTAACTAAAGAATTAGAAGAATGTTACGTATTACTAAGGGTGTAGTAGTACTTCTAAGTTTAGGAGGACTCGTCTGTCAATTTGCTTCTATTAAAAGTTCGTTGACTAACTCACCAAAAAACCAAAAAACCAAGAGTTATATTTCTAACTCGCTTTCTACAGAGACTTATTTAAATGTAAGTGATCTGTTCATTTTACCTAAATTTTCTGCTAAAGAGAATTTAAATGTAAGACCAAAATTAGTGTGTCCCCATGATGTAACCGAACTTAACTGTGGAGATGCACTTCCCCTTCCTGTTTCTACACTTGATGATTTTCTTGATAGCGGAGGTTCCTATGAAGAGTTTTGCGAGGGCGCTTTTTCGATCAGTGTTGCAGACCTCGCAGACCCTAGTGATCTAAATTATTGCACCGATATCTATAGCTTAGTTAGGAGAAGATACACCCTGACTGACGAGTGCGGTTATTCCAAAAGTTGTTTGCAACGATTTACTTATCAAGTGGATAATACACCGCCAGTAGTGGACTGCAGTGCCATTAGCGATGTATATGTAGGTTGCGAGGACTATGATCTAAAGGACCAAGTGAGCATGTGGACCGAAGAATCTAAGGTTGCTTTGCAGGCTGCCAGTTCAGATAATTGTACAGCGATAACGGTAAGCCATGATTATCAAGATAGAATGATCAGTGATTTTAGCTGCGAAAGTTCTGCGAGTGTTATGGTTACTTTCTATATCAATGATGCTTGTAATCAAAGGGTATCGTGCAGCGCTAAGATATTACCTCGACCACCTAGGCCAGACCTTGGACAACCCCATGACATGACTGGACTGAGTTGTGGTAGTTCTTTACCTCCACCTGCGACTACTATCGAAGAATATCTCTCATTAGGTGGATTAGTGGAGGAGCACTGTGGTAAAGGACTCACCATCTCTCATGAAGACATAGGTGATATGGCAGCGATGGATTTTTGTTCGGATCGATCAATAATTATAAGAAGAAGATATACAGTTATCGATGGTTGTGGCAATAAACGCAGCACAATACAGAGATTTGAGTTTAAACAAGATACCGAGGCACCATCAATTGATTGTGGTGCTATGAGTGATTTTGAAATAGATTGCGATAAAGCTTTGCTCGAAGGAGAAATACAAGACTGGATTACCAGTATGCAGAACAAAATAATGAAATCGGCATCTGATAACTGCGGAGGAATGACCGTGACTAATGATTACAAATCAAACTCTGCAGCACAAATGAATTGTACTGATGGAGAGAAAATGGTTGTTAGTTTCGTGGTAAGTGATGCTTGTGGCAATACGACACAATGTGGGGCAAGCATAGTGAGTAGTATGTCGGGAGAGGATCAAGAAGAGGAGGAAAATACCGACTCAGTAGAAGATAATACAGAGGAGTCAGAGCCAACCGCTCCGCGACCTGAAGTAGTTTGCGTAGATGATATTGTGAATATTAGATGCGGTGAATCGCTACCACTATCTGTTTCGACAGTAGAAGATTTTGTAGGAGCTGGAGGAGAAATTATTCAGTTTTGTGATGGGGCACTATCTATTACCTCAGAAGATATAGGGAGTGAGCGTAGTATAGATATATGCTCCTCAACTAAAAACATCTTAAGACGTAGATATATAATCAAAGATGACTGTGGTAATGAGAAGAGATGCTTACAAAGGATCGTATACGAGCAAGACTCGGAGGCTCCACAGGTCGATTGTGATCTCACTAATGATCTTATTATAGATTGTGATATACAAGCATCACAGGAAGATATAGATACTTGGCTAGATCAAGTGAAGTCAGACTTAGAAGTAGCAAGCATAGATAACTGTACGGAAGTAGTAATCACCAATGATTATGTAAATGAAAGTGTAGATAATCTTAGTTGCAACGGTACACAAGAGCTTGTAGTTACCTACCTTATATTAGATAGGTGTGGCAATGCTACATCTTGTTCTGTTTCTATACTTAAGGAAGATACAGGTTCGTCTGGATTAGTGATAGGCAATAGACAAGAAGTAAACCAGGGTTCGATTTTGTATCAGAATAGTCCTAATCCATTTGAAGAAAGGACTTCCATCAAATTTGAACTTACACAAGCCGCTAAAGTTAGATTTACAGTATATGATCTAAGTGGAAAATTATTATTTGAGCAATCAAAGGAGCATAACGAGGGTATCAATACCATTAACATCACACGAGACCTGTTAAATAATATCTCTGGAGTAGTATTTTATGCTCTTGAGACAAATGGTTTCAAAGAGGTCAAAACTATGATAATATTGGAGTAATCTTATAATCATCAATAAATACGGGTGCTTTCTATGATAGGGGGCACCCTTTTTTATTGTAAAAACATATTGCAATATTTTGTAATATGTATAATTTGATATAACTTCGTAAGACCGATTTTACCTATTTTCCTCACCTACACCGATAATTCCTATAGTTCATAGTATTATATACTGACAAAGGATTCAACCCCCTTTCTCAATATCTCTATGTCTATTGTAATTACCGAAGAACCAACTGGTCTGATACGGATACTTAGAACCTAAATTTTTATTCGTAAAGAAAAAATTATGAAGATGATCACTAGATCAACTATTGGCGTAGCTATGCGGAAAAATATAATGAGTATTCAATCCTCAAGGAGGAATCGAGTTAAAAAGATTTTGAGTTTGCAATTGATTTTTTTAATTGCTACTTGCTTATCTGTGAATGCTCAGACATTTACAATGATGGATACCATTTTGCCGCCACCTGGAGGATTTACATTAGCCTCTCAACTTAATCCCGTTTGCTCCATACCTGATTCTATAACATGTTTTGACGAAGTTTACGGTATGGTAGAAATTTCTACTGCAATTTGTAATGATACAATATTCGTAGAAATTTCAGCTGAGTTACTTGCAGGTGACTTAGAATGCAATGAGTCTTTCTATCGACTAACATTTGACCTTACGCAATCTTGCCCTATACCTCCTCCAGATGGTACACTAGTAGCATTTGATGCTTCGTGTGAAGGAGTCACAAAAATTTCAAACACAGGGCCAATAATTGACAATCCAGCGGACTTGGTAGTAGAATGCTATGCAGAAATACAAGACTCAATAACAAGCCAAATAGCAAGATATGAGAGTGGAGAAGGAGTAACCATAAGTTGTGATTATGGATATACTGTTACAAGCTCTACTGTTGTTTCTCTTATGGGAGATTGTAATGGACAGACCTATGATGTGGAGTATTATATCATAGAAGATGAGTGCGGGATGAGAACCGATACTGCGATGCAGACTTTTACTATAGTCAATAGTTTCCCAACACTCACATGTCCTCCGATGGATACTGTTGAGTGTCATTCGGATATAGCTTCACTTGCCGCAATGCAAAGCACAAATATTGAAGGCACTTTAATACTATGTGACTATAACTATACGGTTACCCCCAAGGAAGTCACATTTACTGATGATTGTTCGATGACGCTTTATAATGTAGAGTATCTAGCAGAAGAAGTTCCTTGTGGAAGAAAAGATTCATGTATCCAAATTATCGAAATACTAAATAATAAGCCCGGGATAACAACTTGTCCAGCTGATATGACAGTAACCTGTTTTGATGATATCGCAGCTGATACTTCAGCATTGGTATTCACTACTTCTTGTATGCTTACAGCCACAAGAGCGGCAAGTGCTCCTGTTGCTGATGCTATGAACAGTGCATGTGGTGAGATGTCTGGTGACATATACCGCATTATTTATACCGTAACAGATGGCTGTGGCAGAGATTCTTCTTGTACTCAGACCTTTACTATAGATAATCAGGGACCTATGATAGTCCAGAGCAGTTGTCCTCCTGCGGTGCTTATATCAGCACCAATATTTGCAGATACCATAAATGACTATAAGTTGGAAGATGTGGTGTTGTCGGGAGAAATCTGTGATACAATAATAATAAAAGGAAGTGTGGAAGTGATAGCAGTAGGGATGGATCCGATGTGTGATGGACAAACATTACAAATCAAATATTATGTTGTAGACCAATGCCAAAGACGTGATTCTTGCGTTCAAGTGATAAATACGATTGGAGGAAACGATACGACACCTCCAATGGCAGTCTGTCCACCAGATACAACAGTCGATTGCGATCTTGTATACCCTGCAGCAATGACATACGCCGAATTTGATGATTTGGATGGCTCAGCTACTGACAATTGTGATGCACCAGGAGATTTGGATGTCACATCAGAAGAAGTAAAAACAAACATAGGGCAACCTTGTGTTCAAAACTTTGTCTTGGAACGAACCTACATTATCACTGATCAAGCTAATAATGAGGTTAGCTGTGTGCAACTCATAACTGTTCAAGATACTATTGGTCCAGATCTCAATGTCACTTTACCAAATTTCACAGGACTTAGTTGTACGGATACCATACCTGATGCGATCACTGAGATAGATTCATTTTTTGTCTATGCAGGATTAGACTTCCAGTGTGCTTTAACAGGTTCTGGGATAGGGGTGTCTATGCCTATGACAGGTTCTGGTACGGGTATATGCGTTGATAATTGTGTAAATAATAGCGAACTTTGGGTCAATCATATCGATAGTCCTGCTTCAGTTGGAGATTTGTCATTCTGTCCACTGGATAATAATACGATCACTAGGACCTATTATATATCAGACAACTGTGGCAACTTCGATACTCTGGAGCAAAGGTTCATATTCGAAGAAATAAATGAAGGTCCGATCCTTGATTGTCAGTCAGATACGATTCTAATAACGGATTCTAAGAATTGTTTTACAAGAGAACTTCCTACACCACCAGGAGTGACCTCAGTCTGTGGCTCTGGCCTTGACAGTTTATATATCGTTAATATGTTAGATAGTCTTACAATAGGGGAGCACATCATCACGTGGGAGGCAAAAGATAGTTGTAAAAGACATGCCTTTTGTAATCAGACGGTCGTAGTGAAAGATAAGACCGCTCCAACGATAACATGTAATGGGGATTCGCTAGCAATATGTATGACGAGTAGCACATTGACAATGGGTATAGATCAAATCGCTCATAGCGTAAATGATAATTGTGATGACCATATTGATGTAGCTTTTAGTCTTGATGGAAGCACCTTTACTCCGACAATTGACTTTACCTGTAGTGATATAGATTCTGTGATAATGATCACCATTAGGGCTATGGACTTATCAGGTAATAGCAGTATATGCATGACGGCAGTTGTCCTAAGTGATTGTGTGCCACCAGTATTCAATGCTTGTCTCCACCCAATAACCGTTACCTGCACAGACACACTCAATTTGGGTAACTTAAGTAATCTAGGAAGTATTGCTGAGCTGATTGTTACAGATCAATGTGGGCTAGATACGATAGTAGAATTGATTCCGCTAGATACAGGATTCAAATGCAAAAGTGGTGGTGGAGTTGTAAGAACTGTGACGAGAATATTTGAAGCTACTGACATTCATGGCAACAAGAGCACTTGTGAGCAAGAGATATCTGTGATCAATGACGATCCATTTACAGAAGAAGATATTATGTGGTTGCCAGATATAGAAGTTGCTTGTGGCGCATCGACTTCAGTTGATAGCTTAGGCCAACCAGGAATAATGAGCGATGCTTGTTCGCAGATTTTATTTGATCATAGAGATATGACCTTTGATCTCCAGACTAATGCCTGCAGAAGAATAATGAGAATATGGAAAGTGATAGATTGGTGTCAATTTGATAGAGACGCAATGCCTGTTGCTGGACAATGGATAGATACCCAGTATATTGATATAGTCAGTGGTTTACCACCAGTGTTAAATGGACCATTTCCAGACAAAGATCTTTGTGCAACAGATTGCAGTGGTGGCAGGTTCCAGATGTCATTTGATGGAAGAGCAGGATGTGCAGAATTTGGAGTTTTTGGATATTTATACAACATCCAATTAGAAGATGGAAGAGTAATCCAAAGTACTGGAAATAACATCGACCAAGAATTACCTCTCGGTACACATAATGTGATTTTGACAATAAAAGATAACTGTCATCAAATCAGTACTGAGTCATTCAAAATTACAATGAAAGACTGCAAAGCTCCAGCGCTAGTATGTATTAATGGACTAGTAGTAAATCTTATGGATACTACACCGCCGATGGTACCACTATGGGCTAGTGATTTTAGCAATGGAACTAAAGATAACTGTACGGCTGAAAGTGAGATTATTTATTCATTTACCGCTGATACATCTGCTACGCAACAAATATTTACTTGTAATCAAGCAGATAGAAACTTAGGTGTGACAATATTTGCTACAGATGAACATGGTAATCAATCTAGTTGCGAAACTAGACTAGAGGTTCAATCAAATGGAATAAATTGTGCCGCTTTCCTAGAAGCAGGTGAGGATGTAGCAGATGAAGAAACAGAAGAGGAAGAAAATGTTGAAGGGGAATCTACAAACTCAGAAGATGAAGTAGTTACTCAAACTGATGAAGTGGCTATGGTCTCTGGACTAATAGCAACCTACAAAGGAGAGGGCATTATGAATACAGAAGTTAACATACAAAGTCCAGCTATGGATGAGTATAAGATTACTTCTGAAGGTGGTGACTATGCATTTGAGTCACTAGATATGTATAAGGACTATATGGTAAGACCAAGTAAAAATGATGATGTGCTTAATGGGGTATCTACGCTTGATATCGTATTGATTCAGAAGCATATACTTGGACTCAATATAATCTCAGATCCATATCTTAGAATAGCAGCAGATGTAAATGGATCTAAGCATGTGTCTGCAACTGATTTAGTAGAGCTGAGAAAATTAATACTTGGTTCAATAGAGGCATTTAGTAACAATCAGTCATGGAGGTTTGTAGATGCAAGCTATGATTTAGATCAAAACGATCCTTGGAATTTCCCTGAAGAAGTGGAGTACTTAGATTTAGAAAATAATCAAATGAGTACAGATTTTGTAGGAATTAAAGTAGGAGATATTAATGGCAATGCCAGTGTCAATCTAAGTCAAAAAACTGCAGAGACTAGATCATCAGAGAAGATGGTATTAGCTATAGAGAATACATCATTTAATGATGGTGATAATCTGATAGTGGAGTTAGTTGCTGATAAAGCTATTGAGTTGAGTGGAATGCAGTTAGCATTTAGAATAGATGACAATTTAGAATTAGTCGATGTAATCTCTGACAAATTAAATATCAGAAACGATCACTATAGAATTGTCGGGAATGAATTGATAATTAGCTGGACACAAAATGAGCTAGCGGAGATTAGTGTCGGAGATGAACTATTTAAACTGGCCCTGAGAGCGAAAGGAAGTGGAAGGGTGTTAGAATCAATCCAACTTATCAGAGATAGATTACCGGCAGAGGTGTATGATGGAGACTTGGAAATTTTCGATCTAGTTATAGATGCCGCAAATAGTGATAGGGTAAGTTTCAAACTATACCAAAACAAACCTAATCCATTTATAGCAGCTACGGAGATTGAGTTCTATCTGCCTCGGACGATGGAAGCTAGCTTAATCACCTATGATGTGAAAGGTCAGATACTACTAAAGAAAACAGCTAGATATGAGTCAGGACTGAACCACCTACTTGTAACAAAAGATGAGCTAGGAATTTCTAGCGGAGTAATCTATTATAGATTAGAAGCTGGAGATTATAGTGGCGTCAAGACTATGATACTTATAGAATAATATGTGAGAACCGTTTGATAATAGAAGAGGGAGGGCCGCTGTTTTACGACAGGGCCCTCTTTTCATTTTATACTTAACAATCTATACCAAGCCTCTTCGAAAGATGACTTTTCGTTAAATGACTTTAGGCGTTTATTATTTAAGAGCACTAATTGTCTGGGAGATAATATTTCTTCTGGGTTTGTACCAGAACCTATCATGCTATTTACTTTCATTCTTTGATATGGTGTCATGGGTGTGTTAGCAAACTTGGAATTTTTAAGGTAGTACTTCTGGTCCTTGTCATATCTTAGCTTTGATATCTTTGATACATTTTGTTTACCTACAATTTTCTGTGCTGTTTTTAATGTTTGATCATCGTTAGTATAAACCTGGTCTGCACATCTAGATTTTTTAGCTTCTGAGATGAGTCGTTTTTCAGAGATTAGATTGGGATCGTATTCTACTTGTACTACTTCTCTACCATTCATAAATCCTGCAGCAGTCTTAAACACTCCAGGAAGTTTACCAATCTCCTTTTCTCCAGTCCAAAAACAATACATGGAAAGCATAAGCTCTTTATTATCTTGCTTGCTTAATAATACTTCTTCTTGGTATAAACTAAGATAACCAGGAAGTAGTTGATTTGATTTTACCATGCCATTCGTGATAAGATCGATCACGCCAGATTTAGAATAATTACCAGCAAGACGAGACGTTATATCTTTCCCATTTTCATCTACGATTCTCACTACAGGATTATTCCAGCTAGGCTCTTTGTAGAGCTTTAGTATTTTGGCGTCCTCTCCTCCTTTATTATTATAAATAACAAGTGGTATAAAATGTGTCTCAATCGCTTCCACAATGAATGGTTGACTTAGTACTTTATTACCAAAAGAACTACAAGTAGCACAGCCAGGCACTTCTTGAAACAACATGAAAACAGGTAAACCTTTTTCTTTTGATAATTTAAGAGCATCGTCGTAGTCTCTATTCCAGTTTACTTTACCAAGTTCTATAGGATTGCTACTGGGTACAGAAAAGGATAATTGAGCAGATAGATAAAATGACACAAGTAATCCTAGTGTACTTAAACTTATTCTTAATAGATTCATTTCTATATTTTCTTTGATACCCAAATGTCTAAAAATAAAGCTAAACAGGAAGATTACCTTTCGACAGGCCTAAAATGGTTTAAGAAAAATAAGTGGAAGCCATTTCCCTTTCAAACCGAAACTTGGCAACTCTACTTAGATGGATTTGATGGGTTGGTAAATGCTCCGACTGGGAGCGGTAAGACTTATTCGCTTTTCGTCGCCATATGTCTAGAGGCCTTGAGGCGCGAAAAGGAAGAAGGTGAACTAGCGAAAGGACTTCAAGCGATCTGGATTGCTCCTATAAGAGCACTTACTAAAGAAATAAAATACGCTAGTGAGCGAGCATTAGCTGGGTTAGGGTTAGACTGGCAGGTAGGTATAAGATCAGGAGATACTAAAACTACGGAACGGAAAAAACAACTAACCAATCCGCCCCAGGTCTTAATCACTACGCCAGAGAGCCTGCATGTGATCATGTCGACTAATGGTTATTCTAAGTTTTTTTCTAATGTAAGAGCGATAGTCGTAGATGAGTGGCATGAGTTGATGGGTAGTAAGAGAGGTGTGCAAACTCAACTAGCGATCGCAAGAATAAAAACACTCTCTGATGAGCTCCGGGTATGGGGAATATCTGCGACTATTGATAATCTAGATGAGGCCATGGATGTGTTGCTTGGTCCAGATCAACAGAGTCATAAAAGAAAATTAGTAGTAGCCCAATACGAAAAAAAGATTGCCATTGAGACCATCATACCTGATGACATAGAAACCTACCCATGGGCGGGGCACTTAGGAATTAGATTATTGGAGAAAGTACTACCTATAATAAAAAAAGGTAGATCTACATTAATTTTCACTAACACAAGATCGCAATGTGAGATATGGTATCAGAAGTTGTTAGACATAGATCCAGACTTGTCTGGTCAGATTGCTATGCATCATGGCTCTATCAGTCGGGAGCTTAGGGAGTGGGTAGAGGATGCAATCCATGAGGAGCGCCTCAAAGCGGTTGTGTGTACGAGCAGCTTAGATCTTGGAGTAGATTTTAGACCAGTTGAGACTATCGTTCAGATCGGTAGCCCTAAAGGAGTGTCTAGATTTATACAACGAGCAGGCAGGAGTGGACATCAACCTGGGGCCGTTAGCAAAATATATTTCGTGCCGACACATTCGCTGGAGATGGCAGAGGGGGCTGCGCTTAGGACGGCAATTGCGGAGGGAGTCCAAGAACCAAGATTGCCCTACATCAGATCGTTTGATGTACTGATACAGTACCTTATGACCTTAGCCGTGTCGGAGGGATTTGAGAGTGAGAAAACATATCAAGAGATAAAATCTACCTTTTGTTATAATTCGATTAACAAAGAAGAATGGAATTGGGTGATTAACTTTCTTCAGTACGGAGGTGACTCCTTGACTGCTTATGATGAGTACAGGAAAATAGCCTTACATAGTGGTAAGTTTAGGGTCCTCGACAAACATATTGCTAAAAGGCACAAATTCAATATTGGTACGATAGTCAGTACCTCTTCTTTGATGGTAAAATTCCTTTCAGGTAAAAAAATTGGGAACATCGAAGAATGGTTTATTGCACAACTAGAGCCAGGAGATACTTTTTGGTTTGGAGGCAAGTCACTAGAGCTAGTTAGGATCAAGGAGATGTCTGTGCAGGTGAAGAAGAGTAAGAAGAAATCAGGCAAAGTACCCTCGTGGATGGGAGGTAGAATGCCATTGTCATCGATGCTAGCAAAACAACTCCGACGAAAATTTTCAGACTATGCTAATGGCGTTATCAACGAGATAGAAATAGAAGTACTAACTCCTCTTTTTGAGAAACAAAGAAAAGTATCTCACTTACCTAAGGCAGATGAGTTTCTTATTGAATATTTCGAGACCAGTGAAGGTCATCACCTACTGATGTATCCATTTGAAGGACGATTTGTTCATGAGGGAATTGGAGCTCTGCTTGCAAGTCGGATAAGCAGACAACTATCCATTTCTTTTTCTATAGCTATGAATGATTATGGCTTAGAACTCTTATCTGACAAGAAGATAGATACAGACAAGTTTATAAATAATGAGTTGTTTACCACAGACAATCTTTTTGAAGATATTCAGAAGAGTGTTAACTCAATACAGATGGCAAGGCGAAAATTTAGAGATATAGCAAAGATCTCTGGATTAATATTTCAAGGTTTCCCTGGCAAGAAAAAGAAAGAAAGACATCTACAATCCTCGTCATCACTGTTATTTGATGTTTTCAAAGAATATGATCCTAACAATTTGCTTTTCAGTCAAACATTTGAAGAAGTACTTACGTTTCAGTTAGAAGAATCACGATTAAGATCAGCTCTCCAGCGAATACAAGGCCAAAAACTAATACTTAGCCAACCTGCACATTATAGTCCATTTTCCTTTCCAATCATTGTTGATAGACTTAACAGGGAGAAGGTAAGCTCAGAGAGTATATCTGATAGAGTAGCAAAGCTCAAAGCCGAATTAGGACTATAAATTTCAAGAGAATATAGTAACTCTAATAGGGGACACTCACCATAATAGGTGTCTTTAATATCTAATAGACGACAAAATTTTAATAAACACTGATAAAAAGTATTCAAAATGAATAAAAATGTACTGTCTGTACTGGTTATTTTACTGTTTGCCGGAGTCGCATACGGTCAGAAAAATTTTCAGGACTACTACGATAAAAAGAAAACCAAAGGAATAGAAAACCTAAGAGAAGCTGTCAAAATCGACAGAAGAAACCTAAGTTCCTTAGGTACTAGTTATGCGGATTCTTTAGAGAACTTCTATGTAAAAGAGGTTGAAGGACTATCGCAAATGACAAAGGACTCTTGGTTATCTGAAGGAGTAGGTAGATACTTCGCCGAAAAAGAACTAAAAAAGTTAGTTGACGTATATGTCCTTGAAGAAAACTTTAGAAGAAAAAATAGTAAGTATTTTGATTTTGATGAATTCTTTAAGACAGCAGATAAGCAAATCGTGGCTGCTGAAAAAAGGTCATTGATAGAACTATATGTTGTAATCAATGAAGAATGCAGAGCTCCAGATGGATTTGAGCAATTTGGAAACTTAGAATGTTTCGCTAAACACTTAGATGAGTATTCTTACAAAAAAGAGATTGTGAGTAAACTTAAGGGTGAAATGGATGGAAGAGGTAGCTCGGAAGGAGATGCTACTAGCTCATACTAATAAGTAAATTCATTTCTATATTACACACCTAAATTAAGGTGTGGTGGATAGAAATAAAATATATAAAGGACAAGTCGTGGAAATCATGACTTGTCCTTTTTTATTGTTATCTGAAAAAGCTATGTACTGGCCGGAGAAAAAGATGTTGATCTTATCTGATCCGCACCTCGGCAAGATCACACATTTTAGGAAAGCTGGAATAGCGGTGCCACTAGAGGCAAAAAATGAAAACTGGAGAAATCTAAATGATCTTATAGTTAGTCAAGCTCCTCGATCAGTCTATTTTTTAGGTGACCTTTTTCATAGCACTTATAATGATGAATGGCAGGAACTAGAAGAGTTTATGAGTGTTTTTGATAATATTGAGTTTCATTTAGTTCTAGGTAATCATGATATCTTAGAAGAAAAAGTATATCAAAACAGCAGACTCAAGGTCTGTGAACAAAGCATCCAAGACCAATTTATATTTACACACCACCCACTGAAAGAGCCTCAGGGAGAGTTATTTAATTTTTGTGGTCATATCCACCCATCTATACTATTATCGGGCAAAGGAAGACAAAGAATTAAGTTACCCTGCTTCTATTTTTATGATCAACAACTTATACTACCTGCGTTTGGAGTATTTACAGGTACTAAGAACCTAGAACTAGCAAAAGCGCAGTCAATTTATGGCGTTGCAGAGGGAGAGATTTTAAAAATTAAATAATAAGAGTAATTTACGTTAAAATTAAAGGTGTCAACCAACGATAAAGCCAAGACAGGAAACATATTTGAAGACGAGCTATTCCCCCATATTGATGCTCTCAAGACCTTCGCATATCACCTGACCTATGACGAAGATGATGCCAATGATCTGGTCCAAGAGACCTACATGAAGGCACATAGGTTCATTGATAAATATATTCCGGGAACTAATGCGAAAGCATGGTTGTTTAAAATATTGAAAAACGCTTACATCAATGAGTACAGGAAAAAGAGTAAGCGACCAAAGAGGGTAGATTTCGAAGATATCGTAAGCTACCACAACAGCGATACAGTTATCCCAGGTTACCTAGATCTGAGAGAAGAGATTTTTGATGGGATGATGGGAGACGAAGTAACCACTGCAATTAATTCTTTACCAATCGACTTTAGGTCGGTTGTTCTTTTATGTGATATCGAAGGATTTACATACGAAGAAATCTCTAAAATCATAGATGTGCCGATAGGTACAGTAAGATCTAGATTATTTAGGGCACGAAATATGCTTAAAGATAAGCTTAAGACTTATGCTAAAAAATATGGCTACAAGGATAAGCGAAAAGGTAGTTTAAACAGCAAAGAAGAAGAATGAGATAGTTAATTATATAAAGTTGTATTAATTTTAATGAGCCCCAACTAAAATTTAAAGTAATGCAAAACGATCCGCGAAAGCAAAACAGTCAAACTAGAGTAAATTTATTCTTAGACAAAGACCTAAATGGGGATGATGAGAATCTATTTTTAAAAGACCTAGAGCAAGATGAGGAGCTCGGAAGGACGCTTCACCAAGAACAAAAAATAAGAAAGTTAATTAAAGATAATGTAGCATCTCCAGGTGTTCCAGAAGACCTAGTGCAAAGGATAAAGAATAAATTTAGATAGCTACAAGGATAAATATTTTATATACAGCTGAGTCTTAAGTGGCTTGGCTTTTTTATTTTGTACTACCACTAAGCATCAAATAGAAATGATAGAGAAGTTAAAAGCAATTCACGGTCACTTCCTAGATCTCCAAGAAAAATTATCAGACCCCAATATTGTTTCAGACATGAAACAATTTATGAAAATCAATAAGGAGTATAAAAGCCTTCAACAGATAAACGATGCATATCTGGAGTATAATAATGTGTTAGAAAATATATCATCGGCAGAGGAAATGTCTAAGGATGAGGATGAAGAGATGAGAGATATGGCAAAGGTAGAGCTCCAGACACTTAATCAAAAGAGAGGAGAACTAGAAGAGGAGATTAAAATAATGTTGATACCAAAAGATCCTGAAGACTCTAAGAATGTAGTATTTGAGATCAGGTCAGGTGCGGGAGGTGATGAGGCAAGTATTTTTGCTGGCGATCTTTATAGGATGTATAGCAAGTACTTTGAGTCACAGAAATGGAAAGTAGAAGTGCTTAACATAAATGAGGGATCTGTCGGGGGGTATAATAAAATATCCTTAGAGGTTTACGGTAGTGATGTTTTTGGTAGACTTAAGTTTGAGTCTGGTGCCCATAGAGTGCAGCGAGTACCTCAGACAGAATCACAGGGTAGAGTACATACTTCTGCTGCGACAGTAGCAGTCATGCCTAAGTGGGAAGAAGAAGATATTGATATCAAGAAAGATGATCTACGGACCGACACCTTCAGAGCGAGTGGAGCAGGAGGTCAGCATGTCAACAAGACGGAGTCTGGAGTGCGATTTACACACTTGCCTACAGGGATAGTCTCAGAGAGTACCGACTCTAGATCACAACACAAAAACAGAGAGATAGCACTCCAGAGATTATATACTAAAATCCAAGAGTCGCAGCGAGAAAAAAATTACGCCGAGCAAAAAGAAAAAAGAAAATCTTTAGTCGGTTCTGGAGATCGCTCAGACAAAGTTAGAACATACAACTATCCTCAAAACAGAGTAACCGACCACAGGATTAATCTTACCCTGTATAGTCTAGATAAGATTATAGATGGAGACATTGCTGGAATAATAGAAGCTCTACAAGTTGCTGAGAATGCTGAGAAAATGAAAGCTACTGAAGCTTCATAATCTTTAGAAAATTTTAAGTAACGATATTAAAAATCTGTACCTACAGAGAGGTATATTTTAGGAGACTGTATAACTCTTGACTCTACACCACGAGCATAATCGAGTCTCAAAAAATATCCTAAGACTGATGCTCTTAAGCCAGCGCCGTATCCCATTACTAAGGGGTCTTTGTAGTACTGCACTTTTATCTGTAGGACAGGTGGTTGATTAATAGTCACCGAGTTAATAGGATTATCATCACTACTAGGCGTAAGTCCATGCCATGCGGTACCGACGTCTGCAAAACCTACGATCTGGAAGTTACGAAGGAAGGTAGATCGATTTGTCCTGCGCATAAAGTACTGAAAAATAGGAATTCGTAGTTCTGCATTTGCTAATGCAAAGCTGCTACCATTCCTAATATTATAATCAAAACCTCTTAAGTGAGGAGCGATCACTTTATAAGAAAAATTTCTGTCCTGCGGGATCGGTATGTTTTGATTAAACTTAGAAATAACCGATCCATCAGAGCCACCTAGATAGTAAAGTATCTTATCGCCACCAAACGAAGCAGCCCCAGCACCCCTTAAGGCTAAAACACCATGTCCTAAAACTGGTATATAGTGTCTAGCATCAAATCCGATTACCCCTGTAAAACCTTTGCTAACATCAAACTCAAATCCTTCAGTAAATTGTAAATTGAATCGATTCAAAAACTCTGTATAGACCTTATACCTGGTTCCATGATTTACATTTAGATCTATATTGATCGTGTTATCATAGATGTATTCTATTTTTAAACCTAATCGTTTTTCATTATCCGCTGGAGTATTTGCAGAGACTGCATCTGAGGCTAAAAGAAATAACTTATCAAATCTCAATGTAGCCATAGCACTAATACTTCGATACACATCAAAAGGATATTTTGCTCTATACTGACCCAGCATAGAGGTTCGTTTTTGTGTTTGTGAAGGGAAGCTTAATTCATCGACTCTATTGCTCTCAGCTTTACGGTATAAGGCAAATCTATGATCGATCAACGCCTTGTCATTATCAAGAATTGCAAATTGCTCTGCCCCGTTAAATCTTGTCGGTATCCTTATACCCGCAGTCATCTTATAATCTTCAAAAAGGTCTTTGGTCACGGCTTTGATCAAGAAACCCATGGGTGCATTAGTAAGCTCCTTGTCATCACCTGCAAAACTTTCTAAACCTTCAAACAAAACCTGATTGTCAAGTTTAGTAGTAATATCTTCTAGTTTGAACTTTGTTCGCGCTGCTATAGCTCTCTGTGAATTAAACTTAATGACATCAAGCTGCTCCAGATTTGCTACAGCACCAAAGCTTGAGCTCTCAGAACTACTCTGATTAGTAGATTCTAAGTCTAGAGATTCTATCTTCGGAGGATCATCAAATTCTGATTGAAACAAGAATCCGTCTTGCATTTCTTCTTGCGTCTCTTCTTCTGTCTGCAGAGGGAATATACCGACTGTCGTTTCTGCATTAGCAGCGGATTTTCTTTTAGAAAAGTCTGTGATGTGCACCTTAGGGTTGTTACTTGCATCGATAGTGTCAAGGTAAGTGCGATATGCCTCATCATCATATAACGTATAGGAGTACAAGTCTGATGAAGGATCCTTATGATAGCGTATGATATTGCGATCTAAATTTGTTACGATCTTAGGAGCAGCTGAGGCACTTATTTTTTTGTGATGTATATTATTAATTCCGTTGCTTAGATTTAGATAAGAGATTTGATCACTAGCGATCAGCTGCGGATATCGGTTGTCATAAGATTTGCTAAAGGTTAGTTGCTCTATGTCGTCAGTACCGTTTTCGTATGGGAAAAAATAAACATTATAATTCCCAAGAGGCAGAATTGTATCTATCTTCTCAGTAGTAGCTTTTAGGTTAGTACGGTTAGAAGTAAATAGGACTCCCCCTGTACCATCTATCTCCACGTAAGACACATCTAAATCGTCATAAAAATCTTCTGTCAGTCTTTTATCTCCTCTAGATTTCGGTTTGTAGATATATAGATCTGAGTATCCATCTGTAGACGCTGATAAAATATATTCTTGTTCATTAATGTAATCAATACTGAATATCCGATGAAAATTTTCAGGAATAGTCTGTTCCATAACTTCCTCTGTAGCGATCAGTACTTTTCTAAGTCGAATTTTGTCTCTGTGCTCATAGACAATGGTTATCTCTGTACCATCATTATTCCATGCGAGTAAGGGATAGTTAAAGTCGGTTTCTTGCGAATTGTTTTTATATCCGTATTTGAAAAATCTCTTTTCTTCGCCAGAGGCCATATCTTTTATTCGCACCTCCATAGCACCTAAATGATTATGTGCATAGGCCAGAAAATTTCCATCTGGACTAAATTTCAATAAACTTACAGGAGCATGATCTTTGTTCTTAAGGTCTAGTTCGAGATTTGACACATCAAATACGCCTTCCTCTTTGGAGTATTTTGATTCGTAAAAACTTTTCCACTCTTCGACAACACTGTCAAACTTTATTCCTAATACAAATAAGAAACTCTCATCAAGGTCACGGTTAATTCTAGTAAGGTAGAGTAGATTTGCTATGGTGGACTTACCATACATCTGATCTATAAAGTACCAAAAAGAATGACCCGCAATTTTAGGGTATTCATCAGAGATTTTTTCAAAGTCTTTAAACTTACCTTCTTCACGATACCAGATATCTCTGAGCTCATCATCTATCAGCTCATCCCAAGCTACTCCTGCATAGGAGATAATGCCTCGCTCATACCATGGCGGCACATTTAGTTTGATAGCACTCTGCACCATTTCCTGCAAACTACCATTGGAGAACATCGAGTTGAGAAATACATCTGCTATTCCTTCTCTTATTTGTCGTCTAAGGTTCTTATGGTTGCCATCAAAGTACACAAACATCTTATTGCCCACTGTTTTGGTCTGATCCGTGATATTGACGAAAGTATCCTCAGATCCTATGTTACTTTGCTTCATGTCTGACACATCTAAGAATACTATAATCTCCACCTTATCATTGATACGGTGCTCCATGATATTTTGGATCTCGTTATAGTCAAGCTCTGCCATTTGGACTACCGTATGGGCAACATTTCTTCCTTTGCCATACCAGTAGGTGATGAAGTTTTCTGTTTCGTAAGACCACCATTTTTTGAAATCATCATGATACTGCACCCGATTTTTGCCAAACTCAGTTTGTATACTCTGACTCTGTAAGATTAGCGGTATGAAAAAGACAAGCAATAAGAGATTGAAAATTCTATTCATTTAGTAGAACAAATGTTATTTATTGTAATAGTCTGAGGTATTTTGTGCTCTTAAATTAAGCTTTTTGATTATCAATTGCTTAGGTAAAAATTATAAAAATAGTTCAGCATGAAGGTCGCTCAATTCACATTTAACGCATTTCAAGAAAACACCTATGTCTTATATGATAATTCTGGTGAATGTGTCATCGTAGATCCAGGCTGTAATAACGATGAAGAAAGGCAAACGCTGGTAAAATTTATTGAGGATAATGGCCTTAAGCCAGCAAAACTAATTAACACACACTGCCATATAGACCATGTCTTAGGAAACAAATTTATTGCAGAAAAATACGGCCTAACCTTAGAAGCTCACGAAGGTGAAGTCCAAGTACTTAACACTTGTGAAACCGTGAGTAAAATGTATGGTATAGCTTATGATGGATCCCCTGCTATTGGTTCTTTTATAAAAGAGGGTATCGACTATACATTTGGTGATTCTACATTGAGAACCATTTTTACACCTGGACACTCACCTGCGAGTTTGTCATTTTACTGTGAAGCAAGTAAGGTTTTGATCGCAGGAGATGCCCTTTTTCAGGGTAGTATAGGACGTACTGATCTGCCTGGTGGAGATTATGATACCTTGATCAAAAACATCAAAGAGAAATTGCTAGTCCTGCCAGAGGATGTTGTTGTGTACTCAGGACATGGCCCTTCCACAACTATAGGCAATGAAAAGTTGACTAACCCTTTTTTGACTTAGGTTCTATGATCCCTTGCATAGAAAGATTAAAAGTTTTTCTGTGTAATGGAGTTGTACCATGTTTAAGTAAAGCTGTTCTGTGTGCTACTGTAGGATATCCTTTGTTAGTGTCCCAAGCATAAAGTGGATATTTTTTGTGCTTTTTGAGCATGTATTCATCTCGGTGTGTCTTCGCTAATATGGATGCCGCCGCAATAGAAGCAAACTTGCTATCACCTTTTATGATACACTCATAATTTATTTTCTTGTAGGGGTTAAATCTGTTACCATCTATCAGTAAAAATTCTGGTGTAATGTTAAGGCCATTGATTGCACGGTGCATAGCTTTAAAAGAGGCATTGAGGATATTGATATTGTCAATCACTTTTGGGGTGATTTTAGCGACACACCAAGACAATGCTTTTTGCTCTATGATTACCCTGAGATCATCTCTAGTTTGTTGATTTAGGAGTTTAGAGTCGTTGAGCAGTGGATGCTTAAAGTTTTTGGGAAGGATTACAGCAGCAGCAAACACAGGACCTGCTAGACAGCCTCGACCAGCCTCATCACAACCAGCCTCTAATAGTTTTTTTTGAAAAAATGATTTTAACATTTCTACTACTGGTTTTGAACTAATGCATCAGTTAATTGATAATCATCCTGATTGAGAGGATTGTTGAGAACAGTTCTTAGTTCTTCTGGTGTGTCTATAACCGTGTAGAGATTTGAATGATTGCTTCCCATAAATTTTTGATCAATGAAATTATTGAAAAGGGAAATCAAATCATTATAAAATCCATCTTGATTAAATATAACTATAGGCATCTTTATCTGTGAAAGTTTCTTTAATGAAATTGCCTCTGCAATTTCCTCTAAGGTGCCACATCCTCCAGGCAAAGCGATAATCACATCGGTATCTACTAAAAATCGTTTCTTACGTTCCGCCATGTCTTTAGTGATGATCATCTCTTCTACACCTGGGTGGTCCCATTCCACTTCTTTCATAAACCCTGGGATGACACCGATTATTTTTCCTTTTAGTTCAAGGACCTTGTCTGCTAGAGCACCCATGAGACCGTGAGACCCGCCACCATATATTACGGTATGCTTTTCTTCTACCAGGATTTTGGCTATTTGTTCAGCACCTAAGAAATACTTTTGGTGTACTAGAGAACTGGACGCGCAATACACGCAGGCTTGTTTATTTTTCATCTGTAAAGGTAATTAACCTACAAGAAAATTTAAATCTTAATTTTGATATTTTAATAAGAATTGAAATCATGAAAAAAGACTTCTTAAAAAAGCTAAAGCTTAAAAGTAAGAACCTAGGTACTTGGACAGGGCAGAAAAGCATTGCGAGCAAAAAGTTTATTGAATCATACTCTCCAGTAGATGGATCCTTAATAGGCTCAGTATCTGTAACGAGCAAAAGTAATTATGAAAGGGTGATCAAGGGCGCACAGAAGGCTTTCATAGAGTGGAGAAAATTACCTGCTCCTAAGCGTGGAGAGATAGTAAGACAATACGGAGATGCCTTGAGAGCCAATAAAGAAGCACTAGGCAAATTAGTCTCCTATGAAATGGGTAAATCTTTGCAAGAAGGTTACGGAGAAGTACAAGAGATGATAGATATCTGTGATTTTGCTGTTGGCCTATCAAGACAACTATATGGGCTTACAATGCACTCAGAGCGGCCATTGCATAGGATGTATGAGCAATGGCACCCAGTAGGTGTAGTGGGAATCATATCCGCATTTAACTTTCCTGTAGCAGTGTGGTCATGGAATGCTATGATTGCATTAGTCTGTGGAGATGTGTGCATATGGAAGCCTAGTGAAAAAACACCATTGTGTTCTATAGCCTGCAATAATATTCTTCAGAAAGTATTAAAGGACAACAAGCTTCCTGAAGGAATTAGCAGTATCGTAAATGGTGATTATAAAGTTGGAGAATATCTAACTAAAGATAAAAGAGTAGCTCTAGTATCTGCAACAGGGAGCACTCGTATGGGCAAAATTGTGGGAGCTGAAGTAGCGCAACGTTTAGGTAAGTCCTTGCTAGAGCTTGGAGGAAATAATGCAATCATAGTTACCCCAGAAGCAGATCTAAAAATAGTTCTAACAGGTGCAGTTTTTGGGGCAGTAGGTACGGCAGGCCAAAGATGTACAAGTACACGAAGGCTAATTATACATGAGTCGATTTATGATAAGGTTAAGAAGGCATTAGTAAAAGCGTATGGTCAGCTCAAGATAGGTAACCCACTCAACAGTAAAAACCATGTAGGACCCCTAATAGATAATGATGCGGTAGAAAATTACTTGAATGCTATTAAACAAGTCAAAGCATCCAAAGGTAAAATACTAACTAAGCATGGAGTGATCAGGGGCAAAGCATATGCTAGCGGCTGTTATGTAAGGCCATGTATCGCAGAAGCTAAAAACGAATTAGAGATAGTGCAACAGGAGACCTTTGCACCAATACTATACCTTCTTAAGTATAAGACACTAGATGAAGCGATAGCAATGCAAAATGACGTACCGCAGGGGCTATCATCGGCGATTATGACTCAAAACCTGCATGAGGCAGAACAATTTCTATCTGTAGCAGGCTCTGATTGTGGTATTGCTAATGTGAATATAGGTACTAGTGGGGCAGAAATCGGAGGAGCATTTGGTGGAGAAAAAGAGACTGGCGGCGGCAGAGAGAGTGGATCAGACTCATGGAAAGCATACATGCGTAGACAGACGAATACCATCAATTATGGGCGTGAATTGCCTCTGGCGCAAGGTATCAAGTTTAATATATAACTTCGCACTATGACATTTAAGGAGTTAGGGTTAGATGAGACCGTCTTGGAGGCTTTAGGACACATGGGATTCGAGAAAGCGACTCCTATTCAAGAACAAGCTATACCAAAAATTTTAGAAGGAAAAGATTTACTTGCCTGTGCTCAGACGGGGACTGGTAAGACGGGTGCATTTATTCTTCCCGTTATCAGCATGTTAGCTAATAAATCAGAAGGAAAGACACTAGTCTTAGTACTTGTGCCTACGAGAGAGCTGGCGATTCAGATCGATCAGCAAATACAAGGGTTTACTTACTATGCTAATGTAGAGTCCGCTGCAGTGTATGGAGGGGGCGATGGCAAAGACTGGGAATCTCAGCGTAAAGCACTTAAAAATGGAACAGAGATAATAGTAGCTACTCCAGGTAAGCTGATCTCATTTATGCAGAATGGAGTATTCCCATCTAAGACTATAAAGTACCTGATTCTTGACGAAGCGGATCGGATGTTAGATATTGGTTTCTATGAAGATATCACTGGGATTATAAAAAAACTTCCAGAAGATCGACAGACGCTTATGTTTAGCGCGACGATGCCCAATAAGATCAAGCAGCTCTCTAAGGAGATACTAACCGATCCAGATGAGATAAGTATTGCGATATCAAAGCCAGCTGCGGGAGTTTTGCAAGCCGCTTACTTGGTGTTTGAAAGTCAGAAAGCAGAATTAGTCACTAGACTGATTGCAGATAAACCTAACTATAAGTCAATCTTAATATTCAGTTCTACAAAGAAAAAGATAAGCCAAATCGTAGGTGCACTCAGAAGGAAACGAATAGAAGCAGAAGCTATCTCTTCAGACTTAGATCAGAAGGATAGGGAAAAAGTGCTCAGAGGATTTCGATCAAAGCGAATCAGAGTCTTGGTAGCTACAGATGTCATAAGTCGGGGTATAGATATAAAAGATATCAACCTAGTCATAAACTATGATGTGCCAGGAGATGCTGCAGATTATGTGCACAGGATTGGCCGGACTGCAAGAGCAGACACCACAGGAGTCGCTATCACCTTGATCAATGAAGACGATATGAAGGACTTTAGTGATATCGAAACTTTGATAGAGAAAGAAGTAGCTAAAATCAAGTTGCCACCAGAGATGGGTGATGGTCCAGCATGGAATCCATCATATCGTAAGAAGTCAAATTTTAGAAGACGATCAGGAGGAAGAAAGTCTGGTGGTCGCTCGGGAGGACGAAACTCAAGTGGCCCTCGAAGGAATGGTGGGAGACCTCCAAAGAGGCGGTAAAAAATCTTATAGTTTTATAAACTTAATGGTCGCATCCTTAGTCTTCAAGAAGTAAGCACCGGGTTGTAGTGAAGCTATATTAAGCCTTTCATTTTTTTCTATATACTTAGACAGGAGAAGTCTACCCTCCATATTAAAAATATCTATATTTTCCTTGCTTTTTAATCCTGTCACTTGTATGTAGTCCATGCTAGGGTTGGGGTATAATGTCAATTCTTGATCATCTAGTCTATCCTCGGTTGGTGTAGAAAAAGGTAAATCATAAGTAAAAATAGATCTACCATAAGTAGCAGCAGCTAGCTTCCTGGAGGGTAAGTGAAAATCAATATCATTTACAGGCACAAGGGGTAGGTCATCTCCTAACAAGTCCCAAGAAATACCATCATCTAAGCTGTAATAAACGCCTATATCGGTGGCAATATAAAGTGTTCCTACTTCCTCAGGGTCTATAATGATATCATTGACAGGGATGTCTGGTAAAGACACAGAAATATCCTCCCAACTTGCTCCTAAATCACTAGACTTATAGACGTGCGCTCCACCTTCATCAAATCTAAATCCCGATAGCGTTACATATACCGATAAGCTATCATGAGGGTCTGCAGCAACGGATGTCACCCACCTATTAGGTAAGTTAGCAGAAATATACGCTACACTATTGTCGGATTGATCTACTAGAACGACTTGACCATCATCTGTCCCAGCGAATAAATAATTAGGATCTAGAGGAGATACACTTAGTGTAGTCAATGTGCCAAATGGAATATTTCCAGTTGCTGTTGTTTTGGGAATTGTATTTGTTATTGCACTCCAACTCAGACCTTGATCTAGAGACTTAAAAATACGATCTGATCCATAGTACATGATCGACGAGTTATTTGGATCCATGATGTATGGGGTATTCCAATTTCTAGCTCCAGAGATACCGGACCTGCCGTTAGAAAAAGTCTGACCACCATCAGTAGATCGCCTAAGATTACCATACTGGGATTCTGCAAAAACAATATTGGGGTCATTAGGATCTGATAATACACGGAAGCCATCTCCACCAAAAATCATCTCCCATTCGTTTGCATCATTGATCATGAGTGTGCCATTATCTTGTGTGCCACCATAGATTTTCTCGGGGTCAGTATTGTCTATCAAGCAAGTATAGAATTGTAAGTTCGGGATCGTATTTTTGAATTTGTAAGTCCGGCCCCTATTTTGGCTAATGTAGACACCACCATCATTTCCATTGATTAATAGGTCAGAGTTTTGAGGATGTATAAATAGTGCATGGTGATCCACATGGGCCGCTTCAAAAATGAAAGTCCAGGAGTCACCTCCATTTTTAGTAGTAAACATATCAAGGCTAGTTGCATAAGCTACCTCTTCATCATTAGGATCTATAGATACCTTACTAAACCACCACATAAAGGGTACATCACTTATGGCACGATCATCTATCATTATCCATTGGTTACCTCCATCGATTGTCTTATACATACCTTGGAGAGCGCCATCTTCTTTAGCATACATTGCGTAAAGAACACTAGGGTTAGAGGGTGCTATAGCTATGCCTATCCGTCCTTTCTCTGATCCATTCTGAGGCAAACCATCTTTGAGCTCTTCCCAAGTTTCTCCGCCGTCATTAGTTCTATAGATACCTGAGCTATCACCGCCATAGGATCGATTGTGGGGTCTGCGTTCACGCTCCCACATGGCTGCATAAACGATTTCAGGATTTGCAGGATGTTGAGCTAAATCTATTCCACCAGTTTTTTCTGAGAGGTATAAGACCTGTTTCCAAGTCTGACCACCATCAATGGATTTATATACTCCTCGCTCTTCATTATTGCCAAAGAGCCTTCCCATAGCTGCCACATAAAGGTTATCTGGATCAGTGGGGTGGACTACGATTTTACCGATACTACCGACCTCCTTTAAACCTATAGACCTCCAGGTTGCGCCTGCGTCATCAGATCTGTATACTCCTACACCATCATAAGCTATGGATCCACCACCACCATTTGCTTCACCAGTGCCAGCATAGATAATATCATTATTAGATGGTGCAAGTGCTAAGTCACCTATCGAGAGGCTTAGCGCATCATCAAATATCGGTCTCCAAGAATCTCCTTGGTCCATTGATTTAAAAATTCCTCCGGAAGCCGTTCCAGCATAGATGATATTTATATCATCCACCGGCATTTCTATATCTGTTATTCTTCCATTTATATTTCTAGGCCCAACAGGTTGCCATGGATCGTTGTAGCCCTCTTGGCTTGATCTAGTTGTTACATTTTGTTTTGCTGATTTGGCTGCAGTTAGGTAAGCTGCGTGATCGATAATGTTATGAGGATATGCCCTTTGCGAATAGAACCAATCGCTCGGTGCTAATTTGTGGTCGTTTTTCTTAGGAGACCCTTTACATCCTAAGAGTACAATGGATATCAAAACTAAAAGTATGCAGCTCTCCTTTTTCATTGATGCGAGCAAACTTAGGAATTTAAAGCGTATGAATGTGTTTCAAGGGGTAGGGAAAGGAACTAACATTATAATTTTAAATTACTCCTGTGGTGTTACATGGATTTTGGTCACATAAAATTGGATTTCTTTTTGAATATTAACTATGTGGTTTTGATTTGCTTGTTAGGAATAGAAACAATTAAAAATAGCTGCATATTTTGCCTCTTTGGGCATCAATTTTGGCAATTATTCATGTAAAAATTAAGTTATATTTGCATTCCCTAAAAAGGGTCGCGTGGCCGAGCGGCTAGGCAGAGGTCTGCAAAACCTTGTACGGCGGTTCGAATCCGCCCGCGACCTCAATAAAGCTCATCCATTGGATGGGCTTTATTCTTTTCAATCAGGTTATGTTACCTCAAGCTTAACTTCCGTTGAGAATCAATAATTTAAAATATCTTCTAGATACTCAATCCGGTTAAAATGTAATATTTATAGATATGTAATGGCTCGTAAAGCGTTAATTACCAATTAGTTAGGTGCTTTTTGTGAAGTTAGTCACTTGAGTAAGATAATAAGGATAAATCTAAGGTTAATGATGTATCGGATGAACCATTTCCGTTCATCCGATACATTAAAATACCACTATTTCCCTTCCATTAAACTTACCACGCCATTATCCATATCATATAATCCGCCAACGATTTTTATTTCTCCTTTTTCTTCCATCTCTTTAAGTATTGGGCTCTTAAGTCTTATTTGATCAATAGTGTTCTTAACGTTACTTTCAGATACCTTGTGGACAAATTCTTGATTCTTGGAGTTTCTTTCTCCACTGTATTCGACCTGATCAACAGCTGGTTTTATTTTAGTTAGCATAGGAGTTATATTTCCTAGTTTGACATCGTCGATAGCCGCCTTTACCGCTCCACAGTGTTCGTGACCCATAACTAAGATTAATTTGGATCCAGATACTTTGCACGCAAACTCCATACTTCCAAGGATATCCTCATTCACAAAATTACCGGCAACCCTAGCGACAAATAGATCACCAATACCTCGATCAAAGACATCTTCTACAGGTACCCGACTATCAACACAGGATAAGACTATAGCTTTAGGATATTGAGCTAATGTACTTTTTCTGATCTGTGCAGAATGATCTCGTGATGTTAGATCATTACTAACAAATCTAGTATTACCCTCTTTTAGAGCTTGGATGACTTTATCTGGCGTCAAAGCATCTTGCTCATCTTTAGTCAAAACAGTTTCTACTAAACCTTTTGAGTTTGGAGTTGCTTCTATTTTTTCTTCTGTATTGTTTACCTGATTATTACCGCAAGAAATAATTATTAAGCTGATAATAAGTAATACTGAGAATTTCATGAATTTTATCATATTAATTAGTTTTAAAAAAATTAATAAATACTAATAAGTCTGTTTGATTCTATAACTGCCGGTTTAGAATTAATTGACACGGCTCAAATTGAAGTCTATCATTGAGCCAATAACCAAATCCTCAACAAAGCAAATTTTTTCAAAAAAGATAGTATTACTATCATTTTATATTATCAACGCTGCCTATACTCTTTGGTTCATTGTAAAGGCACAAAATTTTAAATGAAAGTTATATTATGAAACACTGACTGACCTCAGTACTTATCAAGGACATATAATATTATAGGTGTAAATCAAGTAGATTAATTCATTACCTTATATCGGATAGAATTACTATGTTGTATAGATTGTATAATGACAAAAAGTGTTCAAACTATTTTGTTTCTTTTTTCCTAATTTTGAATTCCGGTTATGATCTTCTAATAGTTGATCAGATTGTGAACTTTTGAGTTACCCAAGTTTTGCTCTGTTTTATGCTTCCGCAAGAAATTTTTGTTTTTATTCTCTATTAGATTCAGAATCTTCTATAACATAAATCTTCGTCAAGGAGAATTACCCAAATTAAATTACTTTTAAGTAACCCGTTAATGCTAAAACTATCTACTACATGTACTTATTAGGTTACGATATTGGGAGTTCGTCAGTGAAAGTATCTATCGTTGATGCAGATACACAAGCAGCCATCGGAGTATGCAGTTACCCTAAAAAAGAAATGGGAATGATCTCTCATCAAGTAGGGTGGGCAGAGCAAGAGCCTGAGGATTGGTGGCAATATGCTTGTGATGCTACTAAAGATCTCATCTCAACAACAAATATTGAAGTTAACCAAATCAAGGCTATAGGTATATCTTACCAAATGCATGGACTAGTCTGTGTAGATAAAGATCAAAAGGTGATCAGGCCATCGATCATATGGTGTGATAGTAGATCTGTAGACATAGGCAATGCTGCGTTTGAGACATTAGGACAGGATTTTTGTTATAACCATTATCTAAATTCTCCAGGAAATTTTACGGCATCTAAGCTGGCTTGGGTAAAAAACAACGAACCTGATGTATTTGCTCAAATTCATAAGGTCATGTTACCTGGTGATTTTATCGCCATGAAGATGACAGGAGAAATTTGTTCGACTATCTCTGGGATGTCTGAAGGAATATTTTGGGATTTTAAAAATAAGTCTACGGCAAAAGACCTTCTAAGTAATTATGGAATAAGCGAAGCCCTTTTACCTCCATTGAAAGAAACTTTTTCAGTGCAAGGAAAATTAAATAAGGAAGGTGCAGAAGCATTGAATTTGACAGAAGGAATTCCAGTGAGTTACAGAGCTGGAGACCAACCAAATAATGCCCTCTCTCTTGGAGTATTTGAGCCTGGTGATGTGGCTGGGACAGGAGGGACCTCAGGTGTCATTTACGCAGTCACAGACAAACTGATTGCTGATAAAAAAAATAGCGTAAACAGTTTTGCTCACGTAAATTATACGACGACCAGTCAAAGGGTAGGCGTGTTACTTTGTATCAATGGTGCAGGTAGTATGTACGCATGGCTCAGGAAAAATATAGCTCCATCTGATATGGAATATGAGCTGATGGAAAAAGAGGCAAGCGCTATGCCTATTGGAAGTGATAATCTTATACTGTTACCTTTTGGTAATGGAGCAGAGCGTATGTTTCAGAATAAAAATATCGGAGCACAGTTTTGTAATCTGCAATTAAATAGACACACCAAAGCTCACATGTATCGAGCAACTTTAGAAGGCATAGCTTTTGCATTTGTATATGGTATCGAAGGGATGAATGAGATGGGCATAGACACCAGCAATCTTAAAGTAGGAAATGACAATCTTTTCAGATCGGATATTTTTTCACAGACAATTGCTAATATCACCAAAGCTCCGATTAGAATTGTAGAGACGACGGGAGCTATTGGGGCAGCATTGGGGTCGGGTTATGGTATTGGCTACTATGCTGAATTAAAAGACGCCTTTCAAAATTTAAAAATTGAAAAGACTATTACTCCTCAAAAAGAAAATGAGGCATACCTAGAAGCATATAATAATTGGAAACTATCATTAAATAAATATTTATAAAACATAAAAGAATGGCTAGAAAGGGAATCTTAAAAGGAAAAACAGAATATTTCAAAGGAATAGGCAAAATTAAATTTGAGGGTAAGAAATCTAAAAACCCACTTGCATTTAAATACTACAATGCTAATCAAAAAGTAGGTAGTAAGACGATGGCAAAGCATTTCAAGTTTGCTACTGCTTATTGGCACACCTTCTGTAATACAGGTGCAGATCCATTTGGTCCTGGCACTAAAGTTTTTCCTTGGGATCTAGCCATTGATCCTGTGCAGAGAGCACTCGACAAAGTAGATGCAGCATTCGAATTTATGACTAAAATAGGGATGGACTATTACTGTTTTCACGATGTAGATATGGTAGATGAGGCAGATACTTTACAAGCATGGAGAAAACGATTAGATACAGTCTCAGATTATGCGCAGACTAAGATGAAAGCTTCAGGCATTAAATTGCTTTGGGGTACCGCCAACCTATTTAGTAATCCTAGATACATGAATGGTGCTTCCACAAACCCAGATTTTAATGTTATCGCATACGCAGGGGCGCAGGTAAAGAATGCACTCGATATTACGATGAAATTAAAAGGAGAAAACTACGTATTCTGGGGAGGAAGAGAAGGATACATGTCATTACTCAACACCAACATGAAAAAAGAGTTGGACAACATGGCTAGGTTCTTACATATGTGTAAAGACTATGCAAGATCAAATGGATTTAAAGGGAATTTCTTCATAGAACCTAAACCTATGGAGCCTTCTAAACATCAGTATGATTTTGACTCGGCTACGGTATTAGGATTTTTGAGAGAGTATGGTTTGATGGGGGACTTTAAGATCAATGCAGAAGTTAATCATGCAACCTTGGCACTGCATACCTTTCAGCACGAACTGCAAGTCGCGGCGAACGCAGGAGCACTAGGCTCGATAGATGCTAACAGAGGTGATTATCAAAATGGATGGGACACCGACCAGTTTCCAGTAGATTTATATGAGTTGACAGAAACGATGCTTGTGATATTAGAGGCAGGAGGGTTTCAAGGAGGTGGCGTTAATTTTGACGCTAAGACAAGAAGAAATTCTACTGACTTAGAAGATATATTCTTAGCTCATATCGGGGGTATGGATGCTTTTGCAAGAGCGTTACTCATTGCTACTGATATCTTAAAAGAGTCAGACTACAAAAAGCTAAGAAAGAAAAGATACGCCAGTTTTGATAGGGGGAATGGTAAGAAGTTTGCATCAGGGAAAATGAATCTAAAGCAACTTGCTAAATTAGGTAATGACAATGGAGAGCCAGATCAAATTAGTGGTAAGCAAGAAATGTTTGAAAATATTATTAACCAATACATCTAAGACTTTACGCTTATGGAAACCGGCTTAGTAACCTTAGATTGGATAGTCTTAGCAGCCTACTTTTTAGGATTGGGAGGGATAGCAGTATGGGTGATTAGACAGAAGAACGAAACTACAGAAGACTACTTTCTAGCTGGAAAGGATGTCGGTTGGTTTGTTATCGGTGCCTCTATATTTGCCTCTAATATTGGGTCTGAGCATGTGGTAGGATTGGCAGGGACGGGTGCAGAGTCAGGGATGCCCATGGCACACTATGAGCTGCATGCATGGATAGTTCTGCTTTTGGGTTGGCTATTCTTGCCCTTCTATATGCGGAGTGGAGCCTTCACAATGCCTGAGTTTTTAGAGAAGCGATTTGATAGTAAGTCTCGATGGTTCTTATCTATCTTTTCGATCATAGGATATGTACTTACCAAGGTATCTGTTACCATATATGCAGGAGGGATAGTAGTCTCAGCCTTACTAGGTCTGAGTTTCTTAACTGGGGCAATTATTACAGTGGTAGTTACAGGAGCCTATACCATTTTTGGAGGGATGAGGGCAGTGCTTTATACAGAGGCCTTGCAGACTGTTGTGCTTATCTTAGGATCATTGATTATTACTTATATGGGTCTAGAAGCGATAGGTGGTTGGGGTGAATTAAGAGCAACAGTTGGGACTGAGCATTTTAATATGTGGAAGCCTGCTTCTGATCCAGACTTTCCTTGGACGGGATTAGTATTTGGAGGAGCAGTGGTAGGTATTTGGTATTGGTGTACAGATCAGTATATCGTACAGCGAACGTTATCGGCTCATGGTATTGAGATCGGAAGGCGTGGTGCTATATTCGGTGCTTACCTTAAGATCTTACCGATTTTCATTTTTCTAATACCAGGTATTATCGCTTTTGGGTTAAAGGAGAAAGGTATTATCGATTACGAAAAGAGTGATCAGGTATTTCCGACAATGGTGCAGTATCTATTGCCAGCAGGACTAAAAGGTTTAGTGGCAGGAGGCCTGATGGCTGCATTAATGAGCTCGCTAGCTTCTGTTTTTAATTCTAGTTCTACATTATTTACTGTTGATATATTCAAGAAGATGTATCCAGATTCTACAGAGAAGCACCTTGTGAAGATCGGAAAGTATGCAACTGCAGTAGTTGTTGTTTTAGGAATGCTATGGATACCAGTTATGCAAAAAATAGGAGGGGGCGTATTATATCAATATTTGCAAAGCGTACAATCATATATTGCACCTCCAATTACGACCGTATTTTTATTAGGTATATTCTGGAAGCGAGTGAATGCTCAGGGAGCTATAGCAACTCTATTTTTTGGGTTATTCATGGCAACATTACGGATCATTGCAGAGTTGGTATACATGGATAGTGACACTGGATCGCTTGTCGAGGGCTCGTCAGGATTTTTAGCAACTTATGCAAGTATAAACTTTGCGCATATGGCTGTGTTTATGTTTTTAGCATGTGTAGTGGTATGTAGTGTGGTAAGTCTTATGACTAAAGCACCTGACTACGAAAAGATACAAGGCCTTGCTTTTGGTACATTGACACCAGAGCAAAAAGAAGAGAATAAGGGTAGCTATAGCAAGTGGGATCTTGTAGCATCTGGTTTGTTAGTTGCAGTAGTCATTTCGGTATTATGTTACTTTACAGGATAATATGAAAATGTTTAGAATTTTAATTAGTGCTATTTTTTCTTTCAGTCATAAAACTTTGGGCACCCCATTCTTTAATCAGGTCAGAGGCACAAGGCTTTCGTGGCTGATGGTGCCACCGTTCTCTATTATGATTATTTTCTTTTGGTCGTGTGGTGATAGCGGGCCCGGGAGCGGAAATAACTCAATGTCTGTCATGCCAGAAATTATCTTGTCCGAGACTCAAGTCATCGAAAGAGATGAAGATTTCGAAGCACAGATCGAACTCAAGCTATCTGTACCAACAGATGTGCCTGTCAGTGTAAAAGTTGAGACCGCATCAAAAACGGCAGTTGCAGGAGAGGATTTTGTAGCGCTATCTCAGGTCGTAGAGATATCTGCAGGGCAAGTGTCTAAAATGTTCTCTATAGAGATTTTGCATGATGGTAAAAGCGAAATTGAAGAATCATTTTTGATAGTTCTTTCTAATCCAGAAAATGGGACTTTAAAATTTGATAAGTCATCTGTAGTTATCACGGATAACGATCCTGCAACATACACAGAAGAGGGTTACGCTACTGATGTAAGCCTACCAGGATATGATCTTGAGTGGTCGGATGAGTTTGATGGTACTTTACTTGATGAGTCATCATGGACCTATGAGTTAGGTAATGGTTGCGAAGTAGGAATATGCGGATGGGGTAATAATGAAGAGCAGTTATATACCAAGAAAGAAGAGAATGTAAAACTACGGGATGGAAAACTTGTCATTACTGCGCGTGTGGATAGTCCATACAGCAGCACACGTATCATCACTAAAGATAAAAGGGAGTTTAAATTTGGAAGAATAGATATCCGTGCAAAATTACCTAAAGGACAGGGGATATGGCCAGCTATCTGGATGCTTGGAGCTAATATAGATGATGTGTCATGGCCTTCTTGTGGTGAAATAGATATCATGGAATTGGTCGGCCATGAAGCAAAGAAATCTCACGGGACTGCTCACTGGGGCAATGCAGGAGAAGGCAGTCAGTTTCAAGGAAATAGTTTTTCTTTAAGTGAAGAATTCGCTGAGCGATTTCATGTCTTCAGTCTGCTTTGGGAAAATAACTCTATGAAGTGGTATGTCGATGAGACCTTGTTTCACACGATCAATACCACTAATACTTCTGGATATAATTATCCATTTAATAATGATTTCTTTTTCATAATGAACGTAGCAGTTGGTGGTAATTGGCCTGGCAGTCCAGATGAGACAACGGTCTTCCCACAATCGATGGAGGTAGATTACATCAGAGTGTTTAAGGAAAATTAGTCATGCGTAACATCTATTTGTTAGCCACAATATTCCTTGTTGCTTGCCAGCAGCGCAATGCCGACAAGCCTAAAGAAATAAAATTAACCACCATAGATTTGGTATGGTCTGATGAGTTTAATCAAGACGGGTTACCTGATAGTACTAAGTGGTCATTCGTAGAAGGAGATGGCTGCCCAAACTTATGCGGATGGGGTAACAACGAACTCCAGTACTACACTAAGAGGTCTTCTAAAAATTGCAGAATCTATAATGGAAATTTAATCATAGAAGCGACCAAAGAAAAGCTTGGAGCCTCGGATTATTCCTCTGCAAAATTGATTACTAAAGACAAAGGAGACTGGAAGTATGGTAGACTTGAGATAAGGGCGAAGCTCCCTTCTGGGGTAGGGACATGGCCAGCGATCTGGATGCTACCTACAGTCGAGAGCAAATACGGTGGCTGGCCTATGTGTGGAGAAATAGATATCATGGAGCATGTAGGCTATAATCCAGATAGTATATTCGGGACTATCCATACGGAGGCATTCAATCATATGAAGGGGACTCAGAAAGAAGGATCGATTGAGATAAAATCATCAGAGTCTGACTTTCATACTTATGCTATTGACTGGAATGAAGAACGGATTCAATGGTATGTAGATAGCAAGATGTATCATGAATTTAAAAATGAAAATAAGACTTTCAAAGAGTGGCCATTTAACCAAAGGTTTTATTTAATACTCAATATAGCAGTTGGAGGAAGTTGGGGTGGCAAGCAAGGTGTTAGTGATGATATCTGGCCGCAGAAGATGGAGATAGATTACGTCCGAGTATTCCAATCTAGTAAAGAATAATCACTTCTTGATTTTCCAATGCTCTTGTGTTTTTTGCTATTACTAATCTATTTAGTTTCCCTGGGTTAAGCTGTTAAGTTTAGGGCTGAAGGCCTTGACCACATAGACTGTTTTAATAGACTAAGACTATGGAGGGGTAAAACTAATTGACAATTACTTACTAATTGGTCTTTAGATAAATAACTTTAGTAATGGATTAACACGAGTATAATTATGCAATTAAAAAATATATTTCATTACTTTTTTTTCTTGATTGCACTCAGTGCCTGTGAATCAAAAAGCCAAATAAATAAAAACTCTCAAATTTCGAAGGCTGGACAACCCAACATCATCTACATTATAGCAGATGATCTAGGCTATAATGATCTGAGCTGTTACGGGCAGAAAAATTTTAGCACACCCAATATAGATCGATTAGCTTCTCAAGGGATGTTGTTTACTCAGCACTATTCTGGTAGCACCGTCTGTGCACCTTCGAGATCAGTATTAATGACCGGCTTACATACAGGACATACATTTATCAGAGGTAATCGAGAGGTAAAACCAGAGGGGCAGCACCCTCTATCTGCAGAGATCTACACCATGGCAGAAGCACTGCAGGATGAGGGTTACGAGACCGGAGCATTTGGTAAGTGGGGTCTCGGGTTCCCTGATTCTGAGGGTGATCCGATGAAGCAAGGGTTTGATAGGTTTTATGGTATTAACTGTCAGCGATATGGACACCATTACTACCCGCATCACCTTTGGGATAATGATCAAAAGGTGATTCTCGAAAAAAATGAAGGGAAAAATAAGGGATCATATGCTCCTACCTTAATACAAGCAGAAGTGATCAACTTTATAGAAGCTAACAAGGATAGACCATTCTTTTTGTTTAAGCCAACTATTATACCGCATGCCGAGCTATCTGCTCCAGAATCTTATATGAAGAAAAATCGAGGTAAATTTTTACCAGAGAAAGAGTATGAAGGTTATGATGAGGGAACAGATTATCGTAAGGGACCATATGAATCACAAACAGAGACGCATGCTGCTTTTGTATCTATGATTCAGATATTAGACGATCATGTAGGTGAGATCATGGATAAGGTAGAAGAACTTGGGATTGCCGATAATACACTCATCATATTTACATCAGATAATGGCCCGCACATAGAAGGAGGTGCTGATCCAGAATACTTTGATAGCAATGGTCCACTAAAAGGTTTTAAGAGGGATTTATATGAGGGAGGCATTAGAGTGCCCATGATAGCAAAATGGCCAAGCAAAATAAAAGCAGGATCGAAGACAGATCATATTTCTGCTTTTTGGGACGTGTACCCCACCTTAGGAGAAATTGCTGGCTTTGACTCAAAAGAAGAAATGGACGGTATTTCATTTGTACCTACATTGATGAGCAGTGGTGATCAAATGGATCACGAATATTTGTATTGGGAATTTCATGAGAAGGGAGGTCGACAGGCTGCACGTAAGGGTAATTGGAAAGGCGTAAAATACGAGGTGCTAAAGAACCCTGATAGACTTATAGAATTATATGATCTGTCTAAAGACATTGGTGAAGAAAATAATATAGCAGAAGCGCATTCTGATATAGTTGCAGAGATGACGAAGATATTTGAAATAGCTCGGACGGACTCAGATGTTTTTCCATTCAACCCAAAAACTATAAACCTCTTTAATGGTCAAAATACTAACGGGTGGCACATTGACATCCCCGATATGGATACCGTACCTAATGCGAGAAATCCATTCATTGTGAGAGATGGGAAGTTAGTTAGCCTAGGGACACCGCAAGGCCACCTAATCACCAATAATCAATATGAAAACTATCGCTTAGAAGTAAAATATAGATTTGCAGGAGAACCTGGTAACTGTGGAGTATTGGTACATGCATCTACACCGAGATCTCTCTATAAGATGTTTCCTAAGTCCATAGAGGTACAGATGTATCATGAGAATGCAGGAGACTTCTGGTGTATCGTAGAAGATATCAAGGTGCCTGATATGGAAGCAAGAAGAGGCCCTCCCTCAGAATGGGGCATCACAGAGGGAAAAAAAAGAAGAATACTTAACCTTACTGATGGCACTGAAAATGAACTAGGTGAGTGGAACAAAATGAAAATCGAATGTCTTGGAGATAAATTAAAAGTTTGGTTAAATGGCGAATTGGTAAACTATGGATATGAGAGCACTGCACAATCGGGACAGATAGCAGTACAGGCAGAAGGGGCTGAGGTAGAATTTGAGCATATTAGACTTACACCAATCACCAAGCTCAGTGATTAATATTAATTGCCACAATTAAGAAATATTTGCGTGTTAGAATACTTTGTTTAGACGTAAGAGCGCCCATTTTATCAAAACCTAGGATTAACAATGTTGTTTCGCTGAGTCCCAAATCGATAGTTAAAACCAACATAAGTATTAAAAGAATAATCGGTGTCCAGTTGCTTAATACCGAGTAAGATGTCTTGATCAGACAATTCTGATTTTGCTATGTTAATTCTATCTCCTACATATTCAATCTGTCCTCCGATATCAAGGCGTAGGCCTTTTATAATATTGAGTTCTATGTTAGGATTGATCCTTATACTTATCAGATCAAGGTCATGAAGGTATTGTCTGACTCGAGCATCTATAGATATGTCTCCCCATTTTTGAGTTTGATCAAACTCCATCCTCAAGTCATGTCTAAAGAGTGTCTCTGATAACTTATCATATATGGTGGCTTCAGTATAGTTATAGTGTTCTGGTCCTATAGAATATCTAAAGCTAAACCTACGAGTACTCACATCTTCATAGGGATATATGTTGTATTCGATAGTTGGAGAAAATGCACCATCTATATCAGTATTACCAAAGGAGGAAGAACCGATATCTGCTCTCAGGCCATAAGACCAGTGCTCATTAATACTTAGGACATACTCCGTAAAGACAAAAAATCCGTTTATCAGACTCTCAACTACTTCGCCGTCTGTAAGTGTAAATGTTTCTCGCTCATAATTATATCTCGTAAAGAAGGTTATTTTCTTTTCAGCAGTTACTCTTTGAGCAGAAGCTCTGATATTTGAATTGAAGCTAGTAAAGCTAGCCTCTCCATTATAGCTACCACCAGCTCCGATATTAAAAGACCAGAAATTCCAAGGGTCTGAGTCATCATCTAAAATTTCTGGTGTATCGTCTATATCGACTTTATAATCAATTTGACTAGTTAATCCAGCTTTTATAAGATAGGGTAATAACCCCCTTTTTAGTTGTTTGACAAAGATCTCCCTATCTGCCGCATCACTTACATTAGCTTGATAGTAAAAAACTAGAGTGTCCTTTATTCCCTTATATTGGTTAATCCCCTCAAATGCTAATTGTACTTCTCTAGTGCCTGCAGCAGCACGTTGCGTGGTGGCAAGAATGTATATATCTGCGACTTGCCGATCTCTTACATAATTAACAAAGTCTACTTCTTGTTTGATGTAGATAAAATCGCAGTTTAACTGACAATCTAGAAAAATACTAGGATTGCTTTGCCCCGATTGAGCTAATATTATATTGGTTGTAAAGAGCACACTAAGTGCTAGACAAAATTGTAAATAATTTTTTTTCATTTTAGGGTCACTACATTGACCTTTTTAAAACTATTTGAGGTTGAAAATATTTCATTTATAAAATTATAATAGAGGATATTCCAGTAACTATTACATTTAATCGTTGTTATAAATTGATAAGTGTAAATCCAACCTTAAATCCGACAATTATTGATGAGTTCCATTAAATATTGGTTTCCAAGAATAGTGATTCTAAACTTGGTATTAGTCTTTGTTGTCATTGCAGCAGGGGCGATTGTAAGGGCTACCGGATCAGGTATGGGTTGCCCTGATTGGCCTACATGCTTTGGTAAGTTGATCCCACCGACCCATATCGATCAAGTGACTTGGTTTCCTCTACAGTCTTACAAAAAAGGCGAAATGATTATCAGAGACGAGAAGCTGATAGTTGCTAAGGAAGTAATTAAAACTGGGATTTTATTCAAACCAGAAAATTGGGCAGCATACGAAAAACATGACTACGCCATTTTTAATCCTGTACACACTTGGGTGGAGTTTATAAATCGGTTAGCAACAGTAGTCCTTGGCTTTCCAGTGATGCTTATGTTTGGATTTTCATTTTTTTATTGGAGAGAGAAAAAGAAGAATATTGTTTTATCGGGATTAGTAGTATTCTTAATTGGATTCCAAGCATGGCTTGGTAAAATCGTGGTAGATAGAAACTTACAGGGTACTACTATTACCTATCATATGATTGGGGTTTTCGCAATTCTAGCAGTTTTGATTTGGCTATGGCATGTTAATAAGAAAACAGATAGCTTAAACCAGCCCAACGTCTCGCCAATATTTAAGAATCTTGCATTAAGTTCTGTTGTACTCACGCTACTCATGGTAGTTCTAGGTACACAAGTCAGAGAAGAGATAGATCTCATCGCAAAAACAAACGCCGATAGGAGTCTATGGATAGATCAATTGAGCAATATGTTTATTATCCATAGAAGTGCTACTTGGTTAGTTGTATTAGTTAATGGTTGGTTGCTACTCAAAGCAATCCAAAACAAATGGCTGACATCAAAGGTCTACTTGATAGTAATATTGATAGTGTTAGAAGTAATCTTAGGAATAGTCTTGTCCTATTTAAATGTCCCGGTTGTGTCTCAGCCAATTCATTTATTTGTCGCGGCGTTGATTTTTACTTGTCAGTTTGATTTGCTGATCACTATAAGCTCTGCAGATAGACAGCTTAAGTAATAAGTGGTTTATTTTTTCTTAAAATCTTATGAATTTTTAGAAGTGAGATTATTAAATAAAAAATCCATCTAAAAAGTTATGTTTTTATGATAGTAAGAGATTCGTCATTATGGTCAAAGTTCGTCTTTGCTACATTGCTATTTACATTTGCAACAATAGGGTGCTCAGAAAAACTTTATCAAAAAAAGGGCATCAACAAATTAAATGGTGGGGATGTAGGGATAGGACAAGAAGGTAGAAAAGTAATCTATAGAGATAGATCAATGATTACCAATACTAAAGGTATGAATGGAATAATTGTAATGAATATCTGTATTGATAGAAAAGGGAATGTTGTAAAAGTTGATCTCAATGAAAATGAAACCTCTATAGAAGAAGATGAAACTTTAAAGAATGCATTATCAGCAATGAAAAATTACAAATATGAGACTGATACAAATGCACCCGAGGAATAATGTGGAATATTTAAAGTGAGTGTAGAGAATTGGAAAGGGTTAAAATTAACGTACAGTGCATATTATTTTGGGATAGACTACTTTGCCTTCATAAGCTCAATCCTTTCTACGATTAAGTCTCCGACTTTTTGTCCTTGATCTACACCATAATCTATCGCAGGGCGATAGTGAATACCTCCATATAACCTGCTTATCGCAGCCTCTTCGGAAGCGTGATAGAACGAGGTAAATTTTCTTATAGGAAGACCATATTCTAATTCTACATCATCCGTATATGCGAAGTTATCTCCGAATACAGCTGTAAGCGCAGTAGCAGCAGCTCTGGAAATAACACTGTGGCCACTAGTATGCTCGGGAAATGGTGGAGTCTGCAAAAGAGGTACCCAATCTTGGTCAAAATATTCGTTGATAACAGTCTCAGGTCTGGTTAGGTTACTTCTGTATTTTTCATCCCAGCAGCTTATAAAACCGTCAAACACGGCGATGGAAGACATAGCGTAAGCTGCAAGAGTCTTTGCGAGGTCTGTATTCGCTTGCTTACAAGCGATACCAGTGATACCTATCCAGTGCCCTCCAGGAGTTATTTTCTTAGTGGCGTGCATCACATGACCAGTGACATTCATGACAAATGGATTACAATCCCAAAACGCAGCTATCTCTTTGGTTTCATCGTCGGCATTGTTTACCTCTGTGTATACTTCCATAAGCTCCGCATAGAATTTAGATTTTTTGTCTATGCTATAATCAGTGGGGGGTAGGGGTACAAATTGATTTGCGGAGTCAATAACTAGAGGTCTTATTTTGTTCCAGTGTGGTTCGATAGCAGCCATGTACGCAGGAGGAGTAGGTTTCCATCTCGATGAATCTTTAAAGGATATAGAGAACTGTGGGAAAGTCCTTGATTGCTTATAATTATCCTTATCAGCCCAGGCTAATATATGCTGGGCAACAGCCTGTCCATAAGCGATAGAGTTTTTAAATACTGATTCAGAAACACCTTCCGCTTTTATCTCCTCATAAATTTCTTTTTTAAAATTATCTACTCTGTCTTCAGAAAAAATCAATGCCTTACCCACAGTATTTAGAGCTTCTAAGGACGCTATTGAGTACGATATGTTTTTAGTAGTATCGGGAGTAGGACTAGGACTTAAATCTCTGATCTGTCCTGCAAGACTTTTATAGTTAGCATCAGCATTAGCGATTACCTCATAAGCAGCTATGGCAGGGTAAGCATAAATTCTACTTGCAACTGGCGGGGAGAAGATGTCATGTACCATCACAGCTGTGAGATTTTTAAATGATCGATGTACGAATGCTGGATTGGCAACGGCAGAGGTTTCTACATACTTGTCTTCTTTACAACTAAATAAAACAAATATGCAAAGGGCAAAGATTAGACTATACTTACGATGGATCATTTTTCTTAAAATTAATTTCAAAAGAACAACATTGTGGAGCTAATATCAAGATGCAGTGATAGGTATATTTTTAGTGCTAGAGTTTCTTATGATTAACCTAGCATCAAATGTTTTCTTAATAAACCTATTGTTACCTATGATAATCTGCTGTAAGTAATCAAAGGCTAGTTCACCCATATCTTCACCCGGTTGTACTACGCTTGAAAGTTTTGGAGTTAAGCAAGAAGCTAACTGAGAATTACTATATCCTACGATACCAAGATCTTGAGGAATCTTAAGATTATATTCTTTAGCTGCTTCGTATACACCAGCTGCTAATTCATCGGTAATACAAAAAAAGCCATTTACCCCTTTATTTGAGAGCATTACATCTTTTGACATCATATATCCAATGTTTTTAGAAGGATGATTACCATTCTTAACTAAGGCTGGCTCAAAGGGTAATCCATTTAATTCAAGTGCTTTTTTATAACCACTGAGTCGCATCTGAGAAATATTGCAATCATCTCTTCCTTTCAGCATGGCTATCCTCTCATAACCTTGATGGATCAAGTGTTCTACGGCCAAAAATGCTCCATTGAGATCATCAAACTTTACTACAGAGTCGATTTCATTTTTGGAAGGGCGATCTACTACTACAAACGGGATACGTTTATTCCTAATCTGATGTAAGGTATCTACACTATTGTCTTGTACACTTGGAGATATTAGAATTCCAGTGACGCAATGACCCATAAACTGATTAAGGATTTCTTTTTCCTTCTCTACATCATTCATAGACTCACCTATCATAACGAGATAGTTAGCTTGGTGAGCTTTATTCATAATTCCTTTCAGTACGGTACCAAAAAAATAGTGATCTACCGATGGCAGTATGACACCAATGACATTAAACTCATTCTTTCGCAAAGAAACGGCAAGGGCGTTAGGCCTATAATTTAACTCCTCGGCCATGTCCAAGACTAGCTTTCTCGTCTCTGCACTGATGTCGGATTTGCTATTTATAGCTCTAGAAACTGTAGTTATTGATATTTTCAATGCCTCAGCAATATCCTTTAGTTTGGTTCTTTTTATCATGGTATTATAAGCGTTTTTAATATGTGCCCAAGACTATTGTCTTCGTAAACGATACCGTTATCATTTACGGTAATTTACGCAAATAATTACCGTAAATTTGTATTTATATTTCCTTTGAGTTTGTATTTTACGTTGTTCCTATCGCATAATGATGTGTATTCAGAACATACTTTTATAAAACTATTTACAAACTAAATCGAATAAGCGACATGAAAAAGCTATTCAGCTATGGTGCTTTCGTTGCACTTATGTTACTGTTTATGTCTACGAGCACATTTGCTCAGCGGACTATTACAGGTACCATAATCGACGGAACCAACAGCGAACCATTAATAGGTGCAAATGTACTTGTGAGTGGGACCACTACAGGGACTATTACAGATATTGATGGTTCTTATTCTTTATCAGTTCCAGATGGGACTAACGCATTAGAAATCTCTTATGCAGGTTATACTACACAAACCGTTACACTCGGTAATAGTAATGTTGCAAATGTATCTCTTGCTGCGGGACAATTACTTGACGAAATCGTAGTAACAGGTTACGGATCACAAAGACAAAAAGAAGTTACTTCTGCAGTTGTAAAAGTAGGAGAAGAGGACTTTAACAAAGGGCCTATCAGTGATCCTGCGCAACTCCTACAAGGAAAGGTAGCAGGACTCCAAGTCTATAATAAAGGTGGTGACCCTAACTCATCAAGTACAATAAGACTTAGAGGAATCTCTACAGTAGGAGCAAACTCACAACCACTTGTTGTCATTGATGGTATAGTAGGTGCATCTCTAGACAATGTAGATCCTAATGATATACAGGATATAAGTGTACTAAAAGATGGTTCGGCAGCAGCGATCTATGGCTCAAGGGGTTCCTCAGGGGTGATCCTTGTGACTACTAAGAAGGGGTCAGACGGTAAAGTAAAGATCACTTACAATGGTCAACTAGCATCTTCTACTCCGGTAAACGGCATACCAGTGATGGGAGCACAAGAATTCATTGCTACTGGTGGTACGGACCTTGGGAGTGATACTGATTGGATCGATGAGGTGACTAGGACTGGGGTGTCTCACTTTCATTCTATTGCGGCTGCAGGTGGTGCAGGTAGCACTACTTATAGAGTATCAGCAAACTTAAGAGAAGAACAGGGAATCTTACAAAACTCTGGATTCGATCAATTTAATACAAGGGTAAATTTCAGTACAAGAGCTCTTAATGATAAGTTGAAGTTATCATTCAGCTCATCATTCACTAACAGAGATCAGCAGTTCGGATTTAATGAAGCTTTGCGTTATGCAATTGTTTATAATCCAACAGCACCTATTTTAGGTGCAGACGCTCCCTTTGCATTTAATGGTGAGCAGTTTGGTGGATACTTCGAGACACTTGGATTGTTTGATAGTTTTAATCCGGTATCGATCATAAAGCAAAACACAAGCACAGGAGAAAGAAGGGAATTTAATTACGGTGCTAATCTAGATTATAGTTTGACAGATAATATCACACTTAGTGGTAGAGTAGCGCAACAGAATACGTCCTTAAACACTAATCAGACTTATCCAACCACATCCTTATTTAGAGGTGGTGCTACTTCTCCTACAAGAAAAGGGTTAGTAAGATTATATGATCAACAGAAGAGATTCAATCTGTATGAAGCTTTCGGTACGATTACAAATCCTATTAGTGATGGAGTGGATCTTACCGCTACAGTTGGATATTCTTACCAGCAAAATAACTTTAAGGATAATTTCTTAGAGATAGGTGATTTTCCGAATAATGACCTTGATTTCTCTAATGCTATCGAAACAGCACAGGATCTTAATAATGCAGGATTTATTCAGGCAAACTCCAATGCAAGTCCAGATGATAAGATCATTGCATTCTTCGGTAGAGCTAACTTAGTATTAAACAATAATATCTTTGTTAATGCTTCAGTAAGAAGAGAGGGTTCTACTAAGTTAGGAGCAGAAGATAGATGGGGTACATTCCCAGCATTCGGGATCGGTGCAGACTTAGGTAATATTTTGGATATTGGAGGGTTTGATCTGCTAAAAGTTAGATTAGGTTACGGAGTAACTGGAGCACTACCTAATGATAATGGTCTTTCGCAAGAGATCAGAACAATAAATAACGATGCGAATGGGGGTGTAACTACATCTTTAGCAAGGGCAGCAAACCCAGACCTTAAGTGGGAGCAAAAAGCAGAAACTAACCTTGGGTTTGAATTTGCTACAGGTAAATTTTCAGGAACATTGGACATTTATAACAGGGATATTTCTGATTTCATATTGGAAAGATCTGTTGATATAGCTGTTTTTGGTGTTGATAAAAGAGTTGAGAATGCAGGTAGCTTGAATACTAAAGGAGCTGAACTGGCGCTTAATTTTGATGTCATGGATGGTAGAGAAAGTTCTTTTAGTTGGACAACTGGAATCGTATTGTCTACCTATAAAACCGTGTTAGATTCATTCGTTATCGACAATAGCTTAAGAGCTAATCTGGGCTCGCCTGGACAGAACGATACACAAGTTATCAGAGTAGCAGAAGGGGAAGAAATAGGTACTATCTGGGGTCCAGTTTTCACAGGTGTCAATGATGATGGAACAGCGATGTTCGAGGACATAAATGGTGATGGTATGTTGAATACAGGCCAATCACAAGCACTGGATGAAAATGCAGATTTCACTACTTTAGGTAATGGTATTCCGGATCTAGAGATAGGCTGGAATAATCAATTGACTTTTGGAGCATGGACGGTCAACGCATTTTTTAGAGGAGCCTTTGGACATAGCTTGGTGAATACTTTCAGAGCGTTCTATGAGCCAGTAATTGCTTCTCAGTCATCTTATAACTATGTGAATACTAGTTTGAGAGAGCCTAATTTGACAGAAGCGAGATTCAGTTCTCACTATGTTGAGAAAGCAGATTTTTTCAAGTTAGACAACCTTACACTAGGTAGAACGTTTGATATGTCAGAAGACTCAGGAATTGGTTCTATAGGATTATCATTGAATGTTAGAAATGCCTTTGTGATAACTAACTACACAGGAAGTGACCCAGAACCAGCCTTGACAGATAGAGGACCTGGAGGTAATGGTGGCGACATAGGGATCAATCAAGATCCACTTTCACCAGGTCTAGATAGACGATATAATTATTTTTCAGCGAGAACATTTACGCTGGGATTAAATGTTAATTTTTAAAAAATAAAAGTTAGAAAGATGAATAAATTTATAATTCTACTAACATTACTATTCTCCATTCTTCTAGTCACTGCATGTACGGACTTAGAAGAAAATCTAGTTGGAGATATTACAAACGATATTTCAATCGCCGGTATATCTACTGGTGGTGGAGGTGGAGGAGGTGGTCCGTTAGCGAGTGCCTTTGGTAAATTAAGAGATGGTTCTGCAGGGCACTTTGGGCATTACTCCATACAAGAATTGACAACTGATGAGATGGTGATAGGCGCTAAAGGGGGTGACTGGTTTGATGGAGGTATATTAATACAATTGCACCAGCATACCTATGATCCAACTAATGGCATGTTTAATAACTCATGGAATCAGGCTTACGGTGGCATCAATACTTGTAACGAATTAATAGCAGGTGGTGGACTAGATGCGAATGGTATAGCACAAGTTAGAGGTCTTAGAGCTTATTTCTACCTGAGATTAATGGATATGTTTGGTAATGTAAAGATCATTACCACTCCTGGGTCTGACGCTCCCCAATCTTCTAGGCAAGAGGTGTTTGACTTTGTAGAGAGTGAGTTGCTTTCTGTCTTAGGAGTCAATAGTATTTCTACGGGCATGGATCTTTCAGGTACAGCATTAGGATTAGATGCTAACGCTTATAGATTGAATGTCTATGGTGCATTAGGAATTATCGCTAAACTATACTTGAATGCTGAAGTATATACAGGTACAGCAATGTATAGTGAAGCCGATGCTGCAGCCTCATACATCATTGATAGCGGTGCTTACCAATTATGTGATGCAGGTTGTACAGTTACGAATCTAGGAAAGAGGCCGGATGTTGATTCTGACCCATCTGAACTAGAAGGTTATGCGGCAGTTTTTGCAGCTAACAATCAAGGGAATCCAGAGCATATATTCACGATAGAATATGATGAAGTGACAGCTACGGGGATGAATTTTGCTATGATGAACTTGCATTATTCAAGTCAGTTCACGTATAATTTTGATTCTCAGCCATGGAATGGATATGCGACACTAGAGGAGTTCTATAACTCTTATGAAGAGGGTGATAAGAGAAAGCAGAACAACTTTTTAGCTGGTCCGCAAACAGATTTTGGTGGCTCTGCAATATTAGATTTTGCTGCAGATGATGATGACATTGTACTTAACTATACACCACAGATTAATGAACTTGCACCAAACTACCAACGAGAAGCTGGAGCAAGACCTGCAAAATTTAGTTACAAACTATTAGGAAGATCTGAGATGGATAACGATTATCCAATCTTGAGATTGGGGCAGGTATACTTAATCAGAGGAGAGGCAAGAGCAAGAGCTGCAGGAGACTGGTCATTAGCTGCTTCTGATGTAAATATCGTTAGAGCGAGAGCAGGAGTATCAGCTATGTCTAACATTACTGCAGATAATTTCCTTGAGGAAAGAGGTAGAGAGATGTTTGCAGAATCAGTAAGAAGAACGGACTTAATTAGATTTGGAGCATATAATGGTACTTGGTGGGAGAAATCAACTTCGCCAGAGCACGTGAATATTTTCCCAATCCCTTTTGAAGCATTACAAGCGGCAAATGGTACTTTGACACAAAACCCAGGCTACTAAGAAAAGAAGTTAATAGATAGTTTTTTCAAGGGTTGTTTTAAATTTATTTAGAACAACCCTTTTTTCATTTTACTATGAACGTTAAGCCAGCTATAGGATATCATTTAATTGTTTTTTTGTTGTGCCTCAATGCTTGTAATCAGGATGAACAACAGACTCCACTATTAAGCCTTAAGACAGATACTGGTATCGATTTTAATAATGTCTTAATTTATACGGATAGCATTAATCCCTACACATACCGTAACTTCTATAATGGCTCTGGGATAGCAATAGGTGACCTTGATAATGATGGTCTCGATGATGTTTTCTTTACGGGTAATCAGGTGGACAATGTTGTCTATAAAAATCTTGGCGATTTTAAATTTGCAGATGTTACAGATGGCTCTGGTCTTGCTAGTGAGGAAAGCTGGTCTACTGGCGTAAGCATGGTTGATATCAATGGTGATCACCTCTTAGACATTTACGTATGCAAAGCAGGCCCTCCAGGAGGCTCTAACAGAAAAAATCAATTATTTATAAACCAGGGAGATTTCATATTTAAAGATGAAGCATCGCTTTATGGCTTAGATGTGATTGGCTTATCTATTCAAGCTTCTTTCTTTGACTATGATTTGGATGGCGATTTAGATTGCTACCTGCTCAATAATTCTCTTAAGAGTGTGGGCGGCTATGATCTAAAAACAGGCCAGAGGAATCTACCTAGTGAGAATGGAAATAAATTCTTTGAGAATGTAAATGGGAAGTTTGTAGATAGAACTATCGAAAAGGGAATTTACAGTAGTGATATTGGCTTTGGGTTAGGCGTCATGGTTGTTGATGTAAATAATGATAGTTATCCTGATATTTATGTAGGAAATGATTTCTTTGAAAAAGATTACTTGTATATAAATCAAAACGGCAAGGGCTTTAAAGAAGAGGGAGAAGAATACTTTTCTAGTTTTCCATTGGGATCTATGGGAGTAGATGCGGCAGATCTTAATAATGACCTGCATGCAGATATATTTGTAGCAGAGATGCTGCCAGCAACCTTAGAGCGACAAAAGACAAAAGCAATATTTGATACATGGGAAAAATATCAAAACACTGCAAAGCAGGGATATCATTATCAGATGCCGCGGAATATGTTGTACTTAAACCAATATCCAAATGACTTTGTAGAGCTTGGAAGGATGTATGATTGCTATGCTACTGAGTGGAGTTGGGCACCGTTAATATTTGATATTGACAATGATGGTTACAAGGATTTGTTCATTAGTAATGGTGTGGGTCGTGATCTTTTAGATAGAGACTATCTTGCCTATATGGCTGATAATACTAAAGTGGCTAAGCTAATCAGAGAGGACAAAAAAGCCCTGTCTAAACTGATTGATCTAATGCCTGAAAGTAAGGTGCAGAATGCAATCTTTAGAAACAAGGCTATGCACGAGTTTGAAAATGTATCTAATCTCTGGTCTAATATGCCAGTGAGTGTGAGTAACGCAAGCGCATATAGTGACCTAGACAATGATGGTGACCTAGACTTAATAGTGGCTAATATAAATGACAATGCATTTGTTTTAGAAAACACCTTATCTGCTAACAATTGGATTGGGTTTAACTTGAACAGTGACGGCTTAAATACTAAAGCAATAGGAGCGAAAATAATTGCCTATGCAAATGATCAGAAATTCATGGTGCAGAATATTCCTCAGCGAGGATTTCAAAGTTCTGTTTCTACCAATCTAAATCTCGGACTCGGAGATCTAACTAAAATAGATAGTGTAATAATATACTGGCCAGAAGGTAGGATAACAAAGATGTTGGATCTAAAAATAAATCAGTACAATACTATCAGAGGTGCCGAGACAAACAAAAAAATGATTGCTACTAAATCGACTAGTATCAAAGAACAATTATTAGTCGAGATGATTGATACTGTCAAAGTGATGAAGAGTACAACCATACCAAATGATTTTAATAAAGACCCATTAACCATACATATGATGGCACAGGCTGGGCCTAGTTTCGCAGTTGCTCAGCTTGATAGTGATAGCGATTTTGAATTAGTCTTAGGTGGTGGAAAGGATATTGCATCGAGCATTTATGGCTTGGAGCTAAGTAAACAGTCAACAGCTTTCTTAGAGAAGAAAAAATATGGAGAAGTAGTAGGAACCTATGTCTTTGATTCTGATAGTGATGGAGACATGGATATTTACTTAGCGCAAGGGTCTCGCTTGTTTTCACAGTACTCTTCTGAGTTAGATGATATCTTACTTATTAATCATGGAGATGGTAGCTTTGAAGAGAGTAGTACCGGTCTTGCTTTTCCAAAACCTACAATTACAAGCTCAGTTTCATTTGGCGATGTAGATAAAAATGGATTCATAGATATTTTTGTAACGGAGGCCATAGCAAAAAACATTTATGGTCTATCTGGAAATGGATATCTATTTCTCAATCAAGGAAATAATAAATATGAGTTAGTGAATAGTGAGTTGTTAGATGAGATCGGAATGATGAGAACCTCTGCACTAGCAGATTTAGATGGAGATGGCAGCCTCGAAATCATGACTGCAGGAGAATGGATGGGAATAGAAATATTCAGGTATTTAAATGGTAAGGTAGTAAATGTATCAGATGAATTTAATTTAAGTACAACCAATGGAATCTGGAATGTGATTGAACTTGTAGATCTAGACAAAGATGGAGACTTAGATATAATAGCTGGGAATGCAGGGGTAAACGGAGCTTATAAAAAAGATATGACGTTGGCAATATTTGATTTTGATAGAAATGGCAAACCAGAGCAAATCGTTAGTCGGGAGGTAAAAGGAAAGTATTATCCAATTCATGACTTAGATGAGCTCTCAAAGCAAGTACCTGGAGTACGTAAGAAATATTCTGACTATAAGTCATACGCTACCTCTAGCATGAATCAAGTTTTTGGAGATAACGATTCTAATGACCTTGGCTTAGACTTGCTTAAGTCTTCAGTTTTTATAAATGAGAAAGGATCTTTTATTCAACAAGGACTTCCATTAGAAATTCAGTATTCTTCTGTTCACGCCATCTCCACAATGGATGTAAATTTTGATGGGGCCGTAGATATAATACTAGGAGGTAATCATTATAACTATAAGCCACAGTTTGGTCGTGATGACGCGTCTAGTGGGTGGATAGTGCTAGGTCAAATACATGATGGGCATTACGAATTTGGAAATGTGATTAATCTTGGGATCGAAGGAGAAATAAGAACCATCGAATCATTGAGTGATAGCACAGCAATGATAGGTATATTGGATAAAGATATTTATACGTATAAGATCAAGATGAATAATGAATAGTAGACTTTTAATTTTATTGGCTTTTGTTTTTGTTGGCTGTCGATCTGAGTATGACAATCTAGTGAGGACTGAGATGGCATCAGGAGAGCGGTATAAGGATCTCCTATTTGATTTTGAATTTAACCAGACGAGAGAAAAATTCTATGAGCAATGTTGGGAGATGAATAAAACTAACATCATTAGCCAAGGACCCAAAAATGAATATGTAATGTATATCCTAAAACCTGGAACGGTAAAGGATGAAGAGGATAAGATAGAAATGTTGTTTTACGGTATTTTTGATAAAGATATGATCATGCGTGGCATGGACTTTAGATTTAGTTATCCTAAGTGGTCACTGTGGAGTGAAGAGTATCATGCTGATAAGCTAATCCCAAGTATTAAGAACTACTTTATTGACAAGTTTCCGGGTAATGATTTTATTACCGTACCTCTTAAGACGGTAGATCAAAACAGCTATGTAAAAGTCGATGGTAACCGACAAATAATAATATATGCCGCAGACACAAAAGACGTTGTCGTAAAGGTGGAGGACTTATCATATAAGCTGGTATTAATAGAGGCCAATGAAAATTAGAGTACTAATATATTTGAGTTTGTTATCCTTAGTATTGGCATGTCAAAGTGATACCCATAAACCTCCCTTATTTACATTGATAGACCATGCGGCTAGCGGATTGGATTTTGAAAATCGGCTTTCACACTCAAATGACTTCAATGTCTATAAATATAGAAACTTCTATAACGGAGGAGGAGTATCCATAGGAGATATAAATAATGATGGGTTACCAGATGTATACTTGACATCTAATATGGAGGCCAATCAACTTTACTTAAACAAAGGAAATTTAAAATTTGAAAACATAAGTAAGACAGCGGGTATAGCAGGCACCAGAGCATGGTCAAGTGGAAGTACAATGGTAGATGTGAATAGTGATGGCTTCTTAGATATCTATGTATGTAATTCCGGTGATATAGCTGGGGACAACAAAGAGAATGAATTGTTTATAAATAATGGTGACAACACTTTTAGCGAGCAAGCGGCAATCTACGGGTTAAATGATCGCGGCTTCTCTACCCATGCCTCTTTCTTTGATTATGACAAAGATGGAGACTTGGATGCGTACTTGCTTAATAACTCATTTAAGGCTATCGGTAGTTTTAATTTAAAGCTAAACCAAAGAGATACTCGTGACGAGTTAGGTGGAGATAAATTGTTGAGAAATGATAATGGTGTATTTATAGACGTAAGTGAGGAAGCAGGTATATACGGTAGTGTCATAGGGTTTGGATTAGGGATAACGGTTGGAGATGTCAATAATGATGACTGGGAAGACATATTTGTTTCCAATGATTTTTTTGAGCGCGATTATTTATACCTCAATCAAAAGGATGGTACTTTTAAGGAAGATCTAGTTACACAAATTAAGTCCATAAGTGGTGCTTCTATGGGTGCTGATATTGGCGATATAAATAATGACGGGCAGCAAGACATTTTCGTCACAGAGATGCTACCTAGCGACCCTCAACGGATTAAATCCGTAACTACATTTGAAGATTGGAATAAGTATCAAGCAAGTGTCAAGAATGGCTACCACCATCAATTTACGCGTAATACCTTACACTTGAATAATGGAAACAATTCGTTTAGTGAAATTGGAAGGTATGCAGGTGTAGAGGCATCTGACTGGAGTTGGGGAGCGCTATTATTTGATATGGATAACGATGGATATAAAGATCTCTTTGTTGCAAATGGAATTTATCAAGATCTGACCGATCAAGATTACCTTAAGTATGTGGCTAATGAGCAAGTCATGAAATCCATCATTCAAGATGATGGGGTTAACTATAAAGAATTGATTGACATTATACCTTCTAATCCTATTCCAAATCATTTTTACATCAATAATAAAAACTCTTCATTTGATAGACTTAAGGAATCGGATATCGACTTACCGACTTTCTCTAATGGTTCTGCGTATGGGGATCTAGATAACGACGGAGATCTAGATCTAGTAATAAATAATGTAAACATGCCAGCATTATTTTATAAAAACAATACGGATCTCACTAAGAATAGCTATATAAAAATTATACTTAGGGGCGACCAGAAAAACTTGAATGCTATAGGTGCAAAAGTGATTGTAAGTAGTGGTGATAGCATCAAGATAACACAAGAGGTGCAAGGCGCACGTGGGTTTCAGTCAAGTTCTGATTTAAGACTAAATTTTGGATTAGGGTCTTTAGAGAAAGTGGATGTGAAAATTATTTGGCAAGAAGGGCAAGAGCAAGAAATGATTGAGGTCTCAGTTAATCAAACAGTTGAAATTATCAAAGCAGAAAAATTTGACTTGAAGCCTCTAAGGTCACTTGATAAAAACAGAATATTCTCCAGTGTAGAGGAAACTAATATTAGTCATGTAGAGAATAACTATTCTGATTTTAACAGAGAGCGATTAATCTACATGATGAAAAGTAATGAGAGTCCATCAGTTAAACTTGCGGATCTTGATCAAAATAGACAGCCAGACCTAATCATGACGGGATCAAAAGGAAGCTATACGCAAGTCGTTTATAACTATGGTAGTGATGTAGAAAAAGTAGTAGAGCTAGATAGCTCAATCGATTTAATGGAAGCTGAACATACGGATGTTGCAATTGGAGATTTTGATGGAGATAGTTTTGAGGATATATACTTGACAAGTGGAGGTGCTGATGTCAGTCCTTTTTCGCCAGTATTATTTGATCATCTGTTGTTTAATGATGGCAGTGGGAATTTTAAACTGTCAGAACAAAAACTACCAAATGAAAAGAGCAACATAAGCAGTAGTTGTGTAAGTATATCAGATGTAGACCAAGATGGAGATTTGGACCTATTTGTAGGAGAGCGAATTAAGATAGGTAACTATGGAAAACAAGGTAGCGGATACTTGCTGATTAATGACGGAGAAGGAAATTTTGATGATCTCACAAAAGATAACATTCCTGGTGTGCAAAACATTGGTATGATCACAGACGCCAAGTTTTGTGATCTCAATGGTGACCGACAAGATGATCTAGTGGTCATCGGAGAGTTTATGTCTATTCATATGTTTATCAATGAAGGAGGTAAGTACAAAGAACTAGATTACGTGCAGAAAGATAAACTCTACGGATGGTGGAGCACAATAGAAGTTGCGGATATAGATGATGATGGAGATCTAGATATCATTGCTGGTAACCATGGATTAAATTCTAGATTTAGGGCAACACCTGACAAGCCACTAAAATTATATTTCGATGATTTTGATAGTAATGGAACGGAGGAAGGCTTATTGTGTTACACAGGCGAAGACTATAGAGATTACCCGATACATCTGCGACACGATCTTCTAAATCAAATTAGAACCATAGAAAAGAGAATACCAGACTATGCTAGCTATAAGACTCAGAGCATGAGTGATATTTTCACTGCCGAGGAGTTACAAGAATCTAAAGTTTTAAGGGCAAATGAAATGCGATCTATTATGTTAATCAATAATGGAAATCTGCAGTTTGATAAAGTCGAGCTGCCCCCTGAAGCACAGCTTACTCCTGTACATGCCATCTATTGTGAGGACATAGATGGGGATGCTGATCTAGATATTGTATTAGGTGGAAACCAATATAATGTCAGACCAGAGGCTGGCATCTATGATGCAAGTTATGGCCTATTGCTAGAGAATAGAGGCGACTTAAACTTCAAGCCTTTAACACCAAAAGAATCTGGTCTATTTATCAGAGGACAGATAAGGGACTTCATTAAAATAAATAATAAACTGCTAGTAGCACGCAATGATGATACTATGCTAAGCCTTACTTTGACCAAGTAAATGTCTATCTTGTAGTTGGCTTTGAAGTATACTTTAATCATATTATTATCTCTTTTTCTATTTGGTGGATGTACCGACTTAGATGAAGAAAGTACTACCTATATAAATGAGGAAGAGTACGTGGTATTCCCAGAGATGGATGGTGAGGTAGCTTATCACATGAAAAAATATCTCATTAATTATTTCAAAAGTATTGCGATCGGTTCAGAGTTTGGAGATAAAACCAGGGTTGTAAAAAAGTGGAAGACTCCTATGAAGATATTCTTAGGTGGCGAGCCGACCGACACCCTCCACAAAGAACTAGGGTTAATAATTAATGAGATTAATGGCTATGCTACAGATGGGTTTAGTATTGAAGAAGTTACAGATTCTCTTGATTCTAATTTTTATATATACTTTGGCAGCAGCAGTAACTATGCTAAACAGCATACTTATTTAGCACAACTGATTGTAGAGAATAAAGGTTTGTTTACTTTTTATCATGAAAGTGATTTTTGGATTTATAAGGGTCATATGTATGTTGATACTGAGCGATCATTTATTGAAGAGCAGCGACACATCTTAAGAGAAGAGTTAACACAGGCATTAGGGCTGGCTAATGATATACCACATGACTCATTTAGTATATTTTATAATCAACCCTCTACTACTACGGAGTACAGTTCATTAGATATTGAGGTTATTAGACTTCTTTACCACCCTTCAATTATTGCAGGCTTGGGAGAAGATAATGTGCAGAGTTCACTAGAGAGTTTGTTGGGAGTCGATAATTAGAAACTGCTATTACGTAAGCATTCAACTGAATGAAAATATCCAATCTATTTCTTTTTACTTTCATTGCAGTCATACTTTCTTGTGCGGAAGAATCACGAAATGATATTGAAAAGCCACAATCAGATTTTATTAGTTTGTCGCCTTCAGAAACTGGAATAGATTTTCGTAATGACCTGCACTATACACCTGCTCTAAACATTATTGAATATTTATATTATAATAATGGGGGTGGAGTTGCAGTAGGAGACGTAGACAATGATGGTTTAGAAGACTTGTACTTTACCTCCAATCAAGGAATCGATAGATTATATAAAAATCTAGGTAATTTAAAATTTAAGGATATAACACAAGATGCAGGACTGCTCATGGATTCAACATGGTCTACGGGAGTAGTAATTGATGATGTCAATAATGATGGATATAAGGACCTTTATATTTCAAAAGTTGCTCACAGCGAGACAGAGACTATTCATAATTTATTATACATCAATCAGGGTGATGGGACTTTTAAAGAAGAATCAGTGAGGTATGGTCTTGATTTTTCAGGGTATTCTACTCAGGTTGCTTTCACTGATATAGATCTTGATGGTGACCTAGATGCATACTTGCTTAACCACTCAGTACATAGTACAAACAGCTATGGTTCCATCAAAAAGAGAAGTAAATCAGACGACCAATCAGGAGATAGAATTTATGAAAATAAGCTTAATGAAGGCCAGAAAAAGTTTGTAGATATTACTAGCGCTTCTGGAATTTATAGTAGTGCGCTAGGCTATGGACTTGGAGTGGTAACAACTGATGTAAACGGAGATGGATATCCAGACATCTATATAGGCAATGACTTTCATGAAAATGATTATCTATACATAAATCAAAAGGACAAGACATTTAAAGAATCAATATCAAGTTATGCAGGTCACACTTCTCAGTTTACAATGGGCGTCGATGCTGCAGATGTAAACAATGATGGAGCGATAGATCTATTTACTACTGATATGATGCCATATGCTCCTGATATTTTTCTTGCCTCTGGAGGTAACGATACAGAACAGCTAAGAAGGGTAAAAAGCAATCTAGGTTTTGGAGTACAGTATTCCAGAAATCACTTTCATATCAATCATGAAAATCTGCAATTCAGTGATCAAGCAAATATTACTAAAACCTTTGCGACAGATTGGAGTTGGTCTGTCTTGTTACAGGACTTTGATAATAGTGGGCTTGTAGATATTTTTATTTCTAATGGAATAATCAATAGACCAAATGATCTTGACTATATCAATTATATCAATACGCCAGACAACAGAAAAAAACCGAATGAAACTGACGATGATTTTAATAAGAGGCTAATAGATCACATGCCAAGGCTAAAACTTAAAAACATACTCTTTCTACAGGAGGGAGACTTACAGTTTTCTGGGCTTAATACCTCTCAAGTAGGAGAAGCTAATTATTCTCATGGTTCAGCCTATGCGGATCTTGATAATAATGGAACTCTAGAGATCATCAGTAATAATGTAAATGGTTTCGCGTCTATCATAACCTATTCGGGTAGTGGTAGTTTCTTAGGTGTTATACTGAGTAGTACTGAGGACCAAAGTCATAAGGGTGCTAAGGTCTACGCATTTGCAGAAGGGAAAGTCATACTCCGTGAGTACACAACGACACGAGGGTTCCAATCAAGCAGTACACACAAATTACACTTTGGCTTGGGCGATATGAGTAAGGTTGATTCAGTGATAGTCGATTGGAATGATGACACCCAAAGTATAATTATACACCCAGAAATAAATACATACCTAGAAGTAACTAAAGAAAACTCGCAACGTAGTAAATTAAATAATCCTCATCCAGAAGATCACAATTATAAAGTAAGCTTACTCAAAATTAGGCATCAAGAAAACGAATATGATGATTTCGAAAATGAGCCACTTATGCATAGGAAATATTCTGCAGAAGGTCCAGCATTCTTAGTGCATGATCTTAATGGTGATGGTTATAAGGATGTTTTCTTAGGAGGGTCAAGGGGAAATGCAGCGCAGTATTACGAAGGCTCCTCTACTTATCAATTTAAGCGTAAATCAATAGGAGTATTTGATACAGATGCTAGATATGAGGATGTAGATGCGGCGGTTATTGATATCAATAATGATGGACATCTAGACATCTACGTAGTAAGCGGGGGAAACGATAAGAATCAGCTAGATGAGTCCTTACAGGATCGTATATATTTTAATGATGGTAAAGGAAATTTTTTGAGATTACCGATGTCGCTTCCACATATGAATGGATCTACAATTTCAGTTAGTGACTATGATAATGATGGTTATGATGACATGTTCGTCGGTGCTAGTAATATACCAGGAGCTTATGGAGTATCTCCTTTAAGCTTCTTGCTTAAGAACAATAATGGCTCGGCAGTATCAATTGTCTATAAGGATAAGCTAGGTATGGTTGGTGATTCTAAATGGATAGATTTAGACGGTGATGGTTCTGATGAGCTAATTGCTGTAGGAGAATGGTCTGGCCCTAAGGTTATTAAAGCAATAACGGATACTAGTTTCAATATGGCGGATGACCTACTACCCCATGATAACTTAACAGGGATGTATAGGTCTGTAGATTTTGGCGATATTAATAATGATGGTAAAGTTGATCTTGTTTTTGGAAATATCGGACATAACTCCTCATGGCAGGGTGACAGTATTAATCTCTACCTTGATGATTTTGATGATAATAGTTTTACAGACCCGATCATTATGTATGATTACTTTGGTCAAAAGATTCCTTTCTCATCTAAAGAACAATTACAAAAGCAGATCCCTTCAATCAAAAAAGAGTTTCCAGATTATGCCAAGTACAGTGGTATAGGGGGGATAGAAGATTTATCGAAGAAGCCTATTCCGTCAATTAAAAAATCAATTACAACCGATGAACTTAGATCATTTATTTTGATGTCCACAGCAGAAGGGTTCGATAAAATTCTATTGCCCAGATCAGCCCAACTTACAGTAGTCAATAAGATACTATGGTTGCCTGATCTCGATGGCGGCAGTCTATTAGTCTGTGGTAATGATAAAACGGCAAGCCATGTATTAGGTAACACACAAGCTAATGCTCTAACTATGTATTCTGATTATAGTATTGAATCAAAACAATTTAATAAGCAATCAAGGATTAATCTGCCTGTAGGAACGGTTGTGAAGGATGCTGCTATTCTCGACGATCAATCGATTATAGTTTGCACTAATAATGGGCCGTTATATTTGATTGAGTACAGTGATTAAGGAGCTAATTATAGCTTATAGCTCAGCGCAACTCCCCAGTGATAATTCCTTAAAAATTCCACTTCTCGGGGACGAGCTGTTAAAGGGTCTATCTCTACTTGCTCTGGGTTAGTATATAGCTTAGATAATCCAAAATTATATCTGAGACTAATGTCAAACTTGCGATAATCAAATCCGAGTCCGACTAAAAAATTATACTCAAAGGAGCTAAACTCATCGGTGAGGTCATTGTACACAGTACCTCTAATTGTACTAGGATCATTTTCTATAATCTTATGGTTAAACAATTTACTCACCACGGGTCCAGCTTCTATGTATGCGCGATACAATTCTGGTTGCACTTTAAACTTAACTAGCAGAGGAATTTCGACGTAGTTAAGATTGATCATCCTATCCTTCTTAGAGGTAGACAGTAAGACTGTACCGTGAGGTATGTTAGCTCCTTTCTGTGTGTACAATATCTCTACCACTAGACTAGCGCGATTAGTAAGATAGGCATAAGCCTTGATGCCACCTGTAAGCCCTCTTTTGTCAAAACCAACAAAAAAATCGCCATCCATTTGAGTGAAGTTAGCACCCAATATTAAGCCGGCAGAAAAGGTATTACGAACTCTACGGTCACTGTTGTTAAATCCCTGAGCACTGAGATAGCTTACTGATAAGATAAATAGTAAGACAAAAATTATATGTTGAAGCCTGAATCTGATAATACTCAATTTACTTCTTTTTAAAATTTAAATAAATACACTTTTAGTTTTTTATAATACGCCAGTATGTATAACGCCTTAGTTTAGCATTTCGCTGGCAGGTGAGCACAAACATATTTAAGATGTAGAATGTTCTTATCTCAACTATTAAAGAATCTTAAGTTCAGTTAAAGAAATCTCAAGACTACAAGCAATACAAACAATCTAAATTAGTTTTAAGAATATCTACAAACAAATAGTAATCGGCTAAAGAGCTGATAAACTCATGATGAATCAAGAAGGTATTAAATAGCTAGAAATTTTATTGCAGTTGTAATAAGGTAAATCATAGTACGCTTGTTTTAAGTATGAGAACTACTAAACATTAAAAACACATCGCTTGAAAACAACTATCTCAACCCTAACTGTGATACTGATGGCCATTCACTTATCTATAGCACAGAGCTATACGATCAGCGGATATGTTTATGATGCCGAGTCTGGAGAATCTCTTATCAGTGCGACTATATATCTGCCTGAAGAGTCCTTAGGCACGGTGAGTAATATATATGGATTTTATAGTCTGACTCATACTGCTGGACCTAAGGAGGTCGATTTCTCATATATTGGTTATGAGACTAAGCGTATAACAATAGATCTGCAACAAGATACAAGTATCAATATCTATCTAGGATCATCAGTGACACTAGAAGAGGTTGAGATCATAGCAGAGCGTGATGTCGACGCCCCTAGCAATGTTCAGATGAGTCAAGTCAATGTATCGGTAGAGCAGATTAAGAAGACGCCTATGTTATTAGGAGAAGTAGATGTGATTAAAGCCATACAACTATTGCCAGGGGTACAATCCGGCAGCGAAGGTTTTAATGGGCTATATGTCAGAGGCGGTAGCCCAGATCAGAATCTGGTTATCCTTGATGGTGTCCCGGTCTATAATATCTCCCATCTATTCGGTATCTTCTCTGTCTTCAATGCTGATGCTGTTAAAAATGTTAATTTGATTAAGGGTGGGTTCCCAGCTCAGTATGGAGGTAGACTTTCGTCGGTCCTTGATATAAGGATGAAAGAGGGTAACCTCAAAAAATTTGAAGGGGAGGGTTCCATAGGACTCATCTCCTCTAAACTGACTTTACAGGGGCCGATAGTTAATGACAAGACTTCTTTCCTGATCTCTGGGCGCAGGACTTATGCAGACCTAATAGCTAAACCATTTATTAGAAGTGCTAATAGGAATTCTGAAAGTAAGGTAGATCCCACCTTATACTTCTATGATTTAAATGCTAAAATACAGCACGTTATTAACGATAATCATAGACTATTTTTAAGTGGGTATTTCGGTCAAGATAAGTTTGACTTTCAGCTTACAGAAGAAGAGCTAGAGACAAAGGGAGGAATAGATTGGGGAAATAAGATAGGGGCGCTTCGGTGGAACTGGAAGCTTAACGATCAGCTATTTGCTAATACCTCCTTTACTTATTCTAATTATGATTTAAATATTCTTACTTCTTTCAAAGATGTAGAAGAAAACAAAACCACAGAGTTTTCATCTAAATATATATCTGCGATCGAGGACTATGCTGCCAGGCTAGACTTAGACTATATTCCTAATCCAAATCACTACATTAAATTTGGTGGAGGCGCAATCAGTCATAGCTATGACCCAGGCGCAATAGCACTTAACTTCATAGCAGAAGAGACTAATATAGATACGCTGATAGGCACCGCTAGTCAGACCTCTACAGAGATGTATGCTTACCTGCAAGATGAGATAACAGTAGGTAATCTAAAGGCAAATATAGGTTTACATTTTTCTGCCTTTGATGTAGATGATACTTTTTATACTTCTGTCCAGCCAAGAATAGGGCTTAGATATTTAGTCAATGAAGATCTATCTATCAAAGCTTCCTATAGCCAGATGGCACAGTACATCAATCTGTTGACAAGTGAGTCTCTACTACTTCCTACAGATCTGTGGGTGCCTAGTACAGCTAAGATTAAACCCCAGACAAGCTGGCAAGCTGCGGCAGGGATATCGGCAACGGTTAAAGAAAACTATAATCTTACAGTCGAGGGTTTTTATAAGAAAATGGACAATGTATTATCCTTTAATGAAGGAGCTTCATTTTTAACAGCCCTCAACGGTAGTTGGCAAGATAAGGTAAGCCAGGGAGTGGGTGAGGCGTATGGTGCTGAGTTTCTCATACAGAAGAAAGAGGGTAAATTAACCGGTTGGGTAGGTTATACTTTAAGCTGGAATACTCGGCAGTTTGACAACATTAATTTTGGTAATAAGTACCCTTACAGGTATGATCGCAGAAATGATTTATCAGTAGTCCTTAGTTATGATCTAACTGATAGAATTAGTTTTTCTGGCACTTGGGTATATGGTACGGGAAATGCAGTTACCCTCCCTATCTATGATGTGCCTACCGAAGTTTATAGAAATAATGACCCTAGGTCTGGGCAACCAGATTTTTTCAATAGTTATTCAGGCATCAATGAGAAAAATAGTTTTAGGATGTCTGACTTCCATAGATTGGACTTAGGATTAAGCTTTACAAAGAAGAAAAGATGGGGACAAAGAATATGGTCGTTTGGAGTATATAACGCTTATGCGCATAATAACCCATTCTACATCAGTCTAGATACAGATTTCACTTTTGATCCTATCACACAGACCGGCACAGAAACAAGGACCTTTAAGGAAATTGCTATTCTCCCATTGATTCCTTCAATATCTTATAGTTTTAAATTTAAATGATGATAAAGAATATAATTTTATCCTGCGTACTATTATTGTCTCTGTCATCCTGTGAAGACTTTTTTACCGCAACAAAAGAAATAGACCTGGAAGAATATGCAGGGCAAATAACTGTTGTCGGAAGACTCATTAATACAGACTTGGATACTGTTGAAAATGCAGAGACATTTAGACATTTAGGGGTTTTGATTTCAGAGAGTCGTTCTGTGTTAGATACTAGCAGCTTTAAAGTAGTTGAAGATGCAGATATAAGCTTAGTTAGTAATGGTGGCCTTGATGTTAGTTTTAGATTTGATGATAACTCAGGATACCACTTCCCAACAAATGCCAATGCCTCAGACTTCCAAAGAATATCAGTAGAAGAAAATACAGAATATCAACTCATAGTTGATATGCCCGGAGAAGATAGAGTAACGGCTATCTGCGAGACAAAAACATTTGGAAAAGTCAATAATATAAATCTGATAAGAGATGATATCGATGGAGGAGACGGAAGTACTTTAGACAGAGTTCAGATTAACATAGATGATCCCACAGGAGAGAATTTTTATTATTTAAATGTCTTTTATGAAAGGGAGCAATTTAGCGTGGGTGAGAGATCTACATTTCTTAATAGAGGATACCTTTATAGTTACAATTCCATATTTGATGATTCTCCAGAGTTATTTACAGACGAATTATTTGATGGTAAAACGGAGACGCTAGAGTTTTGGTCAGAGCGATACGAGAGACAAGATCTTGGAGAAATATCGAGGGTAATAGTTTTTCTTTGGTCTCTTAGCAAAGAGGAGTATGATTTTAGAAGATCAGTAGATGCTAATAATGAAGCACAGGATAATCCCTTTGCTGAGCCATCAATAGTTTTTTCTAATATAGAAAACGGGGTAGGTATATTTAGCATGTCAAAGATTGATCGATTCGTTATTCCTTGGGAGTGATGAGATCATCAAAAGTTTAAAAATGATAATGCTGTATGTGTGCTACAAGGATTAAGCACTACTTAGAAAGCCATTCTATCATTAATTTATTTTCCTTTTGCTAAAGAACATTTTATCATACACTATACTCCTATTAACGTTTTCATCGTGTGAAGACTTTTTTTCGTCTACTAAGGAAGTGGACTTAGGAGATTTATCAGATCAAGTAACGGTTGTTGGTAGACTTAGTAATACTGATGTTTCTAATGAATTAACTAGATCGCAATTAAGCTATGGCATACTAATATCTCGTAGTCGATCTATAATAGATACGAGCAACTTTAAGCCTATTGAGAGTGCGAATATTAATCTAACGAGTAATGATGGATTAAACATCGACTTTGAATACGATGAAAGGTTAGGCTATTATTTTCCACCAAATATAGGCACCTCAGATTTTGGAGGAATAACTGTGAAAGAAAATACTAACTATGAACTAGTAGTAGATGTTCCTGGAGAAGATAGGGTTACTGCGTCGTGTGAGACTAAGACCTTTGGAAAGGTAGAAGAAATCAATATTGTAAAAGATGATATTGCTGGGGATAGTGGCAGTACATTAGATAGAGTTTTGATTAATATTGCCGACCCCGAAGGAGAGAATTTTTACTATTTGGATGTATTCTATGAAGGAGAAAGAGTAAGTGAAGGAGTGAAAAATAAGTTTTTTAGGAAGGGGTATCTGTACAATTACAGTTCAATTTTTGACGATGCACCAGAGCTGTTTAATGATCAATTATTTGATGGTAAAACAAAAACGTTAGAATTCTGGTCTGAACGATATGAGAGTAGGGAAGAAGAAATAATGAATGCGGTAATTATACTTTGGTCGTTGAGCAAAGAAGAATACGAGTTTCGAAAATCAATAAGTGCCAATGAAATAGCAGATGAAAATCCATTTGCTGAACCAATAATTGTCTTTTCTAATATAGAAAACGGTGTAGGAATATTTAGTATGTCTAAAGCTGAGCGATTTATTATTCCATGGCAATAGTAAAGTTGTCTGCGTCTTTATAAAATTGAAAACGTTGTCTAAATTTTGTGAGTTCATCTTCTGATAGAGTAGCATACAGTATTTTTTCTTCATCGCTACAATCAATTATTGTTTCTCCATCTGGCTTGATGACAGCGGAGTCTCCCGAGTGATAGTAATTGTTACCATCATTACCTACGCGATTAAGTCCTATTACATAACACATGTTTTCTATCGCTCTTGCTTTGAGCAAAGTCTTCCATGGATAGCTTCTCTTAGCCGGCCAGTTAGCTACATTTAGGAGGATGTCATAGTCTCCTCTATTCCTAGACCATACGGGAAACCTTAAGTCATAGCATACATTGAGATTAATTCTCCACTCATTAAGTTCCACAATTTTTCTCTCGGTACCTCCCGTGTAGTGATCTTGTTCGTTAGCTAATCGGAATAGGTGCCTCTTGTCATAATACTCATAGTTGCCATCTGGTCTCATCCAAATAAGTCTATTGTAGCATTTATCTTTTTCTTTGATAATAAGACTCCCAACTACTACACTTGAGGATTTAGTAGCTTGATCTTTCATCCATGTTACAGTTTTTCCATTGATCTCCTCGGCTAATTGGCTTGCTTTCATACTGAATCCCGTAGAAAACATTTCTGGCAGGACTATGAGGTCCACAACACCGTTGATGGCTGCAATTTTATGTGAAAACATGTCAAGGTTAGCCCTTTTATCTTCCCAGTGAAGAGAAGTCTGTATTAAAACAATTTTTAAATCTTCCATTGTGGTACTAAATAAGCTATTGATGGCCTAAAAACTACATTTTCTTCAGTAAAATCAGGTGATTAGCGTTTAAATAAATGAAAAAGAGTACATTACGCATTATAATTAAATGTAATATGTTGGTATGGTATTTGCAATTTGTATGGTAGCTAAACTATTATTAATTATGAAACCATTAGATTTTAAACTGATTTCTACCGTGGTGCTTAGTACCATGTTAAGCCTTAACCTCTCTTCACACTCAGGTAAAACTAAATTGGTTAGCACATCCACTCAACCAATATTTAGCCCTATAGAAAATATTGAAAACGAAGACCTAAATGCTGGCGTACTAGGTAATCTAGTATGGGAGGATATGAATGGTGATGGTGTCCAAAATTTAGGAGAGCCTGGATTAGCCAAAGTGATAGTCAAATTATTTGATGCATCTCATACCCTACAAGATATAAAGATGACAAACCAAAAAGGGTACTTCCGTTTTAACAATTTAAAGGAAGGAGATTATCAAGTAGAATTTGAGAAGCCTGATGGATATGACTTTACCTTCTGTAGTCTAAATACGACTGGTGACTCTGATAGTAATGTTGCATATAGCAAAACTAACGAGGTGAGAACTACAGAATTAATTCATATTAATAGAGGAGAAAAGAACTTAAGCGTCGATGCAGGTATGTTTAGATGTGTACCAATAGGAGATATGGTTTGGTTTGATCTTAATAGGAATAACATTAAGGATATAGGGGAAAGTGGAATAAATGGTCTAAGTGTACAGATATTCAAAAAAGATAATGACCAATGGTCTCAGTGGGATGAAGTATTCACAGGCAATAGTTCAGATGCGTCTGCAAACGAAGGCCACTTCAGAGCTTGTGTACCTCCAGGAGAATATTATCTAAAGTTTGATATGCCTTCTGAGAGTTTTGCAAATGTAGAACCGTACGTGGGAGATTTAATGTCTGATAGTGACGTCACTGCTTCTAATGGTATGAATACTACAGATGCATTCATAGTCAGGAGTGGAGAAGAAAAAATTGATTTAGGTGCAGGATACTTCTCGCTAGAGACGGTAGCACAAGCGAGACTTGTCAAACAAATAGAGATAGAAGATCCGTCAAGTTCTCCGCTGGACCTTATGATGATAGAGGTATACGATCAGGATAATAATCTAGTAGCGTCTGCAAAAGGATCAGAAAAGGAAAAATTAAATATGAAACAATTTGAAGCAGAAGGTTACTATGTAAGATTTGTACCTGCTTCACTAAAGAGAATACCTGCTTACTATGCAAAACCTGCATCGTTAGAAGAAAAGAAATAATGAATTAGATTTTTAAGACGGTAAAGCCTTCTGGAATAGTTTTCCAGAAGGCTTTTTTGATTCACGTACGATAAGTCGAGAGTTTTTCCATATCTTTTGATTAACAATCATAAAATATGAAAAGGCGAAAGTTTATCAGAAACACTTCTACGGGAATAATAGCAGGGATATCAGGTGCACCACTTATCCACTCGTGTGCAACGAGTAAAATGAAAAATGGTAGACTAGAAGTAGGCGTGATAGGATGCAATGGAATGGGATGGTCTAATGCTAGTTCAATACTCAAAAATCCGGATGTAGATCTAGTTGCTATTTGTGACGTAGATCAGACTGTCAGAGAAAAAAGGAAGGAAGACTATAAAGCATATCGAGAAAATACACCTAAGCTATACTCAGACTATAGAGAGTTACTCAAAGACGGTAATATCGATGCAGTAATCATCGGTAGTCCTGATCACTGGCATGCCAAGATGATGGTAGATGCAGTACAAGCAGGCAAGCATGTTTATGTGGAGAAGCCGATCTCTAACACAATAGAAGAGTGTAATATAATGCTAGATGCAGCGGAGAAAACAGGCAAGGTAGTGCAGGTAGGGCAATGGCAGCGAAGTGGTCCTCACTATCGTCAAGCTATAGATATCGTACAGTCCGGGGTATTAGGTAAAATAAGACTGGTAAAAGTATGGGCTTATCAAGGATGGATGAAGCCTGTACCCATCGTAGCTGATAGTGCAGCTCCGGCAGGAGTAGATTACAAGTCATGGCTAGGTCCAGCGCCGATGAGAGCCTTTAACAGGAATCGATTTCATTTTAACTTTAGGTGGTTCTGGGATTATGCGGGGGGACTTATGACAGATTGGGGCGTCCATGAGATCGATATAGCACTTTATGCTATGAATGCTATTGCCCCTAAATCTGTGATGGCTACAGGAGGTAAACTAGCTTATCCAGATGATGCATCTGAAACACCCGACACTTTACAAGCGCTATTTGAATATGATGATTTCAATATGCTTTGGGAACATGCTACCGGTATTGATTCTGGCCCTTATGGTAGAACAGAAGGAATTGCTTTCATAGGTAATAATGGAACAGTAGTAGTTAACAGAGGTGGCTATGAGGTCATCGCTGAGAAAGGTAAGATGGAGCCGATCCCAGCTTTCGAAAAACCAAAAGATATTAACTACCTAACTATACACACCAAAAACTTCGTTGATGCCATAAAGGCAAATGATCCAACCTTGCTTAATACTCCCATTAAGTCTGGAAGTGTAGCGGCTATTAATGCACAGATGGGAAATATAGCTTATAAGACAGGCACAAAAGTTTATTGGGATAAAGAAAAAGGAATGTTTAAAGATAACGCAGCTGCAAATAAGTTGATCAAAGCTAATTATCAAAACGGTTGGTCGCTGCCACTAGTGTGATGAGACTTTTTGACCGCGAGAATCTACTAATTGCTAAAAAAGGTAAGAATAAGTTGTGAAGATATATCTTCGCACACTTGATTGAAGCAGAAACACATAAAAACCTTTTTCAACGCCTTTTCATAGACTCTTTTAAGGGGTTGTCTAGAGATGTATGGCTGCTTGCGTTCATGATGCTTATTAATAGGTCGGGTTCACTAGTATTGACTTTCTTGTCATTATACCTTACCCAAGAGTTAGAGATGTCTAAGTATGCGGCAGGGATTGTAATTAGCTTTTATGGAATTGGTTCGCTAGCAGGATCTTTTTTAGGCGGATGGTTAGCTGATCAGTTTGGCAATTTTAAAGTCATGTTCTTTAGTTTATTGCTTGGAGGCATTTCACTTTTTGGGATGCTATATATCACGGAGTTTTATCTTATCTGTTTTTGGATTTTTATTTGTGCGACTATTCTTGATGCGCTGAGACCGGCATTATGGGCAGAGGTAGGACAAAGAAGTGAAGATGCTAACGTCACTAGAGCTGTATCGCTGATTAGAATGGCTTTAAATTTAGGTGTGTTTATCGGGCCAGCGGTTGGAGGGATGATTGCCTATCATTTTGGTTATGATTGGTTATTTATCATTGATGGATTGACGTGTATAAGCGCAGGAATATTTTTATGGTTTATGCTAAATCCTAAAAAAGAAAAAATATCTGCTGAAGTAGAAGACGTACCAAAAGTAAAAGGCAAGAACCCATATTTAGATTTCCACTATGTAGTATTTTTGTTCTTTAACTTAATCGCGCTTAGTGCTTTCTTCCAGATCATCTTTGCGATTCCTGTTTATTTCAAAGAAGTATTTGGATTAAATGAAGCTATGGTAGGGTGGTTTTTGGCAGCTAATGGTCTGACCATTTTCATATTCGAGATGCCCATCATTTACTATATCGAAAAGACGAAAGCTACCTTCAAACCGATGATCATAGGGTACTTTATGATAGCTATTTCTTTCCTGGTACTGTGGGCTGTAGTACACCCCTTAGCAGCTATTATTATTTTTTTATTATTCAATTGTTTCGGAGAGATTATCAGTTTTCCTTTCATTAGTACAATATCTATCCGTAGGGCAGATGAGGCGAGTCTAGGTAATTATATGGGAGCGACTACTGTGCTTTTTAGTTTGGCGATTATTATTTCACCATTAATAGGATTGCCAGTAGTAGACCTTATTGGTTATGATAACTATTGGATATTTTCATTTGCTATTGTTACAATAGGAGTCATAGGGATCAGATGGACTCAGGCTAAATTTGAAGAAGCTACTAGTTTGACAACCCATGAGGTATAGAGAATAGTTACATCCTCCGTATATTTAAATCATGACGAGACTACTGATTACTATACTTGGCATATTCCTATTGGCATCATGCAAAGAAGATGTAAAAACACCTTCTGTCGAGCAGGTCAAAAATTCTCAAGCGACCGCATCTATAAATATTGATGAACGACTTGATGTAATTACATTTGGCTCCTGTAGTAAGCAAAATGAAAAGCAACCCCTATGGAAATCTATATCAGGAGAACAACCAGATCTGTGGATATGGAGCGGGGATAATATCTATGGGGACACAGAAGATATGTCGGTATTAGAGAGTAAGTATGCCCAACAACTATCCCAGCCAGCGTATAAGCGATTTATCGAAGAAGTGCCAATCATTGGGATCTGGGACGATCATGACTATGGTGTCAATGATGGGGGCAAACACTATCCGAAGAGAAAAGAAAGTAGAGACTTGATGTTTGAGTTTCTAGGTGTGTCAAAAGATAATCCTGCATGGGATAGAGAAGGCGCTTATCAGAGCTATACTTATGGTCCAGAAGGGGAGCAAATAAAAATCATCTTATTGGATGCTAGGTACTTTAGAGATGATCCCAGAAAAACGGCCTCACGAAGATCATATGTTCCCGCAAAAGGAGATATCCTAGGAGAAGATCAATGGAAGTGGTTTGAGCAAGAGCTAATGGAAAGCAAAGCACAATTAAATATAATCGTAAGCGGCATTCAGATTATCCCAGAGGAACATAACTATGAAAAATGGTCAAACTTTCCACTATCGAGAGATCGACTATTTAATCTAATCAGATCATCTAAGTCTAATACAAATTTGATAAGTGGTGATCGACATATTGGAGAGATCTCGTCGATGCAATTAGGAGATCACATGATACACGAGATCACATCAAGTGGACTCACACATAGTTACAGTAGCTTTACAGGAGAAGATAATCAGCATAGAGTTGGTGAAGTAGTATCAAGCCTTAATTACGGTAAGCTAACAATAGACTGGGAAGCTAAACCAATAAAAATAATAGGAGAGATAAAAGGGGAAGGAGGTAAGTCGCTTCAGGTGATAGAGTCGTACTTAAATTAAAAGTCTGTGAACGTCCAAAATGATTTTATGAATAAATATATTTTAGCCCTAGGTGCGGTAATACTTCTCTCTTGTCAATCAAAGCAATCAACATCAGAAGAGAAAGTAAGTGATGAAATCATCAAAGCAATAATCACAGACGAAACCTTTGCTTATATGGAAAAGGATTACGATAAATGGGCATCCTACTGGGATCATGGCAGTGATGTGCTGCGACTAGATGTTTCAGAAGAAGGATTCTCACAAACAAAGGGGTGGGATAAAAATGGTGCTCATCTGGAAACCTTTTTTGTAGAACATCCGGAGCCAATTACTTCTACTTTTGAAAACTCTAATTACTTGATTTTCGGCGATACGGAATTGGCATGGGTAGCCTTCGACCAGAAATGGACTACAGAGTCTGGCGAAGAGTCAGTAGCAAAGGCTACCGTTACCCTCATTAAAAAAGAGAATTCTTGGAAAATTATTTCCTACACTGCAATTCAGTATGAAGTAGAAGATGAGACAGTAGATACTTTAGGGAGGGAATAAGGAGATCCGACGAGCTTTGAGCGATATAGGAAGTTAGTTATTCCTAATGCCATTTCTTCAGAGGTATACCTAAGCTCCAAGCCCAACAATCCGCTCATAAATAACCTCCGCAGCCTCATCCCAAGAAAACCGCTTAACCCGCAACCCTCCCTGATATACAAGCCTATCTCGCAGTTCACCATCGCTAGTAATCCTAAACATAGCAGCAGCAATCTCCTCAACACTTTCAGGATCAACTAATAGGGCAGCTTCCTTAGCGACTTCCTTCAGCGCAGTACGATCAGAGGTAATAACAGGCACCTGACACTGCATAGCTTCGAGGAGCGGCAAGCCAAATCCTTCAAACAGAGAAACATAAACTAGGGCCTCAGCAGCGGCAAGTATATCAGATATGTCACCTTCCATATCATCGATCAAGATAATCTGATTAGTAACTTTAGAGTTGGTAATGGCACTTGCAATTATATCATTGTTCCATGCCCATCTGCCGAGGATGATAAGTCGATAGTCGGAATTAGTTTTACAAAACATTTCAAATGCTTTGACTAGACGGATGATGTTTTTGCGTGGATGAATCGAGCCTAGATAGATAAAGTAAGGTTTACCATTAGTATATTTTAATCTCACATTTACCTTTTCTACAGAGCTTATCGGTTTGAAGTGATCTGCACAAGCATTATAAGCAACTGTGATTTTATCTGGATCGATTGTGTATTGGTTGACTATGTCTTCCTTAGTAGATTGTGATACGGCAATGATATGGTCCGCACGCTTATGAAATCTTGGGAAGTAATGTTTATAATAATGCCTTACCAGTAGAGGTATGTGCTTAGGATAATGCAAGTAAGCAAGATCATGACTGGTCAGTAGGGTTGGCACTTTGCTCTTCAGTGAGAGATAAGTGTCGGGGCTAAAGAATACATCTATCTTATGATCTACTAAAGCTTTAGGAAGGCTCATCTCAAACCAAGTATACCACAACAATGGGTGCCTAGCTTGAGGTGTGATGATGATGCCAGTGACATTATCTGCAAATAGAAACTCATCGTCATAGTCTCGATCAAAGAAAAAAATAAAATCATCTTCAGGGTGTGCTAAGACCATTCGTTTGGTTATCTCGTAGATGTATCTCGCGACACCTTCCATCCTATGTTTTAGGAGTACTCGAGTATTTACGCCGATCCTCATTTGTGGGTGATCTTATTTTTTTGGTTTAAAAACCATCATAGCTAGATCGCGTTGGACAGGGAGAAAAGGATCTAACATAGTCGTAATTGGCAAGACAGATTCTTGGAGTTTGACAGTGAGGTTGTTCATCTTCTTGCCTTCCTTATGGTTGGGGCTGAATATTTTACGGATAACACCGCTAGCTAGAAAACTAGCCTGAATATTTATGTATTCCGTAGTGTGCAGACAGAACCCTTCAGCCTTGCAAAGATCTTCATAGAAAGATACAGGACGGCCCATACACAATTCATCACCAGCATTAGTAGCCTCTATCCGCTCAAATAGAATCAACTGCTCCTTACACATATCACATAGTTCGGGCACTATTTTTTTGACCATTGCCTCATCCGTATTATGTTGTAAGACCGTAGCTGTAAATACTATCTCAAAACTCTTGTCCGGAAACGGTAAGTGCTCACCATCTATTTTGATGATCTCTACTTTATGGTGATCTACATTGCTTTTGGCAAGAGATATCATCTTGTCTGAGATATCGACACCGACAATCTTACTAGCATTGAGTGCTACAAGTTCTTTGAGATTTCCGCCAGGCCCTGAGCCAAATTCAAGAACCGATTTATGCTCGAAGTCTATCGATCTAAATAGCTCTAAAAACTTTTCTCTTTTGTACTGGTAATACGGTGAGTCATCACCAGCAACAGTAGGGTTATCAGCACGACGCTTGATTCGTTTAGCTACTTCTGACCAATATTTCTCTGGATTATAAATTACGGAATAGATTTTCTCAAATATACGTATTCTATGATATGGACATGGATAGGATTTTATCTATAAAACAGATATGGAAAAAATTCAACTTTTGCAGAGAAAGATGATTATTAAACGCTTTGAGATTTCGCAACTAAATTTTTTGGTTTAATGCTTGAGATATCTCGACAATCTCGACAAGGAAAACTGCGGGGGCACTTTTACCTTAATATCAAATTAAGTAAACTAGTCACAATTTCATTAATTTAGAAAACTCATAATCATAGTGCTCGATCAGATTAGTCCAATCATATTTTTGAACGAAATATGCACATCCACTATCAAACTGATATTTTCCATTTTCGATGATTCTTTTGACCAAAGGCAACAATTGGTCATCATTAAGGTAAAACACATCATCCACTTTCTCTTTCGCAATATGCTCAGGATAAGCAAGACGATAAGGGAGTATAGGATAGAGCCCAGAAGATATGGCTTCGACGATACTGATGCCAAAGAAATCCTGATTACTCGTCACTAACAAGATGTTAGCTCGATCTAATAATTGTTGATATGTTTCTGCAGATTCTACATAACCAAAATGGATGATTTCATCTTTTAAATGCTCCTTAGCTTCTGCAAATATTGGAGGTTGCCTAGCATATGATTTTCCAAGGACGATTAGCTCAAATGCAATCTGGTTTTCTTTGAGTTGATACAGGGTATTAAAAAACACCTCAGGATTTTTGTCATGCTCCCATCTATGATTCCATAGGAAACAAGGTGGTGTTGATGTAGAATTATTTTCTTGTACGTTGGTTGACTGTAAGTTTAACCCTATAGATAATACTTGGCTTTTAGATGATATTTCATCGATATATTTTTGATGACCGAAGCTGGGGAATATTTTTAGGAAGGCTGGTAATGTATGGATAAAAGAATTTTTGTGAAAATTAGAATTGAAATATATCTTATCGGCACTGAGACATGAGGTGAAGTTGATAAAGCCATAGTGATGATTTTTTTCTTTTTGTGCCTCATCATCTTTTGTATTCCAAGGGTAAGTGATTTGGTTTTCGTGAAAATATAGTGCTGTTTTTATTTTTTGTTTGTCAATCTTGGCCATAGCTAGAAAAGCACTTAGGTCTAACATGTCTGTGGCTAGAATGAGATCTACATTGTAGTCAAGAGCTTTGTACTGCTCGACAAGCTCTACAGCACCGCCAGTCATTCTCCATTTCCAGTGATGAGGAGATAAACTTAGAATCTTAATCTGATGCGTGGAGTGCTGTTGTAATCCCTCGGCCCAGACTCGATGACTATACTCATAGAACGGATCAAGGATTATAATATTCATAAGCCTAAAAGATAGAGTTATCGATTAATAAATTCATCTTTAGTAAGGAATATGTTTGACTTTAACAACCCAGTACTTACACTAGCTATCTTGTTTTTCAACATTGCTATCTGTGAGTATCTAGTCAGGAAAACTGTATTAAAGCATCTAGGTACTGCCTTGCTTGTAATTCTTGTCACTGCGATAGAAGCTAATTTATTTTTGATTCCTTCAGCGTCGAACCCAAGTGTAGTTTATGATGTCATATTTGCCTACGTCGCTCCAATCTCTATTTTTTACCTTTTACTAGAAGTAAATTTTGCATCTATCAAGAAAGCCGGACTCCCGATTTTGATTATGTTCTTAATAGGATCTTTAGGAACAGTGCTTGGAGTTTTCATCGCAGGTAATCTTATAGATGGAGTAGAGCATATAGGAGATAAATTTCCCATGATAGCAGGCATGTTTACTGGAACTTATACAGGTGGCAGTATCAACTTTAATGCTGTAGCCTTACATTATGATATGAATAAAGACGCAAATCTTTATACTGGAGCTGTCGCTATTGATAATATTATCACAGCTATCTGGATGGTGGCGACTATAGCTTTACCTAAGTTCTTGCAAGCATGGATTCCTAGGGCCAAACAAATGGGTCAAAGTAAGGAAGCATTAACAGAAAAAGACTTGAGTGACACCGAGGGCCTCAACCCTATGAATACAAGTATACTTGTTGGACTTGGTTTAGTGGCATTAATACTTTCTGATTGGCTGGCTACACTTTGTAGTATTCCGTCTATCTTAATACTCACCACGATTAGTTTGGTCTTAGCTCAGTTCAGATTCATTCAAGAGTTAGATGGGTCTAGGGTGTTAGGTATTCTGGGTATCTATTTATTTCTTGCAGTGATAGGAGCATACTGCGAATTAGCAGCCTTACCCAAGATAGGAGCGATAGCTACTTACTTGTTGTTGTTTGCCTTTGTCTTAGTTTTGGTACATGGCTTGGTTACTTTTATACTAGGATACTTATTTAAGATAGATTGGGACATTATATCCATAGCATCTCAGGCAAATGTAGGTGGCTCAGGATCGGCAATCGCATTAGCAAGAAGCCTTGATAGGAATGATTTATTACTGCCTTCTATTTTGATAGGAACTGTGGGGAACGCCATTGGCACCTATTTAGGTTTTATGATGGTAAATTTCTTTTGAATAAATACATATAATTTAAAGTAAACTTATGCGATTATACATCTTAGTGATTTTCTGTTTCTTCTATCAACTCACAACACAAGCACAAGCACTAGAGAAAGAAACTAGGAAGGCAATAGTAGAGCTCAGAGAACTTCTTGCTATTCCGAATAATGGTCTTAATCAGGAGGACATTCAGAATAATATTAGTTGGCTTTCTAAAGCTTTTACCAAAAGAGGTTTCAAAACACAAACAGTGAAGACGCTGTCAAATCCACTGCTTTTTGCAGAGCGAATCGTTGCGTCGGATCTGCCGACAGTATTGTTCTATATGCACTTAGACGGTCAGCCAGTAGACAAGAGTAAGTGGGATCAGGCAGACCCTTACACCCCTGTCCTGAAACAAGAAAGGGATACAGATATATGGGAAACAATCGAGTGGACAAACATCTCAAAAGAGATCAATCCCGATTGGCGAATTTTTGCAAGATCTGCATCTGATGATAAGATGCCGATAGTAGCTTTTCTTAACAGCATTGACAATCTCAAAGAGAGAGATTTAAAGTGTAACATAAAAGTAATCTTAGACTCTGAGGAAGAGATGGGAAGTGTAAACCTTGCCGCAGCAGTAAAGGAGAATCTGGATCTGCTATCTGCAGACGCCCTGATAATAAATGATGGTCCTGTACATATCTCTGGCCAACCAACATTGGTGTTTGGTTGTAGAGGAATAACAAGTTTTCATCTAACAGTCTATGGTCCTATCAAACCTCAGCATAGCGGACACTATGGAAACTATGCACCTAATCCAGCATTTAGATTGTCTCAGCTGCTAGCCTCTATGAAAGATGAAGAAGGTAGAGTAGTCATAGATGGCTACTATGATGGTATAGATCTAGATGCAAAGACTAGAGCAATATTAGCAGCAGTACCAGACAACCCAGCAAATATTCATGCACTATTACAGATCAACCAGCCTGAAATGGTAGGCGCAAACTATCAAGAATCATTACAATATCCATCGCTCAATGTAAGAGGCCTCAAGGCTGCTTGGGTAGGGGCGCAGGCAAGGACAATAGTGCCAGACCTTGCGACTGCGGCAGTTGATATCAGATTAGTGCCTGAGAGTGACCCCGCTAGGTTGATGGCATTAGTAAGAAAGCATATAGAGTCCAAAGGTTATCTAATCTTGGATAGAGAGCCGACCAAAGAGGAGCGTATGAATAATCCTAGAATAGCAACCTTGAAAGCAACAGGGGCCACCTTGCCTTTTAGGACAGACCTAGATGCTCCAATATCTAACTGGTTAAGGGGAGCAATGAGAACTAACTTTAAAAAAGATCCAATCTTGATTAGGATAATGGGAGGCACCGTCCCTATGGCTTCATTTATTAAAGCGTTAGATGTGCCTGCTGTAATTGTCCCTATGGTTAATGCAGACAACAATCAGCATAGCCCTAATGAGAATGTACGGGTGGGATATATCACTAATGCTATGAAAACATTTAGGGCTATTCTGACAACTCCATTTGATAATAGATAAGTAACTTAGTTTATTAATTTATAGGAAGGTTCATGGATATTAAAACAGATGTACTGATTATAGGCGGAGGTGTGGCAGGATTATCCTGTGCAATTAAGCTAGCACAACAAAAACCTGATATAGAAATAACAGTAATCACTAAGACCAACAAAGAAGAAAGCAATACCAGATGGGCACAAGGAGGGATTGCAACGGTGTGGGATTTTAGTACAGACAACTTTGAGAAGCACATAGAGGACACCTTAGATGCTGGCGATGGGTTGTGTGATGAAGAGGTGGTGAGGATAGTTGTAGAAGAAGGTCACAAGCGAGTTAAGGACATTATTGATATGGGTGCCAGGTTTGATAAGGAGGATGACGGAGATTATAATCTTGGTAAAGAAGGGGGACACTCCGAAAATAGAATCTTGCACTACAAGGACATCACGGGGTGGGAGATTCAACGAACACTGAATGAGGTAGTAAGCAAGTTTAAAAATATCAAACTATATGAGCACTACTTTGCGATCGATATCATCACACAGCACCATACCGGAAGGACGCTGACTAGACTCTCTAAGGATATCGAATGCTACGGAGCATACGTACTCAACAAAGAGAATAGTGAAATAGAAACAATCCTAGCCAAGCAAACTGTGATGTGTACTGGAGGCGCAGGTCAGATCTATCAAAACACGACTAACCCTGTGATCGCCACGGGGGACGGCATGGCGATGGTCTACAGAGCAAAAGGGAGATTAGCGAATATGGAATTTGTACAATTTCATCCTACTGCGCTATATAATACTACTGGTGAAAATCCTGACTTCTTAATATCTGAAGCGGTAAGGGGTTTTGGGGCAATACTCAAAACACAGGATGGAGAGGAGTTCATGGAAAAATACGATAAACGGAAATCTCTTGCACCAAGAGACATCGTAGCTAGGGCCATTGATAACGAGATGAAGATGTCTGGTTCGGAACACATGATGCTGGACTGCATGCATCTAGACCATGAAGGATTCTTAGAACATTTCCCAACGATATATGAGAAGTGTAAGAGTGTTGGTATTGATGCTTTTACAGATTTTTTACCTGTAGTACCAGCTTGTCACTATATGTGTGGGGGGATACTGACAGATCAGCAAGGGAAGACCTCTATCTCTAATCTTTATGCAGCAGGTGAGTGCACTTGCTCAGGATTACATGGGGCTAATAGACTTGCTTCTAACTCATTATTAGAGGGGCTGGTGTTTGGTTACCGAGTAGCAGATGATATAGTAGAGAAGATAGACGATATTCCGTTGAATGATAAAATACCTGACTGGGATGCTAAAGGTACGAGTACTCCTAAGGAGATGGTACTGATCACTAGGACTTGGCAGGAGCTCAAGGGGATCATGAGTTATTATGTAGGGATCGTGAGGACAGACGTGAGGTTAAAGCGGGCATTCGACAGATTAGAATTGTTATTTAACGAGACAGAAGACTTATACAAGCAAACCATCATCTCTACTCAACTTTGTGAATTGAGAAATCTGATTACAATCGCCTACTTAGTAACCAAAGGTGCTAAGATGAGAAGAGAAAGTAGAGGTCTTCATTACAATACAGATCATCCTGAAGAATATGATTATAAAGAAGTAACGTTGTTGTAATGTCGGATATCAAAAAAATAGGAATCCTAGTATTTAATGATGTAGAGCTATTAGATTTTGCCGGTCCATTGCAAGTTTTTTCTGCTGCTCATTATGTCGATGATGATTTGTTAGGAAGCCCACTAACGATCGGGACTAAATCTAAAGTAAGAGTTTCTAAATCAAAAATTTCTATTACTTGTAATAAGAGAATTTCTAGCAGAATTAAATTGGACTTATTTATTATCCCAGGAGGATTTGGGACGCGGCCAATTCTTGAAGATAAAAAATTGTTAGCTAAGATTGATAAAATCATAGTAAATTCTAAAGTCACCGCTTCAGTTTGCACTGGAGCACTCATTCTGGCAAAGTTAGGATATCTAGAAAACAGAACTGCGACCACTCACTTTGGGGCAGTAGACTTAATGCAAAGTCTTGATGATACCATTACAATCGATAGGACAAAAAGGTATATCGATCATGGAGATATTATCACTGCCGAGGGAGTGAGTGCTGGTATAGATATGAGTTTTTATCTATTGGAAAAATTTTATGGTAAGCTACTAAGTGACGAGGTCCGTAAGTACATAGAGTACTATCCAGAAGGGGTAGAAAAAACAAAAGGTTGAAACTCGTTAGTTTCAACCCTTAGTTTAATAACGGATAAATGAATTACACACCTTAATTATGAGAGAATAGTTTTTGTTAGAATTAGAATTTTTCTAAAGTAGTTGTTACAAATTCGCTTCCATCTTCAAACAAAAGATTCACTGTATACACACCCCTAGTAAAATCTTCTGATGATAGGTTTAAATTTTTTGAACCAATAGGGAGTTGATATTCAATCTTTCCTTCATGATTCACTACTTGTAGAAATGCAATTTCATTCTTGGTTTCTAACGATATATAGTTATTGGAATAATCAATGCTGATGAAATCTTCAGAAGCAATAGCTTCATCTAGTGATAGTTCTACGTCATGATTCTTGATTACTGAGTTTTTATCAGCTACAGGATTCATGATATTATTTGCACTTAAAGAAGTTGTAATACTTAAAGTGGCAATCGTGATTATCATTAGTAAATTTCTCATCGTCTGATTTTTAATTAGTTGTTCGTTACACACACTATTAAGAGTCGAAAAAGGCACTTTCCCCTCGCTTATTCATACTACAAGAACTTCTACATGACCTCACAAATACACTACAAAAGCAATTTCTTGATGTGGTTAAGTAAGGCAGGTTACATTTCTAAATGATTGAGATAGGGGTAATTATTGGGTAGAAGGGATAAAGTCTTTGCTAGACTAGCGAGATTAATGACTTAAATAATTAAATTGGAGGACAGCTATGGAAAACAACAACTTAAAAGAATACTGGTCTATCAACCTTAGGTACTTATTAATACTACTGACGATATGGTTTATAGTATCCTATGGAGTAGGTATTATGTGGGCAGATTACTTCAATCAATTTAAAATAGGAGGCTTTAAATTAGGGTTCTGGTTTGCACAGCAAGGCTCTATCTATGTATTTGTGGTTCTCATCTTTGTATACGTACGACTTATGAATAAGCTAGATGAGCGATTTGGCGTAAGCGAGTAACTTTCAATCAACTAATAATAAAGAACATAACCGATGTCATTAACTATCTGGACATATCTTATCGTAGGGATCACTTTTGCCATTTATATAGGCGTAGCAATATGGGCCAAGGCGGGCTCGACCAAAGATTTCTATGTGGCAGGTGGTGGCGTACACCCTGTGGTTAATGGTATGGCGACAGCTGCGGACTGGATGTCGGCAGCATCATTTATATCGATGGCAGGTATTATTTCTTTTGTGGGATTCGATGGATCTCAGTATCTGATGGGGTGGACAGGTGGCTATGTGTTACTTGCCTTACTGTTAGCGCCTTATTTAAGGAAGTTTGGGAAGTTTACAGTGCCTGATTTTATAGGAGAGCGCTATTACTCCCAGCAAGCGAGGATCGTCGCTGTTATTTGTGCGCTTTTTGTTTCTTTTACCTACGTGGTAGGACAGATGAAAGGAGTCGGTGTGGCATTCTCTAGATTCTTAGACGTATCATTTGAGATGGGTGTAGTGATAGGTGTAGCAATAGTATTTTTCTATGCGGTATTAGGTGGTATGAAAGGTATTACTTATACACAAGTAGCTCAGTTCTGTGTATTGATTTTTGCCTACATGGTGCCAGCTATATTTATATCTGTCATCATGGTCAATAATCCTGTACCTCAGCTGGGATTGGGAGGCGTTTTAGAAGATGGGACAGCCTTGCTAGATAAGTTAGATAAGCTTTCTGTTGATTTAGGTTTCCATGAGTATACTTCTGGTAATAAACCCAGGATAGATTTGTTTTGTGTCACTGCGGCTCTGATGTTTGGTACTGCTGGGCTGCCCCATGTGATTGTTAGATTTTTCACCGTACCTAAAGTTGCTGATGCGAGGAAGTCTGCTGGGTGGGCATTGTTATTTATCGCACTGCTTTATACCACCGCTCCTGCTGTCGCAGCATTCGTAAGGACTAATCTGATAGATACTGTAAATGACAAGCCCTACACATCTATGCCGAGCTGGTTTAGCAAATGGGAAACCACTGGCCTACTAGCGTGGGAAGATAAAAATGGTGATGGAAATATTCAATATTACAATGATAAGAATGTGGACTATGTAAATAACATAGCAAGTGTTAAAGGATGGAAAGGAAATGAGCTTACGATTGATAGAGATATTATGGTGCTAGCTAACCCTGAGATTGCTAATCTGCCTGCCTGGGTAATAGCACTCGTTGTAGCAGGAGGATTAGCCGCTGCATTATCGACTGCTGCTGGCTTACTATTAGTGATCTCTACATCTATATCACATGACTTGCTTAAGAAATGGCTGAAGCCGGATATATCAGAAAAAAATGAACTCCGGTCGGCTCGTATAGCAATAGGTGTTGCTGTGGTCATAGCAGGTTATTTTGGGATTGATCCGCCCGATTATGTTGCCGCCATTGTAGCTTTTGCCTTTGGGCTTGCTGCCTCTTCATTTTTCCCAGCCATAGTTCTCGGGATATTTGACAAGCGGATGAACAAAGAAGGAGCCATCGCAGGGATGATTGTAGGACTCATATTTACAGCAGTATACATTTGGTATTTCAAGTTTGGAGGAGGCTCTCCAGAGGATTATTGGTTTGATATATCTCCTGAAGGAATAGGGACGGTTGGTATGCTGATAAATGCTATTGTTTCTATTGTAGTGAGTAGAATGACTCCTGCTCCACCACTAGATGTTCAAAACCTTGTGGAGAATATAAGGGTTCCAAGTGGGGCAGGTAATGCAAGTACGCACTAATAATAATTCTTAATAATGACTTATATACCTAATAATTAAGACTTATATTATCAAATATTAAATTAATAGTGTGAATAATCGGCAGTATTCAAAATTATTACCTACCTTATATGTGTATTAAATTTCTATTTATGGATCCGCCTTACTCGATACTTGCAGAGGTTTTTAGTCGTTCCTCTGCATGCTGTCAGATGTCATTTTTGAAGTAGGGCTTCGTTACATAAATGTGCAATACGATTTATTCTGAGCATAACAAGAAATTGAAACACGAAAATATCGAAGCAAACAAAAGCAACAGATCTATCCTAAGATCTCTATTCGATAATGACAGACATCAAGAGAGGCTGAGCTACCCGTTTTAGCCTCTTTTTTATTGCTATAGGATTCAATTTGTAAAAACTATTTTCTTACAAAGTATCCTAGTAAACTTATTACTTCTACTCAAGATGCCTAAGGTAGATGTCTGGATTATTCAGAAATCCCTTTGTGATTGAATAATGCTCTACTTCCTCCAATGGCTTTGACTCCATATACTCCTCAGTGATTTCATACACCGTACTATTAGGGATAGACATGAGCATCGGAGAGTGAGTCACAATAATAAATTGAGAGTTGTGGACCTTAAGATGTTCTTTGATATAGTAGATGAGTGACAATTGTTTTGAAGGAGATAGTGCTGCTTCGGGTTCGTCTAGGAGGAAAATTCCTCTATCCTGAATTTTGTCTTGCATTATTTTTAAGTAGGCTTCGCCATGTGAGAATGAGTTTAAGTCTTGGCCATAGTTTCTGCGCATGTGGTAAAGCTGAGAGTTGGCATTATCTTTCATTTGTTGTATGACATCACTTGGGATGGCACCATCGAGATCGTTTAACTGTGAATGAAGTGAAGCGTCTGACCTGTCGACACTATTCATAAAATCGCCAAAGTCCTCCGCTCTGAAGAAGAAGCCAATAGGTCGGTCGATATTATAATTTAATTCTAAGTACGGAGCTAAAGTAACTGCGGCCTGAAAAGATTTTTTTCTATAATCAGAGCCATCCATATGAGGAAGTTGTAACCTAAAGGCAATCGACTCTAGTAAAGTAGATTTGCCAGTACCATTATCCCCCACAAAAAAATTAATAGAATTGGAAAGGTCGATATCCTTAGCATACCTCACGCTCGCTACATTAAATGGAAAAGGGTTGGCTTTCTCAGTATTTATATTTACAGATTTTAGATATGGCATCTAGGGACTTTTATGGTTGGTTTTAATAATAGTGAAGACCTATGTCAGCTAATTATTTTTGTATTTATGGCCTCATCTGTCCTTTCACCACCTTACCATGTTTGATGACCATATCCACATCGCTCAATAGGTTAACCCATCTGAGGACATCACCTTTAACCGCAATTATATCAGCAAATTTCCCTTCACTAATGGTTCCATATTTATCATCTACACCCATAGCCTTAGCTGGCCAATAAGTAGCCGCTTTGATTGCGTACATCGCATCTATCCCAAACTCATTGACCCATACATCGAGTTCATTCCATGTAGACTGACAGTGAAACTTCATGGGGATACCACTATCTGTACCTATCAATAATACTACACCAGCATCTATGAGTTGTTGTACTTTTCTTTGTAGCGTAGGTTTTCTGCTAGGTGTAAGCTGAAAGTAGGGTAGTCTACCAGGATGTTGTATCGATCCCTCTATATCATCGATGATGTCTTGAGGTAATCCTTGGTGCCAGCAGTTGTTATCTAGTTTTTCGGGATTGTCTCTTACATACTCATAGTTATATAATCCTTCTACTGTCGGAGTCCAAAACAAAGGACCCAGATTCATCTGCGCTGTTCGCTCCCTGATCATGTCCATGACATCCTCAGGATACTCTGGAGCAGAGGATAGACCTGTATGCTCAAAGCAATCTACTCCCGCTTTTAAGCCTCTTCTTATTTCTTCTGGCCTATGTGAATGGGCGACTACATCTAAGCTGTATTTGTGTGCTTCCTCTACAACCGCTTCTACTTCAGTCATAGTCATATGGTCTTGGTCTACGAGCTTGATGCAATCTACACCTGCTTCAGCTAGCTTTCTGACATGGTCTCTAGCCTCTTGAGGGCTGCTAACGCCCCATCGATACTTGTCGGTTCCAGGGTAGGGCTCATGCTGTATAAATGGTCCAGACATATACATGGTTGGGCCAGGTATTTCTCCATTGTTGATTCTATCTCTTACAGCTATGCTAACATCAAGAGGGGCTCCCAAATCTCTCGCACTTGTAATACCTGCATTCAATAGTTGCAGTGCTGATGCAGGCATAATCACATCACCCATCTGATCCATATACGTATGATGCCAGTGCGCGTAATCGCTATGACCATTGATCATAAGATGCACATGCATATCCCACAGTCCAGGCAGGACACTCATCCCTTCTGTAGAAATCACTTCCGCACCCTTTGGAATCTCCATGTTGCCTTGGTGACCAACCTTTGTGATGATATCGTTTTCGATGATGATTACACTATTATAAATTGGCTTACCACCAAAACCATCAATGAGGGTGCCTCCAACAAGAGCTTTCGTTTGAGCAGTGCCAATCGTAAATGATAACAAAAGGCAAAGGCCAGTGATTAGATTTTTCATAGTTTACATTTGCTTTAAGCTAGTAAAGACCTTGGTAGATTCCAAAAACATTGAAGTCTCTTATTCAAGGATTGCCTATAAAGGCATTAAGCTTTAGAGTAATATCGTGAGCTAATTTGCATTAATATATTCACTACCTTGATTCTCTACTTACAGCTTTAATCAAATAGATGAAAAAACTATTCTACTTTCTGGCAGGAATTATTGTGGTGTTGGTTATAATTTATTTTCTAGCAATCCGATACTTAAACAATGGAGGTACCACTCCAATAAATACCGTATGGGAGTCATACATTGGTAGAGATACGACTGTAGGGATACTACCAGATCAATATGCTAACTATTTCACCTACACCTTAGCGAGGACAAATAATGATATGGGTTTTAGGATTAAAGGGGAGTTTCCAGACACAAGATATTTTAGTTTTAATGTGTATAGTTTAGGGGATAATGCTACACAGGGATCGCTTATAGATTATCAGATAAAGACTGACTCAGGATTACCCAATCCATTTGTAGCGAACAAAGACAGTATGGAAGTTGGAAAAAATTTCACCGTACATATCTTACCATCTAAACTTAACAGCGGTAAATTATTAAATACTTTACCATTTAGAGATGATGTAAAGTTACTACTAATGGTCATTAGGTTGTATGACTATAATGTTGATGATTTTGGAGGAGTAGAATTTCCAACCGTTGAAGCTTTTAAGATAAGTGATAAAGACGAAAAAATAAATATGGTACCAGCTGCTCTTCCACGCCCTCTAAACCTACGATGGTTAGTAAGGAGACGTAGCTTACCTGATATGGTAAGGCGGCTTAGTCTGCTTTACGAAACTGAGAATACGGTAGCTCCAGATGAATCAGAAGGTTCTAAGGAGTATTCGACTATTCCATTTCATGCCATAGATACCAAAGGCTACATTGAGAATAATGATAACCGATACTTACTCTCTGCCATTACCAAGTCTAAAGATGAGGTATATGTTTTTAGATTTAAAGCTCCATCGTATACCACTGGGTCAGAAGACATCAATCAGACTGAGGTAAGATACTGGTCTTTTAATTTAGGTAATTCCGAAACCTATAATTTTAATGCGGTGAAAGATGAAGATGCTCTGCTTGATGAAGATGGGTATGTCAATATCGTTTTGGCAGATAGCAATGCAGCGTTAGAAAAAAGAATAGAAAGACTTGGGTATAATTTTATGGAGTGGAATATGCCTTGGCGTAAGGGGCTAATCCTGTTTAGACATATGCTTGCGAATCCAGATTTTGAGGCACAGATAGATAGGGTGCCTGCCATTAGCGAAGGAATGGAGGATTTTAGCCCCGCAGAAGCGCAACATTATTTAGGAGACTACGCACCTCAGGGAATAAGAATGACCATAGCTGAGTTCCTAAGATCGTATCCTATAATGAATTAGAAATATAGAGTTTTAGGGGGACTGTGGAGGAGAATAGATTTACTTTATTAGTACAAGCTACAAAGCACAAGCAATACATGCCTTTGGACACCTCTTACAATTGACTTTTCCTTTCTTTTTGTACTTTTTACAACACTTTTTTTTGCAGCACTGTTTTGGCATATACCTTTAATCGACAGTTAGTTGTTTTCTGCATTGACGCTAATGGTGAGAATGTCTCTATCAAACATGTACATACCACTCTTGTCATCTCCTATGAGTTCCAGTTTATCATTCATAGTACGAGCTAGAGCTTCCTCTTCTATCTGCTCTGCCACATACCACTGTAAGAAGTTGTGAGTAGCGTAGTCTTTCTCACTTAAGGCTATATCTATACATTTATTTATACTGTCTGATACATATATCTCATGCTGTAGTAATGCAGCAAAAGCATTTTTGATAGATGGGAATGTAAGCTGTGGCTGTGGCAGAGCAGGTATCGTAGCAAATCCTCCTCTTTCATTCACAAAGTGTATCAGCTTTAGCATGTGTTGTCTTTCTTCCTCGCTATGCTTATAAAAAAATGAAGTCACATTATCAATGCCTGGCTGTATCTCCGCCCATGATGCCATTGCTAGGTACACTTGTGAGGATTCCGCTTCTATTTTTATTTGTGTATTAAGTGCTTCCTGTACTGTTTTAGATAGCATGTCTATTTGATTTTTTTGATATAGTTAATTCTAAATTACAAAGGTGCAATTTTGATCCATTAATTGTGAATAGAATTAATAACAAATTGTTTATTTAAATACTAGTTAATGGCAATCAATTTTCCACCTATTTGCATAATAAAGAAACTAAGAAGAGCCTGATAGACCTTCTCGAGACTTGGCAAAAATAGTATGAGAAAGATGTTTAGTGATACTACTAGCTTTCTATACATACATTATCATTCACTTTTAATGCTAACCTTAAAGTAGATCGCTAAGTGCACTATTTATGTAATTAGCTTCATAGCCTTTTCGATAGCAAAACTCAAAGACTTTTTTTCTACGGATTGCCTCATGGCCACTTACAGTAGACAGTTTCTTCTCGACTAAATAAGTAATAGTTTTCACGTATTCATCCTCATCGATTTCTTTCATTCCTTTCTTGATACAGTAGGTAGAGACTCTTCTTCTGGCCAGTTCTTGTTTTATTTTATTTCGCCCCCATCTCTTTATCCTAAATTTACCTCTTGCAAATGATTGTGCAAATCGCTCTTCGTTAAGATAATTTTCCTTGATAAGATCTGATATGATTTCTTCTAAGTCGTCACCATAGACCTTATACGATAAAATCTTAGTTCGTACTTCGTTGTGACAGCGATCTTGGTATGCACAGTACTTCTGCAATTTTTTGAGTACTTGCTCTCGAGTGTCCTCTATGTGTAGTTCTTCTGCGATGATTAAGTATTTGTCATTAGATAACTCTCCAAGGAGTCAATTATTTCATCAGTCGGATTATGTTGTACAGCGTTAAGTCCTACACCCTTAGCAGCGGTCACATTTGCAGCTAGATCGTCTATGAATATGCTCTGACTTGGTAGGATCTTAGCGTCTTCTATCACATAGTTGTATGCTGACTTGTTAGGCTTTCTCTTATGTATAAGATGAGAGTAATATACCTTATCAAAGCATTGTGTTTGCCAATCATCCATGCTGTAGTTTTTTTTGATATATCTATTTGCAAATTCAGCATGCATTTCATTTATGTTACTCAACAAATAGACATTGTAACTTTTTTTAAGCGATATCAAGAACTCTAATCTAGCTTTTGGAATAGAAAGTAACATCGCATTCCATGCAGTCATCACCTCTCTGCCTTGAACTTCATCAGTACAAAATTTTTGAATGTTCCAGATGAAAGTCTCTGTGTTTATCTTACCTGTCTCATACTGACTAACAGTACGACTCAGGCCTGGTACTCCCTTAAAAGAAAATGGTCTTTGAATTAATTCTGATAGTGCTCTCTCTGTAAGCTTATAGTCTATGTCAAAAAGTACTCCGCCAAAATCGAAGATTATGTTCTTAATTTTATTCACCATGTAAATATAGTCTGAATAACATTGATCATGTAAGACTATTCATTATAGGGCTCGGTTCTTTAAGATTAGTAACTAAGAGTTTTTTTGAATTGTGTGAATATTTGTTTAATGGAGTATGAGGATATATTTTATGCAGTGAGGTTTCTCAAACAATAAAGCACTCAATGATTTAATTTATATAATTCTAATTGTAAAGTTGGCTCAGGGTAGTTTTGCCATTTTTTGGAATTAGAAGAATCCCATATAAGATTAAAAAGCAAATATTAATCTCTGCAGCAATCAACATTCTAGTAGTATAGCCAGTGCCTTCAAAGTATATGTTGTACAACCATAAAAATCCAATTAGAATTGCTAATAAAAGCAATCCTGTTTTATTCAATCTAATGACAAGATATATGGAAAAGGCACAAAGCATATAAGAGATAATATTGATTTAATAAAATACCTCCTCGCTGTATGAATGGTAATGGCCTTGTAGTTTCTGAGGATGAGGTTGGTTGGGTTAATTTAGTTGATAATTTGGAATCTGAAACAAAAGTTGAGATAGCCATGTCAGTAGATACAGAAGCAGAACGTCTCAATTGTAATATTAAGAATGTATTGATAGGATATGATGCATTCGCCGTTAAGAAAAAGTACGATGATCAAGAAGAAAAGCTAGTCAACTACATTAACAATCAGGGCCTTCAAGATATTATCAAGCTAAGATCAGCCAACTATGAAGCTAATAATAAGCCATACTTTGTAGCTATAGAAGGATCCAATGAGCTAGAGGTTGCAGGCGATAAAATTATTATTAAGCCATTTCTGGGTTTCCCAATTGCTAAAAACTCATTAATTCAAAAGAAGAGAAATTATCCTGTTGATTTCGTTTACAAAAGTGCTAAAAGTATCAGTACTACTATCAATATTCCAGATGGTTATGAGTCCTCTGCTTTACCAGAACCTTACCGACTTGAGAATGACTTAGTAAGCATCAATCTGGAATTCTCGGAGCAAAGTAATGCTATAAAGGCAGTAGGTATATATAAGTTTAAAAAGGCGGTATATCAACCAGAGGACTATTCCAGGATTAAATCTGCTTTGGATAGTATTGTTGAGAGATTTAATGCGCAGATAGTTTTAAGTAAGTATTAGGCTTAAAAGTAATCAGCGATGTATTTCCATCTGAGTCTTAAAAGGCTTGCAAAGAAGATCTTTTTAGCATAAATGTATACAAGTAATAAAGGGTGACAAGTTTACTGTAAAGCCTCAAAAATTCGATGTCCCAATTGAATGTACCCATCAGCAGAATAATGTAGAGAGGGAAAAGGTGTTTTCCCTTGCCGTGGTATATCATCTGAGTTTATCAATAAGTAATTTTGATAGTCGGTTACAAACTTTTCTTGTGCTGCTCTTACAGTTTCCTGATATGGTTGTTGTCCAGCCACGTTGTCGTGAATTCTTACAATTGCTATTTTATTAGTATATGCATTTAGATTATTCCTCCACCAAAACATAAACTGTTTAATATTCACATAGTAGTTTTCTGCAGTTTGTTTGGTTTGTCTGGCATCACTTTCTCCTTGTAACCAAGTAATAATCTTTATGTTTGGATAGTAGCCTTGTCGGTACATTTTTCCTAGAAATTGATCCCATCCCCTTCCTGCTTTAAATTTTAGATTGTTATTTGGAGCCCAACCATGTTCTAAGTTTGAAGCTGGGAATGCTGCTTTAAACACAAAAACCAACCCGTTACAGTCTTCATGGTTTTCTAGGTTATTTACTATAGAAGTCTCTACACCAATCCATCCTCTATTCTCACCATTGCTGTTGACACCCGGATGAAACACTTGAAATTTATTTTTTGAACCACCAAACCTTCCCACGGTAAATATTCGAACATTTGGTCTTGAGTAAATTATGTTTTGATTTGCTAACTTAAGTGTGTCGCCAGTACCAACAGCATTTGATTGTCCTCCGATGATACAGACACACGCAGGTGTCAAGATTCGTGGATAGATTTTTCTGCTTTGCTCGATTGGGAAATCATAAAACTCTTGTGTAGAGTTAGATAAGTTCCTGTCAACTTGGCTAAATAATACAAAGGGGGCAAAGATCAAAAGTATTTGTAGCATTTCCTTTTTCATAGTCTGAATTTTTTCAAACTTATCTGATACAAATAAATCTTATGTTTTTTTGCCTATAGAAAATAGTGAGCGACATCTATTATTATGTGAATGACGATACATATTATTTTATATTATGTAACCATGGCATCAGCCTAGATTACATCTATAAATAGTTTTAAATATGAGAGGTTATCATTTTTAATCAGCCTCAGTAAGGCATTGATTGATTCCAATACCAAGAACGTCACTCACATACCCTTTACTGCTGTTCACAATTATTTTCTGATAGAATCATTAGAATTCATGAGAATTACAGGGAAGGAGTATAATTTATTTATGGCTAATGTAAGATTCACCATTTATGAGATGATAGGCTTGGATATAGTCATGTGCTAAGGGGTAAAACTTGAGTAGGATTAATCATCATTATTCCCAATCAATTTGATCAAGTACTCCATCATCTTGATTTAAATTTAGAATAATACTCCACAGTAGAGTGTTTTTCTTAAGTGCTTCAATAAACTCCATTTAAAATTTAGTTTTCACAAATAGATTCCGTTATTTCTGAAAATCTTATGTTCTATTCTTGAACTGGGGTATACCCGAAATTTGTATTGAATCTAACTTGTTCCCGTACTGTTATTCTTTTTATTTCAGATTTCTTTCTTTCCTTTATTATCCTGTTAAAATCTTTCTTGGACGGTAAATTATTACTACACCTATTATTCTACAGCAAGATTATCTAATACTATCTCAAGAGCTTTAGCGAAAAATGTAGGTGCAGCATCGGATTGGAATATTTGTCCATCAGCGGTCCTATTAGGAATATTAAAATACATAGGTTTTTCTACTTTATGGAAATATTCAAGTTGTAAATTATTATAACCAGCCACTTTCTTATATTGACATATAGTTAAACAGTAAGTAAAATGTAATAAGGTTTGAGGTGGAAATTTAAATTAGGTTTGAACAGATATGAAAACCTCCTTGATTGGGTAAGATTACTATTTGACAGAAAAAATATAAGACTATTAATAGAAAATATTTTAATTGAGAGTAGAGTATCAAATGAAAATAAGTGCTAGAGAATAAAGGAAAATGCTCACGTCTAATTTGACAGACTATGAGCCTTTTATGTGGGTGGGCCCACTAGACCTTAGACCTCGGGCTACTAACTGTGAGTCTTGTCGTATCGCCTTATAAACACACAAGAATAATTGTTGCTCCTAGAGATACTGGACAACAATTATTCTTAGCATGTGAAATCAACAAAATCTTATTGAATCTTAATCGACATAGTAATGTCAACATCGGTGCCTCCCACTGAGCTATCAGAATCAGCTGTTTTTAGATCAGGCTGATGCTTTAAGACTACCCTTAACTCTCCGTCTACAGTTTCTCCAGTTATCCATTTTGTTGATAGCCCTATAGGCAACCCGTTGCTATCTTCATCACTATAGTTGAGTGGATCATTTCGATCATCAATGTTCCCATCACCTGTCGGATTAGAGAATATATCATTTGTAAATCCGAAGAAGAATATATGTTCATCAGCTTCTTCCATGATCTCTTCCGTAATGTCTTCGACGTCCATGCCCAAAGTATTCTGCAGAGTAATGGCTAGATCGTATTCTGTATTCGGCGTAAGTATGATGTCTTCGATAGTTGGATTTCCGACACCTTCTCCATCTGCATCAAACCAACTTGCAGAGATAGTATTTCCTCCTCCAGTTGGTGTGAAAGTTAATACGATCTCGTTGATAACTTCTTCGTCTTCATTATGTGCATGACCCTCTTCCTCAATATGCAATGGGAAAACAATATCTACATCAGTACCACCAGTATTGGCATCAGAGGTCGATGTCTTTTCATCAGGCTGATGCTTTAGCACTATTCTAAACTCACCTTCAGATTCTGTGTGTTCTCCTGCCGTCCATGTTGTAGAAAGACCTATTGGCAAGCCATTGCCATCCATATCATTATAGTTAACAGGGTCATTTCTATTATCTACATTTCCATCACCCGTAGGATTTGTAAAGATCCCATCAGTGAATGAGAAGAAGAGCATATGATCATCAGCTTCCTCTACTATCTCGGCAGTAATGTCTTCGTCTTCCATCCCTAAGGTATTCGTTAGCATCATCGTCATCGTGTAGGTGACACCTTCCTCTAATTCTATTTCATCTATGGTGGGACTACCGACACCTTCTCCATCTTCGTCAAACCAAGCAGCAGTAACTGCTTCTTCACCATTGTCTGGAGTAAAAATGAGGGTTACATTATTGATCTCTTCCTCTTTTTCTTCATGCTCATGACCTTCCTCCTCTATGTGAAGGGGGAAAACAATATCTACATCGGTACCACCAGTATTGGCATCAGAGGTCGATGTCTTTTCATCAGGCTGGTGCTTCAGCACCACTCTAAACTCACCTTCAGATTCTGTGTGTTCTCCTGTAGTCCATGTTGTAGAAAGACCTATTGGTAAGCCATTGCCATCCATATCATTATAGTTAACGGGGTCATTCCTATTATCCACGTTTCCATTACCTGTAGGATCAGCAAAAACACCATCAGTGAATGAGAAGAAAAACATATGTTCATCAGCTTCTTCCTTTATCTCGGCGGTAATGTCTTCTTCTGTTGTTCCTAATGTATTAGCAAGCTCGATAGATAAGCTATAGGTCACGTCTTCTTCTAACTCTATTTCTTCGATCATCGGTGCTGCACTACCTTCACCATCTGGATCTAGCCATGTAGCAACCACAGGATCTTCACCATTATCTGGGGTAAATGTGAGTACGACTTGAGAAATTTCTTCTTCCTCTCCTTCTTCCATATGCATAATTGTATCACCCTTGCCACAGCCAACTAAAAAGCCAACAAATAGCAATAACAAGAAATAGATAACTAAATTGGTATTTTTCATAAGAACTATTTTGATACAATATTAATGCAATTAAATTGCATATACCAAATAAATGCAACAAAGATGTATTTAGAAGTCGAGGCCGACTGTTACAGAAAAATTTCTGCCAGGGGCATCTGAGAAATATCTCAGGCGGTCTGTATAGGATCGGAATGCTGTATTAAGTAGATTATCCACACTCAGATCTATACTAATGAGCTTATAATTATAGTGTAAATCAGCTCCAACCAAGAAAAAATCCTCTGGCGGAGACATAAAATCAAAAATGTCATCAGGATCGATTTCTAGCCCTCCGTTTTGAAAAGTAGCGGGCTCGATAATATCAGGAGCTCTCCATTGCTTTGCCATATAATCCAAACTTAAACCAGCGCCCCAAGACCCTTGAGTATATTCTATTGTGTAACCTAAGTTAAGTGGCGGTATTTCTATGAATGTCTGATCACTATTTGTTTCAGAAGCGTATACGTAGGAGACCTTAGCTTCAGAGGTCAACTGCTCAGAATGGCTATATCTGATATCCCAATCACTACCTATGAATAGCGCATTGGTTTGACTAAAAATAAAATAAGGGAAGGTGCCGGCGACATTGGTAGTAATACCAAAAGGTCTTAAGAAGATGTAGTTGTTGATCCTATTAGTGTAGAATATGAATTCTGCACTTACTTTATCGTTGCTCAGCTCGACACCAGTAACCCATTTAAGACTTCGTTCGGAGGGAACTTGTCGATCGGTTTCATCATATACACGAGTAAGCGGCGTAGTAATATTTGGCTCAAAGTTGTATCGCCAAAGGCCAAATTGAATCCGTGAAAAATGATAGCCAAACGAATATAACTCAGAAACATTAGGAGGTCTCCATGCAGTCCCTATGTTAGAGTAAACGGATATAGATTCATTTATTTCTTTTTTAAATCCAAGAGTAAACGTAGCGTTTGTGAAGTTTACTTCATTAGCATAGGTGGCTACATCTCTTATGGTATCGGCAACGCTGAGCGTTTGATAATCAAGTCTTACTCCTAACTCAATGACAGATTCATCTAAGTCATAGGACTGGATGGTATAAGCACCAAGATTTAAGACATTATAGTCAGGGACAAAATTAATAGGATTGGACCCAGGCTCATTCACACTGTTTTGTGCAAACATTTGCAAGCCGGAGTTGCCACTCCATTTTCCTATTGATGGTTGTATCCATTCTGCACCCAAGGTGTGAGATAGCAATAGTAGATCTATAACCGGACGATCATTAAGTTCTCCTCTTCGCACATCAAACTCCTTTCTTATATTTCTTTGGATGCCGTATTGTAATTTAAAAACATGGTCCCCAAGGAACAAAGACAGCTTTGACTTAAGCAAAGCATGCTGGGTGTCATGTTTTGGATTTTGAATTTTGCGAGTTGGATCGAATGTCGGACTAGGAGTGCTGCGCTCAATAGCATTCTGCAGATCTTGGAGATTGCCGACCAAGGAACCACGCAGGATACCGAGGTCTTGTTCCAGATAACTTGCAGAGACCTCGAGCTCAACACTAGGTGTATGGAAGAGGGTATTAAAACTTCCTCCATATTCCGTTTTTCCAGTATTAGAAAGATTATAATTAGGGGCCATCAGATCACCTTGCGAGATCCCAAAACCACTAGCATTCCAAGCAAATCGATGAGAACCTTGCTCTAAGCTTATCTGCCCACTGACTGCATTGCCATTTGATTGATAGGAGCTACCTAAAGAACCATTTAACTTTTGATCGAGCAAAGGTCTTTTGGTATTATAAAGTATCACTCCACCCAAAGCCTCAGGACCATATTTGACAGTTCCAGCTCCTTTGACCACTTCTATTTCGTTGATGTGGGATGGATCTATTTCTGGGGCATGTCCCTCTCCCCATCCTTGGTAACCATGTCTGAGTCCATCATTGATCACCAGTACCCGATTAGAATGCAAGCCATGCACGATGGGCTTTGAGATATTGGTGCCGGTTTTGAGTGTGGAGATACCTGACACTTGTTCCGTAAGATCGCCTACGGAGTTGGTTAGTAGAGAAGCTTTATCAACCTCTACATGCTGAAGCGCAACTGATCGATAGGCGTCTAAATGCGATGCTTCTATAACTACACTTTCTAGTAAGGTTTCATCAGGGGCCAAGTAGATCATAGGGTCTTCATGATGAAAATCGTGATGGTGCTCCACAGTTTTGTAGCCTATAAATCTTGCTTCTAGATGAAATTCTTCATCACAAATTCCTTCTAGCTCAAACGCTCCATTTTCATCAGTAACTACACCCTGGCCAGTTTCTATGATACTAACAGTTGCAAAAGGAAGAGGCTCATTATTTGAGAGATCCAATACTTTTCCTTTGATCACATGATCACAACTATTGGCTTGACTCATGATGGACCCCATCATCGAGAACCAAAACAGGAGTAATAAATATGATCGTAGTGGTGAACTCATTTCACGGCTAAATAGCCTTTGAGGATTAAGATGGTTGCTATACTGCGCAAGTTTTACAGATTCCCTTTAGTATCAAATTAGCCTCTTGTACTTGATAGCCAGGGACGGAGACAGATGGAATGTTTTGTTCTAGGCATTCTATAGTTCCACATTCATTACACTTAAAGTGCATATGGTCGTGCTTATGATCTTCTGAGTCACAGGTGTCGTGACAGAGGCCATAAGTAGCAAATCCGCTTTCGTCAGGAATTTTGTGTAGAACACCGTTTTCGGTAAATGCACCCAGAGTCCTATAAAGTGTTACCCGGTCAGACTCTGAAAACTCATCTTCTAGGTCTTTGAATGATAAGGTTCTTTTTTGTCGTATAAAAAACTCTAGCACATCGATTCTGCCTTCAGTTACTCTGAGTTTATGGGACTTCAATATGCTTTTGATCTTACTGTATCTGGCCATTGATATTCACTTTTATCCTTATGCAAACAAGTTGCAAAAAACGCATTTATGCAACAAATCTAAGTCAATTTATTTACTTGTGAATAAATCAATCTGAGGCATTGAAATGGATACAGAATGTGTATCAAGTATCTGATAGCACATTAGCATAATGTTTGTATATAGAAACAAATAGTATACATTTGTATGCAAATACAAACATCATGAAGTCAAGGAAGGCAGTTCTACTACCCAAGGAGCGAAAAATACTCGAAAACCTAGGTGAAAACCTAAAGTTGGCAAGAAGACGACGTAAGCTGACTTCTGAGCAGGTAGCACAACGGGCTCATATTAGTAGATCAACCTTGTGGAATGTTGAGAAGGGTAGTGACCATATAAGTATCGGGATCTATCTACAAGTGTTCTCAGTTCTGGGCTTCTCGGCAGACTTTAAGCAGCTGGCAGCCGACGATCCGTTAGGCAGGAAACTTCAAGACGCTAAACTGATATCCAAGAAACGAATCAAGAAGTGAGATGAAAGAGATACTGGTTTATGCGGACTGGATAGGTATTGATAGTCCACAGTTGATGGGTACTATGACTTCTGAACTATTGAGAGGAAGAGAAATTTTCTCTTTCTCCTATGAGCAAGCGTGGCTAGATTCTGGTCTAGCACAAGATCTAGATCCGGATCTAAAACTCTATAGCGGACCGCAGTTCATCAATGACGACAAACCTAACTTTGGTCTCTTTTTAGATTCCTCTCCAGATCGATGGGGACGGGTACTGATGAAACGGCGAGAGGCGATCAAAGCAAGGGACGAAAGTAGAAAAGTAAAACCACAGAAAGAATCAGATTTTTTACTTGGCGTAAATGATGAAACAAGAAAGGGCGCTTTAAGATTCAAGTTAACTTCTGATGGTGAATTCCTCAACGAAGAAAATGAGATGCCGACACCTCCACTCAGTGCGATCAGAACATTAGAGCAAGCGAGTCTGCGATATGAAGAACAAGACTTCATTGATGACCCTAAAGCCAAAGAATGGTTAAGTATTCTAATGGCTCCTGGTTCTTCATTAGGAGGAGCAAGACCTAAAGCCAATGTAATCGACTTAAATAAAAATCTTTGGATCGCCAAGTTCCCCAGCAAGCATGATGAACATGATGCTGGTGCTTGGGAATATATATGCCATCAGATGGCAATAGAAGCAGGTATTCGTATGGCAGCATGTGATGCGCAGCTCTTTACAAGAGATCAACACACCTTTTTGACCCAACGCTTTGATCGATCAGGAACCGACAGAATTCATTTTGCCTCCGCCATGACTCTATTAGGATACAAAGATGGTCATGATCATACTCAAGGTGGATCCTATCTAGAACTGGTAGCACTCATAGAGCAATACGGTGCTGAGCCGACAGTAGATATCAGAGAACTTTGGCAAAGGATCGTATTCTCCGTAGCCATATCTAATACTGATGATCATCTTCGCAATCATGGCTTTCTGCTGTCACCAGGTGAGGGCTGGAAGCTGAGTCCCGCCTATGATATCAATCCTATGCCAGATGGATATGGACTGAGTCTCAACATCGATGAAAATGATAATGCGCTCAGCTTCGATCTATGTATGGAAGTCTATCCCTATTTCCGATGGAAGGAAAATGAAGCAAGCGCAGAAATTGAGAAAATGAAAACGATTCTAAAAAACTGGAAAATGAGAGCTTCAAAAATGAAATTGAAAAGAACAGCAATTGAATCAATGAGAGCTGCTTTTGAAAGGGCGGAGTAATCGCAAAAATGATCTCAGTTATAAAACTCAAAATACCACCTAACCCAACCGAACTACACAATTTGGATAACACTCCTCATCATTTCCATAATCATATAACTCTTAGCTTATGGCATTAAGGATAAGTACTGAATTAATTTTATTAATACATTCTGGTTAGATCATAAATACAATCTTATTAATCCACCCATTGAGATTGTAATTTGAGGAAGAGTTAAGACCATCTACTCTATGGCACATTTCAAAAAATGTATACAACTCAATTTTACTAAGAAAGTAAAAAGACCCAACATCAAATAGCTGATATTGAGTCTGTTATGCTGGTGGGCCCACGAGGACTTGAACCTCGGACCACCTGATTATGAGTCAGGTGCTCTAACCAACTGAGCTATAGGCCCTGCTTCTTTCAAGCGACTGCAAATTTACATTATTACGTGTCTAATGCAAAGTGTAAATTCAGAAAACTATCCTTTGTTTATTGTAGCCCTATTTTGCTAAACATTTCGCCTTTTATAGCTGATTTGGCGGTCTTTAGTAGGGTGTCATTCTCTTTTCTTATCATATAAAATGCATCTGCACCCCATACTTGAGTGCCTATCCAAGCTTTGATTTGTACCATGGTACGAGGAGTGGTAGGCCCTGGCTGTATCTCTATGTTAAGGTCCCACGATTTATGTTTACGCTCTACATACTTAGTGAAGGTATAATCTAGTTCCTCATCCACGCCATCACTTTCCATAAAAGCCTTGGGCTGTGGAAACAGCTTAAGTAGTCTCTCTCTATTATAATGTACATACCAGGTGACAAATCCATAGACAAGTCCTTCTTTATTAAGTGTCTTATAGTATTTGTCATTACCAAGAAAATATTCCATATATACATCAGGAGCAATCCCTCCATGACCACTGATGATGGGTCTGCTACTTAGTGTTTTACTTTGATATTCTTTGGGCACTGCTATATTGCTAGTCAGTTGGTCATCGCTGATGAGATCTGAGTTATCGGTTAGCCAGTCGCTGTCTGCATCATAGTCTCTTTGGATTAGCCTGCCTGAGGGCGTGTAGTATCTACCTACAGTTATGCGTAAGGTAGAGCCATCACCAAGCTTATATGATCTCTGTATGAGTGCTTTACCTCTTGTATTGGTCCCGATAATAAGACACCGGTCATGATCTTGTAATGCTGCTGTAAATACCTCACTTGCGGACATGCTATAGTCATCGACTAAAATCACAACCTTAGCATTGTGGTAGCTTCCATCGTTTGTACTTAGGTAGTCTTTGCGATCCATATTAAATCCTTGGGAGTAGACTATCATTTTATCAGGAGAAAGAAACTGATCGGCTAGCTCTATCGAAGCGTTCAATGTGCCTCCAGTGTTGTCACGTAAATCGATAATAAAGTGCTTAGGCTTAAGATTCTCCGTATACGTCTTAAACTCAGGGATCGTTCTTTTATTAAAGTTATTCAACTTAAGATAAGCAATGTCTTCATCGACTAAGAATCCGGCTGCAACACTTTCGTAAGGGACAGTAGCTCTCGGCAAACTGATATCAAATTCAAAATTACTTTTTCTCTTTAAGGAGAGCTTGACGTCAGTATCTCTTTCTCCCTTTAGCATGTCGTCAATATCATCCCATGAGGTATCCACTACATCTGTTCCATCTACTTTGAGTATCATATCGCCTCTCTGTACACCTGCTTTCTCAGCAGACGATTCTTTAGCTACACTAGTGATTACAGCAGTATCTTGTAGGATGTAGTACTTGATACCTATTCCTACTTCCTTGATTCCGTCATCTCTGTCTTTTTGTTCTTTTGCTTTTTTTGGTGGGTCATATCTACTCCATGGATCTAGTTCTTTCACTATGGCTCTAAGTGCTACTTCGGCTAGATGATCTATATCTGTAGTGTCTACATAGTATTTGTCTAGGTAGTAAAATGCCCAGTCTAGTTTACGGCCATTATTACCACTATCATATTTTACTTTCTGGGTAAATGCGGAAGTTGCAAATACAATAAGTAGACCTGTTAGTACAAATTCTCTCATAGGTGTTATAATAAATTTGGTATTCAAAAATAGGCTAAATCCCAATTTGACTTTTAATTATATAGTGATCAGAAAACTCATTCTTAATCACATCATGGCTAAGTACTTCTAACTTGGGATCTACCAATACATAGTCTATTCTTAATGCGGGTATTTTACCACCAAAAGAGGTTCCTAGGCCTAGTCCCTTTTCTCGGAAACTATCCTGTAGCCCTTTACTGATGATTCTATAATTATAAGACTGCGGAGGGTCATTAAAGTCTCCACATATGACACTAGGAAATGGAGAATTGTCTTGATGTATTCTTATTTCTTTGGATTGAGCAGCTCTTATGCTCGCATACTTATTATAGTATTTGAGCAGACCTAGTATGCCAGACGTATTAAGGCTTTCTTTAGCTTTCATATCAAGTATAATCGGAGGCTCTGATTTATCTTGATTAGACTGCAAATGTGCCGTATATACCCTCACTGTTTTATCTTCTTTTTTGATGTCTGCCCATAAACAAATATTGACTTTAGAACCAAAGTCCAAAATGCCACTATCTACAATTGGATATTTAGAGAAGATAGCCACCGTCTTATCTTTTATTAAGTGTCTATAATTGAAGGTAGTAGCATTGTTAAGATGTGTTGCAGTTTTACTATTAAACTCTTGCATGCACAGTACATCGATGTCATCTATTGTTTTCAGAAATTTTTCATACTTCTTGCCCGCTCTTTTTTCAGTCTCTTTGTCTGCATAAAGGATAGGTTTTGCAAATTGCATATTATAGGTAGCAACAGTTATAAATTTACCAACAGGATCTTTCTCTAGAAATACATTGATTGCGAAAAGATTACTAATAAATGGTAAGCCTATGATCAAACAAATAGCCGACAGCCAAGTTTTTTTTGATCTAAGAACTAACCAGTAAATGATACAGATGATATTTGTGAGAATTAAATAAGGAAATCCTAAACCCATTACACCAAAAAAAACGGTGTCCGCAGGATCGATAAATGGAGACAGATAGGCGAATAGTGTGTAGACTACAAGTATCGAGTTGAGAATAAAAATAAAGCGATTTATAATTTTCATGTAGTCTAACTAACTCTGATCATCCTCTTCTAGGAATCAATGTCTTAGGATAAACGACTATACTCTCGTTACCGTCTTTAGCGACTGAGGAAACTCCAAATAGATAATTATCTATGATTATGTTTTCAAGAGTAACGTCAGTTTCTTTCCCTACGAATCTTGAATATTGCCATATGGGGGATGTAGTATCTCTCCAATAAATCTTGTACCCGAGTAGATCCTCATTATCTGGAATAGGATCCCACTTTAATCTAGTAGAAGGCCTGACTGCTCCGCCGATCATTACAAAGTCGGGAGCAGGAGGAGCCCAAGCTATGCCTGCGAGGCAGATAGCATTGACAGCGGTGAGCTTAGCGGCATAATCAAAGTTGACACCCTCTAATACATCTCCATATTTGACACCATCTTCTATCCTTAAGTCTTGGTGTTGGCGGACATAGTTTTCGTGCGTCTCCATGATACGTACACCAGGGAAACCTTCATCATTAAAGGGTCGATGATGACCTCCTCTACCAAATCTATCCAAGCGATAGATCATTACAGCTTTCAGGTTGGTCATGTATCGATTAGTCATATTGTGCACATATCTAGCAAGTTGCCGAGATGGGCCATCTACTTCGCCACCATAAAACCGATTCCAGATTAGATCTTTTTCTCCTTGGTTAGCCGGAGCGGGTTCTGAGAATACTCTAAAACTTGTATTATCAATCACGCCATCTATTCCTTCTATATTACCGATCATATCATTATTAATTACACCAAGGATATCCCATCCTTCTGATTTTGCATCTTTAGCTAAAAATTTTCCACCGAATAGCCCTTGTTCTTCTCCAGACAGGCCAACAAAAATTATGCTCATAGGAAATTCGTATTTAGAAAGGACTCTAGCGGCCTCTATTACACCAGCCATCCCCGAAGCATTGTCGTTAGCTCCTGGGGAATCATCTGTGCTGTTCATTATATTACTGACTCTTGAGTCAATATCACCCGCCATGATAATATATTTGTTTGGATAAGTAGTGCCTCGTTTTATTGCTAATACATTTACTATCCACGTGTCTTCTGCTATCCTAGGATTGCCTTCTGCTTTTGCAAGACCTTTATGATATTTTACTTCTAAGCATCCATTACAATTATCAGAGATGTTGTCAAAAGCTTCTTTGATCCATCTTCTAGCAGCCCCAATACCTCTAGTTTGTGAGACAGTGTCTGATAAAGTATGTCTTGTGCCGAATCCTACTAATGTTTCGATATCTGATTTGATCCGATCTGGTGATACCTCACTGATTATATCGTACATCCTCTTGTCTGATTGAGGAGGGGAGAGCATATTGTCTTGAGCAGATGCGCCGATTAAGGCAGCAAGGAATACTAGTAATGTAATTGCGATGCGCATAACTATGGATTTAGGCTATCGAAATTATATAATTATCATGCAACTGGTAGAGAAAAAATTAAGGCTAGTGCAATTTTAGCGGCATAACTGGTGCAGGTAAACATGGGATTGGATAGCTAAATAATGGGAAGTGGCATAGTTTCTGCAATTAATTAGCCGTGGTTAACATTGAAGAAATAAACCGAAAGCATTATATACATCAAGAGATGTTATATAGAGTAAGTTATGGATTGGCTTCCAAGCTATTAAGCTTTGAGAATGGCGTTATTTTCCTAGAATTAGAAGTTAGAAATAAATGGGAAAAATCCTTGAATGCGGCAGCTTATGAGATCGCACAGTGCTGGAAAAAGAAGCATAAAGAGTTAGAAAGTGCTGTAGCTTGTAAGATCTATGTAATCAACAGTAAAAAGTATTCGTACAAAAGGTCGTTACTGCATTTAGGTGTCCATCCAGGATATGACTGCAAAAAAGGTATGATATTCAACACTTCACCTACGACCAAGTAGGTTATAATTTTAATTATTTTTTGAATTCTACTATCCTTTGCGGGTGTAGTTTATGCACTTCGCTAGTAGCCAAAGTATACAGGATTCTCTCCCTGATGATCTACCCTGAAATTATTGTCTATTAGTTCTATACAGTCAGAGATCAATACATAGCCTACATGATTACTAGAGGCTATAAAGTAGGTTAACTCTGTCTCATCAATTACGCCTAACCATTCACCTTCTGATAGGTAGCCTAGGACTTTATTCGTTTCATTGTCTAAGTATACAGGGACATTGTCCTCTGCACTAAACAGATGTTTTTTAATTTTATTCATTTGTTCATTCTTAAGTTGTACTAAGAAGACGTGATTTTAACAATCACAACCCTATAAACAATATGTTAATGTTATAATGAGCAACCGTAAGATCATACACGTAGACATGGATGCCTTCTTTGCATCAGTAGAACAAATGGATGATCCAAAATTGCGCGGTAAGCCCGTCGCTGTTGGAGGAGGCTCCTCTAGAGGAGTCGTAGCAGCAGCAAGTTATGAAGCAAGAAAATTCGGAGTTAGGTCAGCAATGCCTGGATTTAAGGCTAAGCAAAAATGTCCTCATTTAATATTTGTGCCCCCTAGATTTACTCGTTATAAGGAATTGTCATATCAAATCAGAGAGGTATTTTTTGAATATACGGACCTGGTAGAACCCCTTTCTTTAGATGAGGCCTATCTAGATGTAACAATCAATAAGCCTAATATAGAGTCGGCTATTAAAATAGCACAAGAGATAAAAAAGAAAGTAAAAACTAATGTGGGGCTTACGGCTTCCGCTGGAGTATCAATAAATAAGTTCCTAGCAAAGGTAGCATCTGATTTGCATAAACCAGATGGCCTTTCAGTCATATTGCCAGATGATGTTCAAGAGTTTATAGATCGATTACCGATAGGAAAATTTTATGGAGTCGGTAAATCTACTGCCGGGAAAATGAAAACTATGGGTATAGTGACAGGCAAAGATTTATATCAATATTCTGAGATAGATCTTGTTAATCACTTTGGAAAATTTGGAAGATACCTCTACAAGGTTGTCAGAGGAAACGATGATAGAGAAGTAAAACCAGAAAGAGTCCGAAAATCTATAAGCGTAGAACGGACATTTGAAGATGATCTCGTGAGTATCAAACAAGTGGAAGAAAAAATACGGATGGTCAATGAAAAGCTAGGCCAGGCATTAATTAGAACGAATATAAAGGGTAAGACTATAAATTTAAAGATCAAGTATAATGATTTCACAACCAGTAATCGAAGTAAATCTGTGATGACTTACACTAATGATAAGGAATTGATAAGATTAATTTGTTGGGAATTATTTGAGCATCTTAATTGGGAAGGAAAGGGTATTAGACTTATAGGTTTAGGGCTGTCAAACTTAGATACTGAACAGAGCGAATATCAATTAGAGTTTGAGTTAGGTTGAGCTGGTTTTATTAGAAGTATATATGTTGACTTTGCACAAGTAAACAACCAAAGATGAAAAAATTTGTCCTACCATCATTAGTGTCTAAATTATGCACGCTCAATAAGAGAAAGAATATAGAAATCTATAATGTACAAATGAAAAATTGATAGAGTGAAGATCAATTTAGAAATAGAAGAAAAATTGAAGTCCATTCAGCAAAATGAAGTAGTAGGAAACAGGCTATCTTTTATAAATGAAAAGCTTAGTAAACTATCAATCAAAGAAAGGACTTATCGACAAAGGACTGAAGAAGAATTAGCAGATGTAAAACAATTAGAAGAGTTAGGACTAAGATCTCTTTTCAAAAAAGTATTAGGAAATCTTGATCAAGCGCTTGAGAAAGAACGTAAAGAATATTTAGCCGCTGTGCTCAAGCATAAGTCGATCGAAGAGGAGGTTTTGATTCTTGAGTATGAAAAAGAAATTTTAATAAAAAATTATAGACCACCTTCTAAAATTCAAGAGGAACTGGATTTATTGATTAAGAAGAAGAGATTTCTACTTAAATCATATGATACAAGTTTTACTAAAGAACTATTCAGGAGAGAGTCAGAATTAGGCAGGTATAAACTCCTAAAACAAAAGTCTAATAGTATCCTAAAACAATCCGTAGTAGCAGTAAATATTTTAGATGAGATAAAGGCTGGATTATTAGAAGTCAAAGATTGGTCACCATCAGGTAAAGGGAAATATAGTAGCGTAATTAAGAAGAAATATATTGATAGAGCAAGAGCTAAGGCTGTAGAGGCGAAGGTAAAATTAGAGGAGTTTGGAAATATGGTTAGAAAGCTTTTTAGCGAGATAAATCTGGAATTTAAGATGGATTCTTTTCTCGATTTTTTGGATATATTTTATGATAATCTGATTAATGATTATGTTACTCGGAAGAGTTTAGAAGACACGTTGCTTGGTTTCGATAAAATACTAGGAGACGTAAGCTCCATCATTGAGATTATTAATGGCGACATTAATAATTATAACGAAATTATATTTGAAAAAGAAAAGTCTTTGAAAGGCTATACTAGAGATTATAAAAATAAAGCAGGCGCATGATTAGCATCATGCACCGTGCTTAAATAAGGGTGTGTTTTATATTTTATGCTGCGTCTAGTAGTAATATAGTATTGGTCCCACCTAGTCCAATAGATACCTTCGCCCCTATACCTTTCTTTCGGTCGGTTGGTCCATCTAGGAGATTATCTATTATTGGTTTGGCAATTACTTTTGGGGCTGGTATTATTTTATTTTTTTGCGCCAGAGCTTCTAATACAAGTTCTACACCAGCAGCAGCAGACATACAATGGCCGACCAATGGCTTAAAGGAGTACACCTGTGCTTCTTTAAAGTAAGTTTCTACTAAAAACTTTTCTGCCATATTGCATTGGCTCGTGCCAGGGCCATGGGAGTTATAGGTAGATACGGCTTCTTGATTTACATTCGCATTGAGTAGACCTTCTTCTATACATCTTCGTAGTTGTGTATAAGCAGGGTCGATCCTTGTAAGAGAAAAAGCATCATTAGTCATTGCTCCACCTAGTATATCATAGTACTTGTCCGTGCTATCTTTGGTTAGCAGCATGGCTACAGCTCCCTCTGCACCAATAAGACCTTTTGTATTTTCTTGAAATGGCCTGCTCCAGTCGTCAGGTGTTATAGTCGTATCGGCTACTCCCATGTGAGTAAACCCTTTTACGTGATTTGGAGTAGCACATACGTCTCCGTTAAGCACTAAAGCGGAGTCTACTATTCCTGCATCTATTAACATTTTAGCATGCAAGATAGCAGCAGAGCCAGAGGCACACATAGAGTTGATTTGTAGAAAAGGTCCATTAAAATTATGTGCTCTTGCTATTCTATTCGCAATTGTAGATGGCATTAGGTAAGCATACTTAATTTTAAATTCATGGTCATTCCACTTATCTTGGTGAAACTGTTCCATGGCTCTCTCATCTCCATATACCGATGAATGAATAAGGGCTACTCTATTATTTTGTTTCCACCCTTTAGACTTTGCATCTTCTAAAGCTTCGTTGACAATGTATTTAAGCACTCTGGTATAGAGCGAATCCCTAGAGTCGGGATCAGGATCATTTATTAAAGCAAGAAATGGATTCTCATATTCTCCATAAGTCTTGTACGTTTTGATAGATGTGCGACTACTCAAGGCTCCATCCCACAGGTCAGAAACTCCCCAGCCATAGCTAGTCACGGCACCTACTCCAGCTAAACTAACACCCATTAGTAAAGTTTTAAAGGTTCCTAGAAAAATTAATACATTATCAAATTAGCAATAATTGTACTATGGTTTACAAAGGATTTGTAAGGAACATGACATTAAGAATAAACGTAATATATCATTGTCTGATAGACTGAGAGTAACATATATAAAAAGCAAAAAATAATATTTTGTTATTTATTTTTTCAAATGTTATTATGGTAATATAAATCAGAGCAGATACGGAAATAAATGAACCACAACCAAATAGTAGGTTAGTTCTGGATGTTTTACAAAAGTCTAAAACTTAGATTGATAGTATGTTTAATTAAAACGAACCATCAGAGACTTTATAAATAGTAGCTAGTACTACTTGAGTCACTTTGCTAAGTACTTTTTTATCAATTACATCTATGTTGTCATCATGAGTATGGTGATAAGTATCAAATGTATTTCTAGTAAGATCCCAATTAATAATATCCATCATAGGAATCTTTGCAATCGTATTAACATGCCAGTGATCATCATTAATAGCTCCGAAAGTTTGATTTACAAACAGATCAGAATTTCCCATTCTTTGAGCAAGATCCCATACTTTGTTATGGTATTTTCTTGCATAGTTTTGAGAGTGACCTTCTTTCGGGAAAGTTGCATTTTTTGCACCGACCATATCGAGTAGTATTCCAAACTCAGGTTGGTATCCAGCCACATGTTTGTTTCTAGACCAGTGCTGGGCTCCTAAACACCAGGTGTAGCTATCATCACTACCTCCATTGTCTTCAGCATCAAAGAGTATGATATCAACACCAAGATCTATAGGGTTTTCATTTATTTGTCTTGCGATTTCTAGTAGTGCTGCTACACCACTTCCGCCATCATCGGCACCATGGATCGGTGTTTTCTGTTTATCTACATCAGGATCTTTTTCTGCTACCATGCGTGAGTCCCAGTGTGCGGCTAATAAGATTCTTTGCTCATGATCAGGATTGAAGCTCGCAATGATATTAAAAGCTTGCTGATCTACCTTGTCAAAAAAACTTGCCTTAAACGGTTGCTCCTGGACAATAGCACCATAAGAACTAAACTTATCTACTAACCAATCTTTACAAGCGGCATGTTCAGAAGTGCCAGGAACTCTATGACCAAACTGTAACTGCTTATTGACGAATGCAAAAACACTATCCATATTGCTAGAGGGTATTTTAGCTGTAGGTTTTTTAACCTTCGGAGCCGTCGTTGTTACTGGCTTGGGATCCGTCTTGCAAGAGTACGAAGTCGCTATGACGAATAAGAGTATAAGAAGTTTGTTGAATGTCATTTTTATTAGTTTAAAGACCAGCTTGTTCCCTCCTTTCCATCTTTGAGTTGGATGTCAAGAGCCTGCAGAGTGTCACGTATTTTGTCTGAAGTTGGCCAGTCCTTATTTTCTCTTGCTGATTGTCTCAGGTCTATTACTAATTCCATTAGACCATCCATACTTTTGCCTAAGCCATTAGACTCACTGCTCATGCTATCCTTAAGACCAAAAATATCGAAAAGAAAATCTGAGAAGAACTTTTTGAGGGAGCTTAATGTCTCTGCATCGAGTGTATCATAACCATCTAATTTGTTCTGGTAGCTATTGATGATTGGTACTAATTCAAAGAGTCTAGAGAGGGCTTTAGGAGTATTAAAGTCATCGTTCATATCAGTGACGGCAATATCCATTAGTTTTTTGATCTCTGTACTTTTTTCATTGGTATCGCCAGCTGGTATCGCTATAGTCTGCAGTATTCTGTTAGCCTCCATCAGTCTCTTATATCCTTTATCTGCGGCTTGCAGTGCTAAGTCCGTGAGATCTAAAGTGCTACGATAGTGTGATTGTAACATGAAGAACTTGACTACCATAGGGTCATAACCTTGAGTTACATGCGGACTGTCACCGGAGAATAGTCCTTGAGGAGATATGGTATTACCATCACTCTTAGACATTTTTTTTCCATTCATGAGTAGCATGTTAGCATGTAACCAGTATGCCGCTGGACTACAACCACAGGCACCTACGTTTTGGGCTATTTCATTTTCATGATGGGGAAACTTAAGATCAGTACCACCACCATGTATATCAAATTCTTCCCCAAGGTACTTGGTGCTCATAGCTGAGCACTCTAAGTGCCATCCAGGAAATCCAACAGACCATGGAGAGTTCCACCTCATTAGGTGGCTTTCATCCGCTTTCATCCAGATAGCAAAGTCTGAAGGATGATTTTTATCATTTTGTTTTTTAAGATCTCTTGATTCCGCTAGAAGATCATCTAGTATTCTACCAGATAATTGACCATAGAATACCTTGTCACCTACCTCGCCATCCCTACACGCTTTATCAAATTTTAAAGTGTCAAAATATACAGAGCCATTACTCTCATAGCCGAAGCCATTATCTATGATTTTTTGCACCATTTCGATCTGCTCGATTATATGGCCAGTAGCTCTGGGTTCGATACTAGGAGGGAGGGTCTCAAATACATCCATCATATGATGAAAGCCATTAGAAAATTTTTGAGCAACCTCCATAGGTTCAAGATTCTCGAGCTTTGCCTTTTTAGATATTTTGTCTTCTCCATCATCACTATCACCTGTTAGGTGACCTACATCGGTAATGTTTCTAACATATCGGACCTTATATCCTAGGTACATAAGGTATCTATATATGATATCAAAACTTACAAAGGTCCGGCAATTTCCTAAGTGCACATCACTGTAAACAGTAGGGCCGCAGACGTACATACCTATATATCCTTCTGTCTTAGGTACAAACTTCTCTTGCGTTCTTTTTAAACTATTGTAAATGGTCAACTCCTTATTCATCCCACAAATTTACTTCAATTTGAAAATTTAGGGTAATACTATTTCAGCACTAATTTGATAGTGATCTGAGTATTTCCCTTTATGTATTTGATGATCGATAATCTCTAAACGTTTATCAGCAAGAATATAATCTATTCTAAGGGCAGGGATTACACCTGCATAGGTAGTGCCGATACCATTACCTGCCTCCTTAAAACTGTCTTTTTTGTCTTTACTTAGGATTTTGTATACATGCGAAAGTGGTGTGTCATTAAGGTCACCACAAATGATCGTTTTGTAAGGAGAATTTGCCAGGTGACTAGCTATAATATTTGCTTGCTTTGCTCTTACTGAGGTAGAGTTCTTATAGTTAGACATTATGCCTCGGACGCTATTCCATGTTTTAGAGCTTTGTAGGTCGGCTTCTTTTAATATTTTATTTGCTGGAGATGAAATCATATTTGACCGAAGATGAATATTATAGACTCTAATTGTATCTTTTCCTATTTGGATATTTGCCCATATGGCTGATGAAGCACCATCTGTTTTTAGATCCAATTCTCCTTCATCAATAATTGGCAGTTTTGAATGTATAACAGTGCCGTATCTTTCGCTTATAGCAGAGTAGGGATAATTGAAAGCTTCTTTTATTAATAAAAGGCCATTACGCGTTGATTCTTGACTGCAATATACTTGGGGGATTCCAAGATTAATTATTTCTTTTATGAAGTCGTTTTTTTTCTCTTCTACGAATTTCCCATTCTTTTTTTGAAGGGGGATTACTCCTTGTAGGTTATGACTTAAAATTTGATATCTACTATCTGTTCTGCGCTCGTTTTGTGTATTAAAACCAATAAAGCTTTTCACATTACTTAATCCTAAAATAATTGTCAGTATGGAAATAAGCGTTAGCCGTTTTTTGGTGAATAACCAGAAGAAAATAAAAACAAAATTGAGTATTAGTAAGACCGGATAGAATAGTCCAAAAAAAGAAAATAAATATGTACTGTTAGGATCTATGTGTGGTGAGGCATAAGCACAAAGCGTGAATAAGGCCAATAAAATATTTAGCAGGATTAATGTGCCACGAATCATCTTACCCAATTACTACTTTTTACTAGCTTGGAAAAGGAATTCTTTCTCTTCATCACTGAGATTATCGTAACCCTTGGCTTTGATTTTTTCTAGAATGGCATCTAACTTTTCTTGGAAAGGTAAATTATCATTATCTGACTTCCTGCTGCCTTTGCTTCTTACATTACTTGCAAAGTTTTTCGCTTTATATTTTACCTTAAGGGGACTCTTAGGCGCAATTTCTTTTTTGGGTTCAAAAAGCCCTTTGCCCTTAGCTATCACATTATTAAAACCAATAGAAAGATCATTACCAGCTCTTAAAGAATAGACGAAAAACCAGCCAAAGAACACACCTCCTAGATGGGCAAAATGTCCTCCTGTATTGACGTTCCCTGCAGTACCTGCAAGGTCAAGTATTATCATGGCTAGAGCGATATATTTAATTTTAATATCACCTAATAAAATTAAACGCATATTGTAATCTGGTGCAACTAATGCGGCTACCATTACCATAGCCATGACAGCTGCAGAGGCACCATGGGCAAATCCCAGACCACCTATCCCTGTAAGATTAGCATACAGGATAAAAATAAGACCGCCTACTAATCCTCCATATATATAAATCGGTAGAATCTTATTATCACCAATCAGGTCTCCGACTATCTTTCCAAACCAGTAAAGCAGAATCATATTCCATACGATATGCCAAACACCAACATGTAAAAACATGTGCGTAATAAATGTCCAAGGCTTAAATATTGCTTTGAGGGGGTCTGAAGAGATTTGTAAGTTTCTTAAGATGGCATCATAAACTCCCTCAAAAGGCTGCATAAATACTTTAAAAAGTATCATGATTACAAATACAGCCAGATTAGCAATCAATAGTTTATTAACCATATTGCCGTACTGAAAAGTCTTCTTTATATCGTCCTTTATAGACTGTATCATAAAAAAGTAAACGTTTTAATTAGGAAAGTCTATCTCAAAAATGAAACTTTTTTCCATATGACCATCAAAATAAATCCAGTAATAGCGCCTCCTAAGTGTGCAAAGTGAGCTATTCCAGTATTTAAACCAGATACGCCACTAAAAAGATCAAAAGCAACTAAACCTAACATGAGGTATTTTGCCTTTATAGGTATAGGAGGGAAAAGGAGCATTAATTTTACATCAGGATACATCAATGCAAAAGCAATGAAAATCCCCATAATAGCACCAGACGCACCTACTACCGCAACATTTGATGGTAAAAAACCAATATAGACTAAGGCTAAATGTAGTAGCATAGATCCCATTCCACAGATTAGATAGAAGATCAAGAAGTTTTTTGCTCCTAGGCCTCTTTCTACCATAGGGCCTAAGAAAAATAGAGACATCATATTGAATAAAATATGTGTTTCGCTACCATGCATAAACATATGACTGACTATCTGATAAGGTTGAAAATTAACCTCATTAGGATATAAATAAAGGTATGCTGCATACTGTTTAAATATTAATCCAAAAGCAACAAATACAATCACATTGATGATAAGAAGGTGCTTGACAACATCAGTAAGTCTGCCCATTGTTTTATTTAATTAGAAAATAGGTCCTGTATATCAGACAATTTAAGCATCACAAAAGTTTTTTTCCCTGATGGATTAACATATGGCATTTCGCAGGCAAAGAGTTCATTAATTATTTCTTGAATCTCTTCGGTATGTAATATTTTATTCTTTTTGACTGCGGTGGTTTTAGCCAGTGACCTAGCCACATTTTCCTCTATATCTAGTTTGAACTCTAAATTAGAAACATAGGTTTCCAAAAAATCATTTATTACAGATTCTACATTCAGTGAGGTAGGCATCTCTGCAGGAATACCTTGTACTACATAAGTATGTTTTCCAAACTCTTCTATCATAAACCCGAGATCATTAATCTTGCCTATTAGTTGTGTAAGCACTTCGGATTTGGCGGGTGAGAGTTTTATGGTTTCAGGGAATAGGGCTTTCTGGACAAGATTATTCTTTTGATTAAAAGCATTTTTATTTCTCTCATAAATTATACGCTCGTGAGCCGCTCGCTGATCGATTAGCATCAGACCATTCTTGACCTGGCTTATAATGTAGCTACCATGTACCTGAAAAGTACGCTGTTTATTTACATCAAAATCTATCGGAGTATCATTCTTAGTATCCCACTCGCTTTTGAGCGTTAGCATACCCTCTGATTCTTGATTACCTTCTTTTTCTAATCCTTCATACAGTTTATCCCAGTTATTGATAAAGTCTGATTTTGCTTTTTGATCTGCTGGTGATTTCGGAGCACTGTAGGACGATCCCGACTCCCCTCGAGTACCGAGGTCGCTGGTCTCAAAAGAAGGTTCACTATTAAAGTCTAAGCTAGGTGTAATGTTGAATTGTCCAAGTGCGTGCTTTATACTTACTCGAAGGTAATTATAGATCAATCGCTCATCTTCAAACTTGATCTCCTGTTTAGTAGGATGTACATTGATATCTATCTTCTCAGGAGCTATATTTAGATAAAGACAGAAAAATGGGTATTGGTCATCAGCAATCAAATCTTCAAATGCCATCTTAACAGCATGTGCCAGATAATTACTTTTTATATATCGGTCATTGACAAAGAAGTATTGATCTGCTTTTTTCTTCTTAGTAAAATCTGGCTTTCCTACAAATCCTTTAATCTTTAAAAAATCTGCAGCCTCTTCTACCGGTAATATTTTTTCATTTAGTGATTTACCGAATACGTTAATAATTCTCTGCCTTAGATTACTGATGGGGAGGTGATATAGTTCATTGCCATTATGATTACAAGAGAAGAAGATCTCTGGATGTGCCAAAACGAGCTTTTGAAATTCATCCAAAATATGCTTAAGCTCTACAGGGTCTGACTTTAGAAATTTACGTCTGGCAGGTACATTGTAGAATATATTTTTTATGCTAAAACTAGAGCCTGTGCTACATTGTGTTGGCTCTTGTTTTTTGATTTTTGAGCCTTCTATAACTATCCGTATACCTAAGTCCGGGTCTGCTTGTTTGGTCTTGAGTTCTACCTGAGCTATGGCCGCAATAGATGCTAATGCCTCTCCTCTAAATCCCTTGGTGTTAATCGCAAATAGATCATCAGAGGTATTAATCTTGCTGGTGGCATGTCTTTCGAAACACATTCTAGCGTCCATCTCAGACATCCCTTTACCATTGTCAATAATTTGTATTAAGGTCTTACCAGAGTCTTTTAGGATGAGCTGGATATGGGTGCTACCTGCATCCACCGCATTCTCTAGTAACTCCTTGACAGCAGACGCTGGTCGCTGTATCACCTCTCCTGCAGCAATCTGATTAGCTAGTGCTTCCGGCAATAATTTAATGTGGTCCTGATTACTCATCGATTAGAAACACAAGTTCGACTTTCAATCTTCAAATAACAAGAAAACCTATTGGAATAAAGCTAACTATTGGCTAACAACTGGAGATTCTATAGCAGCCACTATTTTAGGCAAGTAATTGTTGATAAAGTAGTAGGTTATCAACAATAATGTGGCAATGATCATGAGCAGTCTCATGTTAGATTTTTTATTGGCAATCTTGGTGGCCTCCGAGCTAGCTCTACTATTCCTTCTGAAACTTCCCCTTATTCTTTGTTTTGATAACTCAGTATTATTACCATCAGTCGGAGTTTCAGCGTTTTTATAGCGCTTAAGCCTTTGTTCTAATTCTTCTTTTTCTGGATCATAGTACCGAGGTATATAATCAAAAGACCTGTGTTTAGTTCGCTTTCCAAATCCTAAAAAACCCATATTATGAAGTTATAAATTGTTTGTCACTAATCCTATGATGTTTTCTACTTGACATTGTAATTATTTATAAGGTTACATTATACATTTTGGATATAAGTTATTGATTAAAAGTTTAGTTTTGCGGCTTATTAATCCAATCATAAGCAATGAGCGATCAGATTAAACATGAGTGCGGACTAGCGCTTGTAAGATTGCTCAAACCCCTGTCTTATTATCAAAAAAAATACGGTACTTCTCTTTATGGTATTCAGAAGCTTCAGCTTCTATTGCAGAAGCAACGTAACCGAGGCCAAGACGGAGCAGGTATCGCTACCATAAAATTAGACAGCGAGCCAGGCACCAGATACATCAGTCGCAAAAGGTCAATCTCTAATACTTACTTACAAGATCTTTTCAAAGGAGTATATAGTCATTTTGATGATTGCTCGGCTAAGGAGATTAAAAACTCAGAGTGGCTCAAGGAAAACAAACCGTATACAGGAGAGCTTCTGCTAGGACATCTTAGGTATGGTACACATGGTGTTAATACCATCGAGACCTGCCACCCATTCTTAAGACAAAATAACTGGATCAATAGAAATCTAGTAGTGGCAGGAAATTTTAATCTCACTAATGTCGATGAATTATTTAACGAGTTAGTGGCGCTAGGACAATATCCTAAAGAGAAGTCTGATACGGTGACAGTGATGGAGAAGATAGGCCACTTCCTTGACGACGAGGTACAGCGATTACACTCGTGGTTTAAGCCAGAGGGATATGATAGTGAAACGCTTAATCTCCTCATCTGTGAGCATATGGATGTGCAGCGGTTACTACAGCGGGCCATGAGAAAGTTTGATGGAGGATATGTTATGGCAGGTATGATAGGGCATGGTGATGCGTTTGTGGTGAGAGACCCATCTGGTATAAGACCCGCATTCTATTATCATAATGAGGAGATTGCGGTCATGGCATCTGAGCGCCCTGCGATACAGACATCTTTTGATGTCCATTTTGATGAAGTCAAAGAATTAAAAAGAGGGCATGCATTGATTATAAAGAAGAATGGTAGTCTGTCAGAGGTACTCGTTAGAGAGCAGTTGAAGCGTACGGCTTGCTCATTTGAGCGCATATATTTTTCTAGAGGCAATGACAAGGATATTTATCTCGAGCGTAAAGAGCTGGGAAAACTTCTAGCACCTAAGATCTTAGAAGAAATCAAGTATGACATTAAGAATACTATTTTTTCATTTATACCTAATACAGCAGAGATAGCTTTCTACGGATTGATAGAAGGAATAGAGGAGGAGATGAATAAAGTAAAGAAAGAGAAAATCTTAAAGGCTAAAGAACTTACTGACGAGAGCCTTGATGAGATCCTGTCACTCAGACCTAGGATCGAAAAGATTGCAGTAAAAGATGCCAAGATGAGGACTTTTATAGCAAGTGCAGATTCGAGAAGCGATATCATATCTCATGTATATGATATCACTTATGGACTTGTTAATAATGAAGTAGATAATCTAGTCTTGATAGATGACTCCATAGTGAGAGGTGCCACGCTAAGAGACAGTATCATACAGATTTTATCTAGACTGAAACCTAAGAAAATCATAATTGTATCCTCTGCTCCTCAAATTAGATTTCCAGACTGCTATGGTATAGATATGTCAAGGATGAATAATTTTGCTGCTTTTAATGCCTTAATAAAGTTGCTCAAAGAGAAAAAGAAGACCAACCTTCTAGACAAAGCTTACAGAGCATGTAAAAAAGAAGAGAAAAAACCAGTAAGCGAGATGCGTAATATGGTGCAGTCGCTATATGATAATTTTACTCAAGAGGAGATATCTGCTAAGATGTCTAAAATGCTTACCCCTAAAAATGTGAAGTGCAAGGTGAAGATCATCTTCCAAAGTATAGAAAGCTTACATAAAGCTTGTCCTGATAATAATGGAGATTGGTATTTCTCTGGTAATTACCCAACACCAGGAGGTAATAGGATAGTAAATAGAGCATTTATCAATTTCATGGAGAAAAAGAATGAGCGGGCGTACACTTAGCCAAATTGATACTGTTCTTGCTCAAATAATTCTTTTTTAGTTAGATCAATTTTCTAATATAATCATTCACAGTCTCCCTAATTGCTGAGGCTATAATCTCTGAGAATCCTTCCCATACTTTAGCGACTCACTCTATTCGAGCAGTATAGTGCTCGATTCGTCTATGATGCGAGATTTCTAAGCAGGAATGCTATTAAATCTTAACACTTAAGTTTTTATATATTACAAAAATTAGTAATTTTAAACTCAAATTTAATTCTAATGCCACTATTACGCCGAATTGTACTTTGGGCCTGCTTCTTCACTTTCGTTTTTATGGGTACTACATGGTTATTTAATGGGTGTAAAAGTGAGACCAGCAAAGCTTTGGATGTAGCTGATGATATAAGTGAAGTTGCAGAGGAGTCAGTAAAGGATGTGGAAGAGAACGTTAAAGAATTATCTGATAAATTTTTTGAAGATGATGACGAGATTATTTACACTAATGAGGACGAAGAAGAGGATAGCGAATTAGCAAATGATCTCTTCAGGGAAGAACCTACAGAAGTAGTAACAAAAAAACCTGCTAAGAAAAAAGTGAGTACACCAACTCCAGTTAGATCCTCAGCTAATGGAAGGTATCTTGTAGTAGCAGGCAACTACCTAGTAGAATCTAACGCCAAAGAAATGGTCAAAAAATTAAGGAATATGGGATTTAGCGACGCCGAGCATATGGTATTTGACCAGTCCCAATACTATACGGTCCTAGCCTCTAGGAGTGATAGCAGAAATACTGCGCAGTCATCGTCTGATAAGCTTAAAGGCAAAGGGATAGATAATTACGTTCATACCCAAAGAGACTAAGTAAGTAGATGTGTGGTCGGTCCTCCTTAAGCAAAACGGAAAAAGAGATCGAGGAGCGATTTAATGCCACCTTTTATTCAGACGAGCTAGTACAATATAATCCGCTTCCTAACTTTAATGTAGCCCCTACGCACCGGCATCCTGTTATCACTAGTGATGATAGAGAACATCTTCAAATATTCAGATGGGGATTTATTCCATCGTGGGCAAAAGATATTAAGGTCGGATACAAAATGATTAATGCCCGCAAGGAAAGCATCATGGATAAATCATTTTATAAGTCTGCACTCAGGTCGAGGAGATGTATAGTGCCATTTGATGGTTTTTATGAATGGAAAAAAACACAGAATGGTAAACAACCTTATCGGATAGTAACTACTAATACTGAGATATTTTCTGTTGCTGGCTTATGGTCTAGTTGGGATTCGACGGAAGGGAATACGATTTACTCATTTACACTGATTACCCAAGAACCTAATAATTTGGTAAAGGGAATTCATAACAGGATGCCTGCCATCTTATTGCCAGAGCAAGAAGAATTATGGTTAGACGAAAACATTAAACCAGAAGAAGCACTCAATCAATTAGAGCCATACCCAGATGAACTCATGCATGCATATACCGTATCAACTCGTGTAGGAAATGTACGTGAGAACGATGAGAATCTGATCAAAGAAATTAAACCACCAAAGACATTATTCGATTAACTTTATTCAGGACATATTCCTTAAGAGTAAATAGAATAAATAATGACAGGTAAAGTCACCTTAAGATCCATCTCTGATAACGACCACGCAGACCTAGTCAAGCTAGCAAATAACAAAAAAATTTGGAAAAATCTAAGAGACATTTTCCCTCACCCATATGGCGATGAAGACGGTCATTTTTTTATAAAGCTAGTAAGAAAAGACAAAAAGAACTTGAGGTCGGTAATTGATATAGACGGGTCCCTTGCAGGTATGATAGGAGCTTTTTTACAAGAGGATGTCAACAAGTATACTGCTGAGCTAGGCTATTGGTTAGGTGAACCATATTGGGGGAAAGGCATCATCACGGAGGCTATTAGATTAAAGTGTGATCAAGTATTTAAACAGACAGATGTAAATAGAATTTTTGCGAAGGTGTTTGATTACAACATCCCATCGATGAAGGTCTTAGAGAAGAATGGATTCATAAAAGAAGGTATTGGTAGAGAAGCAGTTTTTAAAGATGGAGCTTTTTGTGATGAACATAATTACGCGTTGCTTAAAAGTGATTATCAATCCTTGATTGAAAAAACATCATGAATAACTTACTAAAAAGATGGAAAGCAACATGGAATCCAGAGCGGTATCATGGTTGGGGACAGAAAGCGTATTTCGAAGGCTGGTATTTTAAGATAGTTAATGAAGCAGAGGATCATGCTTTTGCTATTATCCCTGGTATATCCATTGATGAAAATGGAAATGGAGCAGCGTTCATTCAACTCATGGATGGTAAAAAACTAGAGGCACATTATTTTGATTTTAAAGCAAAAGACTTTAAACCAAGTATTGAGAGGTTTGAAGTGAGTGTGGGGACTAATTATTTTTCTGCTAACAAAATAATCCTTGATTTACCGAATCTTAAGGGTACTGTAGAAATAGCTGGTACTACTGCATGGCCTAAGTCTCTAGGTGCACCAGGTATAATGGGCTGGTATTCTTTCGTGCCTTTTATGCAGTGTTATCATGGGGTAGTAAGCTTGCATCATACTCTTAAGGGTAAGCTTGACTACGATGGGAAAGAAATAGATTTTGAAAAAGGAATCGGTTATATAGAAAAAGACTGGGGGACTTCATTCCCTCAGTGCTGGATATGGATGCAATCAAATCACTTTGATGCCTTAGATAGGAAAGTATCCCTGATGGCTTCGGTAGCTCATATACCATGGATGGGAAATTACTTTATCGGATTTTTAGTAGGATTTTATTTAGATGACAGGTTGTACAAGTTTGCGACTTATACAGGAGCTAAAAGAACTACTATAATCAATGGTGACCAAGTAGAAATTTCTTTTAAACAAGGGAAATATAAACTTGATGTGATAGCGCACAAAGCCCAAGGTACTGATCTCATATCTCCTATCTCTGGGCAGATGCGTGGCAAGGTAAATGAAAGTTTACTGGCGATCTTAGATGTCAAGCTTTTTGAAAATAGTACGCTGATCTATACGGGTAAAGGGAGAAATGCGGGACTGGAGTTGGGAGGAGATGTGGAGATATTGCTTACAAGCTAGATTTAAGGTTATAATGAAAAGACGTGTATAGTTCCTGTCACCTTGTAGTAAATAGAAATTTGTAAAGAGATAAAGTAGTCGCTTTAGAACGCTCAGGGTTTTGATTGTTACTGCAGATTCAATCGGGCTTACTCTCAAAAAAATAATCACAATTCTCCTTCATAACAATATCAATAGTTAAATGGGACTGCGTAGGCAGCTCCTGCTTAAACAATAACTTTTGAATAAGCATATTTATGGCTTTAAGGCCTTGTTGTTTGGGATTCTGATTAAGCAAAAATGAAATCGCTCCATCTTTAAGTAAGTGGACATTGGGCTTGATAAGGTCGTAGCCGATTAGTTTTATGTCATGTTTCTGTATAGAGGCCCCTATGGCATTGACAAGCTTATAAGCTCGAGAATTTGTCACAAAAATTCCTTGTATTCGGTCTAACCTATTTGACAATAAACCTTTCACTTGGTTAATATCATCATAGTTGTCAATCTCTATAGTTTCAATATTCACCTTTCCTTTATTTGCAAAGAAAAGCTTGAGACCTGATTCTTTATTAACTACATGTTGTGCATTATGCGAGTTAGTACCTAGGTTAACTATCAAGATATTCTTAATACCCGGTAAAAGCAGTTCAAAAAGCCTTCCTGCTATGATACCGCTTTGCATAGAATCTTGGCCAATATAAGGGACAGTCGATCCATCACCAAGCTGGGTGTTGATGGTTATTATAGGTATCAGTTTACGGTTGACCTCTTGTATGAATTGTTGAGATTCTTTCTTGTGGATAGGAGCTAAGAGTATAGCATCCGGATCAAGTGCAAGTGCTTTGGTGAGTACTTTTTTAAATGACACCAAGCTTTCTGTAGTAAACAAAAGCCACTCTAATTTGATAGGATAGTGATTTACTGATTGTGCACCTTCCTTAATTCCCTGAGCTGGAAGATCCCAATAGGTATCATCATCAGCTTTAGGAATTATTATTATGATTTTGTAGGTGTTATTTAGAGCAAGTAGGCTGGCAGAGATATTTGGTTTGTAATTGATCTCTTGTAGGACTTTCTCGATTTTCTCCTTTATTACAGAGGAGACGTTACCTCGCTTGTGTAAAACTCTGTCTACTGATCCTCTTGACACACCGGCCATTTCAGCTATTTGTTTTATGGTTATTTGCGTCGACATATAAAATTAAAGTCAAAAGTAAACAAAATTACTGTGCACGTGCACAGTAATTTTTATATCTTTATGGAACAAAACCCTTATTGATTATATGAAGCAGCTAAAATATCAACTAAAAACCTTCGAAAAGATCCCATTAAAAATCTGGGAAAGTTCTGTAGATGCTTCTGAGCATGTAGCTCAGAGTATAGGACTTGCGATTAGACAAAGACAACAGGAAGGTGAAAATATAGTCCTAGGGTTAGCGACAGGGTCTTCTCCTATTAAGGTCTACGAGCATCTGATAAGGATGCACAAAGAGGAGGGTCTAAGTTTTAAAAATGTAATCACCTTCAACTTAGACGAATATTATCCTATGGATAAGAATGCTCAGCAGAGTTATGTGCGATTTATGCATGAGTATTTATTTGATCATATAGATATTCCAAAGAAGAATATTAATATTCCTAAAGGGTCTATTCCAATTGACAAAGTGGGAGAACATTGTGGTGCTTATGAGAAAAAAATATTAGACCATGGTGGTATTGATATCCAGATCTTAGGTATCGGTAGGACAGGACACATCGGGTTTAACGAACCAGGATCTTGGGAGAGTTCGGTAACTAGATTAGTCAAGTTAGATAATCTGACAAGGAGAGATGCAATTAAAGATTTTCCTAGCTCTGAAGATGTGCCTCTGAGAGCTATCACTATGGGTATGAAGACTATCCTAAACGCCCGCACTATATTTATCATGGCATGGGGTGCTCACAAGGCAGCTATAGTAAAGCAAGTAGTTGAAGGGAAGGTAACGAATGTGAGGCCTGCATCTTTTTTGCAGAATCATGAGAATGTAAAATTCTTTGTAGATAAAGGCGCAGCATCTGATCTGACTAGAGAGAAAGCGCCGTGGTTAGTAGGAATGTGTGTATGGGATAAAGAAATGGTGATGAAAGCAGTTATATGGTTGTCGCAAGAGCTGCAGAAACCAATCCTTAAGTTGACAGATGAAGATTATAATGAGAAAGGATTAAGTGAACTCGTGATCGAACACTCAAGTGCTTATCAAATAAACATAGATGTCTTTAATAGGCTTCAAAATACGATTACGGGTTGGCCTGGAGGTAAACCGAAAGCTGATGATAGTACTAGACCCGAACGGTCTAAGCCTGATAGAAAACGGTCTATTGTATTCAGTCCGCACCCTGATGATGATGTGATTTCTATGGGAGGGACATTTATAAGATTGATAGATCAAGGGCACGAGGTGCATGTAGCGTATCAGACCTCCGGGAATATAGCGGTACACGACCATGATGCGCTCAAGTACATAGAGTTTATTAAGGAGCTAGGGGTAGACCAAAAACTACTAAAGGCAGAATCAAAGAACTTTGTCTCCAATGCGCAGAAATTTCTAAAAAGTAAAAAAGCTTCAGATATAGATTCTCCAGACTTAAGATTAGTAAAAGGATTAATCAGAAAGGGGGAAGCCAGAGCAGGAGCTAGATATTGTGGACTAGAGGATAAGAATATTCACTTTTTAGATCTACCGTTTTATGAAACTGGAAAACAAAGAAAAAACCCTATATCAGATGCCGATGTTGAAATTGTAGTCGATTTGCTCAACAAAATAAAACCGCACCAAATATTTGCGGCAGGGGATCTTGCTGATCCGCATGGGACTCATAGAGTCTGTCTAGATGTGATTTTCGAGGCGATGAAGAGAGTAAAGAAAAAATCATGGTCTAAGGATTGTTGGTTGTGGCTATATCGAGGGGCATGGCATGAGTATCAGATAGATGAGATCGAGATGGCAGTACCAATCAGTCCTGAGGAATTGGTCAAAAAACGTCAAGCGATATTCATGCACCAGAGCCAGAAAGATAGTCCTCCATTCCCAGGTAGTGATATGAGGGAGTTTTGGCAGCGCGCAGAAGATCGTAATAGAGAGACGGCAAGATTGTATAGGTCTTTAGGCCTTGCAGAATATGAAGCAATGGAAGCTTTTAGGCGATGGAAGTTTTGAGCACGCTTTATTACACTAAACCAAAGTTGATTGTATACCGACGTGACATTTACAGGATAGAAATAAATTATAGGAGAGAATGCTATTAGGTATTCTTTCTCCTTCTGCCTAGTACGAATCCAGATACGATAAGTATAATAATTGCGCCCACAGTAGCAGATACGATCATGCCGACAATATTGAGTGGTAAGTCCACACCAAAGGTCTCTGATATCATCTTTACGATTCCCTTTCCGGGAGTGAGCCCTAAAAAATTAAAGATATAGCCACCAACAATCGCACCTGCAATGCCCAGTAGTGCATTTGGTATAAAACCAAAGTTATCTCCTTTAGCAACTCTTGCAGCTATCGTACCTGCAATCGCTCCTACACCGACCATTAATGCTAATTTGAGTGGATCCATACTTTCTTTTTGTGTTTAGTTTGACAAAGATAGAAATCAAAAGTAATTATCAAGTATTGATGTTGATTCCATCTTTTTAATTGGGTAACTTATTTAGAATGGTTGAATAGGTACTTAAAGTTCCGATCCTAGTAATATTCTTTTATTACGCTATTTTATAATCCATCTATTATCTGATTCGATATGCAATTGCCCTCATCAGTTCTAAATTAACAGTGGAGATAGAGTGAGGATTAGTGTTATCATAGAAATTTTGATTTGCAGAATTTTTCACGATAACTGTACGGGTGGTGGGATTTATATAGATGTATTGATTAAACACACCTCTGGCCCAAAACTCTCCATCATTTCCAGATGGAATCCACCATTGGTAGCCATATCCACTGTCAGGATGAGCTGAGTTCTTGCTTGAAGGCGTTACGTGTTCCTTATCCATCGTTAGAGATTCCTCGACCCAAGATTCTGGAACTATTTGTTTGCCTTCCCAATTCCCCTTATTAAGAAAGAGCCTTCCAACTTTTGCATAATCTCTTAAAGTTGCATTTAACCCGCCTAGAGCCATCTCCATACCATTTTCATCCTTTAGCCAGCAAGCATCGTGCTCAGCACCAATAGGATCCCATAGCTTTTCTTTAAAATAAGAGGAGACACTTTGGCCTGTTGTTCTAACGAGTATCATCCCGAGCACATGAGTGTTTATACTTACATAGTGATTGTAAGTGCCTGGCTCACGTTCGTTCACAAGTGTGGCAGCAAATTCATCTTGTGATTCTCCAAGCGCAAATGTCTTAAACCATCTTTGAATATCTGAATTAGGATCACCATAGTCTTCATTAAATTTTACGCCCGAAGACATCTGTAGAACATCTTTAACTTTTACACCTTCATATCCAGTTCCTTTCATTTCCGGTAAGTATTCATCTACAGTTTTGTCAACCGATCCCATATGTCCTTCTGCTTGTGCGATACCCAGTAGAGCGGAGATCACAGACTTAGCCATTGACCATGAGATATGTTTTGTTTCTTCCTTTTGTCCTCTCCAGTAGTTTTCATAAATGATCGTATCATCTTGTATCACTAGAAATCCTTGAGTATAGGAAGAATCTAAAAAGGCTTCAGTATTGAAAGTCTGATTTTCAAAGCTGAAAGTTTCTGGCAGTTGTATGTTTTGTTTTGTATCAAAGGTAAAGGGATTTGAAGATTTGGAAACTGTTACAAAATCAAAATATTGATCCATAGCAATGAAAGTTTCTTCGACATACTTCATGTCCATTTTTTCGGCTATTTCCATAGCACGCAAATACTTTGGCCCTTTTGTTACTCCAAGAACAACAAGCAATACCACAAGAGCCAACAGGATGTATATTATTTTTCTTTTCATTTTCTAATTATTATGTTCTTGTGGAGAGGGCAAGTTATCAAACACAATCTACTCATCAATAAGATTAAGTTTGAAGTTAAATATTTAAATTCCATTCGTGACACATATTTTTTAAAGTGAAGGCTAGAACAAGAAAGATTATATCAACTTGACTAACTTAGTTCAATGGTTTATCTTAGTTATATGAAAATGGTAAATATCCATGAGGCTAAGACCCATCTATCTGCTTTACTAAAACTTATTGAAGAAGGTAAAGAAGTGATCATTGCAAGGAAGGGTAAACCTATTGCGAAGCTTGTAGAATTTAAGGAGAAAAAGAAAAAGAGAAGACTTGGCAGAATGAAGGGTCAAATTAAAATTGCCGATGATTTTGATGTACTACCTGATGAGATGGCCAGAGCATTTGGAATGATAGATTAGTTTGAATTATTTACTAGATACACATATCGTACTTTGGAGTTTGTTCGCTCCTAAGAAATTAAAAAAGAAAGTTGCTTCTTTGATTGAATCTCGCGATTCGATTTTATATGTGAGCATTGTTTCGGTCATCGAAATTTCTATTAAAAAGTCTATTGGCAAACTTGATATAGATGACTCATACCTAGATATACTAAAGGAGGAAAACTTCAATTTCTTACCTATTGAATTGGAAGATGCCAAGTTGATTCAATCCTTGCCACTTATCCATAAAGATCCCTTTGATAGATTATTGATTGCTCAAGCGATCAATCGGGATTTTACTATTATTACTAAAGATGCTTTCTTTCAAGCATACGATATTAGGTTACTTGAAGCTTGACAGGATCATCAATAATGGAAGAAGTAGATAACAAGCTTGATCTAATTACTGAGATATGGAATAGCTTTATTCTTGAATCAAAGTTTTGTCAATCACGAATAAATTATACTGCTGATGTAAAATCGAATTACTACGGTGATCTAATACATTATCTTTCTGATACGTTTCCTTTAATAGAATTTTCACAAGGTAAAAATAGTCCCCAACAGGAAATATTTCAATCTACAAGTGTTTTACAATTAATGTATGTTCAACAAGATATAGTAGAAGAATTGCTTTATATTTTCAAGTTCGATAAGGATATGTTATTATCAGAATGTTTGTTTAGAAAACAAAATAGAGATATAAGAAATGAATTAGTTGGTCACCCTATAGGGAGGAGTAAAATTGAAGGAAATCGACTTATATCTTCAGTGCTATTTGAGTCTGAGCCTGAATTGGGTAGATTAGAATATATAATTTATTCAGCTGAAAATAATTTTAGTGGAAAGAAAAAATCCTTCTTAAAAAGTGAAATAGTAAGTAATCACAAGAAATTTTTAAATAAATATTTTGATATTATTTTAAGCAAAGCATATAAAATTCTAAATGATTATTTGGAAGAACACATAAAGTTCCATGAAACGATATTTCACAAATTAACTGTTCCAAAATTAGTAGCATATCTTGAATGCAAATTCGAGTATGTTTTTAATACAAGAACTTTATCAAATGCAGAGGAAATAATCGAGATATATGAATTGAAAGATGAAAACTTGAGATACGATTATGCACTTAATGAATTTCTTAGATCTATTGAAATTTCCATCTTAAATAGAATTACAATAATCCAAGAGATTACGAAAATAAATGTCTACTCTGGCGATAAAGAAAAACTGAGTGAACTGAAAGAAATAGATTGTCTAGTTGACAATAATTTAAATAATGGTGGATACAATTTTAGGTATAAATTATCAAAACTTCTTGAAAGACATCCAGTTTTTAAAATCGAGAGTTTTAAAAAGGAATTCGTGGAGGAATCTAGAATACTAAAAGAGCTTGAATGCATGGAAGATAACATTGATAATGATTTAAGGTATAAGTGTGGCTGGCTTTTTTTAAAGAAATTAATAAGCGAAAGGGGAAAGCCAACTACTAACCTTGATCTCAATACCGCTCATCCTTAACAAAAGGCAGCTTCTTCATCTTGATCACATCCATACTAGGGAAGCCAAAATCCTCTACGATCCTACCCTGGATCATATAACAACCTTTCCCTTGAAATGGATACTTAGCAAGGGCTGGAGGAAAGTGTGTAGTATCAAAAAAGTCACCCTTAGTATCTATCCAGGTTCCGAAGTTCATGAGCTTGCGGTTAACGGTAGTTACATTTTTGCGAGCGATGTAGTAGCCAAGGATATTGACAGTCTTACCTAGATACTGCTTCATCTGCTCAGTGACGATATCGCCACGATGCTTAGTGACGAGTAGGTCAAAGGGAGAGCAGAGTGGAAATCCAAGCAGCTCAATCTCATCAAAAGCCTGCTCGAACTTCCCTTCCTGCATAGTCGGCAACTGGTAGTTATCGCCATCTACATCAAACATGGTCGCTGTACCGCTAAGTTTTATCTGTGGATTGTGTACGGCATTCTTTTCCCACATGAGTTCATACTTATTGAGCCCAGTGAATCGGAATGCGCCTATGCGAATTAATATTTCTAATTGCTCTTTGCTGATGTCAAGTCTACGTACAAAATCTTGTAGGCTACGATAGTCTCCATTGTCGATGCGCTCTTGCACTACGCGGATAGATATTTTGCGTTCAAAGTCTGAGATATGGATGAGGCCGATGTAGATGGTCTCGCCATCTATGTTGGTGAGGTAGGTGCTGTTATTGACACAGGGTGCTTCGATTTTGGCGCCACACATGCGTGCCTCATGTACGTACACTTCGGTACGATAGAAACCTCCAAAGTTATTGATGACTGCAGTCATAAATTCCATAGGATAGTAGGTCTTGAGGTAAAGGCTCTGAAAAGACTCTACAGCAAAACTAGCAGAGTGCGCCTTGCAGAAAGAGTAACCACTAAAGCTCTCGATCTGTCGCCATACTTCAAGTGCAAGAGCATCAGTGTAGCCACGCGCTTTGCAGTTGCGAAAATATTTTTCCTGTAGCTTTCTAAATGTGTCAGAGCTTTTTTTCTTACCCGTCATGATACGGCGTAGCACATCAGACTCATCAAGATCAAGACCTGCAAAGTGATGCACGATCTTCATGACATCTTCTTGGTATACCATCACACCATAGGTCTCTCCCAGATTCTCCTCGAAGACAGGATGGATGTAATTAAAACTCTCTGGATGGTGAAATCTATGGATGTACTCTCTCATCATTCCCGACTTAGCAACACCTGGTCGTATGATAGAACTGGCAGCAACGAGATGCACATAGTCATCACACTTGAGCTTGGTGAGGAGGCCGCGCATAGCTGGCGACTCTATGTAGAAGCAACCGATGCACTTGCCAGAGCGGAGTTGCTTGCGTACATCTTTATTCTCTTTGATCTCTGCTACATTATGGATGTCGACATGCTCTCCTTTATTTCTGTGAATGAGGGTAACTGCATCTTTGATATGGCCCAGACCGCGCTGGCTGAGGATATCATACTTATGAAAGTTCAGATCCTCTGCACCATACATATCGAAGTGCGTGATGGGGAATCCCTTGGGCATCATCTGTAGAGAGGTATGATAGCTAAGCGGCTCCTCACTGATGAGGATTCCTCCTGCGTGGATGGATAGATAGTTAGGGAATCCTTCTATAAGTTTACCATACTTAAATATGTGCTTGGCATAGGGATGATGCTTCTCGGTCGCGTAAGGTTCGTTGACGATGATATCGATATTATCTTTTGGGAGTCCGACTACCTTGCCCAGTTCTCTGATGATAGACTTCCCCTTGAAGGTATTGTAAGTGGCGAGTAGGGCAGTATGCTCCTTGCCATATCGCTTAAAGACATAGTCGGTCACATCATCACGCTCATCCCATGAGAAGTCGATATCAAAATCTGGTGGAGAACTACGATGAGGATTAATGAATCGCTCAAAGTATAGATCTAGTTCGAGCGGATCAACATCCGTTATATTCAGATTAAAAGCGACGATAGAGTTAGCACCACTCCCTCGTCCCACATGATGATAACCGACACTATACGCATAGCGGATGATATCCCAAGTGATGAGAAAGTAAGAACAGAAACCGAGTTGCTCAATTACTTTGAGTTCTTTGAGTGTCCTATCCATTGCTTTCTTATTGCGAGAGCCATAGCGGCGTATGCAGCCGTTGATACTTAGTTTTTGTAGGAGGTCATTATCATCTTTTTTATCACCAGTGAAGGTGCGTCTGTTGTTGAGTTTGGTACTAGGGAGATCTATGGAGCAGCTGTTGATGATCCGCTGAGTATTTTCGATGATGAGAGGATATTGTTCGTATGTTTCTAAGAGCTGCTTGGGTAGGACGAATACTTCTGAGCTCTTAGCGTGATGCTTAGGTTCTAGTTTGCCTATGACTATGTTGAGATCGATACATCGCAGTAGCTTGTGAGTTTTAAATCCGTCCTGATCAGAAAAGGTAATAGGGCTAAAAATCACTAGCCTATCTAAATGCTCCTTGAGATACGAGGAGAAGAGTCGATTTACTTCTTCGGGTCGGACACCTATAAATTCATGGTCACGTAGATCACTTAGATTTTTACCCTTGGGCAGTTTGCGGTAGATGACATAAGCATGCTTAAAGTTAGGAGCGATCTCTGGCAGAGGTGTTTTATTTAGAGAGCACCTGGTCTGTAGTTCGTTGAGCTCTCGCCACCCCTCTTTGTTTTTCGCGATACCGACATATAGGAAGTCGCTCAGCTGGTAATCTACCTTAGTGAGTTTTTCTATGGCCTTTTTATTATTCTTATCATCATCGTCTACTAGAGGTTGCTGGTCGATGATCGTAGCCTGCCGAAATTCGATACCGAGGATAGGTTTGATATCATGTGCCTTACATGCTTTGATAAATTGATAGCTACAGGAGGTGTTGTTGATATCTGTAAGGACAAGAGATCTGATACCACGCGCTGCTGCGGCTTCCACGAGTTGCGTAGGACTTAGCGTCCCATACTTAAGGCTATAATATGTGTGACTGTTTAGATACATATATTTCTTTAGAAAACCCTCCTGGTCTCCCTTGAAAGGGAGGGACTGCACACGACTGCTAGCTTCGTGCTGATGACTCCCTCTCTTTGAAGAGAGTGCAAGGGAGAGTTGAAAATGACAAGAGATAAAATAGCAGAATATGAAACTAACCCACAAACCAAAACCCTCCTAACCTCCCTTGAAAGTGAGGGACTGTGCGCGACTGCTTGCGCCTCGTGCTGATGACTCCCTCTCTTTGAAGAGAGGGTAGGGGAGAGTACGCACTCATTTCTCATAATGTAGAAGCATATTTAATAGCGTTATTACCAAATCGATTTCTTACCCAGTCACGCGATTCCATGAGGTTGATTGCTTTCATACTATCATCAAATAGGCTGATCTGATAGTTGCCATGTACGAGCCCACTAAACTTCACGCCGATTAATCTGATCAATTGCCGCCGCTCAAAAAGGCTATCAAATAAGTCGTGCGTATGGTTGATGAGCACTTGGTCATTAGCAGTATAAGGGATACGTCGTTGCTTGGTATAGGTATTAAAATCTGCGTATCGGATCTTGATTGTCACACAAGAGGTAAGCTTACTAGCGTTGCGTAATTCAAAAGCTAGCGCATCGACCATCCCCATTAGTTTGTGTCGCATCATCTTGACATCAAGTGAGTCTTCCATGAAGGTGCGTTCTTTAGATATCGATTTCTTCTCGCTATAAGGCACGACGGGTGTGCTATCAATTGCATTTGCTTTTTCCCACAGGCGACGACCCGACTTGCCGAACTCCCGCTCGAGTAGTCGTGCAGGGATCTGGCTAAGCATCTTGATCTGCCGTACACCCATGAAGCTGAGTTTTTTATAAAGCTCTTTTCCAACACCAGGAATCTTGCGTACGGAGAGGGGAGCTAGGAATCCTTTCTCCGTACCGTTGGGTACTTGTTTGGTACCGTTAGGTTTTGCTTCGCCTGTCCCAACCTTGGATACCAACTTGTTGATCGATAGTCCGAAGGAGATCGGTAGCCCCGTTTCTCTGATTACTTTCTGCCGTTGCTCCAGCGCCCATTTGTAGCACCCAAAATATTTATCCATCCCAGTAAGATCGAGATAGAACTCATCGACTGATGCCTTCTCCATCACAGGTGCATCCTCAGCTAAGACATCCGTAACCATCCCCGAGTAGTAGGAGTAGCTATCCATATCTCCCTTGATCACGAGCGCCTGAGGACAAAGCCGCAGTGCCATCTTCATAGGCATGGCCGAGTGTACCCCAAACCGCCGCGCCTCATAGCTGCACGATGCCACCACTCCCCTCCGACTAGTCCCTCCAATAATTAGCGGCTTACCTAAAAAATCACTGTTTTTAAGGCATTCTACCGACACAAAGAAGGAGTCTAAGTCAAGATGTAGTACGGATCTATCAAACAAAGTTTACTGTATTTATTAGTTATGTCGAAAATATCGTCTTAAATATGACGAAAAAACCAGCTAATATAAATATATTTGTGGGAGGGTGCTTGAGAACTCTCCCGACCTCCCTTGAAAGGGAGGAGAACACTGTGAAGTAGAACAAATAAATACTTTCAAAAGCACAAAATAGTTCCCTCTCTTTCAAGAGAGGGTTAGGGAGAGTAAAAAAATCGCTAATTGATAACCGAAAAAAAATCGATCAAATCATAAATGCAATACATCCAAGCCAGAACATACGCCAGAGAAAATAGAACAAAGCAGACCCCTGCCGAAAAGTTCGTTTGGGAACAATTGAGAAGAAGTGCTTTTATGGGATTGAAGTTTAATCGACAGTTTCCTATTGAGCATTCAGAGGTGATGGGAATCAAATCATTTTTCATTCCAGACTTCCATTGTTATGAAAAGAAATTACTAGTTGAGATAGATGGTAAAATACACGAACAGCAGAAAGCCTATGATCAGGAAAGAGAACAGATATTAGAGGGGATGGGCTATACGATAGTAAGATTTACAAATGAAGAAGTGCTTACGGATTGGAAATCGGTAAAAGAAAAATTGAAAGTAATAATTGATGAGATAGATGCTAACGCGCAAAACTAAAAAGACTCTCCTAACCTCCCTTGAAAGGGAGGAACTGCAGCACGGCTGCTAGCGCTTCGTGCAGATGGCACCATCTCTTTGAGGAGAGGTCGAGGAGAGTTAGCAAACATGAGCAGAGTCCTCTCCCTTACCGAAGGGAGAGTTAGAGAGGGTCAAAAAAATATCCCTATGATAAATAAAAACCTAAAATACCTAAGAACCAAAAAGAAAATATCCCAGCAATACCTCGCTGATGAGATGGGTATCCCGCGTACCACGCTGGGAGACTACGAGCGTGGCAAGACGGAGCCTAATCTGGAGATGCTGGTAAAGCTGTCGGACTTTTTTGATCTTAAGGTAGATGAGCTGATACGTAGTAATATCAGCCACTTGGACTATGAGATGCTGAGGAATAAACATATGAAAGTGCTAGCGATAACAGTAGATCGTAATAACAAAGAAAACATAGAACTGGTCGATAGTAAGGCGGAGGCGGGTTATATGGAGAGTTTCCAAGACCCTGAATTTATTAAGGAGTTGCCTAAGATATCATTTCCTAATATGCCTGAGGGTAGCTATCGAGGTTTTGAGATTAGGGGAGATTCTATGTTGCCGCTGGAGTCGGGGAGTATTGTGATATGCTCATATGTGGAGGAGATAGATCAGATCAAAAACGATGAAACATATATCGTAGTGAGTAAGCAAGATGGTCTGGTGTATAAGCGAGTGAGGGTAGATAAGGCGAGTATGCAACTGGTATTAATATCTGATAATGAAGCCTACCTACCATATGAGATTGAGTATGAGGAGATCGATGAAGTATGGCGATATTATGCGCACCTAAGCTTTACAGATGCTAAGACAAATCTCAACGATTTGATAGATGATAAGCTCCAAGATATTCAAAGGAAAGTAACAACACTAACAGAGCGATTAACAGAATCGTAAAACTAAAAACGATAAGTCCACACTCTCTCTCTAGCACATCGTGCAGAGGACTCCCTCTCTTTCAAGAGAGGGCTGGGGGAGTGTGCAAAAAAATCCCAATCTCAGTAAGCGGGTAATAAACTAAGATTGGGCTAAACACGATCCCCTTAGCAAGGGTAATTATTCTAGGGTTATAAATGCTTTTTGTAAATAGGGTTATATAAATCTTTATTTATTAATTGATACCTCAAATGTATGTTGAGAAGGAGGTGCATAAAGCCTCAATTCGATAAAGTGTAGGGAAATCGAGGTTTTTGGTAGCATTGTTTAGATAACTGTCATAGGGTCGTAACCCTAAATCTTGTCTTATTAATAGCGTAAGTACACAGCGACAAGCTGTATTAGATTTTAATAAGAGTAAAGGGTGAAAAGTCAAGTAAGATATTACCATCTTGCCCTGATCATTGGGCTGGTGTTCCACGGTACACTCATGTTCTTCACATTTGAGAAGACTTACGATGCTTACGTCCATATTTTTTTCGCCGATCATTATGCTGAGAACTGGTTTGAGACCTGGAACTATAAGTGGTATACAGGATTTACGATTACCAGTTATCCGCCACTAGTCCATCAGATCATTGCCCTCTTATCATATGTAGTAGGGCTAAAGCTAGGCTTCCTCACTTGGGGAATGATAGTGGTGTTATTGTTTGTGAGAGGAGTTTACAGATTCTCCATGCTATGGGTAGATCAAAGGTCTGCAGAGTATGCGGCACTAGCAGCAGTGTTTTGTTCCTCCTTCGTAGAAGCTATACATGTGTTTGGGCAGTTACCCAGTATGACCGGGTTAGCCTTGCTCCTAAATGCATGTCCAGAAATATATAATTGGTTAAGACATAGAAGTAAAATCCATTTCGTCAAGGCTGTGCTAGTACTTGCGCTAACAACTACAGCACACCATGTCTCTACGATATTCGGAATGGTCTTCTTTGTCTTTCCAGTTTTAGGGTTAGCCTTAATTGATAGGGCCGTCGATGAGAAAAGAAGTATCGATGACCTTAAGGTCAAAGACTTTGCTCTACAGGTGTGGAAGAATTTACCTAGGGTAATGCTCTTTGGCGCAGTTTCGCTTTTTATTTTGATCAGTGTGGTCTTTCCGTACTGGTATTGGTCTAAGACAGATCCTATCACACAGGTATCTATACCACATGGATCGAGAGATTCATTTATCGAGACCTTGAGTTCAGGTTTGGTTTTCTTTCTAATTCCGTGGGGGATGATGTTATTCTTCCTTCCATATTTATTTAAGAATGCGTTTAGAAAACGGAATATATTTCTAGGATTATCACTAGCACTCATGTTTTTGTTAGGCACTGGAGGTACAACCCCGCTTCCTAAAATGTTGCTCGGTGAAACAGCATTCAATATTCTGACTCTTGATAGATTTACGCTTTGGGCAACGATGTTAGCACTTCCTTTTTGGGGTGCTTTTCTGAGAGATTTATTCGAAGGTACTTTTTATCATTACTTAAAAGATATTTGGTCTGGATGGGTATATCGGTTTACACAATTACTGGTAATAGGTGGCATATTAGCTTTCAGTTTATTCATAATTAATATAGGATACTTCAGAGCATTGCAACCTGAAACTATTGAGACAGACCCGATCACTAATTTTCTTAATAAGAGTAAACATTATGAGTGGCGATACCTGACCTTGGGCTTTGGAGATCAGATGGCATGGCTTGCAGCTAATACACAGGCACTGAGTGTAGATGGCAACTACCACTCTGTGAGACGACTGCCAGAGATGACCAGTAGAGCTGTAGAGCGATTAGAGAATGCTAAGTACCAAGGCATGGAAGGAATAGGCGCATTACAACAATTCTTGACAGTCCCAGATAAATATAATCTTAAGTATATTTTCTCCAATGATAAGTTCTATGATCCACTATTGTATTTCACAGGGTGGCAATATCTACAAGTTCTAGAAAATGGAATTGCTATCTGGGAGAGGCCAGATGTAGCTCCTTTGCCTTCCATATTACCGAGAAAAATAATTCCTGATTATCAACGGATGATATGGGGGATAGTTCCGATCACAGTTTTAGTATTGGTGATTTTGATGAAGCTGCTTTCGTTCTTATACAGGCAGTATTTCAAACTTGAGAAAAAGGCAATTGTCAAGACTAGAAATTTGCCTGACGTTTGGTCGATCCATATGATTTGGATTGGGTTTATGGCTTGCGTATTTATAGGAAGTACTGGCTTCATGTCATATTATAATCAAGATAGGATCTCCCCTGACAATTTAGTTAAGGCATATTTTCACGCTATTGATTATAAATACTTTGAGACTGCACACCAATTTTATGATCCTGAGAATAGGAAGTCGATTGACCAATTTATGTTAGAGATCTCATTGGAAGATGGGATCCTTGCTTCCTATGCTAAACTAGATGGAATAGATATAAGTTATAAAAAAGGAGATCAGAAAGGCGAGTTAATTGCTAATGTAAAAGCAGATTGGATTACAGCATTGATGACCTACGATACAGAGCATCAGTTAAGACTAAAGAAGAAAGGGAGTTATTGGTATCTGCTTCCTAACGGTGTTGAAAAAAGGATTCCGTCTGATCAATTTATACAAAGACCTGAGTTATCATTTTTTAATCAGGGTAGGCGCAAGGCGGTTGTAGATCTGACTGAGAGAGAAGATATTTTGGATAGGCCTAAAGTAGATATGATATCTTCTAGTTTGGTAAGAGTGGATAGTAGTTTTCATGTTGTTGGAGAAATTCAAAACATAGATAATGATCCGAGTTATATAACGGTAAGTGCGACACTCTATGATAAGTATAACAATGAGCTAGTCAGTTATAATGCCAAAGACATTGTAATCCACAACTTGTTACCTCAGGAAAGAACACCATTCAGGATAGATTTCGAATCGACACAATGGACTAATGATGAGGGTCAGACTTTTAACCCTTCTGAGTTTAATTCGATTGCTTTTGAAAGTGAGCCAATCAAGTTTGTAGTCAATGTAAAATCTATCGTAACAGATGTTAAGCAGTATAAGTCTATGGGTATTCAGAACACAGTTTATGATAGTGAAAAAGTTCAAGGTGAATTAATCAACTATGGTACTCGTGAAATAAATATACCTCGACTCCTAGCTGGATATTATGATGGGAAAGATATCTATTGGGTAGCAGGCACTTATCTAGAAAGAGGTATAAGGCCACAACGGAAAAAACCATTTGAAATAAAAACAATTGATAAGGATAGGATTGAAGTCTTGGCGATTGGTAATGATGAGAACATGATTATCAACGGTACTGCGAGGACTTACATTCAGAACCCAAATCGATATAAGTTTAACAGCAAGACAATACAGTTATTCCCTGATGGCTATGTGTCCTCTAGCAATATAGAATGATGAGAAACGGCATTCACATATTAGTTTTATTCCTGCTGCTATCACTTAGTTGTGACACTAAAGTAGAAGAGGAGGTGGTGCCTTTAATAGGTAGTGCAAGTATTCAGCTAGAGAGCGATAAGTTATTTGTGGGTGATAAAATCAAAGAGGTAGAGATAAAAGCAGAAGGGTTTGAGGGGGTTTCTCAATTACAACTTTTGTTATCAAATAAATGGGGTATAAAGGTTTTAGAAGCAGAGCTAAATAGTGACAGTGCTTTATTTGATTTAGATGATATCAGATTTGAAGAAAGGGGTGAGGTGGAATTTATCTTGACTGCTGAGACCCAAGTGTTAGACCGACATAAGTTAGAGATATTACCTCTTAGGGGTGATAGTCTAATAGAAAGTTATCTAGGACCCAAAACAATATTTGTAGGTAGGGAAGAAAAATCTATGCTTACCAATGTAACCACTGATAAATTTGGCAACCCAATATTAGATGAAAGTACAATAGAATATAATCTCCGATACCCGGGAGAGAAAGCAAGACAGAAAGAAATCAAGACAGATCATTTGATTTCATTTATTCAGTTCTACAGCAAAGAAGAAACGGGTAAGATCATCATAGGAGCAAATAGTGGCAAGGCATCAATTAGAGAACAAGAAGTTAGAGTTATTCCATCATATCCTGAGCAAATCTCAATAGAAATAGTAGAGTGGTTCCCTTATGCGGATAGCCGTCAAACGGCTTGGCTTAGATCAGGTATAATTAGAGATAAATACGGTAATGTAGTAGCAAATGGTATATCAATAGTTTTTGTAGTCGAAGGAGAAGATGGAACATTCAATGAATATAAATCTAGTATCATAGGAGGAATAGCAAATGTATATATAGAAAATCCGCCGGTAAAAACGACCTGGAAAGTCTATGCTAAAATAGATGATAAAAACAGGAGTAATGTAGTAACACTTAACTATCAATCTAATATTGAGAGTATGGTGTTTGATTACGATAGAAGGAATCATAAGATTTCTGTAGGACCTATAAAATCTGAGCTAGGCCAATTTGTAAATGATGGTACAGAGGTGAGTTTAACGATCAGTAAAGGGGAGGAAGAGATAAAATTAGAGAATGAAGCACTCGATGGATTTTGTGAGTTTAAGCTCAGAGGTAAAAAATTTGTAGAAGGGACTTATGCGCTTGCGCTGGAAGTAGGGGGTGAAAGGTCTACACAAAGATTAGTAATAAGATGACAGAAGTATCATATAGTAAATTAAGTCGACTTATATCTGCTGTCATAGTGGTAGTGGTACTAGCAATGGTGTTTGCAGCATTAGGAAAGGTGGTTGCTTACTTTAAAACTGGTGCAGATAATGGAGAGATTTACGTAATCAATACTAACATCTTAAAAGACCATCACCCCAAGATTAATTGGGAAGAAGACCAAATCGTAGATGGAAGAATAGTTAATGAATATATAAGGAGTGATCTGGAAAAGGCATACACCGAAGCCTGGTATGTTGTGAATATGTCATTTGCAAATAAAGACGATTCACACTTGCAAGATTACTTTGCTGGCAAAGCCCTCGACTGGATACGCCAAGAGGTGAGTGACAGTTCCGAGTATATTATACATCAAACAGAGCTAAACCACAATTTACAGTTACATCACTTTACCTTAGACAACCAACTAGCCGCATTCTCTGATAAGGATGTCAAAGTTATGAGAAAAGTAGTAGACGCTGAAGGGGAAGTTGTCTACGAAGAAGAAGGAGTATTTGATTACGATGTAGTGATGATACTAGGTGATGGTCGATGGAGAATAAAGCACTTAGTAAAAAGGATTAAATCAGACGAAAGCCTATTAGTAACGAAAGCTAAGGACGTCAAGATGTTAGCTAAGTTGAATCAAATGAAAGGAGTAAATTATTATCCTGTAGCTACGCCATGGTTTGATTTTTGGGAAAACTATAGTGCTGATACTACTAAGCAAGATTTGAGTTTAGCTAAATCACTAGGGTTTAATACAGTGAGAATATTTTTACAATATGAAGTCTTTGGAGGAGAAGAGGTAAAAGAAGAAATGCTAAGTAAACTAAAGTCTTTCCTTGATATTGCACAAAATCAGAAGATAAAAGTCATTGTAACACTTTTTGATTTCCCCAAGAGTTACGAACTTATACATTATTCTTCTACAGATAGGCATTTAGAAAAAATACTCACTAGATTCAAAAATCATAAAGCTATCCTCGCGTGGGACTTAAAGAATGAACCTGACCTGGACTTCAATAATTATGGAGAGCAAGTCGTAACAGATTGGATATCTTTTGCGATTAAAAGAGCTAGAAAATATGACCCAAATCATTTATTAACCGTAGGTTGGTCTGATGCAAGTGTTGCGCACATCTTAAACGAACAATTAGATTTTGTCTCCTTTCATTACTATAAGGAAACACGAGGGTTAACTAGTATTATCAAAGACTTAAAAAGACAGTGTAAAGGGAAAAAACTAGTGTTAGGAGAGTTTGGGCAGACAAGCTTAAAATCCCTAATGACGATGTATAATAGATCCGAGGAGAAGCAAGCTGCCTACTACGAAGAGACCTTTAGAATATTAGCCAAAGAAAATGTTTCCTATATCAGTTGGGGACTGTATGACTTTAAAGATGCTCCAACAGAAGTCTTCGGATTAAAGCCTTGGGTAAGGGCCCCACAAAAGCATTTTGGATTGATAAGAAGCGACAAAACATCAAAGCCTGTCGCTTTGTTAATCAAAAAATAACAAGCCATAGGGTAGTGGTGTGCAATCTTTTTGTGTCTTAATATAGACAGACAAAATGTCAAACTATTTTCAGAAAACAGTTGGGTGTAAATAATGAAATTAGCTATAGTATCTCCATATCCTCCAAGCAAAGGAACTCTAAATGAGTATGCTTACCATCTGGTAGAACAGTTTAAAGATAAGGAGGAAGTAACTGAGATTATTCTCATCACGGATAAGCTTCCGCAAGGAGTTGCCTATCCTAAGTCACTGATAGCGGATCATATCAATATGGTAGATGCATGGGAATTCAACTCGCTAACTAATGCACTTAAAATAAGAAAAGCAGTAAATGAATATAAACCCGATGTGGTACTTTATAACATCCAATTTTTATCGTTTGGTGATAAAAAAGTACCAGGAGCATTAGGACTATTAGCTCCTCTAATTACAAAATGGTCTGGAGTGCCTTCTATGGTATTACTTCATAATATCATAGAAACAGTAGACTTAAAGTCTGCCGGTATTACTGATAATCCTATTATGAAAGGAATCTATAATCTATCGGGTACGATCCTGACTAGATTGATTCTATCAGCAGATATGGTAGCTGTGACAATCTCCAAATACGTAGAGATTTTAGAGGAAAAATATAAAGTAAATAACGTAGCGTTGGTTCCTCACGGAAGTTTTGAGCTGCCAGCACTCCCAGATTATAACCTACCTAAAGGGCCGCTTAAAGTAATGACTTTCGGAAAATTTGGGACGTACAAGAAGGTAGAGATTTTAATCGATGCAGTAGAAATAGTAAGAGCAAGAACAAGCCTAGACATAGAGGTCGTTATTGCTGGAACTGACAATCCAAATGTCAAAGGCTATTTGGAAAATGTTAGATCTAAGTATGAGGCAGTACCTCAAATAACTTTTACAGGATATGTAGAGGAAGAGAATGTGCCACGTATTTTCAAGGAGAGTGCGATATGTGTATTCCCTTATACTAGTACAACTGGTAGCTCTGGGGTTTTGCACCAAGCAGGTAGCTATGGCAAAGCAACAATACTTCCAAAGATTGGAGATCTAAAATCACTGATAGAAGAAGAAGGTTATGCGGGCGCTTATTACGATCCAGATGATACGGCTGGATTAGCAGATGCGATAGAAAAAGTATTAACACACAATGAATATAGAATAGAGCTAGCTAGCAGCAATTATGCTGCAGCGGCTTCACTACCAATGGCGGATATAGTGGACTGGTATCTTATACACTTCGAAAAACTGATTGAATCGAAGAAGAGACACACAACACTTGTTTAATCGCCTAAAGTAGATGAGAATGATTTCTTTTACTTGTGCCGAGTGAACGCTCGGCACTTTTTTATTTTATGAATGTAATTTATGTATTTCGTTATTACTCTAGAACTAATGTTTAGGAACTTCTTCTAATCCATAATTTTAAATGAAAGACAAAAACATAGCTTCCTAGCTTAGATCTTTGAGTTTCAGTTGATCTATGACATTTTTACTGCTATCAATGATTACTACTTTTTTTTCTTCTTTGACACCATTTATCTTCTTTAAGATTGACTTTCTCCTCACAAGATTAAACACAAGTACATAGTGTAAAAACGAAAGATCAAATCTCTCTTTACAACCAGCAGGCATATCTGGTCTTACCTTACCTCTATACTTGAGTATTCTCGCAATCACTCTGTACATACAAGTAATTGTGGAAGCATCTAAGTAAACAATCGTATCTGCTCTTTTAATTCTTTGATCTAAAGTACCTCCGTAGTTGCCATCCATAATCCAGCTATCTTTTTTGATGAGATCCTCTACTGTTTTACACCATTCCTCTTTAGGCGGTTCTTGCCAGTTAGGTTGCCAGTAATGCTGATCTAAATGAATGATAGGAATATCTACCTTTTCAGCAAGGGACCTAGACAATGTGCTTTTACCTGCACCACAACAACCGAGTATAAGTATTCTTTTCAAAGGTTAGTGAATTGTGAGTTAAGGCTTACAACCGCCAATAATCATATCCTAATATAGCCCTACAGTTTATATTATCTGTTAGGGAATTAAGATTAATCTTGTTGTAAACTGTAATCGAAAATATGATTCTCTTGATTCGTTAAAGGTAGATCATACAATTAATCTACAAATATGAATAACCTCTGAATTTGCTAAGGTCTCGGTTGGTTTTTCGTGTCTATTTATTAGATATATAACCATTAAAATATGAGAATATTAGCAGTAGACGATCAGCCCCTAATATTAAAATCTATAGAAAAAAAACTAGCTAAGGCAGGCTACGAACTTGATTTAGCAGATAATGGGATGAAAGCTATTTCTGCCTACGAAGCAAACAGGCCAGATATCGTTATCCTTGATTTAGAGATGCCCGGTACTAATGGTTTTGCAGTCATCGAGCATATTAGAAATGTAAAGGAAGATGACATCCCTATCATAGTCATGTCAGGAAATGATGATGAGAATGTTGTAGTAGATACATTTAAACTGGGTGTGAATGACTATATACAAAAACCAGTAGGGTTAAATGAATTATTAGCAAGAGTCCAGAGACAATTGCAACAGAAAGTCGAGAGTAAAGATTTTAAAAGTGATGCTACTTCTCAGATGCTCCAAAAGAATCTGATTGGTGTTGTCATCCCATGTTATAATGAAGAAGAACGATTAAGAACAAATGAGTTTACTTCATTTGTTAAAAATAATTTGGGCTATCATTTGTGTTTTGTTAATGATGGTAGCACAGACAAAACGCTAGAGGTTTTAAATGAACTGAGCAGAGGAAGAGAGGATCAAATCAGTGTATATAACTGTGTTAAGAATGGAGGTAAAGCAGAGGCAGTAAGGCAGGGTGTGCTACATTTAGCCAAAGACAAACAACTAGATTATATAGGATTTTTAGATGCAGATCTATCTACTAATTTTCAGGACTTTGATGATTTAGCTAAAACTATATCTGGTTCAGAATTTAAAATAGTTAGTGGTTCTAGAATAGCAAGGATGGGTGCTGATATTCATAAAGAAGGTGCAAGAGCAATCATCAGCAAAACTATCAACAAGATTATTCAGACTATCCTCGGGATGCCATTCAGAGATACTCAATGTGGTGCTAAGATTATGACCAAAGATGTAATTGAAAAAGTCTTCGAAAAGAAATTTTATACTAAGTGGCTTTTTGATGTAGAGATATTTTTGAGAATGAAGAAAGTCTATGGCGCAGAGAAAGCTAAATCATACTTGTGCGAGCAACCGTTAAAAAGATGGGTGCATGAGGATGGTTCTAAGTTGTCAATGAAAGATTCATTTAAAATTCTAGGTCAGCTTTTTCAGCTTGCCGTACAATACAGATAAGTGTTGTAGGTTTAAAGTGTTATCAACACTATATCATAGGATTCAAATTAATTTTATTTTTTAATATTTCAGTTTACTAGTTCTATTGTTGAGTATCCTCTTACACATCAATGTATCGCTGTACCAAATCTAGTAACAAAGGAAATCTTAAAACTTCTACCAGCTTCTAAAAACGCATTTTGATTCCAGGAGCTCCTCTTGAAACATGACTTCTATAAGCTTTATATCCAACGCCTTGGACTTGTCCAGAGACATGTATATGCCATGACTTGATCTTGTTTTCTATCAAATAATCTTGTGAAGGGTGCTAAAGTAAGATATCAATTTTGTAGTGGACTAAGAAGTAAAGTTTAATGTAGAATAATTTATAAGCAGGACGAGTGTATAGTTCAATCTTTCACAATTACACGATGTGGATAAGGTATTGTGATTCCTTCTTTGTCAAATCGTTTTTTTATAGACTCCAGTAAATCACAGTTCAGGATAAAGCTTTCCTTTGCGTTTTTGGCCCAGGTCCATGCTCTCAACTTTACAGAGTACTCTCCGATCTTAAGTACTCGCACCATTACATCAGGTTCTCCATCAGCTTTCTGTTGAGGTGTACGTGCATCTATATGAAGAGGATGCTTTTCAGCTTCTTCTTTCATGATTTTTTTTGCCAGATCAATATCACTATTAAAACTAATATTGATATCTACTCTTCTTCTGATCTCATCATTTACAAAATGTGAATTGATCAGTACCTCATCACTGATCACAGTATTAGGAATAAGAATTCTGCGATGTTCAAAATCTCGAATAACAGTATGTCTGAGGGTAATATCTTCTACAAAACCTTCTAAACCTTTGACTTGTAACCTGTCATGTACTTTAAACGGTTTAAACAAGACGATAAAAAATCCACTGATGATATTGCTCAACGCATGCTGTGAGGCAAATCCAATAGCTACTGCTAAAATACCAGCACCAGCTAGAAGGGAACGTGCGAGTGTACGGAGACTAGGCACTACATATATGGCTACTCCAAAACCTACTGTATAGATGATGGCAATAATAGCATGGCTAAGAAAAATATAATTCGTTGGATCATTTCGCATTTCCTCAGAAGATCGCTTGATTACTCTTTTGAAGATCCGATTAACTAAAAATGCTAAAATAAAAGTGAGTAAAATGATCCCTAAGAATAATAGTACCGTCTGAAGGGTAGTCAAATATTGATTCATCGATGATAAAGTTTAAATTATTCAATACCTAAACGTTAAGGCATGATTGAAAAGGTATGTGAAAGAGATACCAAATAGGCTTTATTTAATAGACCTAAACCAACAGCGTGCTCAACACATATATAATTAATTATAAATGTTAAAGTGAAGATAATTTGATCTGTGAACTTGAGACAAAAATGATCTCTTATTAATATTGTGCGGTGACTATTATATTATCAAAACAAAGTAATAGATAATAGCTTATCATTATACTCAGATTGGTGATTCAAAAATATTTTATATCCTTTAGTTTTATTCTAGCTTGTGTCTGTGTCTGCGCCCAAGACATAGAAGTAGAATTGCTTTGCCCTGAAAACATTACGATCAATTGTGATTCAGACATTGGTAAATTGAGTATGTATGGGAAAGCTACGTATAGAGTGGATGAGGAGATCAACGAGATGGAAGATCAACGATCAAAAAAGAATTTAGATGATTGTGGAAAAGGAAGTATTGAGAGAATATGGCGATACAAGAGTGAGGCAGGTGAAGAACACAGGTGCTCTCAGTTTATTTATATCGGAGCAGACGAAAAAGGAAGCCCCCTTATCAAGTGGCCGACTAAAACAGTGGTAGTATCTTGGTGTGATCCTTCTTACGCGCCCAATGATCTTCCGCTGGCAGCTAGGCAGCCCGAGTACTTTCAGGGAGAATGTAATAAAATGGAGCATACCTATTCTGATGAGATAGTTTATATATCAGATTCCTGTAAAGAGGTACATAGGAATTGGTTAGTACATGATTGGTGTTATGATAGTAAGAGTGTTGAAGGGAACGATGGTCATTATAAATATACTCAAGTAATAAAATTTGAAATTCCTGATGATATTGATTTTTTGGAGCTCAAAGATATTACAGTAGAAGCTACAGACTGTGAAAAAGCAATTGTAGATATGCCAGAGATAAAAGCCAGTATTCAAAATTGTAATAGGCGATTAAAAATATTCAATGACTCTCCATTTGCAGATAGCAAAGGAAAAAATGCAAGTGGGACTTATCCGGTAGGTGAGACTGTAATTAATTACTTTTTAGAGTTAGAATGTTCACCTCTAAAGAAGATTAAGCAGATAATAACAGTAACCGACCCTTGTAAGGAAAAAGCTATTATCGAGGAAAAGGAACTGGAGATAAAACTCACTCAATCCTTTGTTAGGCCAAATCCATTTATCAATGAGACAGAAATAATTCTTGCAAATGATATGCCACAAAATGCCACAATAAGTTTGTATAAAACGAATGGAGAAAAAATTTCTGATCAAATTATTAAGCTAGAAGTGGGAATGCAAAAGATTAAAGTTGATAATAAACGACTAAAATCACCAGGTGTGTATTTGTATTTAATTATAATAGGGCAGAGAAAATTAGAAGGAAGATTAATAAAGATACGATAGAAGCATCTAATGCTTACCCAAAGCTCTTATCCAGTTGGTATAACTGAGCTTGATCTTTTGAAGTTGTGGTCTTTTTAGAATCATTCTCAGAGATATAATACAGAATCATTGCCAGAAGTAATCCAGCCATTAGAAGAATTTGCACAGTTATAACCTGCTCTATAGAGTCGTGAAAAAATACTATTAGTCCTACTTGTGTGATACCTGCTGTTACAGATAATGCTACTGGGAAGTATTTATTAAGTGACATATAATAATAGACAAAGACATTTGCACATGCAAATAATGTAGTTGCTACGGCATACTTCCAGAGTAATGGTGATACAGATAAATAAGCACTCCCAAAAAGTATGTTTATGATCAACTCATCCATCAGTAAGCATGCAATGATAATACTACAACCGATGCCACCGACGATCAATAAAGACCCCCAGAATAAGTGACTATGCTTCTCTCCTTTTTGCTCTTTCTGAATGACCTTAGGAAACAGTAGAGTGACAATTGTCCAAGTAGCAAAAAAGACTACTCTGCCAATCAAAGCAAGAGCGGCATATAGGCCTGCTTGTTCATTTTCGAAGTAGTGCTTCACTAAGATTATATCACTGTTGTTAATCAGTATCTGACTAAACTCATAGATGCCAATTACAAATACAAACTTATAAATTAAAGACAGATCTTCACTAGGGAGCTTACTTTGAGTACTAACCTTTTTTTGTTTACTTACGAAATAGGTAATTACAAAACTGACTAAGAAACCAATTGAAATCGCCTCCGAAGTCCACCCTCCACTCATCTTGATAACAGTAAATACAAGAATAAAAGTAACTACTAATCTGGCAGCCATTTCTGATATATAAGTAAAGGCTAGGTTTTTAAATTTTTCTATCCCTTGTAATGCCCCTCTTGATACACTTAAGTGAAAGTAAATAGGAATGCAGATTATCACAAGAATTAGTGGAACTACTGATTTAAACTGTAGAAATGATTTGATAGGGTAGACCGCAAGTAGCAATACAAAGGATAAGCCAAATCCTAGAATGTATGAGTGTCTTGATAGCCAATTTATTAACGTGTGGTACTTATCGTTATCTCTCTCTGCCTGATAAGTAGCACTGTACTTAGCTGCAGTGAGTTGAAATCCAACGGCTATAAATGACAACATCAGTACTGCCGTTGCAAGTATACTTGCTTCAGCAAATTCTGTGGGACCTAGGACTCTACCTAGTACTAAGTTAATACCATAATTACCAGCATTAACAATGATAGTACTGATAAAGAGAAACGATGCATCGTTTAAAAGAAGAGCCCTTAGCTTAGCGATCATAGAATGACTATACTATTGTTATGTCAATAAAATTTCTAAATTTTGTTAGATGTACCAACTCAAATATGGGGTTACCCTCTCTTGCGAGTATAGTCAAATCCTTACCTGTTCTTTTAGAATATTTTTTTGCTATCAGGAGGCTATTAAGACCCGTGATATCAATGTTGTTAACTTTTGATATGTCAAGTGTAAAGGAACCATTAGAAGCTTGGATTCGTGCTATTAGTTCTGGTTTGAATTTTATTGCATCTGCAGATCTTAAAGCCCCTTTGAGACTTAAAAAATTTTGTTGGGTTTCGACACTTAGATTTTTCATAGGTTTTATTTATACAGCAAATATTTATTTAAAATTTATTTTACTAGGTACAAATTCTGTGTTTGGTAGGGGTGAAGCGTTTTTCAGTTGCCAGATGGGGTTTTCTGGCTGGTAGTAATAAGACACAGATTATACTACGATACACCATAGTTAGCTGGTACTTATTTTGTCAAGGGAAGTACCTATTTATGGTGTCTTTTTATCAAACAGGGGTGTTTATGAAGAATCCACTATCCATATTAATATTATTGTTAGCTCTGAGTTATTCAGGTATTGGCCAGGGGGCTATGGATGAAGGATTCGCAATGCTCGAAACCCAAGCTTATGAGGAAGCTGCAGATTTTTTCGGTAATATATTGATAACAGAACCCGATAATAAAACTGCTCGTATATGTTATGGAAGAGCGGTAGGCCTTGGAGGCGATACTGATAAAGGTCTTGAAATATTTAACGCCTTAGAACATGATTTTCCTGGAGATTACGAAGTGAATCTTAACCTAGCCGAAGCATTGATGTGGAAGAAAGATTACAGTAAGGCTATTCTAGTTTATGAGAAGTTGCTAGCAATAGACAGTAGCAATTATGTTGCAAATCTGGGATATGCCAATGCGAATGCCTCCCTTAAAAATAATGCAAAAGCACTTATCTATATCAACAAAGCAATTGGGATTGATAGTCTGAATCAAGGAGCAGTAATATCAAAGAAATATATTTTGTTAGCCTTAGCAGATGAGGCACGAAAAGAGTGGAACTATGGATTATCTCACAATTATTTGGATCAAGTATTTTTACTTTATCCTCTTGACAAAGATGGGTTGCTAAATCGAGCGACCATCTATCTGTGTGATCAAAAAATTAATGAAGCTAATAGCGTTTTCTCAAAATTAAAAGAGTTAGAAATTGCTCCTGTAGACGCATTGCTAGGGTTATCATACACTTCTTTGCTGATGGGTAAGAAAGCTAAGTCACTTTCATATGCTAAGGATGCAACCAATCTGGCAACCGCTATAGATGCGGAGCCAGCACTTTATCTCAGAGCAGCTATAAATGAAGTCAATACTTTAGCAATAAATAGAAAATATAAATCGGCACAGACTAAAATCAAAGAGCTTGAAAAAAGATACCCTGATGCCCTTGAAGTAAAATTAGCTAAAGCAAGAATTAAAGTCTGGAATGGTAATGAGAAAGAAGGCCTTAAGTTATATGAAGAATTGGAAAAAGAAAATCCTGCTTCATTTGAGCTTTACATGGGAATGGCAGAAGCTTATAGATCATTGAAAGAAAGAAATATGGCTAAATCACTTATTGAACAAGCGCTCACGATCCAAACGACACAACCAGACGCTCATAGATTACTTAATGAACTAAAAGGTGAAAGTAAAACTGTAGTTACACTCGAAGCAAACAGGAGTAGCGATGTAGGAGGTAATGAATCTAAAGATGGTAAAGTACATGTTGAAACCAGTATCGGAGATAAACATCGTCCTTTTATACAGTTATTTTATAGAGAAGCAACTCAACAGAAGAAAGCCATAAACTCTAACCAACAAGTAGTCCTTATCGGTGATAGTTGGATAGTAAATTCTAAGCTCAGAATAAATGGTAGTGCTGGTAAAGTATTTGCTAATAACCTAGAGTCGTCACAAAATAGTACGCTATTAAATGCTGGAGCAATCCTTAGTTTTCTAAAGAAACACGAAATAGGATTTAAGTATGGTAGAGAAGCACACAACTATACGGTCGATCTAATTAATAGTGGTATCATCATGAATCATATCACTGGATCTTATAGTTTCCTAACGGCTTTTGGTTTAGGGACTTATAATTATTTTACCCACACTAATCAAACTGATGGCAATCTGAGGAATCTACTATTTTCTTCTGTCTACTATAACTTTAAAAGCAATCCTTTAATGAAGGTTGGGTTCAACTTTTCGAATGTGACGTATGGTTACCAAGCTAGTGAATTATACTTTAGTCCATCTGATCTCAAGTCAGGAGAACTGTTTTTAGAAGTGAGTAATCTTTATGACAACAAGCGTAAGTTTGATTATCGTGCATTTGTCGCTTTTGGAAAACAAAAAATAGAAGATCAAGAAGTACAGCTGACGAGAAGAGTAGAAGCATTGATAGGTTTCAAGATTCATACAAACCTAAAATTGCAGGGATATTTTATGAATAGCAATGCAGCGCAATCTAATGCAATCGGTTTTTCTTTCACTAATTATGGGCTAAGACTTAGGTTGATTCTCTAAAGAATATTGAGGCTATTCATTAAGATAGGTTTATGTGCTCTAGAAACAGGAATCATCTTCTTAGAAATCACAAGAGAGTTGTCTTCTATATCTACAATCTTATCAAGGTTGACAATGAAGGATCGATGGACTTTCAAAAATCTAGGATAATTTAACTTCGCATCTATAGCTTTTAATGCTCCATAGATGATAAAACTGGCATCTGATGTTACTACCTTAACATAGTCTCCGACATTTTCAAAATATAAGATTGAATCATATGGTAGTCTTGTATATCTACCTGCACTTTTCACATATAATTCATTTGCAGCACTAGTAGTTGACAGACTACTTAATCTCCTTGATAAAGTTATCTCTCTTTCTAGTACCTTCTCGATCGCTTTGACAAATCGTTCTTTTGTTACCGGCTTTTTTAGAAAATCTGTTACGTCATATTCAAATGCTTCGAAGGCATATTCTGATTTTGAGGAGGTAATAATTACCTGTGGAAGGTAGGGCAGTTTGTCCATGAGCTCAAGACCACTTACGCTAGGCATTTCTACATCTAGAAGTATAAGGTCTATACTTTCTTTTTCTAAGTATACTAGGGCTGACTCTGCACCTTCGAAGCTACCTGATAATTCTAGTTTCTCAGATTTTCCGCACAATCGTTCAAGTGATTTCCTTGCTAGTGGTTCATCTTCTACAACTATAGTTTTGAATGTCATCTTAAGCATTTTGTGTTACTAGTTGCGTGTTCCAGCTATTGAAATTTTCGAGCTGTTGGATTAATATTGGTTTCAAGCTGATGTATGATTTGTATATGTCTGATTCGATTTTTCTCAATTTATGAATGTCTTCATTTGCCTTTGCTGCTTTCTCTAGTTTGCCCATTTGATCAGTAAGGTTAGGGATACCTACCATTTGGAAAGTAGGTTTTATTTTGTGAGCGACAGCTCCTATTTGTTTTACGTCTGCTATATCAAGAGCATCATGTAAATTGACAAATTCATCTGGTGTTATCTTAAGGAAGGTGTCAAACATGTCGGCCATGTATTCGTAGTCGTCCTCATATACTTCTTTAAGATATTTGGCGTCTAATGCTTCATTAATTTCACCTACCTCTGTGGCAGCACTCACTTCTAAAGTAGCTGCATGTGTTTTAAGATATTCTGTAAGAATTTTATGTAATTGATTTGGGTTAAATGGTTTTGATAAAAAATCATTCATACCATTCTCTAGTGCTTTATTTTTTTTAGTGAGTAGAGTAGAAGCAGTAAGAGCAATGATCGTAGAATCTATATTGAGTCCTGATTTTCTTATTTCTGTTGTTGCTTCGAAACCATTCATCACAGGCATCTGTAAATCCATGAAGATCAATTCAAACTTGTATTGGTTGCATAGATCTATTGCAATTTGTCCATTATCAGCGATGAGATACTTAAGGTTCCACTTTTTTAGAAGACTCGTAATATACTTCTGGTTGATTAGATTATCTTCTACTACAAGTATTGGATTGTTTTTTGTAGAAAACTCAATGGCTTTTAGTTCGTGTTCTTTTTTGTTAAGGATTGCTTTATTAGTGTTTTGAAAATCAAGGTCAAAATACATCTTGGTACCGTTACCTAATTCGCTTTCTACTTGGATCTTTCCTCCTAGCAAGGTGATTAACTTTTTAGTAATAGCTAGACCTAAGCCAGTACCTCCATAAGAGTCTTTTATCTCTGAAGATGCCTGTTTAAATTCTTGGAAGATTAATGCGATTTTTTCTTTGGCTATTCCTATCCCAGTATCCTCTACTTCAAACCGAACCTTTTGAGATGTATCGTCACTTTTTAATTCCTTTATTCTGATATTAATAAAACCATCATTTGTAAATTTTATAGAATTACCTACAAGATTTATTAGTATCTGATTAATCATAGAACCATCACCTAGCAGGTAAGTATCAAAGTTGCCATCTATATCACATTGTACATGCACAGGCTTGTTGTCAAGTTTGACCTGAAATGTTCTAGTGATATTTAAGACTAAGGCTTTGAGATCAATCTCTTTAATATTTTGTTCTAGCTTGCCAGCATCTATCTTGCTGATATCAAGTATGTCCGATATTAGTTCTTGGAGTACAGTTGATGAGTTCTGAAGGATATCTAACATTTCCTCTTGTTCTTTAGAAATATTAGTGTCACCTAATAAATGTGACATCCCTACAATTGCATTAAGCGGCGTCCTTATCTCATGACTCATATTAGCTAGAAAGAGAGATTCTGCTTGTTGGGCTTTTTCCGCGACTTCTCTTGCTTTTACTAGTTCATTTTGAGAATGTATAAGTGGTGTGATCTCTCGAGCAATTGCAAAAAATTGCTTGCCCTCACCGTCTTTGATCAGTTTCACATTCTGTCCTAACCATCGGATTTCTCCAGATTTTGCTTTTACGGGAAATTGTAAGTAGCTCTCTTCTTCATTTTCGTCTCTTACTTTTAAATAGAAATCATAAACTTTCTTTTTAAAGTCTATTGGGATGAAATCGGTAAAGTGATTTCCTATTATATCATTTTCTCTATAACCAAGTAATTTTTCTGCAACACTATTCACATAGGTGAAATAGCCTTTCTCATCCATATTGAAAATGATTTCTGTTGCATTTTCTACTATGAGACGATATTTAGATTCTGACTCTTTTAGCTGTACTGTCCTATTATTTATTTGAAGTTCTAGAGATTCGTTGAGCTGCTTTAGTTCTAGGTTTGTGTTATAGAGTTCTAACGCTTTTTCTTCTAGAATAAGCTCCGCTTGCTTTCGAGCAAGGATTGCTCTTTCGAGTTTTTTTTGTAGTATAGTGACCTGATCCACTAAGCAGCTTTAGTAATTAAGAATTTCACTTCTGTTCCGTTTTCTGTTATGTTCTTCTTATTAATACTAGCAGATTCTCCATAATGCTCTAGCGTCTTTTCTATTAGCCCTTCTGCAAAATCTGCCATTCGTCTCTCTGATTTGTATATCATTTCCAGTTGATTATGACTTATCAATTTTGTCTCGAAGCTTGGGAGCTCCGCGTCGGGATAAAGTTTCTTTACTTCTACGTGGATATAATCCTCGATAGATTCTAAGAATTTAAAGGCTGTAGGAGCTGCTTCGAAAAAACCTGGATAGTTTTTAACAAATGTGTGGAATAGATATTTGCCAAATGTATTAAGTAATTGCGACATAGATAGTTTAGTATCTACGCTCAGATTATGCAAAAGCATTCCCATTTCTGAAAATGCATAAGTACCAATAGCAGTATATACACCACCAGATGGTAAATCACTTCTGTTAATTATATTGTCAACCATCTCATACCCAAACTCTTCTTCAACCATCTCTAGAAATTCTGTAAATACTATCCCTTTCATATATAATTATTTTTGATATACTACTTAAACGGTTGACCAAGTAGAATCTATTGGATAAGGGGTGATATCCTTTTATTAAGACACCAGAAGCCTTTGTTTCCCTAAATTTTAGCCTGGTTTTATTGATCTGTCTTGCTAATTTGATTTGTGAAGATGGTAGCTATAGTCTTTAAACAAAAAAAAGGCTGACGAAGTGAATCATCAGCCTAAATATGTTTGCTTTTAAGGAAGCCTTATTGCAGAATAATACTCTCTGTGAATATTTTCTGATTTTGGATCACATACAAGATGTATTGACCACTTGCATAATTACTTAAGTCTACATCTTTGCTATACGATCCATCAAAGTTGTCTACTACCTCTTTAAATATCTCTTTGCCCGTGATATCTGTTAGCTGTACAACGGTTGGGTTGTTATTTCCTGTAAAACTTATATTCACACTATTTGCAGTTGGATTTGGGAATGCAGTAAAGGACTTTAATTTTAATTGTCTGCCTTCAGGAATAGTTCTCTTTTCAGTTTGTGTATCTACGGATTCTTCGGATTCAATATGCTTTTCCACTTTGATAGTAGTTACGGTCGTATTCTCATCGCACTTTTCTACTTTCTTAAACATGTTAAATTGATCACCTTCCATAGCATCTTTAAAAATGTATACATTCGATCTCTGACTTGATCCTCCTAAGGTTACATTTACGTTGCTAGCTTTATCTCCATCTAAGAATTTGATATTAACAGTAGATCCAGGTTTAAATGGCTTAAGAGCAGATAATAGATCATCTATTTTATTTACTTCTTTATTGTTCACACCTGTGATATTATATCCTTCTTTAAATCCTACTGCTTCTGCAGGAGATCCTTTTACTACGTTGATGACTCTTACACCTTTGACTTCATCGTTTTCTTCTATCATGATACCTAGCTGTGCTCTATTCCCATTACTCGTTTGAGTCTTTCTTTTCTTTCCTTGAAACATATCCTGATGCTTCTTCATTTCTTCCGGCATATCTCCTTCACCATTCCATTCGATTACTCTTTCATTACCATCCTCATCAATTGTTTTGATTCTATACTGCTTTGTAGCCTTGCTATCTATTTTGATTTTTTGTTGATCACCATCGCCTATGAAAATCATTTTATGATCTTCGTCATCTAGATCGATGCCCTCTTCTTCTAATAGTCTTTGGATTTCTGCAGGTGCTTCTCCATCTCCTTCCCACTCCATGATGGTTTCGTTACCATCATCGTTTTTTGATTTGATTTTGATAACTTTCTTTTGCATCATTTTCATTTCTTTCTTATGACCTTCATGCATGCCTTCTTTTTTTAACTTCTCGATATCAATGTCATGCTCTTCTAATATTTTTCTCACATCATCTGGTATGTCATCACCATCTTTTAGTTTGATGATCATTACATCACCGTTTTTAGCAATCTCTAATTCTGAATCCTGCTTATGATGACCCTCATTGTCATCAGAGTGAATCTTGATAATTTCTACTTCTTTATGTATTTTTTTATTACTGCTATCTTCAACACTTACTTCGACCGCACCATCACCTTCTAGCATCTTTATATCGACACCTTCTTTTTCTAATTGAGTTTTTATTGCTGCAGGTATCTCTCCATTATCTTTCCATACTATTTCTTTTTCGTTGCTACCATCTCCGATCGTGACCGTGAAGTTGCGTTGCTCTTTGCCATCAACTGATTCTACATCTACTGAGACTTCGATAGACTTTTCTTGAGCAGTAAGGGTATTACAGATGGCAGATAGAGTTATCGCCATTAGAATTGTATATAGATATTTCATGTCAGCAAGTAATAGTTGTTTTTAAAATTAGGCTTTATCTGTTTTGAAGTGACTACAATTTATCTTAAATCACCTCATTATATCTTCTGCGTTCTTTTCTTTTGCTTAGGCTTTTCGTTACCAAAATTTAATTTGATTATCGAGTCGGGAGTAAGTGCATGGCCCTGAGATAATTCAAATAAATCTCTGTACTTCTCAAAGGTAGCTTGCGGTTGTTTAACACCATTTACCTTGAGGTGTTTTCCGGTTATTTCTATTTGGTTAATATCCTCTGTTTGTAAGAGTTTATCATTCCACATCTCAGCTTCCATTTTTTCTGCAAAGGTTTTTTTACCGCCACCCAAGTTTCTTTGCTCACCCATGTCTATACCGCTATCTCCAAAAAACTGCTGCATATCAAACATGCCACCTCCATTCATATCTTCTAAGCCGCCAAAGTTAAACTGTTGGAACATCCCTCCATTCATCATAGAGTCTAACATAGGTTGTAGCATCTCCTGCATATCTCCAAACTGCATACCTAATTGATCACCACCTGATGGATCTAAAAAGAAAAACCCTTTACCATCTATCATACCATTTTTGAGGGAGTCGATCCATTCGTATGGCTCTCCTTCTAACCCCCCGGAGTAACCTTGCATTTGCTCTGATAGTTGGAGCATCTGTTCTTCTAGATCTTCAACATTAAAACTCTCCATAAGTTGCTCCGCAAAGTTTTCAAAGAACTCATTGTTTTGTGGTAATAGAGGCTCTTTTTCCTTAGTCTGTGCTTGGATGATAGTAGCAGAGAAAGCAAGGATAAGGAATAGCAAAATTATTTTATTCATCATATTAATATTGTACTCTAAAGTTATGAAAGGCCGTATTGAAGTAAAAGCCCTTAATGATTCTTTAACAGCTATTGCAAGCATTTACCCAATGAAAAAACGGGAATTTGCCTTTGTTCGTTCCTTTAGTCTGATTTTATATCCCTTCAGTAGCTCGAGGCCTAATTTTGATTTGGTATGATCTTCTTGCCTTCCATAGATTAAGAGAAGGACTCTCAATGTGAAAATTGAGTATTAGTCAATAGTTTGTCCACGGCCACAGTTGCTATTATATCCACTATGCATTTTGAAGTGGTTTAGTCAAAAGCTTAAATATATTCCTTCCAAAACTATTACTCAATTACAATAGTATTAGAAGGTGTCACCTTCTCTGTAAATAGAAAATGTGTGTTTTGTAGCTGATCCTCGGATAACCTTGGGCACAGATACATTTTGTCGGAGATTGTTTGGTTGTAGATATTGTCTTTAGGTTCTATTGTTGTCAGTTCTAAACCATTGCCCATATTGTTCAGCATTGTCCCCTGATTATAGAAATGATTAATTGACATGATACGTGCAGGGTCAAAATTGATAGTGTCCTGTATTAGCAAGCCACCTATTCGTTCTTCATTACTAAAAGGTATTAACCAATTATGTATGTTACCAGTGAGTGTAACGATCTTAGTAAATGATGCTGCTTTTTTTATTTCGCATATCTCTACATACATAGAAGAGTCTCTTGTCGAAGCAATATAATTATCTATAAATTTTAATCTGATTCTGCTGTCTTGGTTTGCGTTGTATATTAAGTCTAGACATGCATCTCCATTTCTGCCATAAGAGTTTTGACCGCTAAAAAAGGGCAGCGCTTTTAATTGCTCTTTGGACATACTGTCGGTCATTCCATCTAGTTGTGAGCTTGGAATTTCTAGTGCCAGAGTCACCTCACCTTCTTTATCTGCGATCAGTTTGCTCATACCATATGCAAATTCTGCTGGTTCTTTGGTGCCATGCATTTCTCCCATCAAGATCACATCATATTTAGCGATCTCTTGGTATATGTCACCATTGAGTTTAGATAAATTATCTATTGGGATAGCGTTGTATTTAAGTTTTGCAGCAGGGCCTGTTAATTCAACTGTTTGACAGGATAGCATAATAGCCACTAAGAGAATTATATATAGTTTCATTGTGAGGACTTATCGGTAAGTAAAAACAATTCTAAGTAGGGCAAGGCTAATCATTCGGCATAGATTGTAGTAATACATGTGTACTGCTTCCTAGATCGGTTATTATTAAAAAATCTATTTTTCTGCTACACTCGATAATTTGAATTTTAATGACCAAGGGAATGTTGTTCAACAAGGTTCTCAATAAGATCTTCTATGCGATTCTTGCTAATGTGTATTCTGCCTCCTAATACTTTGTCGGATAAGTCCTTATGTAAGTGATCGTTTTTTTTAATTTCATCTATGATGGTATCAAATAATTCTATACGCTCACCAGTTTTTGAGTTGCCAATTTTAAATGGCGCTTTCAAAATTTCATTCTTTTTGATTTCGTCAAAGTCATATTTTCTAAGTTTACGATCTTCTTCAATCTCAAAGCCTTGCTTTTTTTCCTTTAAAAGTAATTCTCCGTTATCAGTCCAGACCACTATACTATTTTCACTAGTATCAATCCATTTTATTTTTCCCCCCTCATCTTTGTAGAGATATTTTGATGCATCATTTATTTGTAGTCCATTGATTTTCAACTCCTTGATAACTCCATTATCAATTTTCAACTTAAAGGCTCGATCATTATCATTGGATTCTATAGTTACATCATTACAATTGCAATCATCTTTTGGTATGGTGTCGATCACTAAATGAGAATCTTCAGAATCGATAACTATAGTTCTAACTAAGTTTTCTACAGTCTTCTCAGCTGGATTATTGCAGTTGTTCAGCTCACTTACGGTTACATTAAAAAGCCCATTGTCTGAAGCATATACCTTTACTTCCTTATTGGCATCCTTAAGTTCTAAGATGGTATGATTAGATTCTCCAAATACTGTAAAGACTGAAAATAATAATAGGGTAGCAACCATTTTTTCTCTTATTTGACTTTTGTTTTGTGGTTGATTAAGGATTCTACTAACTCTGTTAAACAAATTGTTGTTACTTTTTGCCATTGGTATAGCTAATGACGGGATCGCTGTATTGTGCATTTGTTCAATCTTCACTAATGCCTTTGCATAGTTAACCGCACTACCGCAAAGTTTAACTGCTTGTTCATCACAGCAGCTTTCTCGTTCAGCTCTTACATTGGCAGAGATCCACCACACTGCAGGATGATAGTAATACAAGATCTCTATGAATGATTGTAAAATATTTTGAAGAAAATCATTCCTAGCTATATGAGATAGCTCATGCGCTAAAATAGCTTCTACTTCATTTAGATCTAACTGATTGATGATGCCCATAGGCAATAAGATGATAGGTTTAAAGTGGCCCAACATCATAGGAGTGTAAACCTTTGCACTTTCTAATACTTGTATTGGTTTGTCTAGATTCATTTTGTCTAAGAGGTCATTTAGGACAACCTGCACTTTAGTTTCTTGGATGACTTGGCCAGAGAGTTCATATCTTTTGATGAGGATATAACCACCAATAAATTTTAATACAAATACCAACATCCCAGTGACCCACATGGTAGTTATAAAATCAAAGTGGCGAACCAAACCAAAAGTGAAATCTTGGATATAATGACTACCAGATAAATTAGAGATATTTATTGCTGTAGCCGAATGTATAATATTAGCTCCATGACTTCCCGAATTAAAATAGTGTATACAAAAGGTAATGATAGAAAGGCCAAACATGATGTAAAGCGAGGAGAGTGCTATTCTATACCTTACTATAGACTGTTCTTTATGATATCGATTAAGATAGATTGACATTACCAATGCTACAAAAGATGCCTGCCATAAAGAGTGTACGATAGTCCACCCGACAGCATTCATCAGATGATCAGAGATAAGATTATTGACTAGTTCCATGATTAGACTTTTCTATTTCTTTAATTAGGGATTTAATTTTTTCTAGCTCTTCAGGAGAGGTTTCGTGGTTACCAAGAGCTTGCATTACGAGACTGCCAGCCGATCCTTGAAAGGTAGATTCTAGAAATCCACCAAGGAGTTTATTTTTTGTAACATCTTCTAAGACGTTTGCACTGTAGATATGACTTCGTGTAGAAGTATCTCTAATTACCAGACCTTTCTCGGTCATAATCTGCATCAACTTTAGCGTAGTTGTATATCCGATATCTTTGTTTTCACTCAGAATATCATTGACTAAGCGTACGGAACTTGGTCCTTTAAGCCAAAGGACTTGTAGAATATTTAGTTCTGAATCAGTAGGTTTAGGAGTCGAGGATTTTGACATTTTTATCTAAAAATATTTATGATACGAATGATTTCGTACTAAATATATACGAATCCTTTCGTAATTACAAGTCTGGATGCTTTGTTTAGTATAAATACAAGAAATTAAGATCTAAAAAATGTTGAAACTATTGGATTGCCAACCCAATAGGCCTAATAAACTACAGTTAGAAATTCATTCGATTTTTAGATGCGAGGGCAAATTTTCTAAAATAAAGTATGTTGGTGCTATCATCTTTTTCGGCTTGGATCCAATCGTTATGTTCTTGCACAGTAAACTGACTTTTATGACAAAGGATAGAGTTAAGGGCCATCTCTTCCTGCTCTGCAGTGAAGGTAATTTTAGTGTCAAGTAAATCAGGATGAGTCCATCCCAAACCCCAGTCTTCTGGAAATTTTTTTGTCTGTTCTTCGATCCAGGAGAAGTAATACAGATCAATGGAATCAACCCAATTTTCACGTAGTAGTATTTCTGTTGTTAATAGGCCAACCATGCGATGATCAGGATGACCTGTGTCACCATCTGGCCCGTAAGTTAATATTACATCTGGCTGTACTTCGATTATTTTTTCTTCAATGTCTTTTTTAAGCTGGTCTACTTCAGCGTAAAAATTATGTTTACCGTTTAAGCCTAAACCATCCTTTGCGCCTAAAAAATGAGGAGGATTTACACCTAGGGCTTGACAGGCGCACTCCATTTCCTGCTTCCTAACATTCACTAGAGCATCTCCAGCAGGTATTCCAAAATGGTCCGTCACGCCATAGCGGCCATCCGTTGCTAAGACAACATGCAGATCTGCTATAGATCCATATTTTGATAAGACAGGGCCGATCGCTGTCTCATCATCAGGATGTGCAAAAATAGCCATGATCGTATTTGGAGTATTTGAGTTTGCTTTGGTTTTTAGTTCATTATCAAATGAGTTTTTACAACCATATATTGATGAGAAAAATATTATAGCTAGGACTATTCTATACTTCATTTTTATTTAAATTTTATGGCTTTAAAATATACGATTAGTTTTGTATTGCAACATTTGGACAGCCCACTTCTAAAGGCAATACCAAAGTTGCTTTTGTAAACTATAATAAATCTAGGTGATGAAGAGAATAGGCTTATTAAGATCAATGTGGATATATAAGTGTCCAAGGTGTAGGCAGGCTGATCTATTTATCTCTCCTCTAAACTTATCAAAGCCCCTAGATATGAATAAGAGATGTGAGGTTTGCGATCTTAATTTTGAACCTGAGCCAGGGTACTATTTCGGTGCGATGTTTATCTCTTATGGTATCAGTGCTTTTTTCTTTCTAACAGTTGCAGCAATCCTATATTTTGCTTTTCACTTAGGGCCTAATCCGATTTTAGGTTGGGTTATTTTTATAGGAATAATTTCTTTTTTAAAGATCCTTAGGCTTTCTAGATCAGTGTGGATACACATCATGACAAAATATGAGCCAGAGAAAGCAAATGGTTAATACCATATATGTTTTAAAATGACACTTTAGATTTTGAATATAATTTTCAAAGTGCAAGGCGAAAAACGGAATGATAGCCTTAGCTACCATGAGTATTTTAAACGATAAGATTGAATGTTTTGATCAACATATATGTGCCATATTAGAGCATAAATGGTATGAGTTGTCTAAATTATTCTGCCATGCAGCAGGTTGGGATTTATTATTTACCGCAGCATAGCTATCCCATTTCAAGGAGAAAGACAAAAGGTTTTTTTTGTTATTTGATTACTAATATCGACTATCAAAGAGGTCGACAATTGGGATTAGGTTTTGCTATACTTCCCCTGTGCATAATCCATAGCCTCCAATAAAATCTCACATGCTTCCCTAATCTCATCTTCAGTAATAATCAATGGAGGTGCTAATCTAAAGCTCCGATTGTTAAATAAAAACCAATCGACGATCAGCCCGATCTCGAGACATTTACCCACTACATGTTTTAGATATTTTCTTTTAGTAAGCTCTACTGCCATCATTAGGCCGCTAGATCTGACTTCTTTAATAACTGGGTGGACGAGTAATGATTTGATCAATTGTTCTTTCTCTAAAACTGAAGAAACAATATCATCACCTATCAAAGTCTCGAGGGTTGCTTTTGCTGCAGCACAACACACAGGATGTCCACCAAAAGTTGTGATATGTCCAAGCACTGGATTACTTACAAAGGATGAAGTGATCTCTTTAGAAGCTACGAATCCTGCGATAGGCATTCCACCACCCATAGCTTTGCCAACTAATAAAATGTCTGGCAGGACTTCATATTTCTGATAGGCGAAAAGAGAACCTGTTCTCCCAAATCCAGTTTGGATTTCATCTAGGATCATTAAAGTGCCAGTCTCATCACATCGTTTTCGTACTGCTTTGAGATAATCATCTTGAGGTACGAGTACACCCGCTTCAGCTTGTACAGGTTCTAGAATAACACCCGCTGTCTTCGTAGTAATTTGATCTAAATCGGCCTTATTGTTAAACTCGATATGATTAATATCAGGCAGAAGAGGGTAGAAAGCTCTTTTATAATCTTCATCGCTTCTGAGGCTTTCCGCTCCTTGAGTACTACCATGATAAGCATTGGCACAAGCGATGATTTCTGTGCGGCCTGTGTGTCGTTTTGCTAGTTTCATAGCTCCTTCTGTGGCTTCTGTACCACTCATCACATAGTACAATGAGTCTAGAGATGGGTCAATATGAGCAGCAAGTAAAGACGCATAGGCTACTTGCGGGTTCTGTATATGCTCTCCATAGACCATGGTATGAGCATATTTATCCACCTGATCCTTAACTGCTTGTGATACTTTTGGGTGACAATGACCCAGCGAACTCACAGAAATTCCAGAGTTCATATCATAGTATTTCTTACCAGAAGTATCATAAATGAAGATTCCTTCCGCCCTATCTACCTCTAGCATCATAGGCAGATTACTCGTCTGAGCAACATGAGAAAGAAATAGCTGTCTTAAACTTGGCATTTTCCCTATCTTTAGGGTGCAAATGTAAGTCTATCCAGACTTTGTTTGCTAAGTAGATCCACCCTGAGATAATTCCCTGATAGTAGACAGATAACTTACTTATAGACTTATATGTTAATGTTTAATTAATATTTAAGTACGCTGATGCGTTCTATTGATTTACAAGGACTTATAAGTAGAGAATTCTTAATTTTAAATAGAAAATTACAAGCATGTCAAGATTAATCATAGCCTTAATAATAACAGTACTTAGTTTGCCTGCATTTGGTCAAGGCATCGAGTTTTACAAAGGTGAGTGGAAAGATGCTTTGGCAGAAGCTGAAAAATCAGAAAAACTCGTATTCGTTGATGCTTATGCCGAGTGGTGTGGCCCTTGCAAAAGGATGGCCAAAACCACATTTGTTGATCAGAAAGTAGGTGATTTTTTCAATGCTAATTTTATCAATCTCAAGATAGACATGGAAAAGGGTCATGGATTGACATTCAGACAGGATTATCCAGTATCTGCCTTTCCGACGCTTATGTTTTTAAACGGCAAAGGAGAGATAGTGCATAAGACTACAGGAGCTAAGGATGTGAATCAGATTATAGCACTAGCAAAGCAGGCAATGGGCAAAGATGACAGAAGTGGTGATTATGAAGCAGCTTACAATGAAGGAAAGAGAGATTTTGATCTAGTCTATAAATATGTAAAGGCACTGAATAAAGTAGGTAAGCCTAGTAATAAGATTGTAAATGATTATCTAAGATCTAAGCCAAGCATTACTGATAAGCAAATGACTAAGTTCCTGCTGGCGGCAGTGACAGAGGCAGACTCAAAGGCATTTGAAGAATTGATTAAAAGGAAGTCCAACGCTGAAAAAATATCAGATAAAGAAGTGGTGAAGAAAACTATAGTGGATGCCTGCAAAAAAACGGTAAATAAGGCAGTAGAGTATGAAAGTGAATTTCTACTCACTGAAGCGCAAAATAAAATGAGATCAACTTATAAATCTGATGCAAAAGCTTTCGAGTATGAATCTAAAATTACTTACTACAAAGGCTTAGGATATACAGATAAATACCTGAAGACAGTTGAAGATTATTGTAGCAAGGTGATTAAGAAAGATGCTGAAGCAATCAATGAAATAGCTGTAGATATTTCTAAAAATCTAAATAGAAATAAGGAAGCTCTTGACATAGCTGAAGGACTTGCCAAGAATGCAAGTAAGCAAGGCAAGAAAGCAGATTATTACATAACCTATGCTCAAATCTTAAATCTTAATGAGAAAAGTGAAGATGCATTGAAGGCAGCTAAAAAAGCATTAGAAATAACAAAAGATAAAAATGAATCAACTAAACAAATAGAAGGATTCATTAAGTACTTGGAAGGACGTTAAAGAAATTATACGTTCACTTTAAAATATAGTTACTAACCAATTGAGGATACTTTTTACAATTTGCTTTTTCTGCTATCTCAGTATATCCACATATGCGCAGGGTAGTGTGAGATTTCTTGCTGATAACTATGAGTATGCAATTGACAAAGCAAAGAAAGAAAGTAAATTAGTATTCGTCGACACTTATGCATCATGGTGCAAGCCATGCAAAAAGCAAGAGCCAGTATTCAGAGATCGATCATTAGCACAATTTTTTAATGATCATTTTGTCAATGTCAAGGTAAACATGGATAATGAGCTAGGTAAATCCTTAGCACTCAGATACGGAGTTGTTTTCTTACCAACACTCATGATACTTGATGAACATGGTAACGTTAGATATAGATCTGATCAATCGTTTTCGGCAGATATACTCACAGCAGATGAATTATTAAAAATTGCAATCGGAACAGTATTCCCACAACAAAATATTGTATCTGCTCCTCCTGCTACACCGCAGACTAATACAGCCCCAGCATCTACTCCTACCTCAACTGCGACGACTCATACTAAGCCTAGACACGTACAACACACCGACCTAACTAAGCATAGCCAAAGAAATAATGATGTAGCAAAGAGTACATCATCAAGCACAAAAAATAAAAGTAATCCAGCCCAGTCTAAGGCAACAACCTCTGATATCAATCCGAAAGTTGGCGGAAAAATTCTTCATGTCTTAGGGGAGGGAGATGATCTGCCGCCAGAGGTATTGAGAGAGGAAGCCTACTTTAGATTATCCTTAATGGATGGTAGCCATCGAGATGCAGTCAAGAAATATTTAAGGACTCAAAAAGATTGGTCACAAGAAGAAAACATGAAATTCCTCTTCGATTTTCTCTACACCACAAGGTCTGATGAGTTTACTTATCTAATTATAAATAGGCATAAATTCGAAAAATTAATTGGCAAAACGAAGGTTGCTAATACAATCAATATTCTAGTCAATCAAACTTTAGAGAGAGCCTTTCCTAGACCTGATCAAAAAGAAGCTCAAGCGCTGTACTCATATGTTGACCCCAGGACTAGTAGAAAAAAAGGGATAAAGTATAGCTTGTACAAGTTACATGATGAAAAAGAGATAGATAAATTTATCCCTTTAGCAAAAGAATATGTAGAAGATATAAACCCATCAGATGTTGATATAATGTTACTGCTAGCCAATACAATCTCGGCTAATATTGACGATAAGAAGGTGTTAAAGTATGCAATGAAGCTAGTAGATAAGAGTATAAAAATAAGAGGCTCTAGATTTGAGTATTTAGATACCAAAGCATTTCTATACTATAAATTAGAAAATAAGAGAAAAGCATCTGAAACTGCTCAACTAGCCATTGCCCTTGCTAAGAGTAGAGGGATTAGATACGAGTCTACTCTACAGCTACTCAAGCTAATTGAGAATTTATAAATCAATTTCTAAGAAAACTGGACAGTGATCAGAGTGTACTGCTTTGCCAAAATGCCCAGCAGATTTTATTTTACTTTCTATAGATTTTGAGACAGAGATGTAATCTATCCTCCAACCTTTATTGTTTTTTCTGGCTCCAGATCTATAACTCCACCAACTAAATTCTTGCTTCTCTGGATGACAATGCCTGTATGCATCCGTAAAATCTTTCTTAAACCAATTCGCTAGCCATTCTCGTTCCTCTGGTTTAAATCCTGATGGTTTATCCTTACGAGTCGGGTTGTGAATGTCAATATCTTGGTGCACAATATTGTAGTCGCCAAGAATAATTAGTTTAGGTCTTTTCTTTAACAACTTCTTAACCCACGGCCCAAAGTCATGGAGAAATTCCATTTTAAATTCGTGGCGTGCATCGCCGCTTGACCCAGAAGGGAAGTAACAGTTAAGTAAAGTCCATTCGCCAAAATCCGTCCTTAAAACTCTACCTTCTAGATCATACTTTTCCATCTTGGTACCAGCAACTACTTTGTCGGGTACTATTTTGGAGAACGTAACCACACCGCTATATCCTTTTTTCTCAGCGGAGTGCCAGCAGGCATTATAACCGAGTTTCTCAAATAAAGAATGATCTACTTGATCTTCTTGTGCCTTACTTTCTTGTATACAAAAGACATCTGGTTTTTCTTTCTTAAGCCATTTGATAAGATCTTTTTTCAGCGCAGCTCTGATACCATTTACATTATAACTGACGATTTTCATTTACTCTCCCAGATTGAGGTTAAATGGATCAGAGCTATATCCTAAGTCAGATAGGCTTTGTCCTGCTTTGATATCGTTTATAGTTACATCCATTACCATTTTATGATTTTGGGCTACCATTGCTCCTCCAGGTAGAGTCTTCCAGTTTTCCCAGGTCGTATGTATGCCTCCTATCGGAATAATTTTAACCCACATTTTCCACGCCTCCGGTTTATTGCTTTCGTCAAGTAACCATAGGTAACTATCACCAGGAGTAGTGCCGCCAGAAGTATAACTTGCCATGAGTCCTTTCTTGCCGTCTTCTAAATCTACGATGCTTCTAGTTACTCCAGGATCAAATATCTTATACGGCGCATATAGCCAAAATGAATCATTACACCAGTTTGCCCAAGCTTTACCTAATGCTGCATCTTTAGCCTCACCTGTAAGCATGGTGCCTCCCGCTTTAGCTTGACCATCCATGGCTTTGAGATCCATAACCACTTCATTATCCCCAAACTTAATAACGGCAATTTCTTTTTTCTTGTCCCAAGCATATTGATTACGTCCAGCAAAATCCCATGCAATATATCTGAGCGAATCCCAAGCAGGCTTGTTCATAGCCGTTAGCATCTTTTCTGCTAACATATCAGCTTCTGGCCCTGTCTTTCCATCAGGTTTACTTTCGTTTAGTACGAAATAGGCTATCACTCCACAGATAACTAGTACACCTAGTATTGATAAACATCCGACTCCTACTTTCTTCATGTATTTTAAATTTTTCTGAAAAGTAAGGAAATATCATCTCTTACCTACGATGAAGGTCAAGTTCATATCTTTGTAACATGTACAAGGATAAGAAGGTTGTAGTTGTCTTGCCAGCTTATAATGCAGCACTGACTTTAAGTAAGACCTATGCAGAGATAGATAGGACAATTGTTGATGAGATCGTACTGTGCGATGATGCCAGTAATGATGAGACTATAGCGATAGCCAATAAACTAGGAATAAATCATATCATACAACACGAAAAGAATAAAGGCTATGGAGGTAATCAAAAATCTCTCTATAACAAAGCGATAGAATTGAAGGGAGATATCGTTATCATGCTACATCCTGATTACCAATACACACCTAAATTAATACCATCAATGGTCAATATTATTGGTGAAGAGTTATATCCGGTGGTACTAGGATCTAGGATACTTGGACGAGGAGCTAGGAAGGGGGGCATGCCTCTATACAAGTATATCGCAAATAGATTGCTTACTCTTGGGCAAAATTTTATGATCGGATATAAGCTATCTGAGTATCATACAGGTTACAGAGCGTTTACTAGAGAAGTCTTAGAGGGTATTAATTTTAATCAAAATTCTGACGACTTTGTTTTTGATAATGAGATGCTATCTCAGATTATTTATAAAGGGTTTCATATCGCAGAGGTTACTTGTCCTACAAAATATTTTGAAGAAGCTTCGTCTATTAATTTGCCGCGAAGTATCAAGTATGGTCTTGGGGTTATCAGAGTATCATGGATGCACTTATTCCAAAGGATGGGAATCGGAAGATTCTCATTGTATCGATGACCGCAGATGTTTTCCATAGCCTTCAACTATACAATACTGGGCAAGGATATATGTGAGCATCACCCAAAATCCACCCTTCCAAAAACCAGGGCCAAAACTATTGAATGCCAAAACGGTGTCGGAAATAACAAATAGTAATACTCCGAAAAATACATGGTTATACCCGGCTAGCTCATTATCTCTATTTATACCTGTTAATGCCATTATAGCTATAGCAATAGAATAAGCAATTACTGGAATCCTTATTGCGGTCGTGAAGGGATATAGATAGTAATTAAAGCCTGCACAAAACAATCCTAATACTAGGATGGATATAGCTAGTTTTCCTTTACTAATTTTCCTGTTTTTATAAAAAATAGCAGAGTACAGTATTTGCATCAATAAGAAACTACCAAGACCTAATAAAAAGAAATTTTTACCAGTAAAGAGCAAGAATACATCTCCTAGCCACGCAAAAAATAGAGCGATAAGCAATAGCTGATATGACTTTTTCCTGGGGCTTATGCTTACAAAATATAAAACCAAAGCGGGAATGATAAGTGATTTAGTCAGATATCTATAGGGAAGATCCATCCAAACATTTACTAAGTCTCCAGCAGCGAAAAGAAAAAACAATAGAAGAAATATTCTTGACTTCATTACATAATCGGTAGCTAGTGCAAGTGGAGGAGAATAGATGTTAGAATAAATCCTATCGTTTGGTAATGGGCATAAAAAAAGCTGGAAATAATAACCAGCTTCAAAAATTAAATATACTTTTCAATTAGTCCTTTTTATCTTCTTTCATCCCTTCTTTGAGCTCTGTTTCTATAGAAGCTCGGGCATTATTAAACTCTTTAATTCCCTTACCTAAACCTTTCATCAATTCTGGTATTTTCTTTCCCCCAAATAACAACAAGATGGCACCAAAGACCACAAACATCTCAGGTCCAAAGAATTGAAGTAATACAATTAAATTCATTTTTTATTTTTTGAATTAGTCAAATTTAGTCTTTATAAGCAAGGATAGCAACAAAGCCTATATATAGTTATTTTTTTAATCCGATCTCTCTTAGACGCTCATTTAAGTATGCTCCTGCAGTGATGGGCTCGTATTGGAGGGGTCTATTTTCACTCACACAATCCCCTAAGCAGGTGAGATCCATCTCGCTTTTAGGGTGTAGGAAAAAAGGTATCGATAACCTAGGTCTATGCCATTCCTCCTTTGGTGGGTTGATCACTCTATGAGTTGTTGATTTAAGATAGTTGTTAGTAAGCCTCTGAAGCATGTCACCGACATTAATTACTATCTCATCTTCTTCTGGCGTGATATCTAGCCATTCACCATCATTATTTAACAACTGTAAGCCTCCAGCAGATGCGCCTACAAGCAATGTAATCAGATTGATATCTTCATGCTGCTCTGCCCTTATTGCTGTCCTAGGTTCTTCTGTGATGGGAGGATAGTGTATGGTTCTAAGTATGCTATTCCCATCTTCTATTTTTTCGGTAAAGTAGTTTTCTTCTAAACCTAGGTAAAGAGCAATTGCTCTTAGCAAATGACCTCCTGTAGATTCAAAGGCTTTATACAATTCCTTGCCATGAGTATTAAATGAAGGAACCTCGGCTACACTCACATTGTCTGGGTACTCTTCAGAGTTTGCCTTAGCTACATCTACGTATTGGCCTAACTGAAAAAACTCCTTAAGGTCTGCAACTTTTGACTGCTTAGCATGCTCTCTGCCAAAGGAAGTATACCCTCTCTGGCCAGCCATATTTTTTACTTCATAGCTTCTCTTTAGGTCTACGGGTAACGAAAAGAATTCTTTAGATGAACTATAGAATCCATTTACTAAATCTTTAGCTATTCCATGATTCACTACTCCTACAAAACCTACATTATGAAAAGCCTCTCCTATAGATTTAATAAAGTCTGCTCTGTCCTGCTCAGAGCCCTTCACAAATTTTGATAGATCAACTACAGGAATCGTACGATTAGACATACATCAAGTTATTTTAATTATTTATATCTCAATAATTGTGCTTAAAATTCAGATTCTAAGGTTTTCTAGGTTTGTATTTTGACATATCTAGTATTTTCTGCGTATCCCCTTCTAAAATCAGCATTTCTAAACTTTTATCTGGATACTTAGACATATAAGTTTCAACAATTTTCCACCCCATATAGTTCGCTATTCTGCCTGGTGCCTCAGGGGGCATGCCAGGAGAATCTGGGCTTGGGTTTATATACTTATTTAGCTTCCTTAGATTTGTCTCATAGAATAGATCTTGATCAAAGAAAAAAGACCAAATCTGTAGTTGATTCTCCTCTGCCCACGTTAATTGATCCATAGTATATTCCATAATGACGGTATCTGATACGGTAGGTAATAGCTGATCTAGGATATACAGTTTTTTACCGTTAGTGATCATATGTGCTACTAGGTTGTTCTTTGCCGGTGGTGGGATTTTATCTTCTATCCATGTTTCGAGTGCCTTCTTTACGATATGATCTTGATTAAAGCTTCTCGTCTGATATTGTGAGAAGGAAGGGTTTTTAGGGTCTATTTTTTTATAAGGATAATCCGCACCTAGAAAAAAATCTAACCCCACGCCTAGAGCGTCACCATCCTCATCTTCAAACAAAAAACGTTGATAGGCGAATCCTGATATTAGCGTGTAGATATTAGGTGCTTTTAAGTTAGGGATGTAGTGTTTTGAGTACTTAAAAGCTTCTGCAAATTGTGCTTTAAGCTTGCTCTTATCTATTACTTGACTAACCGTATCGCCTAAACTTTGTAGCGAAGGATCGCCTAAAAAATTATTCAGAATGTCTATAGACATTTGAGCATTTTGATCTTTGATAGGCAAGATAGACTCAAAGAATAGTTCTGAGAATGCTGGATATTTAGATTTTATATTTATCAGTTCTTTATCTAAAATGGTGGTGTCTAATTCAAAAAGTTCATTATCAAACTCTATGAATTTGAAATCAACTTCTGACTTATCAATATTTGGCAAAACTTTTTGATCATTCTTACATGATATAATTATAAAAAGAAGGAAGATTAAGAGATATAGTATCCTATTCTGCATGTTATCTGGTGTTCGCTTATTTGCGATGATAACAGATTGACCTAGAAAAAATTGTGCTTAGTTTTAAATAACTGATATACTGAGGAGAATTAGTAAGATAGATTAAAATTAGTTGAAAGTGCTTGGTTTCATGTAGAGGCGCTTTTAGAAACCTGCCTATCAGGTAAACAAGTGTTAACCATAGCTATGGGTTAATAAAAAGCTGATAGATTGGAAAGTAATGACTCGGAAATAAATTATTATTACGGTTCTAAATTACTTCAAAAGCTAAATATTTAAAGTATTCATTATGACTATGCAAGGAATCAATAAGAAGCAGCTAGATAAATTTATTAAAGATGCACTTAAGGAAGATGTAGGTAATGGCGATCATACCTCATTAGCGTGTATTCCAAAAAAGAAAAAGAGTACTGCTAGACTACTCGTAAAAGATGATGGTGTGCTTGCAGGTGTTGAGCTTGCGCAAAAAGTATTTACACATCTTGATCCTAAGAGTAAGTTTAAAATATTCATCGAAGATGGATCAGATGTCAAGTATGGAGATATTGCTTTTGAGGTAACCTGCAATGCTCAAGCACTCCTAAAAGGAGAGCGACTTGCGCTCAATACCATGCAGCGTATGAGTGGTATCGCAACATTGAGTAGGAAGTTTAAAAATCTCACAAAAGGTACTAACGTAAAGATCTTAGATACGAGGAAGACAACACCGCTTCTAAGGTTTTTGGAAAAGTGGGCGGTTAGGATAGGTGGTTGTCAAAATTATAGAGATGGATTGTATGATTGGATTATGATAAAAGATAATCATATAGATGCCTGTGGTAGCATTTCTAAAGCAATAGATAGAGTACATGCTTATTTCAAAAAAAATAAAAAGAAACTAGGAATAACCGTAGAAGTAAGAAATCTAAAAGAATTATCAGAGGTGATGAAGAAAGGAAAAGTGACAAGAATAATGTTGGATAATTTTGAGTTGAGCAAGCTCAAAAAAGCGGTTAAGATTGTAGGAGATAAATTTGAAACCGAGGCATCTGGTGGGGTAACGCTAAAAACCGTAAAGGCTATATCGCGTACCGGTGTAGACTATATATCCGTGGGTGCTCTAACACACTCCGCCGGATGCCTCGATCTCAGTCTAAAAATTTCTAAATAGACTATTTTGGATAAGTAATTATCAGAAAACTGAGTAATGCTCCGAAAAAAGCGAGCGCCATCCAAAAGCGCACGTCCGTGTACATGCTTTCGTTCTGCCGTAGCATAAATAATGAGTTTTGGTTTTGGTAAAATGTCTTTTCATGTCAACTGTAACTTTTTATAGATTGAAGAAAAGTTGTTTATCAAAAGCTTTCTTTTGACATACACTGTTATATGAATTAATGAGTACGGCTTTCAGTGTACATACCATAAGCCAAGTTTTATACCATCACGTTTTTCTCTAATACGATTACTATCACTATATGTTTAGGTGTAAAAGCGAATAAATCTCATGTGATCATTATGCTAGGTGTTGATATCTGATTCACAAGGCCTTTTATATTATACATATAATTTATGTGGCTAATAGACCGCTATTACCCATTCAAAAAATACCCAAAAACTTTAGATTATTTTGTAGCTACTAATTTGTTGATTCGCTTGATAAAGGTCGGCCCTTGATAAATGAAGCCAGTATAGATCTGTACAAGAGATGCCCCTGCATTGATTTTATCTATTGCATCTTGCGGTGAGTTTATTCCTCCTACTCCTATTATGGGTATTGTACCTTTTGATTTGGTAGCTATATGTCTTATTACTTCTGTTGCTCTTTTGGTAAGGGGTGCTCCACTTAATCCACCATTTCCGATAGCTTCTATAGCGTCTTTGGATTCATGGAGATTGTCTCTTGATATAGTGGTATTAGTAGCTATGATGCCATTGAGTTTTGTTTCTTCGATCACCTCTATGATTTCTTCTATTTGTTCGTCACCTAAGTCTGGTGCAATTTTAAGAAGTATTGGTCTTTGTTTCTTTTTTGAGTTATTGAGTGTAACTAAGGTAGTTAAGATCTCTGTCAATGGTCCTCTCTCTTGCAGTGCCCTTAGGTTGGGGGTGTTAGGAGAGCTTACATTCACTACGAAATAATCTACATAAGGATGCAATTTCTCGAAACAGATTTTGTAATCTTCGACAGCTTTTTCATTTGGGGTATCCTTATTCTTACCAATATTACCTCCTATGATTAGCCCTTTCTTATCAAAGTTTTTGAGACGCGATACTAGCGCGTCTACTCCTTCATTATTAAATCCCATCCTATTGATCAGCCCTTGATCTTTTGAGAGTCTAAACATTCTAGGTTTTGGATTACCTACTTGAGGCTTAGGAGTCACTGTCCCAATCTCAATAAAGCCAAAGCCAAGCTTGGACATTGGTCTAATGTATTTGCCATCCTTATCAAAGCCTGCTGCTAAACCTACCGGATTAGGAAATTTAAGACCGAATAGTTCTTGCTCGAGCCGCTCATGCTTATAAGAATATATAGATTGAAAAAATGAACCAAGGAGTGGGATTTTCGAAACTATAGAAAATAGGCTGACTGTAAAGTGATGTGCTTTTTCAGGTGGTAATAAAAACAGTATGCTTCTGAGTAGGGGGTACAAGCGGTTTTACTTAATCTCTTTTTTTAATTCTTCAAGATTACGGACTAGCAATCTCTTACGATTAAATGTAAGTAAATTATCACTTCTTAGTTCATTGAGAACAGTTGTTACTGTTTGTCTCGATGTTGCTGTGAGGTTCGCGATTTCTTGATGCGTTATAAATTTTCTTACGACCCATTCGTAACCTACTCTCTGTCCTTTTTTCTCCGCAAGATCAACGATGAATTCTACTATTCTACTTCTGGAATCTTTAAACACTAATGATTCTAATCTAGATTCCATCTCTAGTACTCTAGATCCCATCATTTTCATAAAGAACAAACTTAGTTTGCTATGATCTTTCATGAGCTCTTTCATCTCCTCTACGGATAAGATACAACAGCTAGTTTCTTCCATTACAAAGGCAAAGTCTCTACGGGTGTTTTCCCCTATAATTGATAACTCTCCAAAAATTTCGCCTTCTCCGATAATTGCTTTAGTTACTTCTTTGCCAGAATTACCAAAGGTGCCGATCTTAACCCTGCCCTGCGTGATGAAGTATATCTTGTCAGAACTTTGATCTGGCAAGTAGATATATTTACCTTTCTCGAAATGTTTATGGACATGAGAATCTTCAACTGTACCCATCTTATTAGGACAGAAGATTCCTTTTACATCAATGTTTTCAAGAAACCAGAGCGTTTGTTCTTGCATATCTTAGGTTTTCGCTTTGTTAATGGTAACGTCTTATAAGACCATTTAATTGACCGATACACTAAAAAACAGAAACTAATTTTAATTTGTTTAACTATCTAGCTTAAGATCAAATCGATCGATCATTTCTTTTAGTAACGGATTAGTCTTAGACAGAACCTCGTATTTTTCCTTATCTGATAAAAACTTTCTTGGCTTCTCGGTTTTTATTTCTGGGAATAATGCCTTGTCTATGTCAAGTTGTAATTCTAACTCAGGGACTTTAAACTCCTCCCTGATTTGTTGAATGAGTTTAGTCTCCTGCAGAAAAATATCTTTTGATAATTGATTAGGGACCTTTATCGCCAGTGTATTACCCTCTAATGTTTTTACTGTCTTTGACATGGCATTAGCAATAGATGGGGAGGTTACATTTTTAAGATACTTATTGTATAGCTCTTCTATAGATTCTATAGTTAGCTCTGGCAAATTATCATTCTCGACTTTTGAGGCTGCACTTATTTCATTGAGTATGCTGTTAATATTACCGATGCTAGGCGTATTCTGCATGGTAGTATTATCTATAGCTCTACTTGATTTTTGCTGATCAGCAGATGAACTTGGGGTTTGAGCTTTTTTTTCTGGGATGACTTCAGCAGAACTTGTTTCGACAACTGCTTCTGACTGAGCTTTTACTTCTATTTTAGGTTTGACAATACGCTCTGGGCTACTAGTTTTATTTGCAGCATTGGTGGTAGACGTCGTTAGGTCAGGGCTTTTTTTTTCAGAGTTTTGGCTGGGTAGTACTTTCTTGATTCGACCTAAGTAACAAAGTTTTAATAGCGCAATTTCAATATGTAGTCTTTGGTTTTTAGCTCTCGGGTAGCTTAGGTCTGCTTTATTGATTAGATCAAGGCTTGATAGTATATCCGAAGATTTAAATAAGTTGGCCTGATTGATATATCGCTCTTTGAGCTTGTCTGACACTTGCAGTAGCTTGTGGGTCTGCTCATCTTTGCAGATCAGTAAGTTTCTAAGGTGCTCTCCCAAGCCATTTATAAAATGGTCTCCTTCAAATCCATTTCTCAATACCTCATCAAAGACAAGTAAGGTCTCTGCCTCATCCTCTTTTAGAATAGCATTTCCAGTTTTGAAGAAGTACTCATAGTCCAACAGGTTTAATTGCTCTACGACATCTTGTCTAGTGATATCTTTGTCGTTAGAGTTGACTATCCTATCAAAAATAGATAGGGCATCCCTCATAGCTCCATCAGCCTTCTCTGCAATGAGATGCAGTGCGTCTTCTTCTACTTTTATTTTTTCATCCTTCGCAATATTTTGCATCTGAGTAATCATCTCCTTGATCTGAATCCGCTTAAAATCAAATATTTGACACCGAGACAATATGGTTGGTATGATCTTATGCTTCTCCGTAGTTGCTAAGATGAATATGGCATAAGGTGGTGGTTCCTCCAAAGTTTTAAGAAAAGCATTGAAAGCAGCAGATGATAACATATGTACCTCATCAATTATAAACACCTTATAAGTGCCTACTTGAGGAGGGATCCGGACTTGATCAACGAGGTTCCTGATATTATCAACACTATTATTGGATGCGGCATCAAGCTCAAAAATATTAAGGGCTATGTCGATCTGCATATCAGCATAACTACCGTCTTTGACTGCACTTACGGGATCTGGAGCATTGATAACTTTAGCTAAAATCCTGGCGCAAGTAGTCTTGCCAACTCCCCTTGGACCGGTAAAGAGGAATGCATGAGCAAGTTTATCAGACAGGATAGCGGTCTTAAGCGTATCTGTGATATGACCTTGACCATAAACATCCTCAAACTTTTGAGGTCGATATTTCCTTGCTGATACTACGAATGACATCTGCGCGTAAGATAATCTTTATATGTTTTGTCAAAGGATGATTAGGTAGCTAATAAACCATTAGTTAATTGATTGATATTTAATTAATTGACAGTCAATAAGTAATACATTTTAAAAAACATCACTTAAAAAATACCTCAAATAGTAATTCAAATTATACTCTTTGTCGGCTCGGGATACATTGTTAAATTCTATATTAGATTTTTATCAATATCAATTTTAGAAATACCAACACTGATGAAGAATTTCAATAATTTAATTTTTCTTTTACTCCTTACATTCACGGCAACGAATTTGTCAAGCCAAGATTTGACACCTGTTCCGGACCCAAGACCGACAGAATTTCCAACTTTTAATGGAAATGAAAAAATTATTCAACTAGGCGATGAAATGTTGGTTGAGATAATTGCGAGAGATTTACTAGATGGTGTAAAAGAAAAAAAAGGTAAAGATTTTAAAGATAAAGAAAACGGATGTGGGAATATTGCATTTGATCCTGCAACAGTTACTCTTTGTGAACCTACGGGGAGTTTTGTTGTAAATTATACTGGTTTTACACCAGAAGCCAGGCGAGCATTTCAATATGCTGTTGACATATGGTCTAGAGTTTTGAATTTATCAGTTCCTGTTGTCATCAATGCTCAATTTGCTCCACTAGGTCCTAATGTTTTGGGTTCTGCTGGACCAACTTTCGTAAATAGAGATGGAGCAGGATATCCATTAGCGGGTCATTGGTACCCTATAGCGTTGTCAAATCAGTTTGATGGATTTGATGTAGTCGCTGGAAATGCACATATCAATGCTAATTTTAGTTCTGAATTTACTAATTGGTATTATGAGTTTGATGGCTGTCCTCCAGCAGGAGATTTTGACTTTGTAACAGTTGTGTTACATGAGATTGGACACGGTCTAGGATTTACTACTTCAAGATTTGCTGATGAAATGGCTGGGTTTGGTTGTTTTGGATTCGCTGGATTTCCGTGGGCATTTGATAGCTTTCTATTTAACAACAGTTTCTTAGGAGGATTTTCTTTAAATGGAGTGCCTCCTGGGTGTTATGGAACTCTTGACCAGTTTTATACTAATGATGATCTTTTTTGGGTAGGGCCAGAAGTAGTAGCTTGTAACGGAGGACCTGCTAAATTATATGCACCATCTGTATTTGCGGGCGGTTCTTCAACAGCACACTTTGATGAAGCAACCTATCCAGGTGTAGATCCTAATGGTCTAATGACACCTTTTGTTGGTCGTGGACAGGCAATACATGATCCGGGTTGTGCATTGGCTTTACTTAGAGACTTAGGGTACGATTCCTTATCAGAAGTACCTACATGCGAGGTAGTACCTACAATGGGAGAATGGGGATTATTATCACTAGGTTTAATCTTATTGATCTTAGGAGTAGTAACTATCAAATCAAGAAAATTAGTTTTCGGATAGAATTTCGAATTTGAAATAAATAAAGGCTTCATCATTAATTTGATGAAGCCTTTTTGTTTTATAGGAAAGTTGTCGATTTACTTTCCACTTTTCAAACTCCAAACTTTATTTCTACGTTTTATAATTATCAGCAATTAGTAATTCATGAAAATAGCGATAGCTCAATTAAACTATCATATAGGAAACTTTGAAGGCAATCTGTCTAAGATGCTCAAAGCAGTGGAATGGGCGAAAAAACAAGCTGCCGACTTAGTGTGTTTTTCAGAACTCGCGACTTGTGGATATCCACCAAGAGATTTTTTAGAATTTGATGATTTTGTTAACCTCTGTGATGATACAATAGCTAAGCTTACGCAAGCTTCAGACGGGATAGGCATAGTAGTCGGCTCCCCCAGTAAAAATCCGGTCATAGAAGGGAAAGACCTATTCAACTCAGTCTATCTGTTGTATAATCAAAAAATTGAGTTTGTTCAACACAAAGCACTTTTACCTACTTACGATATATTCGATGAGTATAGATACTTTGAGCCAGCCACAGAGTTCTCTACGGTTATGTTTAAAGGGAAAAGATTAGCCCTTACTGTTTGTGAGGACATCTGGAATATAGGTAATGAAAATCCACTTTATACGGTATGTCCTCTTGATGAGATGATCGGTGATGATCCCGATATAATTATCAATGCATCTGCATCTCCATTTAGTTATGATCATGCTGAGGATCGGTTACATGTTTTGAAAGCAAATGTAGAGCGATATAAGAAACCTATTTTTTACGTGAATCATGTAGGTGCTCAGACGGAGATCATATTTGATGGTGGATCGGTAGTAATGCGTCCAGATGGCCAGGTTTACGAAGAGTTGCCATATTTCGAAGAGTGTTATAGGATCTATGACCTAGATGATGTTGAGAGCGGGAAAGAAAATATCCTACAGCCAAAAGATAAGATTCAGGAGATACACGATGCTATAGTTTTAGGGATTAAGGATTACTTCGGTAAGCTAGGGTTTACTAAGGCGATAGTAGGATTATCTGGAGGAATAGATTCTGCAGTGACAACTGTGCTTGCAGCAAGAGCACTAGGCCCAGAGAATGTGCGAGTCGTGCTTATGCCATCACAGTTCTCTTCTGATCACTCTGTAAATGATGCTGTGGCCTTAGCGGAGAACTTAAATATGCAATATGACACTATAGCTATCAAGGATCTTTATGATAGCTTTATGGATAAATTATCACCGATATTTAAAGATCTCCCATTCAATGTAACAGAAGAAAATATACAAGCTAGGTCAAGAGGCGTCTTGCTAATGGCGATGTCTAATAAGTTTGGAAATATCCTGCTTAACACTTCTAATAAAAGTGAAATGGCAGTTGGTTACGGTACACTATATGGTGATATGTGTGGAGGCCTTTCTGTAATTGGTGATGTTTACAAAACGGATGTATTCACGCTTGCAGAATATATTAATAAGGATGGCGAAGTGATCCCTGTCAACACCATCACAAAGCCGCCATCAGCGGAGCTAAGACCCAACCAGAAAGATTCTGATAGTCTCCCAGATTATGACATCTTAGATGAAATCCTTTATAAGTATATAGAAGAACGTCTTGGCCCAAAGGAAATCATTGCCTTAGGTTTTGACGAAAAGTTGGTAAGAAGAATTCTAAGATTGGTAAATATCAATGAGTTCAAGAGATATCAAACTGCTCCTGTTTTGAGGGTTAGTTCTAAGGCTTTTGGTATGGGTAGGAGAGTACCTATTGTAGGTAAATACCTTTCTTAGCAAAAAGAAAAGGAGGTGAACTGAATCACCTCCTGTAAGATTTTTTAAGTTATCTGTTTGTTACTGAATTTAGAACGCTTGCTCCATATCAGCTATTAGATCATCGATATGCTCGATGCCTACACATAGTCTAAGCATATCATCCTTGACTCCTGCTGCTTCAAGTTCTTCTGCATTTAGCTGTCTATGCGTTGTAGAGGCGGGGTGACAAGCAAGAGATTTAGCATCTCCAATATTGACTAGTCTCTTAAATATCTTTAGAGAATCATAAAACTTAACTGCGGCATCAAATCCACCTTTAATTCCGAAAGTCAATAGTGAAGAAGGTTTTCCGTTTGTATATTTTTTAGCTAGTTCATGGTATTCACTTGATTCAAGTCCACCGTAGCTTACCCATGATACTTTAGGGTGACCCTCTAAGAATTTTGCTACAGCCATTGCATTATCACAGTGCCTTTCCATTCTAAGTGGCAAAGTTTCTAATCCCTGCAAGATTTGCCACGCAGCCATTGCAGACAAGGCTGACCCTGTGTTTCTTAATGGCACTGTCCTAGCTCTACCGATATAAGCTGCTGCTTCAAAGGCTTGAGTATACACTACACCATGATAAGATGGCTCAGGGGTATTTAGCATTGGGAATTTTTCTGCATGATCAGCCCATGGGAATTTTCCAGAATCTACAATGACTCCTCCTAAGGTCGTTCCGTGACCACCAATGTATTTAGTAAGTGAGTGTACTACTATTGAGGCACCATAATCTATCGGTCTTATCAATGCAGGAGTAGCAACAGTATTATCTACAATTAAAGGGACTCCGTGCTTATCACAGACCTTAGCGATTGCTTCTATATCTGCAATATTACCAGCAGGATTACCGATAGACTCGATATAAACTGCTTTAGTTTTTTCATCTATCTTTTTACCGAGATCTTCAGCATCTCCAGAGTCTGCAAACTTCACTTCTATACCTTGCTTGGGCAACATGTGAGCAAATAATGTATACGTACCACCATAAAGCATTGGAGCTGAAACGATGTTGTCACCTTGCTCACAGATATTTAGAATAGAATAATTGATAGCAGCACTCCCAGCACTTACGCAGAGTCCTGCTATGCCACCCTCGAGTGCAGCCACTCTTGCTTCTAGCACACCGACTGTAGGATTCATGATTCGGCTATAGATATTACCTGGTACAGCTAGATTAAATAAATCCGCACCATGCTGGGCATTATCAAATTCGTATGCTACCGTTTGGTAGATAGGGACAGCAACCGACTTAGTTGTTGGTTCTGTTTCATACCCTGCATGTACTGCTAAAGTTTCTTTTTTCATATTGAGATTGTTAAGTTATCTAGGAATAAGGATAAAAGTTAATGATTTTTATCTCCTAATCACAAAATCTGTATAGCATAAATCTCATTTAGAAGAAATATTATAGTTCAAAACACCTAGTTGAAGCAGCTATTTCAAAATTTAATACTGCATCGGGGTAAATAGTTGCTAAACTGTTTCGGCCATTTTATTGAAATATTCTATGAATTCTGATACAGCCATTGATCCTTGATCTCCTTCGCCTTGCTTTCTTACAGCTACTTTATTTACCTCTGCTTCTTTATCACCGACGATTAGCATAAACGGAATCTTCTTTAGTTCTGTATCTCTTATTTTCTTACCGATTGATTCTGTTCTGCCATCTATGACACCTCTGATATCATGTAAGTTGAGTTCGTTTTGCACTTTTTTAGCATAGTCGATGTACTTGTCACTTATAGGTAAGATGGCATATTGCTCTGGTGTTAACCACAATGGAAACTTACCTGCGCAGTGCTCTGTCAGTACACCTATAAATCGCTCCATCGATCCAAACGGAGCTCTGTGGATCATCACAGGTCTGTGTGGCTGATTATCTGCACCTATATACTCTAATTTAAATCGCTCTGGCAGTGTGTAATCTACCTGAATCGTGCCTAGTTGCCATCTACGCCCTAGCGCATCTTTAATCATAAAATCTAACTTGGGGCCATAGAATGCTGCTTCGCCCAGCGCTGTTGTCGTTTCTAACCCTACCTCCTGTGTTGCTTCTATGATCGCTCTTTCTGCCATCTCCCAGTTTTCATCGGTACCTATATATTTTTCTTTATTGGCAGGATCTCTAAGTGATATTTGAGCAGTAAAATTTTCAAATCCTAATTTTTTGATGACGTGAGTCGTCAGATCTAATACATCTAAGAATTCGCCTTTGACTTGCTCAGGGGTACAGAATATATGAGCATCATCTTGGGTAAATCCTCTAACTCTAGTAAGACCATGTAACTCACCTGTCTGCTCATATCTATAGACAGTACCAAACTCTGCAATCCTCACCGGTAGTTCTTTATAGGATTTTGGCTTATTACCATATATTTCACAATGATGTGGACAGTTCATAGGTTTAAGAAAAAACTCTTCTCCTTCTCGCGGAGTCGTAATCGGTTGAAAGCTATCTTCTCCATACTTTTCGTAATGACCTGAAGTAACATACAGATCTTTTTTACCGATGTGAGGAGTGATGACTGGTTGATAGCCTCTTTTGATTTGCTCTTTCTTTAAGAAGTCTTCTAGTCTTGTCCTTAGGGCTGTACCTTTTGGTAACCAAATTGGAAGACCTGCACCTACCTTATCTGAAAACATAAATAACTCCAGTTCTTTACCAAGCTTTCTATGATCTCTCTTCTTAGCCTCTTCTAGCATATGAAGATATTCTGTAAGCTCCTTCTGCTTAGGGAAGGTGATCCCATAAATCCTAGTGAGCTGTTTTCTTTTTTCATCACCTCTCCAGTAAGCACCTGCAATTTTTAGTAGTTTAATGGCTTTGATGCTACTCGTATCTGCCAAGTGCGGCCCCCGACATAGATCAGTAAAATTACCTTGTTGGTAGAATGTGATCTCTCCATCCTCTAAACCATCTATCAGTTCCAGTTTATATTCATCCCCTTTCTCAGTAAAATATTTGATAGCATCGGCCTTAGAGATTTTTGTTCTTTTAAACTCATTCTTAAGTCGTGCGATTTCTAGCATTTTGTCTTCGATCTTTTTAAAATCGGTAATGCTTAGTTGAATATCTCCTGTATCTATATCATAATAAAACCCGTTTTCTATAGCTGGTCCTATACCAAATTTTGTACCTGGATAAAGTGCCTCGATTGCCTCTGCTAGTAGATGCGCAGAGGAGTGCCAAAAAGTATTTTTACCTTTCTCATCTTTCCAGGTGTTAAGACTCAAACTAGTTTCTGCAGGTAAAACCCGATCAGCATCCCAGACATCTCCATTGACAGTTGCTGAGAGTACATTTCTTGCTAATCCTTCTGATATCGATTTTGCTACATCCATAGAAGTAGTGCCTATAGGAAATTGTTTTATTGCGCCATCTGGCAAGGTAACATTGATCATCTCTACGTATTTCTAATTTTTATAATATGAACAAAGATATTATATCAGTTGTATAATTGATCTATAAACGAACTAAAGATGAAGATTCAAGTATATTCTAAAGAAGATCAAGCCTATGGTGCTTTTAATGGTGGGGAGATCATAGAAAACAAGCCAGTAGGATTTCCAAGAGAAGGTGGTAAACTGAAGCCTTATTCTAATATGTTTTACTGGGCCAATGCTATTGCTAAAGTGGATAGTACCATTGGGTTACATCCCCATAAAGGATTTGAGATTATGTCATTCGTCCTTGCGGGTAAGATCAAACACTTTGATACAAAACTCAACTCATGGATTGAATTATCTGAAGGGGATGTACAGATCATAAGAGCCGGTAACGGAATTAGCCATTCAGAATTTATGGAAGAGGGATCTAGGATGTTTCAGATATGGTTAGATCCTGATTTACAAAAATCACTTTCGCAAGAGGCAAGTTATGATGATTATCATAAGTCTGATTTTCCAATTACTAAAGATGATTCCTCCGAAGTATCAACGCTCATAGGAGAGGGGAGTCCACTCAAATTGGAAACAAAAAACGTAGTTACTCAACGGATTAAAATATTCAGTTCTCCGTATTCTTTAAAGATAAAGGAGGACAAGATAGTCGGAGTTTATATTCTAGCGGGTAATTTTGAAATAGATGGAAACCGTGTAAAAACTGATGAATTCCTTTTGATCGAGGATAGTGATAATGTTCAGTTTGTGGGAGAAGGAGAGATATTTGTTTTTGCTACGCCTAAAAAACCTAGCTATAAAACTTATAGAGAGACTATGAGTTAAGCATATTGACAGTCATAGAGATATCCAAAAGTTTCAATTAGAGATTTGGCCTTTGCCATAGATACTTCCTTTTATTATAGAATCGTAGTTTATGTTTATTAGATCCATCCATACATTATTAGCAGTGATACTCTCCATCCCTTTGATGGTAGGACAGCTTACTATTACTGTGGAGTCAGGAATTGTATCGCCAGGATATAATGATGTTAGAGCGCCTAATTCAGATACTCAGCAAGGCTCTTTATTTTCACTCAGTGGTGACTTTAGAGAAATCAAAAATCCTATCTATTTCAGAGCGGAAGCAATGCTTACTTTTAATAGTAAACATACCTTTGAACTGACAGCAGCGCCACTTGTAATTGAATCAAAAGATTTTAATAATGAATCAGAGTTGCTCTTTGAAAACTTATCTTTTACTGGTAATAGCATTGATGGTCGTTACCAGTTTAACACCTATCGATTTAGTTATCGATATAGGTTGCTGGGTAGGGAGAAGTTTATGTTGGACTTAGGTGGTTCTGTGCTTGTGCGAGATGCGAGTATTTCTATTACTCAGGGAGGAGTGGCTGCCGAGAATACTGACCTAGGGTTTGTTCCTCTTATTTCGTTACATACAGCATATGCATTTAACCCTAGTCTGTCTATTATGTTAAAAGGGGATGCTCTTGTAGGACCAGTGGGAAGAGCAGAAGATTTTTTTCTAGGTTTAAGATATGCCCCACTTGATCATATCTCTTTTAGATTAGGTTATCGGATTATTGAAGGAGGCGCTGATGTAGACCAAGTCTATAATTTTGCTTTGTTTCAGTTTGCCGCAGGAGGATTAGTAGTTCAGTTTTAGTAATGGTAGATCTTATGATGCCACCTTACTTTCATACTTAATGAGATTATCTATCATGCCATTAAAAATAAACCAATGAAATGGTAATACACTGTACCAGTAGAGCCTTCCAAATATTCCACTGGGCCTGAATGTTGCTGTTTGCTGTATTGTAGATTGACCGTCTTCATCGCTTATCTCAAACTCTAACCACGCATCGCCGGGTAATTTCATTTCTGCGAAAAGCAGCAGCCTACCTTTATCTTTATCAGCAACCAATACTCTCCAAAAATCGATAACATCACCTACATGTATTTCTGTATTGTGGGTTCTACCTCTACGCAGGCCGACACCTCCTGCTAACTTATCTAAGTAGCCGCGAATGGCCCAAAGAAGATTGCCATAGTACCATCCACGATTTCCTCCAATCGACCATATGTTATCTTTAATCTGTGTTAATCGGGTAGGTTTTAATCTTCTTTTTTTCAAATCTTTAAAGCAGCCATAACTAGGGACCTCGATGTTAGCATGCAGTGTAGCTTGATCGAGGCTACTTACAAAACTATCTTTCCAGCTAGAGACGACCATATTCTGCTCTATTTTTTTAAATGCTCTCTCTACTGCTTGTTTGTAGGGTATGTCAATTATGCCCAGCATTATTGCTAGATCATTATTGCGGCAGATCACATCTATTTTCATGCTATCTACCAGGTTGATGGCAAGGGGATAAGATATAGAGGTTACAAAGTATAGCCAATAAGAAGATAATCGAGGAGTCATAACCGGTACTGTGAATATGTACCGTTTTAGTTTTCTTACTTCGGCATAACCAAGCAGCATTTGCTTGTAGGTGAGCACATCACTACCCCCGATATCAAAATTTTTATTGAATGTTCGATTATCGAGAACTACACCAGTAAGAAATTCTATCACGTTTTCAATAGCTATTGGTTGACACTTTGTGTTAAGCCATTTTGGTGTGATCATAATAGGAAGCTTCTCGGCTAGATCTCTTATGATTTCGAAAGATGCACTACCTGATCCTACTATTATCCCTGCTCTCAATGCCGTCAAAGGAGCTATTGATTGTTCTAATATTTTTTCGACATCAAATCTTGATTTTAAGTGTGCCGATAGCTCAACAGACTCATTGATTATACCAGTTAGGTAAATAATTTGTCTACAATTAGTATTATCGATAAGGGTTTTAAAATTTTGAGCGGCTATAGATTCCTTATCAGAAAAACCACCAATAGATGATGCCATACTATGAATTAGGTAGTAGGCTATATCGATATCCTGGGGTAGCTCATAATCTGTGTGATCTTCTAAGAAATCAATTTCTAAAACGGTTAGTTGTTTTTTAAACAATTCTTTTTGTTCAAACCTGGATCTATCTCTTGTACAAGCGATTACATGATGACCTTCGCTGAGGAGTATAGGCATCAATCGTTTGCCTATGTATCCTGTAGCACCAGTTAAAAGTATTTTCATTGTCTGATTTGGTAAAGAAACAAGATACAGTCAAGAGTTGTTCTCATAAGTGAATACATCAATTAAATGTCGATATAAATATTCAATCGATTAAGAGAAGATTATTAATCTTGATTCTAAATAAAGGATTTTCTGCCACCTCTCTTATGCGTACTTAGAGCTGTATAAGAGCTTGCATCAGAGGTGAATTTTAAAATCTACAATCTAAGGGAATAATCGTAGTTAGGCAGGTAAGGTCATCATCACAAACTTCGCTATCAAAATCAAAGCAAGTCAAAGAAGTTACCCCACCTCTTACTAGATTAAAAGACTGGCTAATAGGACATGGACAGATTAAGTCAAACTCTGCCGCAACATCAGTGAATATGTTTCGAGAAAATTCTTGGTCACCTTCCATATAACCGCTTACAATAGTATCAGCTTGTATCACAAGCTTGTCGTCGATGATCGTAACAAAATCGTTGACATCCGTATCGCACCCATAATCTCTGTATCTAGTCCGAGCATTAGAAGAAGAATATACACTTATGATATCCTCAGTTTCTCCAATATCTGATACGCCGCTCACAGAAAACTGTAGGGCATCTATGACAGTAGCAAAATCTATAATATCTCTCTTGAAACAAGCATCACTAGTGATTTGACGATTGTGCGATTGCGTAATATCAAAGTTTAAGTATTTCACTGCTCCTATACTTAGATTTTCACCATATACTCTAAACTCGCATCCAGAATGGCCCAATTCACCAAGTAGGGAAATATTTACTTTACCAATCACAATCGGAGTACCAGCGACACCTATCAGTTGATCACTAAATGCACATTGATCAAACTCCAAAGTATAATTTGTCTTAACGAGCGGATCATATTCTGAAGGATCTGGGCTGATTAAGGGGCATACACTACTACGGGTGGTTAATTCTGTCTCACTATGAAAATGCTGACCAGCGAAATTGTCGTTTTTTAAAATTTCTTGGAGTGCTAATATGTTAATTAGCTTGGTCGCTTTAGATACTTCTATGATCTGTTTAGCAGATAACTCAACCTCAACGGTATCAATATCATCACCGTTGCCATCTTCAAAAGTGGAACAGGCTGAAATTAACAAACAGCCCAAAGTAAATACAATGAGATTAAAAATTGGTTTCACTCAGAAATTTTAAAACTCGATTTTACCTAAAAGTTAAGCCTTACTAAGTTATATCAATAAGTATATCCTAAAAATTATATATAAGATTTAGTCAACTGCTTGTCAGTTAATGCACAAGAAACGTCTGGGGGGAAGAAATTGAGGGGAGATTATAAAAAATTTGGGCTAATCAATACTGTTAGCCCAAATTTTAGTTTACGAGTTATTTTACTTCAAAAGTAATCTTCACATTTACTCTATATGAACTCACCTTTCCTGCAGTTACTACCACACTTTGGCTCTGAACATAAGCAGATTTGATGTTATTTATACTTTTTGAAGCTTTTTTTACTGCACTAGCTGTTGCATCTTCCCAGCTTTTCTTTGAATCAGCTAGAATCTCTACTACTTTTAAAATTGACATAAGAATGATTTTTTAGTTAGCTGGCAAATATATTACATTTTTAACTAATATGTAAATAGCTGTTATTTGGTCGTTTGCAGTAGCTCTTCTAGCGCTTCTTTTGCAGGATTTTCTACCTCATTAAGATTTATAGAGGACTCGTAATCATTTATAGCCTTATCGGTTTCGCCTAACATCTCTCTTGTTAATCCTCGGTAGTAATAAGCTTTGCTTGCTCTTGGGTGCATATTGATCAGTAAGTTAAAATGAGCAAGTGCGATGTTAAGAGAGTCTATACTAAGATTTAAGATGCCAGAATTTAAATGTGCGTCGGTATACTTGGGGTCGATATCAAGGATATCTCTGTATATTTTAAGTGCTTCACTGATATTCTCATGATTTTGATAATAGTAAGCAAGAGTATGCAGAGCTTCTATATTTTGAGGGTTGGAGGCAACGGCATTTTGATAGTACTCAGCTGCAATTTTTTGGCCTTTTTGCTCATGTATATCCCCTAGGAGTATCCATGCATCTACCATATCAGCATCTATCTCTACTGCTCGTTGTAGACTATTAAGTGCTTTATCAGCATCACCCATTTCTCTAAAATTCATTCCTAACATAAAGTAGGCGTCCGCATTTTGAGGGTCTAATTTTATGATCTCATTTATTGTCGATAGGGAGCTGTCATACTGCTTTAAGATGAAATAAAACTCAGAGAGCTTTAGGTAAGATGGTATGCGATTAGGAAATAGTTCTATTACTTTTTGCATGGTCTTAATGGCTTCCTTTGATTTTGCCCCATCTAGTTGACTATCAGCTAATAAGTGGTAGTAAGGTGCAAAGTCATCCTTAAGTTCTATTGCTTGACTGATGTCTTTTTCTGCCTCAGCATATCTTTCTCTCTGATAGAGTAATTCACTTCTTTTAAAGTACAGCTCATGACTCGTGTTACTCTTCTCGATTAGTTGGGATATACCTCTGATCACGGGGTCGACTTCGGCAGACTCTTGTGAGGAGGGGATATCAGTTTTAGGTGCTTGTGATTGATTATTACAAGCTGCGAATACAACTAACAATAGTATAACTGCAAATAATCTGTTGGGTCTGGTATCTGACAAAGAAGTATAGCTCATGGACATCTTAAGGAATTATTAAACGGTCAAATGTCGGAAATATATCATTTGGAATAAAGTTTGCATTAGACAGTGATTATATCACATTAGGTATAAATATAATATGATAATGAACCAATTGATCCTAAAAACCTGGGTTTCGTTAATATTAGTATCGACTGTAAGCTTGACTGTTTTTGCATCGGCTAAGGCAGATAAGTATATTAACGAGTTTAGTAGCATTGCAGAATCAGAAATGATGAGAGTCGGCATACCCGCAAGTATCAAATTGGCTCAAGGACTTCTAGAATCTAATTGGGGTCACAGTACTTTGGCAACTCAAGCAAATAATCATTTTGGAATAAAGTGTGGTAGCAAATGGGTAGGCAAGGAAATGTATCGTGGCGATGATGATTATGGGAGAGATGGTAAGTTAATGCAGAGCTGTTTTAGAGCTTACGATAGTGCTTTCGAATCTTATATGGCTCACTCTGACTTTTTGTTAAGAAAGAGATATGCTGGGCTCTTTGACCTGAGTACCCTTGATTATGCAGGATGGGCACATGGTCTAAAGAATGCTGGCTACGCTACTGATCCCAAATACCCACAAAAGCTTATTCAAATTATTGAAAAGTACGAACTACATAAGTTTGATAAGGAGATGAATCCTATTTATGTGGAAGAAGCCGTCGTTAATAATACAACAATGCCTGCAGTAGATATTTCTGAATATAGTAAGCCTACTGTCTCGCCGGAGAAAGTAGTAATAGTGGCACGAAAGGGAAATAGAACAAATAATAGAGAAGAAATTAAGGAAACGAGAAATGATCGAATCAGAGAAGAGAAAATCAAGAATAGAGATAAAAAGTATCATAACGTAGCAAGTGACGAAACTATGGAAGATATTGCTGCTACCTATGGTTTACCTTTAAAAAGGTTGTATGCTTATAATAGAATTCCTGAAGGGGCATCTGTCCTTCCTGGTCAAGAGATAAAACTCAATGGTTATATCCACTGGGGTAGAAAACCTAAGTACATTATGAGCAATACCTACCTTAACGACAGAGATAATGGACAAGAAGAGCTTCTATTCGAAGGAGAAGTGGATAGTAGAGATTAAATTAGAAAATACTAATTTGGTCAAAAGAATATTATGAAGCTCAAAGTCTGTATAGCCTTCATCCTAGCTTGTTTATCCTCTGTAACTATTGATGCACAGTCCTTTATTTTTGGTCCTAAACTAGGGCCTGTAGTCGGCCTACAACAGTGGAATGGGCGCCAGTTAGACCCCTTATTAGCGGGACACCTTGCATTCTTCATTGAGTCTTTTGAGGAAGAAAATCCTAGTTCTTTGTTTGCTCAGTTGGGGTTTCATCAAAGGGGGAGTGCAGAGCGGAGCTTGGTGGTTGATAGGTCATTAGGCGATATATTCAGAAGAAATATCACTTATAAATTTAACAATGTCTCTCTAATGCTGGGTGCAAAAAGACTGCTCAAAATGGATGTTAAGGCAAAACCATTTTATACGCTTGGAGTCAGGATGGAGTATACGCTTAGTACTAATCTTGACAGGTACGAGGGGACGGCATTTCAAACGTATTTCCCAAGTAACTTTTTTGTTAACAAACTTAATTACGGATTTTCAGCAGGTGGAGGATTTCAGTATCAGTTTGGTGATCTTATAGGTGGAACAGTAGAGTTGACCATCAGCCCTGATATTTCTAAGCAGTATGAACAATTTCCTATCGATGTCGTGGACCCAAGAAATGTTGGACAATCTAGGACACTTCCTCAGCAAAATGTAAGAAATCTGAGTCTTGAGATAGGTGTATCTCTTAGACTTTTAAGAAAAGTTGAATATTACTAGCTATCTATATAAGGGTAATGGCGATTTATCGCGTCTTAATAGTAGATAGTTTTTTCATACGATAATAAAATCCTCTCCTGAGCTTTCAGTTGAGGGTTTTTTTATACCTGATCCTCTGCACCTAAGGTTGCACTCAAGTAGTTTCTGTTAAGCATAGCTATATTATCAATAGAGATTTCTTTAGGGCAATCTACCTCGCAGGCTCCTACATTAGAGCAAAACCCAAAACCTTCTTTGTCCATTTGAGCTACCATTTTTCTCACTCTGGTCTTGTGTTCTATTTTACCCTGAGGTAGCAGTCCTAGGTGAGCCACCTTAGCTGAGGTAAATAACATAGCTGATCCATTAGGGCAAGCTGCGGCGCAAGCTCCACAACCTATGCACGTGGCAGCATCAAAAGCTTTAGCTGCAATTTTTCCTTCAATAGGAATTGAATTACCATCAACAGCTTGACCAGTATTTACAGACACGTAACCTCCTGCTTGGATGATCTTATCATAGGCAGTTCTCTGAGTTACAAGATCTTTTACTATAGGAAAGGCACTAGCTCTATACGGTTCTACAGTAATGGTATCTCCATCCTTATAGTGTCTCATATGAAGCTGGCAAGTAGTTGTTCCTTGCTGAGGCCCGTGAGCTCTTCCATCTATCACCAGGCTACACGATCCACAGATCCCTTCTCTACAGTCATGATCAAATGCTATTGGATCTTCCTTCTTAGATATTAATTCTTCATTAAGAACATCAAGCATCTCCAGAAAGGACATGTGTTCATCTGCATCTACACTATATATCTTAAGTGCCCCTTTAGCATTTTTATTTTTTTGTCTCCAGACTTGCAGTTTTAATTTCATAACGCTCTGTTTGTCAATGTTCAACAATTATTTATAGCTCCTTGTTTTGAGCTCTACATTTTTAAATTCTAAATCTTCTCTATGCATTTTATGATTGCCATCGTCATCCCATTCCCAAGCTGCTACGTAAGTATAATCGGCATCATTTCTTTGTGCTTCTCCTTCTTCCGATTTATATTCTTCTCTGAAGTGTCCTCCACAAGATTCATTTCTGTCAAGGGCATCCATTATCATAATCTCTCCCATCTCCATAAAATCTGCAACTCTAGTTGCTTTCTCTAATTCTGGGTTAAATTCATCGACTTCACCAGGGATGAATACATCGCTATAAAACTCCTTGCGTAAGTCTTTTACTAATCCCAGTGCTTTGTTAAGACCTTCTGCATTTCTAGACATACCGCAGTATTCCCAGATGATCTTACCTAACTTTCTATGGAAGCTCTCTACAGATTGACTACCACTAATAGCTTTTAGATTGGCCAATCTATCACGCACATCTTTTTCTGCCTGAACAAATTCTTCAGAGTCTGCACTGATTTGTGGAGTTCTAATTTCTTTTGATAAAAATTTTCCGATAGTGTATGGTATGACAAAGTACCCATCCGCTAAGCCTTGCATAAGGGCAGATGCTCCTAATCTATTAGCGCCATGGTCGGAGAAGTTACACTCACCTAGTGCAAATAATCCTGGCACATTAGTTTCTAGGTTATAGTCTACCCAGATACCACCCATCGTATAGTGTACAGCTGGGAATATCTTCATAGGCATTTTATAAGGATTCTCTCCAGTGATCTTTTCATACATCTGGAAAAGATTACCATATTTCTTTTTTATTACTTCCTCTCCTAGTTTGGTTATGGCCGCTTTAGATGGTTTGGCTATTCCTTGTGTGAGTGCTTCCGAGTTCCCATACCGCTCTATAGCTGCCGCAAAGTCTAAGTAGACAGCTAGCCCCGTTTTACTCACTCCTTTGCCTTCATCACAAGCTGTTTTTGCCGCTCTAGAGGCTACATCTCTTGGCACTAGATTACCAAACGCTGGATACCTTCTTTCTAGATAGTAATCTCTATCCTCTTCTGCTATATCTAGTCCAGTTTTTCTTCCTTCTTGGATAGCCTTTGCGTCTTCTATTGATTTTGGGACCCATACTCTGCCGTCATTTCTTAAGGACTCAGACATAAGTGTGAGCTTAGATTGATACTCTCCTGATACGGGTATACAGGTAGGATGTATCTGCACGTAGCAAGGATTTGCCATCAGCGCTCCTCTTCTAACTGCTCTCCATCCAGCACTTACATTAGATCCCATAGCATTAGTAGATAGATAGTATACATTACCATATCCTCCTGTCGCCATTACCACACAGTGCGCTGCGTGTCTATCTATTTCTCCAGTTAATAAGTTTCTTGTGATTATACCTCTTGCTTTGCCATCTACTTTTACTAGATCAAGCATCTCATGGCGGTTATACATCTTGACACTGCCATTAGCGATTTGTCTAGACAAAGATTGGTAAGCGCCTAACAACAATTGCTGTCCAGTCTGTCCTCTCGCATAGAATGTCCTAGACACTTGTACCCCACCAAAAGATCTATTAGCTAATAAACCTCCATACTCTCTTGCAAAGGGAACACCCTGAGCCACACACTGATCTATGATCTCCGTACTTACTTCTGCAAGTCTGTGCACATTAGATTCTCTTGATCTATAATCGCCTCCTTTTATAGTATCATAGAATAAACGGTAGATGCTATCTCCGTCATTTTGATAATTTTTTGCAGCATTGATTCCTCCTTGCGCTGCTATACTGTGCGCACGTCGAGGACTATCATGAAAACAAAAACACTTTACATTATACCCTAACTCTCCTAAAGTGGCAGCTGCGGAAGCACCGGCTAGGCCAGTACCCACTACGATTACATCTAATCTTCTCTTATTGCCAGGAGCAACAAGGTTCATCTTGCTTCTATATTCAGTCCATTTAGTTGATAACTCACCAGGAGGTACATTACTATTTAGCATACTTATTAATTTTGAGAAAACCAGACTGCAATCGGAATGATCGCAAATCCTATTGGAATCAATATTGAGAAAATGTATCCTACAAATTTTATGATAGGTGTATACTTTTTATGTCTAAGACCTAAAGTCTGAAACGCACTAGCAAATCCGTGCAGTAAATGAACCGCCAACGCTAAAAGGCCTACTAGATAGATCAGTACAAGCCACCATATTTTGAAGGTAGCATATACTTTAGTGTACAGATCCTTCACTTCTATACCTCCATCATAACTCACATAGGCTAACCTATCCATTTTCATCTGCCACCAAAAATCTCCCATATGGATAAATATGAAGAATAAAACCAAAGTACCTAATAGTGCCATATTTTTAGAAGCCCAAGACCCATTGGTATTAGTCTTAACCGCATATTTAGAACCTTTTGCACTTTTATTTTTCTTAGCTAATAGTAAACCTTGAATAGCGTGTAACAGAATCAGAGCATATAGTCCATATGATACCGTTTTGATCAGAGGATTATTAGTCATGAAGTAACCATATTCATTAAATGCTCGTCCTCCATCATTATACAATAACTGAAGGTTACCAATTAAGTGAACTAATAAAAAAGAACATAGGAATAGCCCTGTTAGTGACATGACTAATTTCTGCCCTATGCTAGAAGTAAGTAAGTTGATGATCCACTTCATATTTATGAGCTTATTGTCTTATTAACAAAACTAATTATCATAAAAGCTTTAAACAACAAGATTCTGTTCTATGCCTTATTTAGATTCAGTATAATTAAAGCAAATATCTAAAATACTCCCAAATATCATTCTGATCGCAGCCATTAAAATAAAATAAGTTTTTAAAACTGAACTAAGCTTAAATTTGTAATCATGTCTAAACCTAGTTTAAAGGATTTTAAAGCCTTCGGTTCATATTTTCCAGAAATTGAGTTGCCGATAACAATATCAGAAGACAGTGCTATAGAATTTAGCAAGTATAACAAACCATTAGCGCAGTATCTGATAGAACAAATCATCATTCCCATGGAGGATGGAGATATAGATGAGTATACAGAATTTACTCCTTGTTTTCAGTTGCCTAATAATGATGATTATCTGGCTTTCGTTTATTGGAAAGGTAGATTATTGCTTTATGAATATATCCTTGTCACATTTGATAAAACGGGTACTCTTATCTCAAAGAAAGTAATATCTGGGACTAGAGTAGAAAATGATAAGGTGATCCAGTCTGCATGTAATATTGATGAAGATCTGATTATACATATCATTGTCGGTGGACAAGAACAAAATGCACCATACGATGCTCAGAGCAGCCAGGCTATGAGTATGGAAATACTTACTTCTGGCGATATTATCTTTTCACTGCAAGAGCACTGAATTACATTTTAAAAATAATAATGATAAAAAAGAAAAAGAAAATTTTCAAAAAGAAAAAACTCACTCAAGAACAACTCCAAAACGCAATCGGCAGATTGCTACTCAAAGAGCCAAAAGCAAAATTTAACGCTAAGGAAATAATAAAGAAACTTAAACTTAAGAATGGTAAAGACTCAGTCCTAGACGCACTAGGTGCTATGTCAAGAAGTGGAAAGCTAGTCTCATTTAACGGTAAGTATAAGTTAGGAAGTAAAAAAATTAAAACTGGAAAAAGAGGGGTTGTAAAAGGAAGGGAGTCTTTAAAGCAGGTGTCTGGAAAGGTAGACCTTATAAGAAGTGGAGCTGCTTACATAGTTGTGGATTCTGACAGTGACGATGTGTTTGTACCGCAGAAGTTTTTAAACTCTGCCATGCATGGAGATAAAGTCTTGGTCAGTATTTTGAAATTTAGAAAAGGCAGAAATCCAGAAGGTGAAGTAGTAAAGGTAACTCATCGAGCAAATAAAAAGTTTGTAGGAAACCTTCAATTGAATAAGAAGGGAGGTTTAGTATTAGTCGATCATCCTAAGATGAGTTTTGATGTAAAAATCGATGCTGCTAATTTAAATGGTGCTCAAGATGGAGATAGGGTGATAATAGAAGTGACGAAGTATGGACGAGGTAGTAAGCAATCGTTTAAAGGGCAGATCACAAACATCCTTGACTCCTCTGATAGGAATGAGATGGAGATGAATGCCATCTTGATCAACGGTGGATTTGAACTAACCCATAGTGCAGAAGTGCTGGCAGAAGTCGATTTGCTTAACGATGATATCACAGAGAAAGACCTTGCAAAAAGAAGGGATATGCGTGATGATCTCACTTTTACGATCGATCCACATGATGCCAAGGATTTTGATGATGCTATTTCTTACAAGATTTTAGAAGATGATATTGTGGAAATAGGAGTCCACATAGCAGATGTCACCCACTTCGTCAAGCCAGGAACGGCTCTAGATGAAGAAGCATATGAGAGATCTACCTCCGTTTATTTAGTAGATAGGGTATGTCCTATGCTGCCGGAGCGATTATCTAATGAGTTGTGCTCTTTGAGACCTAATGAAGACAAGTTTACTTTCTCTGCAGTCTTTAAATTTGATGCAGATTATAAGATCGTAGACCGATGGTTTGGTAAGACTTTAACTCACTCACAGAGAAGATACTCTTACGAAGAAGCTCAAGGAATCTTAGAGTCGGGAAAGGGTGACTACGCAAAAGAACTTAAGGCGGTAGCAAAAGTAGCAGCTAAACTCAGAAAAGCAAGATTTAAAAACGGGGCAATTAACTTTGAATCAGATGAAGTAAAATTTGAATTAGATGATAAGAAGAAACCAATAGGCATATATGTCAAGCAGCGTAAAGAAGCTAATTTGCTAGTAGAAGATTTTATGTTGTTGGCTAATAAAGAAGTGGCGAAGTACATAGCTAAAAAAGTCAAAGCACCGGAGATACCTTTTGTATACAGAGTGCACGATGAGCCTAATCAAGATAGGTTAGCAGACTTTGCATTGTTTGCTAAGGAGATGGGTGTGAAGGTAAAAGTAGATACCCCAGAGAATATAGCGAAGTCGCTAAATAGACTTGCAGCAAAATCAAAAGAGGATGAATCAATCAAGCTACTACAACCTCTAGCGATTAGGACGATGGCTAAAGCGGTATACACTTCTGAAAATATAGGCCACTATGGCTTGGCATTTGAATATTACACTCACTTTACTTCGCCTATAAGAAGATACTCTGATGTGCTAGTCCATAGGATCCTTCAAAAAAATCTAGATAAAAACATCAAAAGAGTTAACAAAGATAATCTGGAGGCTAAATGCCAACACATATCAAGTCAGGAAAGGAAAGCAATCGGGGCAGAGCGAGAGTCTATTAAATTTAAGCAGGTGGAATACCTTGAAGGAAAAGAAGGGGAAGTATTTGAAGCCTTTATATCTGGGATGATTGATAAAGGGGTTTTTGTACAGCTTAAAGAAAGTAAAGCAGAAGGATTAATAAAATTTGATTCCTTCAAAGAATCTTATCAAATTGAGGATAGTAGAATGAAAGCAACAGGAACGAAAACAGGCACAGAGATAAGAATGGGAGATAAAGTGAGAGTGAAATTATTAGAAACAGATCTTAATAGCAGAGAGATAGAACTGCAAATTGTAAAATGATTTATATAGCTAAAAAAGAATGACTCCTTACTTTACAAACGATGCAGTGGTTCTAGGGATATTACTCTCGATCTTAGCATTTGTTTTTTACACATCAGGTAAAAAGGAAGGACTATGGCCTAAATTTTATATGCTATTTCCTCCAGTGATGGTCTGCTATTTTTTGCCAGCACTGCTTAATTGGCCATTTAATATTATTTCGGGTAAAGAGTCTGAGCTTTATTTTATCGCCTCTCGCTATCTACTACCTGCTAGTTTAATTTTATTATGTCTCTCTATAGATTTTAAGGGCGTCCTAAATCTGGGGCGCAAGGCATTGATCATGTTTTTTGCTGCGACATTTGGGATTATATTAGGAGGGCCGATTGCTCTATTGATCATCTCTAATTTTGCGCCTGAGTTGATTGGTGCTAATCCATCAGAGATCTGGCGGGGTTTCTCTACGGTTGCTGGAAGTTGGATAGGCGGAGGTGCTAATCAGACGGCGATGAAAGAGATCTATGAAGTAGACGAAAATCTCTTCGGGACCATGATAATTGTCGATGTGCTGATTGGAAATATTTGGTTAGGAGTTTTGCTATATGGGGTTACCTTCAGCAATAAGATAGACAAATGGTTACAGGCTGATAATAGCTCTATAGAAGAGCTCAAAAATCGTGTAGCAGATTACAAAAGTAAAGTAGATAGAATACCTAAAACAACTGACCTGATGATATTGATGGCTGTTGCTTTTGGAGGGGTGGCACTATCTCACTGGGGTAAAGACGTCATCACTCCGATAATGAAAACTTATTCAGAATCACTGACAAAAGTCGGACTCAACTCTCTGATGTCTTCTTTCTTTTGGCTTGTAGTAATTGCTACAAGTATAGGGGTGGGATTGTCTTTTACTAAGGCTCGCAAGCTGGAAGGAGTAGGGGCTTCTAACTGGGGAAGCATATTTATCTATGTCCTTGTGGCCACTATAGGTATGAAGATGAACCTCAAAGAAGTGGTCGAAAACTTAGGGTTGTTTGCTGTAGGAATTATCTGGATGTTAGTCCACGTGGTCATACTTTTAGTGGTTGCTAAATTGATAAAAGCACCATTCTTTTTTGTGGCTGTAGGTAGCCAGGCCAATGTAGGAGGAGCCGCTTCGGCACCAGTGGTAGCTTCAGCATTTAGCCCTTCTTTAGCACCTGTGGGTGTGCTAATGGCAGTCTTAGGCTATGCAATGGGCACTTATGGAGCACTAATTTGTGCTGAAATGATGAGATTCGTATCTAATTAGACTATAATTCGTTCATTAACAAGACTTTATACAACTCTTACTTACATCTGTTAACTAAATGAGGTATCTTTGCAGCCCATTTGAAATTAGAGAACTTAAAGGTAAAGTAGATGAGCAAAAAGAGAGTATTATTCGTAACTCAAGAAATGAACCCATACACGGTAGCTTCTGAGGTTTCTGAGTTAGTCGCTAAGTTGCCACAATATACTCAAGAGAAGGGTATGGAGGTAAGAGTCTTGATGCCTAAATATGGTGTTATTAACGAAAGACGACACAGACTTCATGAGGTAGTAAGACTTTCTGGGATGAATATCATTGTAGATGACGATGATTTTCCGTTGATTATAAAAGTTGCTTCACTGCCTGGTTCTAGATTACAAGTGTATTTTTTAGATAATGAAGAGTTTTTCAAAAGAAAATTTGTCTTTGATGATGAAGATGATAAACCATTTGATGATAACTCTGATAGGATGGCATTCTTCTGTAAAGGGGTAATGGAGACGGTCAAAAAATTCGGATGGCCACCAGACATAATTCACTGTCATGGATGGATGACTAGCTTAGTACCGACTTATCTTAAGACGGTATATAAGGATGAGCCAATATTCCAAAACACTAAGATTATATACTCAGCCTATAACAATGAGTATGAAAAGACATTCAAACCGCAGTTCTTTACAAAGGCGGCAATTAATGATCTTGATGAGAATGATTTAGCAGCTTTTAAACAAGGCAAAAATATAAATCTAAATACGGGCGGTATTGCTCATGCTGATGGTATAATCTCAGGGAGCGAAAAATTAGATAAGGACGTTCTAGATGCAATCAAGAGTAGTAAGGTGCCTTCATTAGATTTTATTGATGAAGAAAATTATCTTGCTGAGTACATCAAGTTTTATAATTCATTTTTGGAAGCTGAAGAAGTTTAGAATGTTTAACCCCTCGTTACGAGTAGTCCTATATTCGTGTATTTGTCTGATTTTTATGTTGTCTTCATGTGGAGACTCGACTACTGTCGGTGGCGATATATTTAGCAATGAAGATCTCGAAGTTCTGTACGCTGATGATGTAGAGTTAATTGCGGAGACTATTCGCCTAGATTCGATTAAGACTTACCTAAACACGACTGAAGCAGATAATTGTATAATAGGGACTTTACCTATCAGAAAATGGAATGCACAAGTATTTCCTACTCACTATTTGGGTTCATTAGATGATCCTGTTTTTGGTAAGAGTAAGTCAAGTTTATATACAGAAGTAGGGATTGCATCTGCTCCTGCTTTTTCGGGGACTCTAGATTCAGTGGTATTAGTGTTAAGGTATGATACAGCAGCAGTATATGGTGATGTCAATGAAACCTTTGGTGTAGAAGTTTATAGAGTATTAGAAAATTTTGATGTTATAGGAGATGCAGCCTTTAATAACGTTGAATTGATGTTGTCTGCAGAGCCTATCGGTAGTAAAGAGAACCTCAAGTACAGCCTAGACTCCCTAAATGTATTTATACCTGGTGTGGACTCTATGGACACGCAACCAGCATCAATTAGAATACCATTTAATACTTCTATTCTTGGGAATTCAGATTTGCCTCGGGAGCTTTTTGAAACTACAGACGCTTATGCAAGTAGTGAAGCATTCAATGATTTATTGAAGGGGTTATATATAACCACTAATGCTGATGGAAATGTAATGCCCGGAATCCGAATAAATTCCAGTACAATAGAACTGTTTTATACTGAGACAGATGGAGATAAAAAGGTATATCAGTACGGACTATTTCGCCAAGATCTTATAAGCTTTAACCAAATAGAAAGTGACAGAGATGGAAGCGAAGCAGGTCTAGCAGCTATGAATGGGTCTACAGAAGGTAAAGTCTACGTTTCGGGCCAAGATGGTTTTGATGTAACTATTGATTTCTCAGATGTAAACAGATATCAAGACTTTGCGTTAAACAAAGCGCAGTTAGAATTTACGCTATCGGAGCCAGAAGGCTTAGCAGAGCAGATGTTTACTCCGAACCAAAGGTTGATAATAAGTCAAGTAGGAGACGATAATGTGTTAAGATGCATAGATGATATGAGCTTAGGCTTCCCTCAGGTTAATATCGGTTCACTTTTTGGAGGAGGATTAGAAGAAGTGACAGAGAATGGAACTGTATTAAGAAAGTATACGATGAATATTACCTCCCATGTTCAAGACTATCTAGATGGTAATACTAGTCCGATTTTGCTTCTTACTGTAGATAACAGGACTGATAATGCGGCTAGATCGATATTGTTTGGTCCTAATCATCCTACATATCCAGCTAAGCTAAAGCTGACATATACTGCTCCGTAACTCTCGAGCGTTTTAATTTATACTAATAAAACTGGTTAATTATGTGCGGAATAGTAGCATATATAGGGGATAAGGATGCTTACCCTATAATAATAGATGGTCTTAAGAGATTAGAATATCGTGGCTATGATAGTGCAGGCATTGCACTACTTAATGGTTCTTTAAACTGCTATAAGAAAAAAGGAAAGGTTAGCGAATTAGAAAAATTTGTCAATGGTTCTAGCAAAGAAGGGACTTTAGCAATAGGTCATACAAGATGGGCTACACATGGAAAACCCGATGATATCAATGCTCATCCGCACCTCTCGGGAGATGGTAGATTGGCTTTAGTGCACAATGGTATTATAGAAAATTATGCTCCGCTTAAGCAAGCTTTAATAGACTTAGGTCACGAGTTTAAGAGTGAGACAGATACTGAGGTCTTAGTACATCTCATCGAAGAGATTCAGAATCAAAATAATATTCCCTTACAAGATGCTGTGCAATTAGCATTACGTAAAGTGGTAGGGGCCTATGCTATTGTAGTATTTGATAAACAAGATCCAGATACTTTAGTGGGTGCAAGGAAGTCAAGTCCTTTGGTGCTTGGAATAGGAGACGGAGAACATTTTATCGGATCGGATGCCACGCCAATAATCAAGTTTACAAATCAAGTAGTCTATCTACAAGATGAAGAAGTAGTTACCATCAAAAGAGGTAAAGGCTACACCGTTAGGAATCTGGAAAATGAGTTAATGAGCTCTGAGGTGCACCAGATAGATCTAAAGCTTGAGGAATTAGAAAAAGGAGGTTACGAGCATTTTATGCTCAAAGAGATACATCAGCAGCCGACAACCATCTGCGAAAGTATGAGAGGGAGAATTAATGCAGAGAAAGGATGGGTCCAATTAGGTGGGATGATGGATCGGATTGATGAGATCTCTAATGCAAGCAAAATTATTATTGTAGCCTGCGGTACTTCTTGGCACTCTGGACTGATAGGGGAGTATCTTATAGAAGATCTAGCAAGAATTCCTGTCGAGGTAGAGTACGCATCAGAGTTCCGGTATAGGAATCCTATAATCGGCAAAAACGATGTGGTAATTGCGCTTTCTCAATCTGGAGAAACGGCCGATACTATGGCGGCTCTAGAGCTAGCCAAAGAAAGAGGAGCTCTTATCTATGGTATTGTAAATGTGGTGGGTTCTTCTATCTCAAGACTTACTGACTGCGGGTCTTACATTCATGCAGGGCCAGAGATAGGTGTAGCATCAACTAAGGCATTCACAGGTCAAGTAACCGTGCTTACAATTATGGCTTTACATCTAGCTAAGTTAAGAGGTACAATTACCGATGAGTATTTTAAAGAGTTGTTGGTAGGACTCGATGCTATACCATCTAAAGTCCAAAAAGTATTAGAGACTGATAGCCAACTAAAGTATATCGCAAGTGAAATCAAAAATGCTAGTAATGCGCTTTATCTAGGTAGAGGATATAACTTCCCAGTAGCACTTGAGGGAGCCCTAAAGCTTAAAGAAATATCATATATCCACGCAGAGGGATATCCAGCAGCGGAGATGAAGCATGGCCCTATAGCACTTATAGATATCTATATGCCAGCCATAGTGATAGCGACTAATCAGAGTGCTAGAGATAAGATCTTAAGTAATATACAAGAGGTCAAAGCAAGGAAAGGAATGGTCATAGCTATAGTGACGGAAGGAGATGAAGAGATCAAAGCAATATCTGACTATAGCATAGAGATCCCTGAGACAGAAGAGCCATTAACACCATTGCTATCGGTGATTCCACTACAGCTTTTATCATATCATATAGCAGTGATGAGAGGATGTAATGTAGACCAACCAAGGAATTTAGCTAAGTCGGTAACGGTAGAGTAGTCAAATCATATTAAAACCCAGTTTTTCCGTGATATTTTAACTAATTTTGCGGCTCATTCAAAATAAATTATGGCAGCTGAAGCACATAAAATGGAGTATAACTCACAACGAGAGAAGCTTGCGATAGCTGAGTATGGTAGAAATATCCAAAATCTACTAGACCATGTAGTTAAAATAGAAGATGATGAGGAAAGACAGAAGCATGCCAATAGAATGGTCGCTTTGATGCTACAAATGAATCCACAGAGTAAAAACTTAGCAGAGTACAAAGAAAAGCTTTGGAGACATGCATTTATGATCACGGATTATAAGCTTAATGTCAAGACTCCAACCGGAGAAGTGCCAGCAGAAACAGAGAGAAGACTCAAGCCGCAACAGATCCCTTACCCTACAGGCAAGAGTAAAAAAAGACACTATGGACATCTTGTCCAAGATATGATCGACAAGGCCATAGAGATGGAAGACGAAGAGAAAAAAAGTGCTTTTGTGACGGTTATAGCATCTTATATGAAACTCGCTTATCAGACTTGGAATAGAGAGCACTATGTAAATGATGAGATCATCAAAAAAGATCTCAACGAGCTTTCTGGAGGTAAATTAGAGGTAGCAGAAAACGTATCAATAGACTATACAAAAAGCCAAAGTATGGTACGTCAAAAAAGGAAGTCAAACAGAAATAATCATAAAGGTAGATCCAACAACAATAATAGATATAAAAGAAGACGTTAAGAGACTAACTATAAAATACTTGAGGGTTTAAGGTTCATATACTTTAAACCCTTTTTTATTTAAATGAAACTAGACTATGAAAGGAAATGCATTTAGAGTAGAAGGCGGGGCGCGATTAAGTGGAGCTATACAAGCACAAGGAGCTAAGAATGAGGCACTACAGATATTGTGTGCTACTTTATTAACTTCTCAAGAAATGATCATCAAGAATGTGCCAAATATTCTTGATGCTAATAAGTTAGTCTCACTAATAAAAGGTTTAGGTGTCAAGGTTACTAAGCTAGGAGATAATGAATATAAGTTTCAAGCGGATGAGGTAGATCTAGACTACTTTGGCTCAAAAGCATATCAAGATAATGCGCGATCTATTAGAGGGTCGGTGATGCTACTAGGTCCACTGTTAGCGAGATTTAAGAAGGCATACCTACCAAAACCTGGAGGTGATAAAATAGGAAGAAGAAGACTCGACACACACTTTCATGGATTTACAAAACTAGGAGCTAAGTTTGAGTATGACGAAGGAGAAGATAAATACTTCTTGGAAGGATCATCACTTAAAGGGACTTATATCCTTATGGATGAGATCTCGGTAACGGGTACCGCTAATATTGTAATGGCAGCAGTAATGGCAAAAGGGACAACAGAGATATTTAATGCTGCTTGTGAGCCTTACTTACAGCAGTTGTGTAAGATGCTTAATGCTATGGGCGCTAAGATATCTGGAGTAGGCTCCAATCGATTAATCATAGAAGGTGTAGAATCCTTGGGAGGTACCACGCATACAGTCATGCCTGATATGATAGAGATAGGCAGTTTCATTGGTCTAGCGGCGATGACTAATTCTGAGATTAAGATCAAGGATGCCTACAAAGCAGATCTAGGAATCATACCATCAGTATTTGAAAAAATAGGGATTACGGTAAGCCAATCTGGAGATGATATGGTAGTCCCTGCAATGGATAATTATGAGATCCAAAGCTTTATTGATGGATCAATTATGACAGTATATGATGCGCCTTGGCCAGGATTTACACCAGACCTTATGAGTATCTTATTGGTCGTGGCTACACAAGCAAAAGGTAGTGTCCTGATCCATCAAAAGATGTTTGAGAGTAGATTGTTTTTTGTTGACAAACTCATAGATATGGGTGCTAAGATTATCTTGTGTGATCCACATAGAGCAACGATCATCGGTCTTAATAACGAGCAAAGACTCAAAGGAATAAAAATGAGCTCTCCAGATATCAGAGCGGGAGTATCTTTGTTGATAGCAGCCTTATCTGCGGAGGGGGAGAGTATCATCTCTAATATCCAGCAGATCGATAGAGGCTATGAAAACATAGATAGTAGACTAAAAGCACTCGGTGCAAATATTGAAAGGATCGATGCTTAGCCTATTTTTTTCTGTCTATGGCAAAATTCACTAAATCCTTTAGCGAATTTCTTGCAGGTGTTTCTGGGAATTTAGCTAGTAATTCTAGTGCCTCGTTTTTGTATTTGAGCATGACCTCAGAGGCGTAGTCTAATCCTCCATTCTCTCTAACTATTTTGATTACTTGCTTGACTTTAGCGTTGTCCTTATTGTGCCTTTTTACGGTGTTAATGATGAATCGTTTTGTTTTCCTATCAGATTTATTGAGGACATGTATGAGCGGAAGAGTCATCTTCCTTTCTTTGATATCTATTCCCTTTGGTTTGCCGATACTGCCACCTTCACCATAGTCAAATAGATCATCTCTTATCTGATAAGCTATCCCTACCTTCTCCCCAAAATGCCACATCTGCTCGCTTATGTCTTTGTCCCTATTAGCTGAGTATGCACCAGCACTACAGGCCGCAGCCATTAGAGAAGCGGTTTTTTTTCTTATGATATCATAGTAGATATCTTCTTTTATATCCAGTTTACGAGCCTTTTCTATTTGTATAAGCTCTCCTTCTGTTATTTCGTTAAATGCTTTTGTAATGGCTTTCAGCGAAAATATTTCATCCTTGTCTAGTGCCAACGTTAATCCCCTTACTAAGAGATGGTCACCTACCAGTACTGCCACCTTATTTTTCCATAGAGCACTCACAGAGAAGAACCCTCGACGCAGGTGTGCATCATCTACCACATCATCATGTACTAAGGAGGCAGTATGAAGTATCTCTATTAGTGAGGCAGCTGTAAAGGTGCTGTCTTCAATTTTATCCGTAAACATCTTAGCGGATAAAAAAACAAACATTGGCCTTATTTGCTTGCCTTTACGCTGAATAATATAGTACATGATCTTATCAAGTAAAGCGACATTGCTCTTCATAGAATCTTTGAAGTGAGATTCAAATTGTATCAATTCTTTTTTGATAGGTCCCTTTATAGATTCTAGAGACTTACTCATGATTAAGTTCTATCATATATTTATAATGGTGAAATGATTTAGAAATTAGACTAATTAGGGCTGCGACTACATTAATGAGTTGCATCGAAAAATTAACATCAAGATTTTAACTCGCATCTATAAGCAAGATAACCAATGTCTTAGTAAGACAACATTTTAATATTGGTTTAGTTACAAGCTAGCAGACAATTTTCAATATTTAACTTTGGACCTACATCCAACTAGATTACTTACCTTAGCATCTGATAAACAGCCTGATTACAAGTGTTAGAGTTCTTCAGAAAGAATCTATTTTTTAATGCTCTCCTAATATTACCATATGTCGCAGTGGTGAGAATCTACTCTCTTATCTATCCTAGGCCATATCTGCTGAGCGATGAAGAAGGATACTTAAATCATCTCATATTCTCTTTCTTAAATGACAAGCCTTTAGTCCAATCGATAATTGCGATTATTCTAATATTTTTCCAAGCGACCTTCATTAATTACATTGTTAATAAAAACAGAATCGCTTCCCTTCCAAATCTGTTACCAGGTATTGCCTACGTAGTATTGGTAAGCGTATTGCCATCATTTCAGATGCTTAATCCTATTCTTATATCTATTACCCTACTGCTCTTTGCTATTAATAGTTTATTTCAGTGTGCAAGTAAGTTTCCTAATGCTGGGCAAATATTTAGTGTTAGTTTTTTTATTAGTCTTGCTTCATTTATTTATTTCCCAAGTTGGGTTTTTCTACTTGCAGGATATATAAGCTTAGTAACCATTAGGTCTTTTAAAGTGAAGGAACGAATCCAGTATCTTATAGGAGCAGTGGTACCTTATTATTTATTTAGTTCGTACTTTAATTGGTATGAGGTGTTGGGTAAATATATGTCTGGTTACCTGTTACAAAATATAACTTTGCCTAAGTTAACAAATGGATTTAGTGCCTATCAAATAGGTGTTGTAGCTGGATTTATCTTTTTGGTTTTCTTTTCTTTTTTTAAGTATAATGAGTACCGAAAGAAGAAAACAGTCGCTACTCAAAAGAAAATTGACATTCTTTACTGGTTTTTATTTTTCACACTTCCTATGTTGTTTTTCTGGAAGAATATAGATCTCAATCACTTTTTAATACTCGTACCTTCACTATCTATTTTATTTGGGATGTTCTTTTTTAGTCTAAAGAATAGATTCCTTGCAGAAACTATACATGGTCTAACGATCATCATGATATGGTTTACCCAGTTTCAGTTCGCTGGCTTATAGTTTTCTTATCAAAGGCTTATTAAGTACATTTGAAGTATTATAAAGATTTTTAATATCTAACAGATGAAATTTGGAGTAATAGTCTTTCCTGGATCTAATTGTGATGACGATATGATACATGTCCTGGGGACTGTCTTAGGTCACGATGTACGCAAAGTATGGCATAAAGAGGAAAAACTTTACGACTTTGACGAGTCTGATTGCATCATAGTTCCAGGTGGTTTTTCTTACGGAGACTACTTAAGATGTGGTGCTATAGCAAGATTCTCACCGATTATGAAGGAAGTAGTGAGATTTGCTAATGACGGTGGGCTGGTATGGGGTATTTGCAATGGCTTTCAAGTTTTATGTGAAGCTGATCTGCTGCCAGGGGTATTACTAAGGAATAGTAATCAGAAATTTATATGTAAAAATATTCACCTGAAGGTAAAAACTACAGAAAGTGCTATCACATCAGGTTATAACGAGGGAGAAGTATTAAAGATTCCCATAGCGCATGCAGAGGGTCGCTATCATGCAGACCCAGAAGCTTTAGCTGATCTAGAGGCCAATAATCAAATACTATTCACCTATTGTGATGAGTCTGGGCTAGAATCAGAAGAGGCAAATATCAATGGATCCTTAAGTAGTATCGCTGGCATTTGCAATCAGCAAAGAAATGTTTTTGGTATGATGCCTCACCCCGAAAGAGCATCTGAATCAATCCTTGGAAACATGGACGGCAAAAGGATGATAGAATCTATTGCAAAAGCATCAAATGTTATGATAGCTTAAATGCAGTTAATTATTTATTAATGTATAACCACTTGGTTAATTGTGGTAAGTAGAAGGTATAGTTTTGTGTCTCTTTATAAAGTTTATATGAAAAAGATTGTTCTATCATTTTGTATTTGTCTCTGCGCTGTGATAAGTCAGGCGCAACAAAATCCAGTAAGTTGGTCTTTTGGAGCACAGCATGTAAGTGGGTCTCAGTATATAGTAAAATTTACGGCAAATATTGATAAAGACTGGGTGCTTTATAGCCAGCACATCGGTGAAGATGGCCCTGTCCCAACAGGCTTTTTCTTTACAGAGAATAAAGATGTAAAGTTAATAGGCGAAGTAGAAGAGAAGTCTGAGGCTATCAGAGTCATGGACGATTTGTTTATGATGGAGGTGGTAAAATTTAAAGACAAGGCTGAATTTGAACAACTCGTAGAACTAGACGTAAGTACAGCAACAATTAGCGGAGAGCTAGAGTATATGACCTGTGATGGAGCAAAATGCTTGCCACCCAAGGTTATAGAATTTAATATCAAGATTGAATAAACTTCTCACATGATGCAGACTCAAATAAAACTACAACTACTAATATTTTCCTTCTTTATATTTTGTTCGACTGCATTTAGTCAAATCTTAGAGCCTGTTAAATGGACTTTTGATGCTAATCAAACGGGTGATGGGGAGTACGAACTGGTTTATACTGCCAACGTAGACAAGGGTTGGACAATCTACTCACAGTATACCTCAGATGATGGTCCAGTACCTACATCTATTAATTATGATACAGAAGGAGGATTTGAGCTAGTAGGAAAGGCAAATGAATCCGGACATGTAAAAAAAGGAATAGACCCTTTCTTCGATGTAGAAGTGATTAAGTACTTGAGTGATGAGCCATTTGTGATCAGACAGAAAGTGAAGGTAACAGGCGGAGACATTAAGCTGCATGGGTATGTAGAATCTATGGCCTGTGATGACTCTAAATGTCTTCCGCCCAGTGGTGTAGACTTTGAGTTTGATCTCAAAGGAGGTGGCAAAGTAGCACCTACCTCTGCACAAACAAAAACTCCTACCAAATCAATACCTGCTACTCCACAAGATCCAATAGAGGTAAAGACAGAAATCGCAGACAATGAAAATGCATCTAACAATTCGAATAAGGCAAATTGGGCTAAGCTAGAAAAAGAGTCACATGTAGAATGGCAAGTTTCATTATTGCCTACAGATGAGTCTAATGTGTATCTATTATCTGCAAAGAGTAAAATAGATAATGGATGGGCAACCTATTCATACTATACAGAAGATGGTGGGCCTGTACCTACAGAGCTAACATTTGAAGCCCCAGTAAATGTAGATCTTATTGGTGATCCGATTGAGTTAGGTAATAAAAAAGAGGCTCTAGAACCATTGTTTGAAAACATCAATGTAATAAAGTATGAATCAGGCTCTGGGTATACCATCAGTCAAAAGGTAAAATTGGAAGAAGACGATATCCTAAAAGGGTATATCACTTATATGGCATGCGATAAGGCTGAATGCACGTTGCCTACCTCATTAGATTTTGCATTCAACACTGCAGGGAAATTTATGACTCTTGAGGAGGTTGCGAAAAGTGGGAATTCTGCAATAGCAGCGATGGTAGGTGATGAAATCGATCAGATAAGACCAACAATATTAGATACCTACAAAGAACCAATAGGTGATTGTGGTGATTCTAAGACCACTGACAACAGCATTTTCTGGATGTTTATTTTTGGATTTGGAGGTGGGCTGTTGGCACTATTGACACCATGTGTGTTCCCTATGATTCCTTTGACAGTGAGTTTCTTTACAAAGGATACTAAGCGTAAGGGCTGGGTAAATGGATTAATCTATGGGGCATCTATAGTTGTTATTTATGTGGTTATGGGTTTAGCGATCACCGCCTTGTTTGGAGAAGAGGCGCTTAATAGGTTATCTACTAACTGGATTGCTAATACTTTGTTTTTTGTAATCTTCGTCATTTTTGCGTTTTCATTTTTTGGATTTTATGAGATTACTTTGCCGAGCTCTTGGTCTACTAAGTCTGATCAGATGGCAGACAAAGGTGGCATCTTAGGGATATTTTTCATGGCATTTACCTTGGCTTTGGTTTCGTTTTCATGCACAGGGCCTATCATTGGTACAGCGATAGTACAAGCCGCATCTAATCAGGTCGGGCCAGCAATAGTGATGACTGGATTTGCACTTGCACTGGCAATACCTTTTGGATTGTTTGCCATATTTCCTTCTTGGTTAAATACACTACCTAAGTCTGGCAGCTGGATGTCATCAGTAAAAGTTGTTCTAGGTTTTTTAGAATTAGCTCTTGCCCTTAAGTTTTTGTCGGTAGCAGATCTAACCAGTCACTGGGGTATATTAAAGTATGAAGTATTCATGGGAGCATGGGTGATTATAGGAGCATTGATGACTGTTTACTTGTTTGGCTTTATAAAATTTCCTCATGATAGTCCTATCAAAAAACTATCAAGCACTAGGAAAATATTTGCAGTTTCTGCACTAGTCTTGACACTATACTTGTGCACAGGATTTATGAAGAATCTAGACACAGGAGGGTATAAAGCATTAGGGCTAATGAGTGGTATAGCACCACCTACTAATTACAACCTTTGGAATCCTTCACCAGCAGTCGATGAGTCTATCAAAGCTAAGTATGGCTCATTTTCAAAATGTGCAAATAATATAGATTGCTTTAAGGATTATTATGAGGGCCTAGCTTATGCAAAATCCCAGAATAAACCAGTACTAGTAGACATGACTGGACATGGTTGTGTCAACTGCCGTAAAACTGAAGATCTAATATGGGTAGATACGGAGATCAGATCTAAGCTTACTGAGGACTTTGTATTAGTATCACTCTACGTAGATGATGATGAGAAGTTAGATAGCCCTATGGTATCTAAATCAAGACAACGAAAGATCAGGAACATAGGAAATAAGTGGGCAGATTTCCAGATCGTTAACTTTGGACAGAATTCGCAACCACTATACATCATGATGACTCCCGATGAAGAAGTAATGGCACCTCCTCGAGGATTTCAAGAAGGGATAAAAAACTATGATGATTACTTGAGCTGCGGTCTAAAGACTTTTGAATCTATTAAACTATAGTACTCTCGTCGTCTGTTGATTTAGCTTCTGAACTTGCAGTATCAGTATTGTCATCTGACTTTACTTCAGATTTACCATCTGAGTCTGACACAGCTACTCCTTTGTTTTCATTAGCTTCTTCTATAACTGCGTAAGGTCTTCGACCGATTAATCTTTCTACATCAGACTTAAGTAATACCTCTTTTGTTAATAGCTCTTGAGCTAAGATGTCTAACTCTGATCGATGCTTGTTAAGTAAGTCCTGTGCTCTTGCGTATTGTGCTTCAGCGATCTTTCTTACTTCATCATCTATCTTAGTAGCAGTATCGTCTGAGTAAGGCTTATTAAATTGATCTTGAGACATACCATAAAAAGATACGTTTCCTACTTTATCATTCATACCATAGACAGCTACCATACTGTAAGCCATCTTAGTTACCTGATCCAAATCGTTTTGTGCTCCTGTAGAGATCTTGTCAAAGACTATTCGCTCCGCAGCTCTACCACCAAAAGTCATACACATCCTATCTTCCATTTGCTCAGTCCTAGTGATGTATTCTTCCTTAGGAAGGTATTGAGCATAACCTAAGGTCCCAATTCCTCTAGGTACGATAGTTACTTTAACCAATGGCGATGCATGTTCTAAAAACCAACCACAAATAGCGTGTCCTGCTTCATGATAAGCAATAATCTCTTTTTCTTTTGGCGAGATCAGTTTGTTCTTTTTCTCTAAACCACCGATAACTCTATCTAGCGCATAGTTAAAGTCATCCATATCTACAGCCTTCTTACCTCTTCTTGCCGCGACTAGTGCTGACTCATTACACACGTTTGCAATATCTGCACCTGCAAATCCAGGTGTCATCTCTGCTAGTACTGCAGGGTTTATTGATGGTCCTGTTTTTATGGTTTTCAGATGTACTTTGAATATCGCTTCTCTGCCCTTAAGGTCTGGTCTATCAATACCGATCTGCCTGTCAAATCTACCAGGTCTAAGCAGTGCAGAATCTAATACATCAGGTCTGTTAGTTGCAGCCATCAGGATAACACCTTTGTCTGTACTAAAGCCATCCATCTCTACTAATAACTGATTTAGAGTATTCTCTCTTTCATCATTTCCTCCTTGCACGGCTCCTTTACCTCTAGCTCTTCCGATAGCATCTATCTCATCTATAAATACAATACATGGCGCTTTTTCTCTAGCTTGCTTAAATAAATCTCTAACCCTAGATGCTCCTACTCCCACAAACATCTCCACGAAGTCTGACCCAGATATAGAGAAGAATGGCACTCCTGCTTCTCCTGCGACTGCTTTAGCAAGCAAGGTCTTACCGGTCCCCGGAGGGCCTACTAGTAAAACACCCTTAGGAATCTTTCCTCCAAGAGCGGTATACTTTTTAGGATGCTGCAAAAAATCAACAACCTCCATAACCTCTTCTTTAGCTTCTTCTAATCCTGCTACATCCTTAAAGGTTACTTCTACTTTTGCATTATTATCAAAAAGGGTAGCCTTAGACTTTCCGATATTAAATATCTGTGCTCCGGGCCCTCCTGCTCCTGACGATACTCTCCTCATGATGAATAACCATAACCCTATGATCAGTAGGAAGGGTAGTACCCAGTTAAGAATGGGTCCTAGCCAGTTGGTCTCAGTGACAGATTCATAGTCTATAGGATATCCTCCTTCATTTAGTGCATCTATTTTTTCTTCAAAAGTCCTCATATCACCTATCTCAAAGGTGTAGTGGGGTTGCAGCGCATTAAGCTTAGTCTCCTTAAGATCCTTATACTTATCAAGGCTTTCCTTTTTGAGGAATACCTGACCCTTTAATTTGTTGACCACTTTTATCTCCTTGACATCTTCAGCTTCTACCATTTTGATAAACCCTCTCATGGTGGTGGTCTGAGTTTGACTCTGGTAGTGTATATAGATGTTTAATGCCAGTATGACGAGGATAATAACACCATACACCCAGTACGAGTTGAACTGTATTTTATTATTTCCTTGCGGATTGTCTTTTTTATTTTTTTTGTCGGCCATGCCGTTATTTATTTCTTGTTACTAAAGTATAACCTTAATACGCTAAACACTAGTTATATGTTCTCGTATTCTGTGATTTTTGCATCGCTCCATAGATCTTCTAGATCATAAAATGGGCGCGTTTCTTTATAAAAAATATGTATCACAACATCAAAGTAGTCTACTAGTATCCAACTAGCGTGCTGCTCTCCTTCTGTTTTGTGAGGTCTTAATCCTTGCTCATCTCTTAGTCGCTTATAGATGTTGTTAGAGATACCTTTCACTTGGGTATGGGATTCACCTTCACAGATGATAAAATAATCAGCTGGAGATTCGTCTAATTTTTTGAGATCCAGCTTTAATATTTTTTTCCCTTTAATATCTTGAATGGCATCTATTATGAGATCACAAAGCGAATTAGAATCAGCAGTTTTTGAAATTGCAGGAGAAGTTTTTGTCAAATTTTTTAATTAATGTTTTATATCTAAGTTCGTATTCAAAGTTAACCAAAAATTGCATCATTGATTTTAAAGCCAAGAGCGACATTTATTGGAAGTCCATTGCTAGAATATGAATCACTAGACTCTACTAACGTATTTTCACTAGAACTGGTTTCAAAAAGTAATCCAACTGAAGGAACTACCGTTTTAGCACACTTTCAGTCATCTGGTAAAGGACAATATGGCAGAGCTTGGGACTCAAAAGCACGAGAAAACATCACTTTGTCAATAATCTTGTTACCCACCTTTTTAGATATAAAAAGTCAATTTTACTTGAATGTGATCAGTTCGCTAGCAGTTGCAGACATGCTGGAGTATTATGTCAAGGATCATGTGAAGATAAAATGGCCTAATGATGTGTACATAGGAGATAATAAGATTTGTGGCATATTAATCCAAAATAGCCTTAAGGGATCTAGCATATTGAATGCGGTAGTAGGTATAGGTATTAACGTAAATCAAGAGTTATTCCCTAAAGATATTCCTAACCCCACATCCATCAAAAAAGAAGTCGGTAATCCTGTAGACTTAACTGAGGTAAGAGAGCTGCTTTTTGGAATATTTGAAAAATATTACTTAGACCTAAAAAAAGGGGAGTTTGAGATATTAAGCACTCAATACCAAGATAGACTCTATAAGAAAGGAGTAACCTCAAAATTTAAAATAGAGGATAAAACAATTGATGGAATTATACATTCTATAAATAATCTTGGTCAACTTGTAATCACGATAGATGGCAAAGAAGAAAGCTTTAGTAAAACGGAAATCCAATACTTAAAATGAAAGCTACCATTCTAACTATAGGCGATGAAATCTTAATAGGGCAAATCGTCGATACCAACTCTGCATGGATAGGCAGCCATTTAAATGATATTGGGATAGATATCTCAGAAATATTGTCTGTTAATGATTCTAGAGAGGGGATATTAAGTGGTTTAGAGAGAGCGTGCTCTATAGCTGACTTGATATTAGTAACAGGTGGCCTTGGGCCAACTAAAGATGATATTACCAAGTCCGTATTAGCAGAATTTGTGGATGATGAATTAGTATTCAGTGATGAGAATTTTAGGTTGATAACTAAGATGTTTGACAAAAGGAATATTACGATTACGCCAGCTCATAAAGCACAATGCTTTCTTCCCTCTAAAGCTACTCTGATAGAAAATAAAATGGGTACTGCTCCTGGAATGCTATTAAAAAAAGGAGCTAAGACTATCATATCAATGCCAGGAGTTCCTTATGAGATGAAATATATCATGGAGCACGGGGTCATACCCATTTTTAGAGATAAGTCTGAAGAAGTAATTATTCACAGGACAATTAGGACGGCAGGAATGGGTGAATCTAATATTAGTGTTAGGATAGAAGATATTGTATCTAGTTTACCTCCTTCTGTTAAGATTGCCTATTTACCTTCCTTAGGAAATGTCAGATTACGATTGACTGCTAAGGGTGCTGTCAGACAAATATTGCAGCAAGAAATCAAAATTGCAGAAGAAAAAATAGTAGAAAAGTTGCACGACTTAGTGTATGGTTATGGATTAATGCAGCTAGAACAGGCCGTAGGAGTGGTAGCTAAAGAAGCGGGAGTGCAATTAAGTTTTGCAGAGAGTTGTACAGGAGGACATATAGCTCATAAAATCACTTCAGTAGCTGGCTCATCCGCTTACTTCCAAGGGGGTATTGTAGCTTACTCAAATGAATTAAAGCAACAATTATTAGGAGTCTCTGCGGAGACAATTGCTACTCATGGAGCAGTAAGTGAGCAAACAGTGTCAGAAATGCTCTCAGGAGTGCTTAAATTGACTAAAACGGACATTGGTGCCGCCGTATCAGGTATCGCAGGCCCGACAGGGGGAAGCCCAGAAAAACCAGTAGGAACAATTTGGATAGCTTATGGGTCTTTAGATCAGCAAAAGACGGTTAAACTCCTTTTAGGTAAGGATAGAATAAAGAATATAGAGTACACCACGACGGTAGTACTTAATATGGTTCGCAAATTTATTATGGCAAATAAATAGGTTAAATTTGCACTACCAGTATTAGTAACAACCAAAAAGAGGAATGGGGAAAGTAGACTTAATAATGCCTAAGCTAGGAGAGAGTATTATGGAAGCTACTATCTTAGAATGGCATAAGTCACCCGGAGATTCAGTGGCGCTTGATGAGACAATCCTTGAGATTGCCACAGATAAAGTAGATACGGAGATTCCTTCTCCAGTCGCTGGTATTGTCGGAGAGATTTTATTTAAAAAAGATGATGTAGTTGCGATAGGCACTGTCATCGCAATTATAGAAACGGAAGAGGACCAATCAAGTGGAAAGCAAACCGATAGTGATATAACTGAGCAACCTAAAAAAATAGCGGTCTCACCGGTTAAGAAAGAACAAATAAAATCCCCTCCAAAGAAAGAATCGAGTCCAGACGTTTCTGAAAGTATTAAGCAATCTGATAGATTCTACTCACCGCTTGTCCTAAACATTGCAAAAAGTGAGAATATACCTATAGCTGAGTTAGAACAAATAAATGGAACAGGGGCAAAAGGAAGGGTCACTAAAAAAGATCTAGCTAACTATATTTCAAATCGTACTCAACAGTCATCCAGTCCTTATCAGTTTTCATCAGGTAATTCAGGGTATAGTCCAGAAGGTGCGTCGAGTGAGAAGTCTGTAGTGCCAGAACCAGTTATACAACCGAGTGATAATATAGAGATCATAGAGATGGATCGTATGAGGAAACTCATAGCAGATCATATGATTAACTCTAAAAGGACTTCGGCTCATGTAACTTCGTTTATAGAAGCAGATGTCACAGAATTAGTCAATTGGAGGAATAAACATAAAGCAGCATTTTTAAAAAAACACGGGCAAAAGATCACAGTCACACCAATCTTCTTAGAGGCAGTCGTAAAAGCACTTACAGATTTCCCTATGGTGAATGTATCAGTAAGCGGAAATAAGATCATAAAAAAGAAAAATATCAATATTGGGATGGCGACAGCCCTACCTTCTGGTAACCTAATAGTGCCTGTCATAAAGCAAGCCGATGACTATAATTTGCTAGGATTGACTAAAAAAGTAAACGATCTAGCAACTAGGGCGCGAAATAATAAGTTAAAACCGGAAGAAATACAGGATGGTACGTTTACTTTGACTAACGTAGGCACGTTTGGTAATGTAATGGGAACACCGATCATCAATCAACCACAAGTAGCTATACTTGCCACAGGGGCAATAAGAAAAATGCCGGCAGTTATAGAAACTACAAAAGGAGATGCCATTGTTATAAGGCAAAGGATGTTCCTATCATTATCTTATGACCACAGAGTGGTGGATGGGTTTTTAGGAGGATCATTCTTAAAGAGAGTTGCAGATTATTTAGAGGGGTTTGATAATACTCAGAACATTTAATTTTATTTGCCAGAGATGCGTATTTCTAAATTTGTTCTTCTAGTTTTTTGTCTTGTATGCGCTAGCACACAGCTCAGTGCACAAAATGAGATTCTTAAGATAGCAGATACGTATTTTGCAAATGAGATTTATCAGAAAGCTGCAAAATATTATTTAAGTGCAGGGAAGGAAGCTTCTGCAAGTGATGTGCAATATAAGTTAGCCGTCTGCTACTATGAAACAAATGATATACCTGCTGCTAAGAACTTATTCGGCAAGCTTTATAAGGAGCAGTATAAAAATAGAAAGGTCTCCTATTACATTGCAAAAATATCTCATAATGAATGGGAGTTTGAAAAAGCAATCTCTCATTACAAAGCCTACCTCAGAAAATTACCCAGCGGTCATGATGATCGTAAAATGATAATCGGACTCATCAAGAGATGTGCAAATGGTCTCAAGCTAAAGTATGAACCTCAGCGGTCATTTATAGAAAATATGGGTCCACAGATAAATACGGATAAAGATGAGTTTGGTGTGGTACAGAGTAAAAATGATCCTGAGCGATTTTATCTGACATCTAATCGTGAGGGTAGTACTGGAGGTAAAAGAAATAAGAAGGGACTCAAGGACGAAGCATATGGTCATTGTTTTGCAGATATGTTTGTAGTAGATGGCAAAGAAGGAATATGGGGTGATGTGAAGTCTTTAGGAGAGCTGATTAATAGTCCTCAGAACGATATTATACATGGATTTAATCAGGATGGATCTGTCATGTATTTTTCTAAAGGGTATACTTATGACGAAACAGAAATTCTTGTCGATACATTTAAAGTGACAAGATCTGCTGAAGATTATCCTTCATCTTTTTTAGCAAAAATAAAGGGAAGTTTAGGAGATAAATATCTCAATATTTATAACGACTCTACGATTTTGTTTTCTAGCAAAAGAAAAGGGGGATATGGAGGGTATGATATCTATGTAACTCAAAAAAGGTCGGGAAGATGGACAGAGCCTAGTAACTTAGGGGCTAATATCAATACTCCGTATGACGAAATATCTCCATTCTTAAGTAATGATGGGAGAAAGCTGTTTTATAGCTCTAATAATGAAAAAAGTATTGGAGGGTTTGATGTTTTCCAGAGTTCCTTTCTCCCAGAGCAATCTGATTGGTCTCCAGCAGAAAACATAGGGATGCCAGTAAACTCAGGTAACGATGATACTGATTATATGGTAACTCAAGGAGGGAAGTCTGCACTGTTTACCTCTAATAGAAAGGAAGGATATGGTGGTAAAGACATTTATATCTCTTACCTAAAAGAAATAGAGACCTCACAGCTTGCGACAGGTGTTGCAGAAGTGCTTTTTGTGCCAGATCATATTGGTGCAGACACCAGCACAAGAATAGATGTGGCGATGACAGAGTCTTTACCAACGGAGAATAAAGAGCCGATTAAGATAAGGGAGTACATTATCACACCACTATATTATGGAGATGATGAGCGGTTAATTACTCCAAATAATAAAAGACAACTCGATCGGATATTAGAAATGATGCAAGTATATCCTGCTATTCAAATTGAGTTAACATGTAATACTGCGGAGGAGGGAATTAATGCTTACGAGCTTTATTTCTCAGTAAAAAGAGCAGAGAAAGTCATTGACTACCTCAAGAAAAATAATGTTGATTTAAACAGAGTGCATGTCAAAGGACTAGGTAATAATTACCCACTAGCAAAAGAGATTAAGTCTGGTGGTAGTCTTAAGCTATCACAGCTCAATAATAGACGAATAGATATCATCGTTCACGATGCCGAAGGCCTGCCACTGAAACTATCCTTTGATTATCCAGATCTTCCTCAAGACTTACAAGATTATAAATTTGAAGAGTATAAGTCATCTATCCAAGGGTTATCCTACAAGGTAGAAATTGCAAAGGTTAATCAGCTTTATCAAAATGATATCCTCAGTAATTACAATGACGCTACGATAGAAAAAAACCTATTAGATAACAGCTATCAGTATACCTTAGGACTATACAACAGATATAACACAGTAAGAGTCTTAAAGGATCAGTTAGTCAATGGAGAGTTTAAGAATGCTAAGGTGATACCCTATATCAATGGATTAAGAATAGAAAGATCAATGCTTACTGAACATGCAAAAGATTATCCTGATTTGCTAAAATATATTGCAGGAGAAATTCAAGTTAAAGAGTAAGTTTTATATGCGTTAAGAGCTGCCAGTTCCGAATTACGCTTAAGCAATCCTATAAAAAAACCACCTCCGCCAGCGCCGCAGATTTTAAGATATAATTTACCTGATTCTATACCATTGATCCATAACTGTTTGAGGTGATCTGGAATCATTTTATCCATGTGATCAAGCTGAATTTTACTTATGGTAGCAAAGCTATTCTCAAAGTTTATCTCATCAGCAGCTAATAATGCGTCTATACTATGCTGAGTAGCAGGTATTAGTTTTTCTTTCAAAATGGAATTGAAAAATTTGTCTTTTGATCTATCCATAAACCATTTGATATATACTTTACCTTCACGAGATTGACCAGAGTCTAATAGAATCAGAGAATATTTTTCTAATTTAAAATTTAGCTCAGGAAGTATTTGAATGGTCGAATCTGCATTGAACTTTATCGGTCTATTAAAGTATGAAATAAGTGGATCTGTTCCTGAGCTCTTACCATGATAGAAAGCTTCCATTTTAGAAAAGCGATTTTTCAGCACCTTGGTATCTACTAGCACATCAGATTTAAAGTAGGCATAGCACGCTGCTACTATTGCACCAGAACTGCCGCAACCATATCCTTCAGGAATATTAGAAGAAAATTTTAGATCAGTCTCCTTCTGAAGTTTAGACGCATCAAGGAAGTTAAATTTGCTTGACTTTAGAAATTCTAAAAACGGTTGAAGTCTGACATCTGGAGTTTTTGTTTTTACTAACCTTCCATTAAACTTATCATACGGAATTGATAATGCATCGCTGCCAAGATTAATCAAGTGCTCCCCGAAAAGCAGAATTTTAGCATTATAAGTTTTGAAAGAAGTCACTGTCACCTAGCTTGATCTTGCTTGCTCCCATTTCCATGCTGTATCCATGATCTCATTTATACCATATTTAGGTATCCAGCCAAGATTCGTTTTTGCTTTGGTGTAGTCTGCATAGATGGCTATTACATCACCTTCTCGCCTGTCCCCCAAGGAATAATTTAGTTTTTGACCTGATACTTTTTCGAATGCATTGATAGCTTCTAGTACAGATACTCCATCTCCTATTCCTAAGTTGTAAGTGTCAAAATTAGTGGATTGTTTATTTTCTATTAAATAACTTATGGCTTTAGTGTGAGCATCAGCAAGATCCATGATGTGTATATAATCTCTAATACAACTCCCGTCGCGGGTATCGTAATCCTTTCCAAATACAGACATTTTATCTCTTTTACCTATGGCGGTTTCTGTGATGACAGGGACAAGATTTAATGCTTTGTTGACTGGAGATTCTCCTAACTTATTAGAGATGTGCGCTCCTGCTGGATTAAAATACCGCAATGCTATGCATTTAGTATTACTATTTTTGAAAGCGTCTTTAAGGATTTTTTCTCCTATTTGTTTTGTTCTCCCATAAGGTGATTCTGCTTCTTGCTCAGGCGTAGATTCTGTTACTGGTAGTTCTTTAGTATTTCCATAGACTGTGCAAGAAGAGGAAAATATAAAATGTTCCACTTTATACTTAAGTGTGCAATCTACTAGATTAATAAGCCCTACAACATTATTTCTAAAATATAGGACGGGATCAGCTACAGAATCACCCACGGACTTAAGTGCAGCAAAATGAATGATACCAACTATGTCAGGATTCTGTTTAAATACTTCTTCTAATGCTTGCAGATCACAAAGATCAACCTCATAATTATGTATGTTTTTATCAGTTATTTCTTTGATACTTTGCAGCGACTTTGAGTCTGAATTAACATAGTTATCAATAGAAATCACCTCATAACCAGCTTCTAAAAGGTCTACTATAGTGTGACTCCCAACATATCCAGTACCTCCGGTTACTAAAATCTTACTCATTGCCTATTTATTTCCATATTTGAGGCAAATTTAAACATCTAAAATTATCAATGCTCGAATTAAAAAATGATCTCCTAGATATAGCTAGAAAAGCAGGAGAAGCAATTATGGAAATATATGAATCTGGCGACTTTAGTATAGAGGCTAAGGCTGATGATTCTCCACTTACCATTGCAGATAAAACAGCTAACGATATTATCTGTGAAGGCTTAGAAAAACTGCCTAAGCAATATCCTATTATCTCTGAAGAAAATAAATTAGTAGGATATGAGGAGCGCTCTGCCTATGAGTACTATTGGCTAGTAGACCCATTAGATGGCACCAAAGAGTTCATCAAAAAGAATGGCGAGTTTACGGTTAATATCGCTTTGATTCATAGACAGCATGTGGTGATGGGGGTCGTGTATGCGCCGGTGCTTGATGAGATGTACTGGGCAGTCAAAGGAGAAGGCGCATACCTAGAGCAAGGTGGTAAGGAAAAGAGGTTAAATGCTAATGCTTTTACAATCTCAGATGAGGGGCTCAGAATAGTATGTTCACGATCACACCTTAATGAAGAAACGCAGGCATTTGTCGATAAGCTCGAAGCGCCGGTATTGGTGTCTAAGGGGAGCTCATTAAAGTTTTTAATCCTTGCTAAAGGAGACGCAGAGTTGTATCCTAGAATCGCTCCTACTATGGAGTGGGATACAGCCGCTGCTCAGATAGTCTTAGAAGAGGCAGGTGGATCGGTAAAAATATTTGGAACGGACGATCCTGTCGTTTATAACAAAGAAGATTTACTCAATCCTCACTTCGTGGCAAGTGCTAACAAGAGGGTGTGAAATCTTCTCGGCCCATAACTGCAGTCATCATAACCTATAATGAGTCAGAGAATATTGCTGATTGTATAAAATCATTGAAGGATATAGTAAAAGAAGTGATAGTTATTGATGCTAATAGTGTAGATGAAACGATCGATATTGCAAAAGGCTTAGGTGCTAAAGTATTTACTAAAGACTGGACAACTTATGGAGATCAAAAAAACTTTGGATCAGATCAAGCTAGCTTTGATTGGGTGCTATCAATTGACGCTGACGAAAGAGTAGATGTTGATTTAAAAGAAGAATTACTCAACCTAGAGTTGCAGGAAAATTATCTCTACTCCATTAACGTAAAGACAAATTATCTGGGTAAATGGATACGATACTGTGGTTGGTACCCTAGTTATAAGAAGAGACTATACAACAAAAGTGCTGTACGATGGAATAGTGATCTAGTGCACGAGGCTTTGATTACTCAAGGAGATCACAAGCATAGTAAACTACAAGGAAATCTGCTACACTACAGTTATCCAACTATCGAACGGCACCATCAGAAAATTGAACGATACGCAAAGCTCACTGCTCAGAAATGGATGCAGCAAAAGAAAGCTCCCAGCATTTTAAAAAAGATATTTGGTCCAAGCTTTAGGTTTATTAAGACTTACATATTAAGACTTGGAATTTTGGATGGTAAAGAGGGATTTATGATAAGTAAGATGTCATTTTTATTAGTTAAGGAGCAGCTACGATACTTTAAACAAATTAAGCAAAGAAGTTGAAAGTGCTACACATTTCATCGGCTAAGACTATCCGAGGAGGAGAGCATCAGGCAAGTCTTTTAATCAAAGAGCTATCTGCTCTCGGGGCAAAAAACATCTTACTCTGTCCAACAGGGAGTCAATTATCTAAGAAGGAAATAATTGGACTAGACAAGTTAGTCACCTATATAAAATTGACTCCGGCAAATATGCTAGTGTCGGCGTTTATAAAAAAATTAGTAGATCGAGAGGCGATTGATATTATCCACATTCATGATCCTCATAGTCATCAGTTTGTTTTTTATTCTTACAAATTATTTTTTAATAAAGTAGTTAGTGTGGTTACTAGAAGGGTAAGCTTCCCAGTTAAACAAACTTCTAGGTCGTACTATGCACATCCTTTGATTAAGGAAATTATTTGCGTTTCAGCGTCAGTCAAACAATCGCTTTCAAATTTGAACCTGGAGAAAATTAAACTTAAAGTAATACCAAGTGGAATAGAGTTAAGTCAAGAATCAGAAAAGTATTCTATAAAAGAAAAATATGGAATAGATCGTGATACCAAAATCATAGCTAATCTAGCCGCTATCTCACCCCAAAAAGATTATCCGACCTTCGTTAGGGCTGCCGCTAAATTTTTAGAAATATCTAATCAGAAAGTTAAGTTCCTAATCATAGGGGCTAACGAAGGAAGTGAGAATGAAGTCAAGTCCCTAATTGAAGAACTAGGCTTATCAGATAAGATTTTGATTACTGGTTATATTTCGGAGGCCTATAAATATTTAGAAGATGTAGAAGTACTTTTATCTACAAGTGTCAGCGAGGGATTGGGTAATACTTTACAAGAGGCGATGAAGTATAGGATTCCAATAGTTGCGACTAATTGCGAAGGTACTGTCGATTTGGTATCGCATAATGAGACAGCATTATTAGCTCAGATAGGAGACGCTAATCAATTGGCTATTCACTTGTTAGAAGTTTTAACAAATTCTGATTTGTCTAATCGCCTTACTGAAAATGCTAATATTGTTATTCAGAAATTTGATATTAAGGAAACCAGTAAGCAGGTGCATAAATTATACAAGAAAGTGCTAGGCGGATAATAAAATATTTAAAAGACTTACACTGTTATACTCACGAACTACAACACGCTTTTCATGAGGTCTTTCCCTAAATTGATATTTTTCATTTTTGCATCTGGTTTGTTATTTTCTTCTTGTGTCAACAAAAAGGAAGTAATTAAAAAGAGTGGATTAACTAAAGATGCTAAACTAAAACACTTCTACAGAACAGATAATCTAGGAAATATACTAGATAAAGCAGAGGAAGAAAACAAACTAGTATACGTAGATATCTATACAGACTGGTGCCTGCCTTGTAAGATTATGAATGAATCGGTCTACTCAGACAAAGAAACGATGGATTATCTAGATGAGAATTTTATATGTTACAAAGTAGATGGAGAAAAAATAAATGGGCCTGACCTAGTAGCATTGTTTCAAGTAAAAAGCTATCCTGGGATTTTATTTTTAAATCAGAGAGGAGGGGTGCTAGAAAAAAGCATGGGTGGTCTAACTATAAATGAATTGAGAGTGATCGGAGATCGAGCAATAGATTTTTCTTTAACTCAGACCTTCCCTGAGTTTTTGGAGGATACCAGCGCTAACATGGGTGAGTAATTCTTCATCAGAAGCAGTCTTGATTTTAGTTACAGAACCAAATGCCTTTAGAAGAGTTTCTGCAGTTTTCTTTCCGATTCCTTTTATCTCAGTCAATTGACTGCCAATAAAGTTCTTTGATCGCTGGTCGCGGTGAAAATTTATTGCAAACCTATGCGCTTCATTCCGAGCCATTTGTATCACCTTTAGCGATTCTGATTTTTTATCGATGTACAGAGGTACGGAGTCTCCAGGGAAATAAATCTCCTCTAATCTTTTAGCGATTCCAATCAAGGTTATTTTATTCTCAAGGCCCAGTTCCTTCATGATTTTATAAGCAGAGCTTAGTTGTCCTTTGCCACCATCGATGATTACCAGTTGAGGTAGGTCTTGGTTTTCATTTTTTAGTCTAGTATATCTTCTTCTCACTACTTCTTCCATTGATGCAAAATCGTCTGGACCTACTACAGTTTTGATGTTAAACTTTCTGTAGTCTTTCTTAGATGGTTTTGCATTTTTAAAAACGACACAGCTGGCCACGGGATTAGTTCCTTGTATGTTAGAGTTATCAAAACACTCTATGTGGAATGGAAGCACATCCATTTGCAGATCCGCCTTCATGGTCTTGAGGATACGCTCGGCGGAGGTCTGCTTATTTATTTTATTGAGTGCTTGTTTTTTTAGCTGTAGGATAAAGTAGGTTATGTTTTTATTTGATAACTCTAGTAATTTCTTTTTTTCTGCACGTTGCGGCACCGTTATTTTTATGTCATCTTCTAGTCCATCTAAGTCAAATGGTAAGATCACTTCTGGAGCGATACTATTAAACTTTGTTCTGATATGAGGGATAGCATATCGGAGTAAATCTGAGTGATCAGTATTGAGGTTTTTCTTTAGCTCTAAGGTGTCTGTATTGATTAGCATTCCATTTACTACTTTGAGATAATTTACATAAGCAGAGTCTTCGTAATCATGTATAGTAAATACATCTACGTCGGAGATAGTGGCAGAAACTACCGTTGACTTTGAATGAAAGTTTTCAAACAGAGACAGTTTGGTTCTATACTGTTCTGCTTTTTCAAATTGTAAATTATCAGCATGGTACTGCATCTCTTGCTTGATATAATCTTTTACCGGTTTAAATTTACCCTTGAGGATATTTTTAATCTGAATAATTTTTTTGTTGTACTCGTCCTCTTTTTCATGATTTGCACATGGCCCCATACAGTTTTTAATATGATATTCTAAACAGACTTTAAATTTTCCTGCATCGATATTATCCTCTGATAAATTAAACTTACAAGTCCTTAAAGGAAACAATTGTTTGATTAGTTCAAAGATTTCATTTGCTCTAAATTTAGAGGTGTAAGGACCTAGGTAGGTAGATCCGTCTTTGTAGACTCTACGAGTAAAAAAAACCCGAGGAAATCTTTCATTCTTGATGCAGATGTAAGCATAAGATTTACCATCTTTTAGCATTACATTGTACCTCGGTTGGAATTTTTTAATAAGTGTATTCTCAAGTAATAATGCATCGTTCTCTGTATCCACGATAGTGTAGTCAAAGTGATCTGCATTTTTAACAAGTACTCTAGTTTTATAAGCCTGATGTTTCTTTGCTCCGAAGTAGGAAGCGAGACGATTTTTAAGATTTTTAGCTTTACCTACATAGAGCACTCCCTCATCCTTGTCCTTAAATCTATAGACCCCTGGTTGTTTAGGTAAGGTGTCAGATATTTTTTTGTAGTCCTCGGTAGTCAAGAGAGATCAACTATTTATAAGTCCAACTAATAATAATTTTGCAGCTGCAGGATTTGTAGCCAGAGGTATATTGTGCACATCGCATTGTCTTAGCAACATCTGGACATCTGGCTCATGTGGGTGCATATCGAGCGGGTCTCTAAAAAATATAACTACATCTATCTCTTGAGTAGCAACAAGCGTAGCTATCTGAGCGTCACCTCCTAAAGGCCCTGAGAGTAATTTTGTTACTTCAAAACCTGCATCCTCAATATGAGTCCCAGTGGTACCAGTAGCGAATAATTTTGCACCATCCAAGTAATCTTTATTGTGAAGGATAAAGGCTACCATTTCCGCTTTCTTGCCATCGTGGGCTATTAAGGCTACTTTTTTAGATATTTTTTCTGACATTGAATCTTATTACCTGATTTAAAGATCACAAATCTATGTTTAAGCAATCTCTTTTGCGTATTAGTTTACTATTAATTCTGTTTACATTCTCAATTATTCATAGCAACATAGCTCAGAATAAGAAGATAATGGATGAGTCGGTATACTCAATCTGGAATAAAATATCAGATACTCAGATCTCAAATGATGGGGATTGGATCATCTATACGCAAAGTCCTGATCAAGGCGATAAGACTCTTAAGATCTTCAATACCAGAAAGAGAAGTACTAAATCTTTCTCACGTATCGATGAGCCTGTTTTCTCTGCAGACGATGCTTATGTTTATTTCAAGATCAAACCTTCTAAGCATCAAGTAAAAGAACTCAAACGAAGTAAGACTAAGCCAGATGAAATGCCTAAAGACAGTTTAGGGGTTTATAATCTAAAAACTCAACAATTGGAGACAATACCAAATGTAGGGACCTATAAAAGTCCCGAGAAATGGAGTGGGGTGATTGCATACACATTGGACCCAGCAATGGAAAAACAAGACTCGACAGTGATCAAAAAGCCTAGACCTAAGAAGAAACCGAAGAAAGGAGAAAAATCAGAAGACCTAGTAATCTATAATCAACAGATTAATCAAAGGGATACAGTAGGTAAGGTTTCGGATTTTGTTTTTTCGGAAGAGGGAGGTAGTTTAGTGATAAGCTCATCAGGTGTCGATACTACTGAGATTCCTGGTGTCTATTTATATAGTCATAAACTTGGAGTCATCGAGCCGATCTTCAGATCAAAAGGTAAATACTCTAGCCTATCGTTGGATAAAAAGGGAGATCAAATTGCTTTTCTTGCTGATCTAGATACCACTGAAGTGCAACATAGGCCTTATGAACTATACTACTGGAGTAATAATATTTTAAGCAAAATTGCAGATCGATCCTCTGGTGTAGTCAAAGATGGCTGGGATATTAGTCCTGATCAAAAACTATTATTCTCAGAAGATGGTAAGCGATTATTTTTTGGGTCTAAACCACAAGAGATTTTGCAAGATACTACATTGCTAGAAGAGGAGATTGTCAATGTAGAAGTATGGAGCTACACGGATGGAAAACTATATACCCAACAAGCGGCACAGGCAGACCGAGAAAAAAAGAAAAGTTACTTAAGCGTTTACCATATCGAGGATAAAAAGATATTCAGTCTTGGGAATAGTAATATTCCTGAGATTAGCTTAAATCGAGAAGGGACTAGTCAGTTCGCAATAGGCCTTAATGATAGACCCTATCAAAAGTTTTTTTCGTGGGAGGGTGTCTGGTACAATGATTTATACCGTGTCAATGTAAATACAGGAGAGCATAAAACCATAGCAACAAAAATAAATGCAAGACCAAGAGTATCTCCAGCAGGAAATTATTTCTACTGGTATAGTAATCCTGATTCTTCTTGGTATACTTATCAAGTAAGTACAGAAGAGATTTCTAATATCACAGAGAAGATTAGTGTAGATTTTGCCAACGAGCTTCATGATAGTCCATCGCTACCTAGGTCATATGGTATAGCAGGATGGACCGAAGATGAGGACAGGCTGATGATTTATGATAGGTACGATATCTGGGCTGTCGATCCTAAAGGTAAAGAAGAGCCAAAAAATTTAACCAAAGGGAGAGCTGGCTCAGTGGTTAATAGAGTTGTAAATCTAGATAGAGAAGAAAAATATTTACCAAGTGATAAATTACTCATCAATGGGTTTAAGGAAGAAGATAAGTCTACTACCATTGGCTTTATAGATTTAGAAACTATGACATTCGAGAGTGTCATTAATGAAGATTTTCAATTTAGGAGATTTCTAAAAGCGAAGAATTCTGATGATCTGGTTTATACTAAAGAGTCATTTAATTTATTCCCAGACTTACTACATAACAAGATGGATCTTAGCAAGGAGATAAAAGTATCCATAGCAAATCCACAACAGAAAGATTACAAATGGGGAAGCGCTGAACTTATACACTGGAAAAATCTTAATGGGAAACAAGTTGAAGGGCTTTTATTTAAGCCAGAAGATTTTGATCCTAAAAAGAAGTATCCGATGATTGTCAATTTTTATGAGAGGAGTGCTAATCGACTTAATAGACACAGAGCACCAGAGGCAAATAGGTCTACAATCAATTATACTTTTTATGTAAATAATGGGTACATAGTTTTTAACCCAGATATCATATACGAAGAAGGCTACCCGGGGAAGAGTTGCTATGATAATGTGATGCCCGGTGTTCAAGAGTTGATCAAGCTTGGATTTATAGATGAAAATAGAATCGCGTTGCAAGGACACAGTTGGGGAGGATATCAGATTGCTGATCTACTTACCAAGACCGATATGTTTGCTTGTGCTGAAGCTGGGGCACCAGTGGTTAATATGACGAGTGCTTATGGTGGTATCAGATGGCAGACTGGACTATCTAGAATGTTTCAGTACGAAAAAACTCAAAGCAGATTAGGTGCAACTCTTTGGGAACGTCCTGATTTGTACTTAGAGAACTCACCACTATTTAGTCTTGATAAGATGGCTACGCCTGTCCTTATCATGCATAATGATGCTGATGGCCATGTACCGTGGTATCAAGGCATAGAGTATTTTGTAGCGCTGAGAAGACTAGGAAAGCCCGCATGGATGCTTAATTATAACGGTGAACCGCATTGGCCTCTTAAATGGCAAAACAGGCTAGACTTTAATATCAGAATGAAACAATTCTTTGATCACTATCTCAAGGATGCTCCAGCACCCAGATGGATGAGGGAGAGCATACCAGCAAATGAAAAAGGTATTAATCTAGGATATGAATTAGGAGATGCACCTAGGAATTGACTATGGTTCCAAGCTTGCGGGCACTACTGCTATCTGCTATCAAGATGGAAATGAGTTAATAGTCATCCAATCTGAGAAAAAGAAGGATGCGGATAAGTTTATTGAATTTAATGTAGCAACTCTTAATCCAGCTCAGGTTTTTATAGATGCGCCACTCAGTCTGCCAGGTGCATATTTTGGAAAGGGTGATGATTACTTTTATCGAGCTTGCGATAGAGAATTAAAAGCTATGTCCCCTATGTTTTTAGGTGGCCTGACTGCAAGGGCGATTAAGCTCACCGAGAAGTTTAAGCAGATGGGTGTCGAGTGTTATGAGTCCTATCCTGCAGCCTTCGTCAAGGATAGAGAGGCGATGGTGAAGGATTACAATAAAAAATCTATGATGAGTAACTCCTTCGTCAAAACCTTAGAAAACCTTATCGGGCTAAAAGTATCTAGTCAAAATACTTGGCACCAAATAGATGCAGTAATATGTTGGTTCATCGGTAAAAGATATCTAGAAGGTGAGGGTAAGGTGATAGGAGATAAAGCAGAAGGTCAGATTTTGTTTTGATTAACTTCTTTCGCAAAAACAAAGCCCCCAATTCAATAAAATGAAAAGAGGGCTTACTAATCTAAAAGGGTTTCTTGTTAGGCTACTGAGCCTAAGTTTCTTATTAATATTTTATTAGGTTTTCTTGGGCTGAAATGAATTAGATTAGCTCGTTTTAATTCTCCAAGTACTCTTGCTACGGTTTGTCTGGAGGTGTCTGTTAGGAATGCAATCTCGCTGTGTGACATGCCATGATTGATAAGGCATTCGTCAAGTCCGATTTTAATTCCTCTATTTTTTCCTGTCTTTATTATAAAATCAAATATTCTATCCTTTGCACTTTTGAAAACAAAGTTCTGTACCCGCTCCTCAAGATGTCTTAATCGCTTTACAATTAGATCCAACACTTGCTTTGCAAAATTTCCATTAGTATGCACTAGGTTCTTAAAAAACTCTATGGGCACTAAAAAAACTTTCGCATCATTAAGAACTTCTGCAAATTCTAATCTAGTTTCGTTTTCGATAAAAACATTTTCTCCAAACATAGATTGCTCGTGTACTATGTCTTTAATCAATAGCTTTTCTTCCCCAGTATTGCTGCCAAGCTTTACGGATCCTTTTTCTAATAAATAGACATGCTGTACCTGATCACCTTCGTGATAGATATGTTCGCCTTTAAGAACACGCTTAAAAACAGCAACATTAGAGAGCATGTTTAACTCGCTCTCACTCAAGTCTGCAAGCAGCTCAAATTGCTTAAGAATCAAAAATTTTGATGATGGATTCATAATTCATTTTGTTTAGGGGGTTTGGAGTTATGACGATCTATATCGTCTTACCCCCCAAAGATGACGGCTAATTATCAGATAATTCTGAGGGTTTATACTAGATTTTAACAATTTTCACCCTCAAAAGCCAATATAAATGGTACTAACGACTGATTTTCATAGAAGTGAATATCTCAGACTGACATCCATCAATTAAAGAGAAGGTGATTAATTACAAGATAACTTGAGCTGTAGCTTAACTGGAGAATTGCTGGGTGCAGTTATCCACTTGCTGCCATATTGTATTATGCTAATTATTCTATTGATACAGTCTTGGTTCTCGCCAGAGATAACCTCAAATGAAGAGGTTTCCCCTTCCTCATTTATATAAAATTGAATTAGAATACTTTCAGCAGAAGAATTTTCCTGTTTTAATTTCTGAGGAACATTTTTTATTTTATTTCTTAGAATGGAAATACCTTCTTCTGGAGCTGCTAGTCTATTTCCTTCTAGTGTATTAACATATTCCGATCTTTCTAAAATTAGTTCTGCTTGATTTACCTTAGCGTTGCTTTCTTTTTTATTTACGTCTTGAGTTACACTTTCATTATCCGATACTATTTCTTCTGAGAATTCCTGAGGGGTATCTTTAGCTGCTGATTGGGTTTTAGCATTTCTAACTACTTCAGTCTTTAAGGGTTTATTGCTTTCGAGCTTTCTGTTTTTTAATTCTGTAGATATTTTACTAACCTTTTTATTCTTATCGGTTGGGATTGCCACAAGATCTAAGTCTTCTTTTATTGTTGGGATAGCAGAGTTGTCTGCTACAGCATTTACAAATGAAGCTTCATTTGTATCGGATTTATCTGAAGCGTTAGCTACCTGTTCATCTTGAGATATCTTCGCTTTTGGAGAATCATATTGATTATTATTTTTTTCAATTTTGATATCAGGAGTTGAGATGATTGGTTTTGACTCTGCATGCTCCAGTGCTAAATCTTCCACTGATTCACTCTCATTACCGGCTGCTTTTTCTGTCTGTGCGCTAACTTCCTGTGCAGGAGTATTCATGACGACAGATTCGTGGGTGTCAAGGTTATAATTTAAAAACCACATGCCAGCTCCGAGTAGCAATATTAATGAAGCAGCAATTCCATAATTAAATAAGGGTATCCTTTTTGTTTCCTTTTTAAGGTTGGCTTTAGATGCTATGTTGTTTTTTAGGTTGGCAATAGACGCCTTGTTTTCTTTGCCCTTTTGTTGTAAGCCTTCTAGAGCTTCAAACAAAAAAGGATCATCTAAGGCATGTTTTTCTAGGACAAACCTATCCTCATTTGATATCGTACCATCGACATACTGTCTTAGTAAACGGTTATAATATGCATGACTCTTATCATCCATTAGCCTCGATACATTGTTTTAAGTTACGTCTACCATTCTGAATTTTTGACCTTACCATATTCCAAGTCATTTGTTCTTTTTCTACAATTTGTTGATAAGATATTTTATGATAATAGAATAATTGAATCATTTTTCTCTGTGTATCTGGTAATTTCTCTATGCACTCTTCTAGAAGTTTAAACTGATTTTCGCTCTCATTTACTTCATCAGGATGAAAAAATGTGGCGGATTGCATAAAGTAGAGCTCTTTTTCTTTTGTTAAATTCCTTTTCTTTTTCCTCAGCTTATCAAGACAGTAGTTTTTAGTGACAACATACAGCCAGCTTTTAAAATTATCGACCTCTTGTGTTTTGAGTTTTTCAGAGACTAGTTCGTAGATACCCATAACCGCATCTTCACTATCTGCTTTATTCTTTAAATACTTCATACAAAGACCATACACTAACTCCATGTATTCATTATAAAGCTTACCCAGCGATTGTATATCTCCTTGGTTTTTATAAGCGAGTAGTAGTTGCTGATCTATATTCAACGGTCTTTTCAGATTAATAGATAAACTTAGCCAATGGTAGCTAAAGATAATGTGTATATGTTACAATTAAATTTTTGATATATGACTTATTTGTTTGAGGTCTTGCCTTATTGTTTAAAGCTTTTCTTTAAGTAGATTCTTTATACAATTAAGTTTTTTATATATTAAAGGTCTTGATTCATTTCTAGTAATTCAACTAGGAAAAAACTATAAAAAACGTTGGCAAAATCCCTTTTAAGCACATGCTTATGCATGATGCTCTTTTGCTATTATGGAAACTCGCAAAGTTGGTCAAATCACCAGCTTAGCAATGGTATGAGCGCACCTTGCCAGGTGTCCCAAGCGGATTATGATGCCAATATTGATAACTTTTTAAGAGTGTTAGGCAGTAATCATAGTGATATGTATGTCAAGCTTATCAACAAGAAAACAGAGCAGATAGTACGAGAGGTATATATTAAAGCAGGCACCTCGTTTAATATTAGAAATATTCCTCAAGAAAAATACTACGTTAAAATAGCTTACGGTAAAAATCCTCAAACCGACGAAAATTGTCAATTTAGATTTGAGCAAGAGCTTGGTTATGAGCAGCCAAGTCATGTCTTTAACTATTACAACAGATTAGCCTCTAGAGGTCTTGTGATTCCGTGCTTTGAACTTAATCTTAGGAGGGATAAGGAGGTTGAAAAAAGATACGCTCAAGCGTCTTCTGCTGATATTGGGTTCAATTAAATTTATTTTGCTAAACTTCCCATTATAAGTTGGACTAGAGTGAATCTTATCATTCTTGACAAGTAATTCTTTTTATTGCTCGAGTAACTTCCTCAGCTTGCTCGTAAACCATAAAGTGACTGCCCTCATTGATGATTATTGTTTGATCATTTTTCCAAGTCTTAAGAATCTTGTCTTTATTGCCGATGATATTGTGAGCAATGAAATCTTCATTTGATTTTAATGGTAATTCAGCAATCTTCTGAAGAGACCAGTTTAATAATTCATAATTGGTTTCCTCTAGCATTTGTTTGAGAATAGGTTTGCTGTCTTGATTTTCAGAGTTTAAATTATAAGCCACTATTTCATCTACAATCGGAACGCGAAAACTTGGTGCAAGTTTATAAAGACCGGATCTTAAACCAAGGCGATAAACATATCTTAAATCATAGATATCTCGGAAACTAGAGATTAGAATAACCTCTTTTTGATTTAGAATTCTAGCAATTTCTTGTGCTAATAGGCCTCCAAAAGATAATCCTGATACTATATCTATTTCATCAATTTTATAAATGTCTATAAGTCTATGAGCATATTGATTTAAGGATTCATTTTCATTATTATCAATCCATTTGATATTAATCTTTTCAAATCCTAGATCACCGATTTTCTCGAATGCCATTTCGTTTGCTCCAAGACCTGGAATGAAGAATATTCTTTTCATGCTCTAATATTCGTTTTAAAAAAGAGAAAATTTATTTAGCAAAGATAGGAGAGGAGGGCAGTTATCAAATATGAATTATTGATGTAAAATGTTGGGTTGCAAACCTCGCAATTCCCAACTACTTTTACGGCCTGATGAATGATTTAGAACAGCAATTTGACGCAATCATAATAGGAAGTGGATTTGGAGGAAGCATGACGGCAAAGAAGCTTGTAGATGCGGGAAAAAAGGTGCTCATGCTAGAGCGTGGGGACTGGGTCGTAAGAGGCCCTCATAACTGGGAACGCAATGGCTCTATAGACCTCTCACCCTTCTATGATAAGAAACTACCATACCAAGTCATCAAAGGAGGTAATAAGCCTGCTATGGGCGTCTATTCGTGTGTAGGAGGCCCTTCTGTGTTTTATGGGGGAGTATCTTTTAGGTTTAGAGAAGATGATTTTAATCCTCCTCAGGAGATTGTAGGAGATTCTGGAGCTGAATGGCCAATCTCATACTCTAATCTATCTCCATACTACGATGAAGCAGAGACTATACTCAATATCGCTGGGGAGTCGGGAGTAGATCCTACCGAACCACACCGTAATCAAGACTTCCCTCAAAAACCTGGGCGGTATGCTAAGGTATCAGAGAAAGTAAAATCTGCGGCAGAGGGACTGGGGCTTAATCCTTTTCACCTGCCTATTGCAATAAACTATGAAGATACCAGTCGTAATACTTGTCAGGCTTGTACAACCTGCGATACATTCGCTTGTGCTATAGAAGCAAAGAATGACTTACCGACAATGCTACTCAATGACCTAGTCAAAAAGGGAATGGTACTCCGTGCAAACGCAACCGTTGCAAAGCTTAATACAGAAGGAACTAAAGTGATTTCAATATCATGTTTTGATTCTAAAACTGGGGAACAATTTGAGGTAAGTGGAAATCAAATCATTCTATCTGCAGGAGCATTGGCATCGCCTCATATTTTGTTGGCAAGTGATCTAGATAAATTAAATCCTGCGGGTAAGGTTATTGGGCGATACTTGATGCGGCATACTAATTCTATAGTATTCGGAATCTATGCTGGAGTTGCAGATAAGGAACAAAGATTTCATAAAGAGCTTGCCATACTAGATTACTATTTTGGTCATGAGACAATCGATTATCCTAAGCATAAACTAGGTAGCCTACAACAAGTGCCTACGCCACCAGGAGGACTTGTAGAGCACGAAGCACCTAAGCCCCTTGGCAAAGTTGCAGCGCTGGGCGTAAAGCTCCTCACGGGACTCTTAGCGATAGCAGAAGATCAACCCCAATATGATAATTACCTCAAAATAGATAAGTCTAAGATAGGTGCTTTCAATATGCCTACGCCGATCGTTTCGCATGAGTACTCTAAGAGAGATGTGGCAGCACTTAAAGCCTTAACGGTCAAAGCAAAAAAGATCATGAAAAAGACTGGAGCGGTCTTAACCTATACTCATAACATAAGGACATTCTCTCATGCAGTAGGCACTGTAAGAATGGGTATCGACGAAAAAACATCTGCTCTTGATGGGAATTGTAATTTCAGAGGGGTAGATAATCTTTCTGTGGTCGATGCATCATTTATGCCTACATCTGCAGCAGTCAATCCATCCCTCACCATAAGTGCAAATGCACTAAGAGTAGGAGACTATTTATTGCAAAATAAGTTTTAGTAATTTAAGGCCATGAGCTACAATGCGATAGGAGATGATGCTCCATTAAGACTGGTATTTCTTGGTTGTGGGGATGTCACTAAAAAACACGTCGGTCGGGCACGGTATGCTGATAAAAATCTAGAGCTTTCATTTGCTAGTAGGACTATAGAAAAAGCTGAGGCGTACAAGAATAAACATAAAGGAGCACATGCATTTGGATCGTACGATGAAGCTATATATTCTGATCTTATAGATGTAGTCATGGTTAATACTCCGCCAAACTCTCACTATGCCTTGGCTAAGAAAGTATTAGAAGCAGGTAAACATCTAATTGTAGAGAAGCCCCCATTTTTGAGTTCGACAAGGTTTGATGAGTTAGGTGCGATAGCAGATGGAAAGGGTTTGCAATTAATGGTTGCAGAAAACTACTTCTATAAACCACTAAGGTATAAGGTAGAAGAAGTTATCAGCAAAAAATTGATTGGGGAAACTTTATTCATTCAGATAAATGCTACCAAGACTCAGAAGAGTAAAAACGACTGGCGAGAAGATAAGAGCATTTCTGGCTTTGGAGCCTTATTTGAAGGAGGGATTCACTGGATAAGTTTTATTAATAATATCGGTCTTAAGATAAAAGCAGCCAAAGGATTTATACCTCATCAAGATTCTGAATTAGAACGGAGCATACAAGTAACAGCCGAAACGGAAGAAGGGGCAGTGATCAACCTAATCTACTCTTGGGAAGTATCTACCATAGCTAAAGGGCTGAGACTCTCCAAGATCTATGGTCGTGATGGATCGACGACTTTTGAGACTAATGGCGTCATGCTATATCTTAGAGGTAAGAAGTCAAGGTTATCCTTCCCTAAACTAAGGCACATAGCCGGTTACAAGCCTATGTTTAAGGATTTTTTTGTTTCTTTGCGCTCCGGAAAACAGCCAGTATTCAACTATCATATGGCTAAAAAGGATCTAGTACTTATAGAACAAATTTACGCTAGCACAAAAAACTAATTATGCAATTACTTATAGGATTTATAGTGGGATTGGCAGTGGGCTTACATAATGCTACTTGGGGTATGTACAAAGATGCTCCGCACGAAGGATTTAGTTGGGCGACTTATTTTAGAAGCGTAATCGCAGGAGCAATATTTGGTCCTTTGGTCGCTAGGTTCTTTGATTTGGATATGACTATGCTAGGTAATATGTTAATACTCTTTGGAGCTACATATTCTCTAGAGAGGATCACTATGGAAGTTTATAAAACCTTTATAAGAGTAGAAGATCAGAGTAAGTACTTTATACCTATGCAGCTGTCTGTATTTGGAAAGCCGGTTAAGAGCTATGGAGCAAGATTGTTTTTTGGCTTTTTGTATGTATTGATTCTATTGCTGATCTCTATTGGTATGTACTATCTTAATGAAGCTTATCAATCGGGAACGATAGATTGGAGTCCGTGGTTACTATTATTGCCGTGTAGTGTCTTTGGTTGGGTGTCTGCGTTTGGAGGTGCTTGGAAGGATGCTCCAATTGAGGGTTTCGAAACTTTTAAATTTTTTAGGTCTCCAGGTGTTGCTTATTTCTTTGCTTTCATAGCGAGTTTATACACTACTAATTTATTGATCATCACGATGTGCAGTATTGGTTTTACGATAGCTAGTATTGAGACCTATAAGACATTTTTCTTTTTAGATAGACCTCGAGGTAAGTTTCAAGAAATGCCAATAACTCACCCAGATATGCTAACTAAGCGAAAGCGATTTGTGCCTCTCTATGCAGGCATCTGGTTATTTGTACTGACCTGTGCATTCGTAGGTTTTCCTAGTGTTGTCGAAAGATTGATATCTTTCTAGATGTCTTTAGATAAGTCAAGTCCCGAAAATGAGAAGTTTGGTAAGATTCTAAACCAAGCCTACATCAGGCGTGGAATCATAGTATTCGTTGGTATAACCTTATTAGCATTCACTTGTTTGTTTCTTTATAGTAATACTGGTGAAGTATTAGCAGCTATTAAATCTATCAAACTACAGTATGTCGGGCTAGCTTTTTTGATGGCGTTTTTTGATTGGTGGATAGGAGGGATACGCAATCATATTTTTGTTAGAGAGACTAACCCCGGTATATCCCAGAGAGTTTGTTTTGATGCAAACCTTGCAAACATATTCATAGGGGCAGTTACTCCATCTCAAACAGGAGGAGGCCCTGCTCATTTATACATGTTATGGCGTGGAGGAGTTAAGCTAACAGACGGTATTGCAGTATCTGTTGTTAATTATATTTCCACCATTGTTTTTTTTATTCTTTCCACTGGAATATCGATTTATCATCTTCAATCGATAATCCCAAATGACCATATTAGTCTTTTGATTAAATCTGGGTTTGCAATATTCACTACTGGATTTATCATTGTTTTAATAAGTCTCTTTGCTCCTCAACGTATGGGTAGGGTAATTATGTGGGTGGGAAAAAAACTAAAGTCTTTGTTCCCAAATAAACTAAGGAACCTAGATTCTAGATCAAAAAAGTTAGCTGGAGAGTTACAGAATTATCATAAAACAATTATGTTTTTTCTGATTAATAATCCATTACTGCTGCCCTTAAGTTTTATCATTACTTGTGTCATGTATTTTAATAAATATGCACTTGCTTTTGTATTGTTATTAGGTCTAGGGATTGAAGCTGATTTTTGGACAGTTATTGAGATTCAGGCGATTATATTTTTTATGTTATATCATGCACCTAGCCCTGGAGCAAGTGGATTTGCGGAGTTGAGCATAGCGGGATTAATGGCCCATATTATTATAGACTCTAAGATTGCCACCTTCACAATATTACATCGTTCTTTTCTGCTTTTGCTGGGAGCTCTTGTGGGAGCATTTATTATGCTGAGAGAATTAAAAAAACACAACGCAGAGCAAGCTCTTAATTCTGAGCAAGATAAATAACAGATTTTCTAATCGTCTCGAAGCCATCATTTATAGACAAGACATACTTGCCCGAAGAAAGACCCTCACTTGAGATATTAAATATTTGATCATCCGATCCAACTTCGAGCGTTCCAGATTGTGCTAACCTTCCAAGGACATCATGTAGCTGATAGGTAATCTTTTTATCTTCAAATCCATTTAGTCTAACTTCCGCAGTAATATCAAACGGATTTGGCCACACATCGAATGATCTTTCCTTCTTGCACTGAGTCGCTGCCAATTGTAAAAATTGTATGCTTCCGTCTTTATCTATGGAAGAAAGTCTATAGCTATAGTTCTCTGATGTGTTTTTTGCTTTGTAGATATATGTCTCTTCTTGACCAAGATTCTCTACAGGTATTTCTGAGATTAGATCCCAGTTTGTTCCATTGATACTTTGCTCTAATAAGAAATATTCACTAGAGCTATCAGCTATTGCTGTCCATTCCAAATTTGGAATATTATCAATCGAGCAGTCAACTTTGAAATTTATTAGATTGATAGCGAGAGCTGCTTGGGTTAGTTCTATTTTCATTTCACTAAATCCTGCAGCAGACCCATCTGCAAAGTTGTCTATAACTGTCAATAGAATAAAATTTGCTTTTTCTCCACCTAAGTCCGGACCTATCTCTCCTTCATAGGTGCTTATCCCAGTAGCCTGAGATAGGGTAAACTCACCCAGATTTTTCCAGGAATTACCATCTGAGGATATATCTATGATGAAATTTTGCATCCCTAAGTTTAGCCTGTCTGGATCATTGAGATTCCAGAAGTAAGTCTGGCCTAAGTTATAAGTGCTCCCTAGATCATACATAATCCAATGCGAAATACCTCTCAATGTATTTGGGTTATTGGTTTTATTATCTGACAGCCAGCTATCATAAATTGAGGTGCTATGTCTGTCAGGATAGCATTGGGCATTAGCTTTAGTCAGGCTTATGATTATTATTATCGATAGTAATATTGATTTCATTGGAAGTGGTTTAATAGTTTAAGAATCCTATCGGAGCGGTGCCAGAGTTGACATCATAGAAGTTTCCGATATTAGGGAATATGGTTTTTAGATCCGAAGGTGGTACACCAAACCAAAGTGATAACTCTGCAAAATACTGATCTGCTGAAAGGGTAGGCATTAGCCGTCCACTTCCTAGATCTAAATCTGAGTCTAACCTAAGAGAAGGATAATCTCCAAATATTCTTTTACCGTTAACTGCTCCTCCCATGACAAAAACATTGCCGCCCCAACCATGATCTGTACCATTGCCATTGGAGGTGAGTGTTCTACCAAAGTCTGATATTACAAAAGTAGTCACCTGATCTGCTATCCCTAGCTCCTCTAGTGATCGTTGAAATGCACTCAGTCCATCATCTACTATAGTGAGTAAATCTGATTGAGAGTCTAGCACTTCATCGTGATGATCCCATCCGCCTAATTCTACAAAAAAAGTTTGGCGACTCATATTCAAAGTGTTTCTTGCCTTGATGGTCCTTGCGACCATATGTAGTCGTTCACTAAATTGAGGTTCGTCTGTTCCAAAGACATTATTAAACTCATTGCCCTCTATCGCGGTGCTAAATTCTACATCAGCTTCTCTCGCATTCTTGATTGTTTTGACATAAGTTTTCTTGAATACATCTTGATAGTTGTGGTCAAGTAAATTATCGATTGCTTTTTTTCTAAGTTGATTAAAGAGCCATTCATTGTTATCACCATTGATACCTATACTCCCTTCTAGCGGATCAAGCGTGTACTCTATGGTATTGTTTCCTGTTTGGAATGTATTAGTACCTGATAAGGATACATTCATAGAGATGTTCTGATTAGAATTCATATCCTTGATCATATCCGCTACCTTGCCACCCCAACCTGCGGCGCTTCTTATGTGTGGTGTTGCGGTTTGCCAATGCATTAGCTGATCAGCATGAGAGTATAGTCCTAGCGGCAACTTTATTCTTTCATTCCATACATCTTGTTTATCTAGTGCAGGCTCTACTAACGATCCAATATTAGAGATAAAGGATAGTTTGCCTTGATTAAATAGACCTTGCAACTTTGGCATAGAAGGGTGTAATCCATACTGTTGGCCTCCACCGTTTAGAGCATCTATGTTAAGTAGTGTATTAGGATCCAAAGCTAGATTACTACGCGAGTTTTTGTAATCATTATAAGCTTCTCCAGACTTAGGTACTAACATGTTAAATGAGTCATTACCGCCACCTAAAGTGATGCACACTAAAGCTTTATAATCCATAGCATTTGCTACAGCACTATTTGCTATTGCAGAAGCATTAGCAGCTTTAAGATTGATCAGTGTCGAAAATAATGTAGAGCTACCTAGAGCTGAGCAACCGACTTGCTTTATAAATTTTCTTCTTGTATTGTTATCCATAGCTAGCTTATTTTAGGATTGTATAATCTGGTGATATGAATAATAAGTATAGACCTAGTCTTACTCTATCTTTATTTACATTTTCCCATTTGAGACCTAACATAGCTTCCTTTATGATCGCTTTGGTGTTTTCTGTTAGTTGTCCATGGGTGTACATGATGTCCATTCTGTTTATTAGTGCTTCTGGTTCATCTGCTAATTGGATAAGTTCGTCAGTAATTAACGAGGGGTTAACTACGCCATAATCACTTTCCCAAGACCACCAGAGGGATTCCCATATAAACCATTGATTTGCTTTGTTGATATAGTTGATAGAACTAGAGGAGTCAAATATTTTGAATTCTGGTGCCACCATAGAATTATCCGCTATGTCTCCTATCGGTGCATGCTCCGGAGTATAAAAGTTAAATACTGATGGAGCACCAAGCGGATGTTGTTTCATAGAGTTAAGTTGCTCAAAGCCACTATTGTAATATCTTTCTTGCGGTGCATCTAAGGGCAATGATTTTGCTGCATGACTTAATCTTAAGATTGGTTCTCGGAGTTTACCTGCGCTAGAAGAATTAATACTATTACAACTTCTAGCTTCATCATCTAGTAATATTGCTTTGATAACAGATTTCATATCTCCTCTGACCCCATTTTCATTTCGATTAAATGTCCTAGCTACTCTCTGCACATATGCTTTACTAGGATTAGACTTTACTAATCGCTGTATCAGCCTAGTAGCTAAGAAGGGTCCAACATTAGGATGATTAAATATTATATCAATAGCGGCATCGATATCTTTCATGCCAGTCTGACCTGCAGCTACTGTTTTACCTAGAAATGATTTAGCTCCTTGTTCATGAAAATTTTCATACATCTTCATTGGCTTAGTCTTATCTATCTGATAGAAGTCTATACCAAAGTAGAGATCATTGCTCCATGCCTCATCGCCAAGTCCACTTGCACTTAATCCTGTAAAAACTTTTGCTAGCTGCGTGATGTCATCATTAGTGTAAGTAGGTATAGGCTGACCGCCTTGTAGCTTTTGAGTGCCATCTAGATTAAGCTCATAGAGTCCTATAGAAAACAGTTGCATAATCTCTCTAGCGTAATTTTCATCAGGATGAATATTTGCAGCTTCATTAGTTTTTTGATTATTATAATGACTAAGGTATAGTCCCATAGCAGGATGTAGAGAAACCTCTTTTAGCAAATCCTTATAATTACCAAAAGAATTATTTAGAAGGATATCATAGTAGTTGGCTAAACCTTCTCCATGGTCTACTAAGTTTGAGTTTATGGATACTACGAATATTTCGCTAAGAGCGAGTGCTATTCTTTGTCTAAGTACGTCATTACTTGTCATGTTAGCCTGCCAAAATGCATAATTGAAGTGTAACGCCCACGGGCCAAAAAAGTCATCAAGGTTTTCACCATTATCCAACCATAGGCCCTTAATTTCATTCGTGATTGAATAAACCAAAGGTTCTAATAGAGTAGGAGATTGCAGGAATTGGGTATTTATCCATTCTGTAAAGTCATTGTCATTATCTGCTAAATCATCTAACCTAGCTATGTCGAACCCAAGAGTAGATTGCGCAAGGAATCTCGAAGCTTCCATACGCTTTGCATCTAACCCGGCACCACTAATTGTCCTATCACCAGTTGATTGATTAACACTACTACTAGAGGAAGTGGTAATATTAAGATTATTACCTGCTCCGATGTAATCAGTATAAGATTGTCCTTTTAGGTTTTGATTTAGTGAGCATGATATTATAAGCAATAAAAATTTTAAGGAAGTATTTCTTAGCATTTGATAGGGGTTGCAGTTTATAATAATAGTTTTAATTCTCTAAGATGTAGCCTTACTAAAATATCTTTTAATAAAGACATTATATGTAGAGTAAACCCTAATGTTTATAACAAGTTTGTAACCAATTTATTATAAAACACTTAACACGGTATAAATAGCTTGAGTGGTAATGTTTATTTAGTGGTACATCCTTTTAGTTTAATCTAGCGAAATGTTTCTATGAGGAGTAGCTTGACAAGACGCTAGAATAATGTCTTCTTATTATCAAAAAACGCTCATTGAGGCTAGATAATGCAAACTACTTTACCGATAGTTCCTTATCAAGATTTTTGGATAGGGTAAGGGGCTTATTGCTGGGTCTTGTATATGTATTTAACGAAATACATTCTTACTTTAAAAGGTGTTTTAAATTTTTAAAAGGTGTAAAAATTTAAGCCGGCTCTCAGCCGGCTTTTTTTTTGTCTTATTTAGAGCAACTATAAGTTGCTAAGTCTATAATTTAATTAATAAAAAAAAAGACCCAATCAAATTGATCAGGTCTTACCAGGTTAAATTTTTTAATACGATTCAGTCGTATCAAATTATCTTGAGGGAATATTAATTATTTAGAACTTTATAGTCTGCTCAGTTCCTAATTTATATCTAAAGTTGATGCCATATACATAGTACCAGTCATTGTTATTTTCGTCTCTAGATATACCAGCACCGTCCAGATAATCACTAAATGCATATCTTACACCGCCTTCAATTCCTACAGCAAATTTCTTAGAGAAATCCCATCTGATTCCACCACCACCAGTAGCTGTCAAGTGAAAATTAGAATAGTAACCATCAGTATATTCAGGTGCTGATCCTCCATCTTCTCCTGTTAGACCAACAACATCCGGGTTAAAAATAGAACCACCGATCCCTCCATATACATATGGTGACCAAGTCTTATTGTAAGATTCTTCTATAACTTTTCTTTCTTCATCCATTACAACATAATCCCCTTTGGTATTGTAGATCCATTCATTACCTAAACTATCTGTAGCTACATATACAGTTCTATACTTTTGGATTGGATTCCCGTTAAAGTCAAAGATTTCATTTTCGTTATCATCTAAAACACTGTGATTAAAGCCCTCTCCGTCTCTATCAAAAACTTTTAATTTTCTAGATCTAAAAGGGTAGTAGTTTACTTTTCCTAGAAACTCCATAAATGAGGATTTAAAACTAACGCCCCAATCGACTCTGTCTTCGAAGTTGGCATCGTCTCCAGATATAGCACCCAAGACAAAGTTTCCTTCAATACCTATCTTATCCCAGATATGGTATTCAGCTTGGATTCCATAGGCAAGTTGTGATTCCTTGAGCAATAAAAAATCGGTCTTATTGATATCTCCCTTATAATTAGAAGAGCCTACCATTACTCCGACGTCGAGTTTTTGGGAAAAAATGAGAGTTGGCGCAATTAAGAGCGCTAAAAGCGTAATGTAAAAGGTTTTCATTTTCAAAATTTTGTGTAAAGTAATCGGGATGGCCTAATAATCAGCCACAAATATATTATTAAAAAACGTAATATGTTAGTTCTATTAAATGATTTCTAAAAATGCACTCATTCTTAAAAATCTCTTAAAGACCTATTTTATTACTAATTGGATGCAAAAACGCGTGACTTACCCTTAGTCAAAATCCAGTTTTAACACATTAAAAATTATTTGGTCTCGAGTTTTACTACACAATTGACTGATTTGCTGCCTATCTAGTTTGATAAGTTGATCACTTAGTCGAATAATTATATCAGATCACTATAGAATTGATGATACAGAACTAACTTTGAATTGTGAGATATTTAATATTAATCATAGTTGGTCTTTTAATAGGTGCTGCTGTCAAGTGTGGAATAGACTTAAATAGAGAGAATACTGAGAAAAATGAGTATCAATATGATTATGCTGAAATTAATAAGGTCAATTATGGATTATTTAATATCCAGCTGTGGAAAGAGAAAGCACTTGATATTGTAGAAAGCCGTATCAACAACTTTACATTGTCTCAAGAGGCTTATGATCAAATAGGGGGACAAATAGAGCTTTACCTATATAAGATGTATGATGACTATTTTACCTCAGGTAAGTTGATAGATGAGATCTATGCGAATTTAGAAAGTAGTGGTACAATGAATAAGATGATCCTGAAAATGATGAGAGGGACGGTCGACAAACAGTTGAAAAATTTAGATCTTAAATCAAAAATTCCTGGACTTGCAAACCAACTAAAAGTAGAGATCAAAAAAAATGAACCAGAGATAAGACAAGTACTACAGAAGGAACTACTGAATATGGTCATGTCGGATGAGCAAGCAAGTTATGTAGACCGAAGAAAGAGGATCTATCAAAAACATGGATTTGAAAATGCAAGGACAACAGGTGACTTTCTATTAGAAAAAGTAAAGGTGTCAGAAAGCAAAATTGACATACTTTTAAAATATATAATTGGAATACTTGCATTGGCATTAGTAGTGCTATTGATTGGGTTGAAGCTTATAACCTTCAAAGATTTAATGCTAGGATTTACAGTCATCTCTATAGTATTATTGGTTCTAGGAATTACTTTGCCGATGATAGATATTGATGCTAGGCTTAACTCATTTGGGATAGAAGTGATGGGTCAAGAGATTGCTTTTGATGAGCAAGTACTTTACTTCCAGAGTAAATCTATAGTTGAAGTCACCAAAACACTTTGGACCGGTGGTTCTTGGGACTTAAAGTTAGTAGGTGCTTTGATACTACTATTCAGTATTGTTTTCCCATTTTTAAAATTAGTCTTATCTATATGTTACCTCTACTTGGAGAGAGCTAAACGGAGCAAATTTGTAAAAACTATAATCTTCTATCTAGGGAAATGGAGTATGGCTGATGTGTTTACAGTTGCTCTTTTTATGGCTTACATAGGCTTCTATGGACTGGTCAACGCCCAACTTGGTGAGATCTCTAGAAATGATACTGGTTTTGCCGTAGAGACAATCAATTATTCTAAACTTTCTCCCGGAGCATTCTTTTTTACTGCCTATTGCTTGCTTTCGATTACGACCAGTATATTGATCAACCGAAAAGATCTAAAAGAAGCAAATCTTACTTAGATAAGTTTTAAGCACAGTCTTGTAATTGACGGGTAATAATTTATCTTCGTGATGTGAGTAATTTGCAACGATTGCTTAATCTTTATCGAGAAGATGAGCGAACGCAGAGTATCATTAAAGCCTTTGATCAAGAAGCACCATCCAGAATATTATTAGAGAATACGGTGGGAGCACTAGATGGGTTTGTCTTATTGGGTACCTATCAAGAGCGATCACATTTTAATCACTTCTTTATAGCTAGAGACAAAGAAGAAGCGGCATATTTCCAAAACACACTAGATCAATTACAAGATCTTAAACCAGTATTATTTTTTCCTGATTCCTTTAAGCGGCCCATGTCGTTTGAGAAACTAGATAACAATAATGCACTCCAAAGGACGGAGGCGATCAATAAAATAGCTCTAGGGCTGCCTAAAGGTGAGATTATAATAACCTACCCAGAAGCTATTTTTGAAAAAGTAGTAGATCCCAAGCTATTAGAAAAAGATAAGATCGAGATTGTCAAAGGGGAAAGCCTAGATATAGATACGATTATAGAGCTATTAGTAGAGTATAGCTTTGAACGTACAGAGTTTGTTTATGAGCCCGGTCAATTTTCGATCAGGGGTGGAATTGTGGATATATTTTCTTTTGGTAATGAATGGCCTTATCGGGTTGAGTTATTTGACGATGAAGTAGAGAGCATAAGAACCTTTAACCCTACAACTCAACTCTCTCTTAGGAAAATATCTAAGATCAGTATTATCCCAGATGTGATTAGGAAGTTTGAGAGTCAAGATAAGATTTCTATATTCAGAGTGTTTGATAAGAATACCTGTGTCTGGATCAAAGATCTGGATATGCTCCTTGATAGATTGCAGATGTGTTTTGAAAAGGCGGAAGAATTTGCAAAAATGCTCTCACCTAAAAGAGACGAACCTAATATTGTAGACTTTTTTGAAAAGAAATCTTTCATTTTCCCAAGTCAGGTTTTAGATGAAATATCTTTAAGTAATGTCATTGCCTTGAGCGAGGGTAACGTAAAACTCAAACCTGAATTAAAAATTAACTACGACGCCAAACCTCAACCAAGTTTTAACAAGAATTTTTCGTTGCTTATCGATGACCTTCAGCGAAATAAAAAGAAGAAGTTAGAGAACTTTATATTCACAGACAACAATCGGCAGATAGAGCGATTCTATAATATTTTTGAGGATCTCAATGCTGATGTAGATATCCACCCAGTCCTTAAGTCAATACACAAAGGATTTATAGACTATCATCTCAAAATCGCTTGCTATACAGATCACCAGATATTTGAACGATTTCATAGATACAGATTACGAAAAGGATTTACTAAAGAGCAAGCAGTCAGCCTTAGAATGCTCAGAGAGTTACAGCCTGGTGATTTTGTAGTACATATTGACCACGGTATCGGTAAGTATTCTGGGCTCGAAAAAATAACTATTAGTGAACATACCCAAGAGTCGGTAAGATTAATCTATAAGAATAATGACTTGCTCTATGTGAGCATAAACTCACTGCATAAGATATCTAAGTATGTAGGTAAAGAAGGGACACCCCCAAAGCTAGATAAGATAGGAAGTGATGCATGGAAAGCACTCAAAAGAAAGACCAAACGAAAGATTAAGGATATAGCCAAAGAGTTGATTAAGCTATATGCTAAGCGAAAAGCTGCAAAGGGTTTTGCGTTTGAGGAGGATGGTTATATGCAAAATGAACTAGAGGCATCTTTTATATATGAAGATACGCCTGACCAATTTAAAGCCACTCAAGATGTGAAAGCGGACATGGAGAAGCAGCACCCTATGGATAGGTTAGTCTGTGGTGATGTAGGTTTTGGCAAGACAGAAGTAGCGATCAGAGCAGCGTTTAAGGCAGTAGTGAGTGGTAAGCAGGTTGCTATCCTTGTACCGACGACCATACTAGCGCTACAGCATAGCCACACTTTTAAGGAGAGGCTTAAAGATTTACCAGTTGAGGTGGATTATGTCAATAGATTTAAGACGACTAAACAGAAGAAAGAAATATTCCAAAAGCTAAAAGATGGGAAGCTCGATATAGTCATAGGGACTCACTCCATACTTAGCAAGGATATCGGTTTTAAAGATTTAGGGTTATTAGTCATAGATGAAGAACAAAAATTTGGAGTTGCAGCAAAAGAAAAATTGAGAAATCTCAAAGTAGATGTCGATACGCTAACCTTAACAGCGACGCCTATTCCGAGGACCTTACAATTCTCTCTTATGGCAGCAAGGGATCTCTCAATTATCAGAACAGCACCGCCAAATAGGCAACCGATACATACAGAGCGAAGAATATTTAATGAAGAGTTAATAAAGGACTCCATCTACTATGAAGTTAATAGGGGAGGACAAGTATTCTTTGTACATAATAGAGTAAAATCTCTTGCCGATATCAGTGCCATGGTCTCGCGGATGTGTCCCGATGTAGAGATAGGAGTAGCGCATGGGCAGCTAGATCCCAAAAAACTCGAAGAGACCCTGATGAATTTTATAGAGCATAAATTTGACGTGCTTGTCTGTACTAATATTATAGAAACAGGTCTTGATATTCCAAATGCAAATACGATAATCATTAATAATGCTCATCAGTTTGGGATGAGTGATTTACATCAATTAAGAGGAAGAGTAGGGCGATCTAATACTAAGGCATTTTGTTATTTATTCGCGCCTCCCTTATCAGTCTTAACTGCAGATGCGAGGAAACGGCTAAATACATTAGAAGAGTTTAGTGATCTTGGAAGTGGATTTAACATAGCCATGAGGGATCTAGATATAAGGGGAGCTGGTAACTTGCTTGGTGGAGAGCAAAGTGGATTTATAGCGGATATAGGTTACGAGACTTACCAAAAGATATTAGAAGAAGCAATTGTCGAACTCAAGGAAAATGAATATAAAGAACTCTTTGAAGACGAAGACCAATCAGAAAAAAAGTATGTTAGAGACGTAGAGATCGAGACGGATATCGAGATGCTTATACCCGATAACTACGTCAATGTTATACAAGAGAGGTTAAAGCTTTATACTGAAATCGATAAGCTGGATGATGAAGAGAGCGTAGAAGAATTCAAGAAGAAACTGATAGATCGGTTTGGTCCTCTTCCTGTCGAAGTAGTAGCGTTATTTAATGGCCTAAGGTTAAGGTGGCTATGTAAACGATTTGGGTTTGAGCGCTTGTCTTTGAAAAGAAGAAAACTTAGATGTTACTTTATAAAGAACGGTCAATCTGCATATTATGAAACGCCATTTTTTCAAGCGCTGCTAGGTTATATTTCTACTAAAGGAGTAAAGATGGGATTAACTTTAAAGCAATCATCTCAGTATCTCATAATGATCAAAGATGGAGTTAAGAATTTGAAAGATGCTCAAGCAATCTTAGATAAAATAATGGAGGATGTGATAACTTTAACCGCTGCTTCAAAAAAGTAGCAGTCAAGCAATCAGGGTTTAATTAAATAATATAAACGAGTACCCATTAGTGCCATTTAGCAATACACAATTAGAGATCTCGAGTTTGCCATCGGCAAGCACCTTAGTATATAAAGAATTAAACAAGGACTATCTGACGGCAAGTTTAATTGCTACTTTATTTACTTGGATTATAATCGGAGTAGTAGCTGGTATTGGTTTACAAATGGGGCAAACTGATGAAGAATTCAATGAGATAGTTGGTGCATATACTCAGTTTATAATTATAGGGTTATGTGCTTTGGCAGTGTTGAGTTTACTAGTGACCTATTTTGGGTTTTTCAAGAAAGGCTATGCAGTTAGAGAAAAAGATATATCCTATAAAACTGGTTTGTGGTGGAAGTCTAAGACTCTAATTCCTTTTAACCGGATTCAACACTGTGAAGTCAAGCAGGGGCCATTTGAGCGTTTATTTGGCTTGTCGTCACTGAGAGCATTTACTGCTGGCGGAAGTGCTAGTGATCTTAGTATAAATGGATTAAGGCAAGATGAAGCGAATCATCTAAAGCAATACATCATCACTAAAACGAGTGCTGATGAAGAAGAGTGAGGAACTTCAATTCGCTGAACCTACCAGGCAGTCATTAGTTGCCATCGTCCTTATCATCTATAAGTATATCAATGTAATCATCAGGCAGATATGGCCATTCCTTATTATCTTCTTAGTAGGGGGAGGTTCTGGTTACAAATCTAAATTAACAACGGGATTAATAGTAGTAGCATTAGCTTCTATGCTATGGGCAATTTTATCCTATTTTAAATTTTACTTCTATCTAAAAAATGATGAACTAATCATTCAAAGAGGGATCCTAAAGAAATCCAATCTAAATATCCCGTTAGATCGAATACAGTCTGTCAATATCAATCAAAATATCGTACACCAAATCTTAAACGTAGTCCAGTTAGAAGTTGATACTGCAGGGACAAAAGGGGCAGAGTTTAAGTTTGATGCACTTAGCAAAGATCAAGCAGAGATCCTAAGGTCTATACTCATCAGTAGAAAAACAGAAACACTTCAAAATCAAGGACAGGGTGAAAGTTTAATTGATCAATCTGAGGTAGTCGAAGAGCGAAAGCCAATTTTGAATTTGTCATTTTTAGAATTGATTAAGGTTGGGATGAGTCAAAATCATTTCAGGTCGATAGGTGTAGTGATGTTAGTTTTTTTCTGGATACAATCATCCATCGAGGATATTGGTATTGAGACAGATAAGTACACAAAAGAATTTTTTGATTTTTTGATCAGTGCTAGTTTTAAAGCAGTGATGACTATGATTGTTATGGCATCTGTTGTTGCAGTTGGTATATCTTTAGTACGTACAATCCTTGTTTATTTTGATGCTCATCTATGGCGAGAGGGGAGTAGATTGAAATTGAGTTACGGTTTATTTAATAAAAAAGAGATGTCTGCTCTATATCAAAAGATACAGATCTTGCAGTGGGGAAATAACCCTCTCCAAAAGCTACTAAAGATTTTCGATGTACGCCTTAAACAAGCATCTTCCTCTGTAGTCTCTGCAAAGAGTTCCTTGAGGATTCCAGGCTGTACTGAAGCGCATATACAATATCTAAAAGATAGCTGGTTAGGCGATGAGGCACTGGCTAACTTAGAGATTCATGGTATAAGTATCCATTACTTTTATAGGAGAGTGTTGTTCCGTATGATCTTTTGTGCCACCCTTTTTGGAATTTATTTTCTGATTGGGCAAATTAATGGTTGGTTGATATTTCTGATCCTCCTTGTGCCGTACTTTATCTATACTTCATGGCTGTCATATAAGAAAAGTGGCTTTGCAGTAAATCACTCCACACTTTATGTGACTAAAGGTATGCTAGACGATGATTATGCATTACTACCTCTAGCAAAAGTTCAGAATGTGATCATTAATCAAACGCCCTATCAATCACGAAGAAATCTTGCTACTATCAATGTCCATACCGCATCAGGCAGTATTTCGATTCCCTATATTCCGTATAGCCTTGCAGAGCAGTTATCTGACTATTTTATGTATAGAGTAGAATCTAGTGTAGTGAATTGGATGTAAGTAAAATCAATCTTTTTTGATGGTGAGTTGGTAGCTGATATATGGGCCAGTATTATCTAGATTGTCTGAATATGATATGACTGCGTCTGTAGCATTTATATGAGAATCACTTGTGCCATCTCCAAAGCTGACCTCGTATATTCTGTCTTTTAGGTTTATAAAATATGCACTGCTATTAGTAAAACCATTTTTTCTGGATTGAATATCAAAGGTCCAATTTTCATTTGTTTCTTTCACCAGTCGACCATTAATTTGATATTCAAATGAGATTGTACTCCTAGATTTAAAATCAAAGTTTCCTGTAGTATTTACCTGCGTATAGGAAGTATCTTGATTTGTCCCCAATTGCAGTCGTGTTCCTTCTTCATAATAGGTCTCTATAACTCTCCACTTTCCGATTAGAGAATCTACGGCATCAGTTTCCTCTCCTTTTCCACAAGACACGAATATTGAAACCACAGAAATAATTAGGAATAAAGTTTTCATATTCAATAATTATCCCTCACAAAAGAAAGAATCTTATTCATCTCATAAATAACATCAGATCTTTTATTCATGTAGTGATTATTCATAAAGCTAAAGATTAGCGTTTTACCAGATTTTGTTATTAGATAGCCGCTTAGATTAAAGTTATTACTGAGGCTTCCAGTCTTAGCAAATATCCACGGGGTTTCATATTGAAAAGATTCGTCTAGGGTGTCATTGCCTTTTCCTGAAGGGAAGTAGGATTTTATTTTTTCGAATTCCCATTCTTTTAGCAACTTATTGAGTACCCAGATATTGGTATTAGGAGTAACTAGATTATATCTGGACAACCCAGACCCATCAACCCATCTGATATTGCCTGGCATGTTTTCGAAGATATCTTGTTTTGCATATGCTACAAGGTCTGCGGTATTCATATATCCTAGCTGCTTATAGCTACACATCAGGAGTAATTGTTCAGCTATAAAATTATCACTGACAGTCATGAGCTCTTGTAATAGTGAATCGGTAGCAATTCCCAGAAGCTGTTTAAATTCTGAAGGGTCGTAAGCGTTGGATGCAAGTTTAACTGGTTTAGAAAGGGTATCGCTGAGTAAATCAACAATCAAATCAGACGAACCAGTAAAGGGCATATCCCAGCTCACTAGTTTTTGATCTAACTTTTGATAGTTGACTACTAGGTCATTGCTTGTCGGTGATCGGTGAATGCTCGGATTAATAGTATCATATGTCGAGGATATATATCGCTCAAAGGATTTAGGTTGAATACGGACTAAAGAATCCTGAACCGCTTTGCGGATATAAAATTTGTTAGCATAGATTGGAAAGCCTGACTTTTCGGTTTGGTAATAATAAGGGTAATCATCCCATGCCCATCCTGTACCATATCGTTTGTCCTTGTATGCACTTAAGTCTAGATAGATAGGCTTGTCAATGCTAGACAAAAACTTAATTGCAAAATCATTATCCTTCTGATATGGGTCTAAGAAGGATGGATCACCTACACCTCTGATTATTAAAGAATCGTTTATATGTAAATATTCTAGAGCTGTAATCCTATCATCAAGGTAATTGAGTGAGGCATACAAAGTATATAACTTCATATTAGACGCAGGAGTAAAAGGTCGACTGGCGTTTACCTTTAAAATATCCTTTTTGCTTTCAGGGTCGTAAAGTGCAAATCCGACAAAATGATCTTTGAGTATTTCACTACTCGATATTAGATAGTTTAATGAGTCCGTAGTCCTTAGAGGAAGAGTTCTTTTTACTTCTATGGATTTTAATATTCGCCCATGTGCGGGTTTTGGGTCTGCATATGTTTTTTTTGTGGGGGCACATTGAGTAAAAATAACACAGCATAAAGAGATAAGGACTAAGTAGGCAAGTCTTGATTTTTTCATTATGCTTTTTTTCTCCATTCTGTGAGGTTAGTAGCTATGCTGATGTGATTGACACCACCAGCTAGGTGATAATACCCAACACCATAGTCAAATCTAAACTTCTTAATCTTTAGACCAAACCCAAGAGAGAAACCACCTAAACTCCTAAATGTAGATACGGATAACTCTTTTCTACGCAAGTGATTGTAACCTAAGCGGAGTCTAAAATTTTCTGCTTGACCTAAAAGAAATTCTCCATTAAATATAAAGTGCCTAAAGAGATTATCAGTGAATTGTGATATTGCACCTTTTTCATTCGGTGATCCACCAAAAATATCTGTTGTCACTTGAGACGGATCATCATAACTAAGGTTCCAGTCATCTAACCTATGTGCCACTACCGAAAATCTAAATGGCAAGTGCTCAAAGCGCTTGGATATGCCTAACTGTATATCAAATGGAAAAGATGCTTTGGTTTCCGTAAAATTGTATAGCGCGACTCCTATATTTTTTATAACAAAACCAATTCTCATCAGCTTGTCAGGATTATTATAGGTAGCGCCAAGATCTGCGCCTATACCAAACGAGGTATAGGATTCTAACCTAGAAGATATCATTTTTAAATTTACACCAAGGCTTATACGCTCATTGATCATCTTGCCCGCTCCAAAAGTTAACGCAACACTACTCGCATCAAACTGCTCTTGACGATTACCAAATTGGTCTGCCCGATCAAAGGTCCCATAATTTATATAATTGACTCCTAGGTGCGCTGTTGCATCGTATCTATCAAGATGTTTTCCAAAGCTAAAAAAGCCATGTCTAATCCCCGCAAAATGAAAATTCTGATTAACGGAAAGATTTGAGTTCATATCCTTATTAAGCAAAGCAGGATTGTTGTAGGCAAGTGCCACATCATTATCCATTACAGATACTAAACCACCTGATAGTGCGGTAGCTCTAGCAGAGTGAGTGAGGTTGAGAAACTCAAATATATTGTCACCTCCTGATTGGGCTATAGCTGTCGCTCCTAGGCAGCAACAATATATTAATATGAAGATTCTACTTGACACTATAGATTAAAATGTAGGAGTAATATCGCCTTTTTCTTTTGACCAGATGGTCCTGCACATCCCTAAACTATCGCAGTCCATCTTCTTGATTACATTCTCTAGAGAATCATACTCAACTAAAAGCCCGTATTCGTTATCTCCATTCCTATATGTACCCTCCCAGTGCTTTTTCCCATTTTCATGATACTCTATGAATGGCCCTTCCTCCGTATTATCTGCAAAGGTTACGGACTCTCTTTTGCTCCCATCTTCATAATAGCTCACTACCTTGCCTTCTAAGACCCCAGCACTATAGTTGCCAGTTTGCATAAGGTTTCCGTTCTTATAATATTGTTTGTATTCGCCGACTAAGACATTATTGACGTAATTTTCTTCAGTGTCTGTCGCCCCGTCTTTATAGTATATGGTTCTTTTTCCTTCTAGTTTGCCATCTTGATAATTAGATAAGTCAAATAAATCTCCATCATCGTCAAAGGCTTTTGATTCTCCTGTTTTTAAACTATCTGCACTGATCTGGTATTGCTCTATGGTGATTCCAGCATCATTCTTTATAGTTATGGTTTTGAGAGACTGATCGCAGCTAGATACGCCGATCATCATAAGCATAAACAAAGTTAAATACCTCATGATCAACAAACGATCAGAACGAGCAACCATTGTAAATAAGATCAAAAATTTACTGAGTCTATTAAATCAATATGAGGTTGTAAAACCTGGAACATAGAGCCCTTTACGAACTAGAAACATGAAAAGGGGGTCAAAAAAAAGCTAGACAAAATGCCTAGCTTTTTAAATTTATTTTTTGCTTTCTTTCTAGAAGAAAGTAAATCTTTTGTCGTCGACTTTAGCTGAATTTCTTAATCCATCAAAAAGTTTAAATCCTGCAGATGTTCTAGTCGTAGTAGTGTTTTGTGATCTCAGAGTCACAATATTTGGGGCTGCTGTGGCCTCATTTTTATTAGTGGTCTTAACTACGTATACACCATCATTGCCAATAATCGCTTTAGAAGATTGTCCAACGGCTGTGTTAAATGCGTGAGCTATAACCTTAGGCTCACTTCCTAAAACTGGGACACTTACTGCATCAAATGCAACTCCTGTAGCAGTTTCTACAGAGCTATTATTTTGACTAGCCACAGAACTGATATCTGAGCTCCCTATCTTCTCTGCTAAGAACATACCTTTCTTTTGATTGAGTACTAGAAGTTCTATGCTTTCTTTAGCATCTTCTACAGTCATCAGTCCTGCTGGAGATACACTTTTTAATGCTGCTACTACATACTTATTATTGTAGTAGTTTACTTCGTCTGTATAAGTAAATACATTTGGTGATACATCATTTTTGTCAGTTCCTGATTCAAATGCCCATCGGATAATATCCCTAGAGGTACTGCCACCACCTAGAGTGGATAGATTAAAATCGTTCTTCTTGATATTTCTAACTACTTCTGTATTTACATTTGGCACATTACCTAGTTGAGCAGATAGTGCATCCCAGTAAGGATTTGCACCGATTAATTCTGCGACTTGCTCATATGCATCATCTTGAGTTTTCTTAGATGGGATGATAGGTACACCTACTACACCGATTTTATATTTAGGCTCATTCGAATTAAATTTCTGATCCAAGATTTCTACAAGATGTACGCCATACTGAGTTTTCACTTTGTAAAAATTGTTTTTCTTACCATCATAAAAACACACAGCATTAAATGGTGGCACCATTGCTCCTTGAGCAAAATAGTCTAAGATTCCACCATCATTCTTGTTAGATTGATCATCACTATGTGTAGCTGCTAGATCATCAAAATTTCCCTGTCTGTTGTTTAACACAGTTATAAGACTATCTATCAGTTGCTCAGCAGTATTCATGCTCGCTATATTTCCTTGGATAGATGACTTAAGTATATGTCTAGCTCTCACAGAGTCCGGTACTATTTTCTTATTGATTACTTTAAAAGTGTTATATCTGCCATTTTCTATAAATGGTTCTGATACTTGCCCTACTTCGTAAGTAGAAGCTAACTCCTTTATCACAGGACTACTGACAGCTAACTGGTCTAGATCAAAGTAAAAGTTTTGATACCCGCTTTGATTGCTAACAAGGAATAAGGAATCATTAGTTGTAGCTCTAAACTTATTTGATAGTTCGGCTACTTGCTCTTTCCATGTTGCAGAGTCGGCAGCAGTAGGATAAACATTAAATATTGCTAAGTCTAAAGCTCTTGACTCTTCATCATTAGTAAAAGTCGCTGCGTGATCACTTATGTAAGATTTGTAATCAGCATCTGTTACTGAGATAGATGGATCGTTTATCTGTGAGAATGGAATCTTTACATATTCAAAATCTACAGTTGCATTTTGCTCAGCATAAGCCATCTCTGCCATCCAAGTTGGCGTATACATGGCTTTGGTAGTGATGTTATTAAGTTTATCCTGCAGTTGTGTAGTGATGATTTGCTTTCGTTGTTCTATCCAAAAATTTCTAAGATTATCGTCCATCTCAGCACCAGTCTCGATTTGATTTTTTATCTGCTGGAGTTGATTTACGTCAATCTGGCCAGTATTAGGGTTCCTCCAGTTCTGTTGTATGATTGGACTCATATTAGCTCCAAACTCTAGATCCATGATCTCTTGCTCACTGATTCCCATACCTAAAGCCTTAGACTCCTGAGACACGATTGTCTTATCGATCATATAATTCCATAGCGAGTTTCTTTTTTCGAAGACATCACCTGCACCATTAAACAATACGTTCTCTGTTACTTGGAATTCTTTATAATCTATCTTTTCTCCATTGACCTCACCCATAGTCATCTGACCTGGAGAAGCGCCACCTAGACTGGGTGCAGACGTCATATCCATTAGTATGAATGCTGCCAATGCTAATCCTAAAAGGATCAAGACAAACCAAAAATTCTTTCTTATTGTACCTATTAATGCCATCTTAAGCTATTGTATTCTTTAAATATTTGACTCAAATCACCATAAATTGCAGGTTTTGAGTAAGGAGTTGCAAAGGTAAGCCCTTTCGCTCTATTTTCAAACATTACAGAACCTTATGATATTGCCTTATTTTGTTGATTTTGAGTGCTTTGCAGCGCCATCAAGTTGATCATAGAAGGCTTGCCCGAATTTTCGGACTAGCGCATTTTTTACAAATTGATAAAGTGGCAACTTAACCGACTTATCTACCTTGCACAGATTGCGACAGATATCCCATCTATCATAGATCAAATTGACAAACCCATTTTGGGCATTTTTATCCACTCTGATAGGGTATAATTCGCAGGAGATAGGCTTTTTATAATCGATTTTTTTGTCCTTATATGCGAGTTCTATTCCACATGAAGCTATACCTATTTCATTCTTTACCAAAAACACACAAGCTCCATCTGGCATTAGCGTCGTACCATACTCTTTCGGTTCTTTGTTAAACTCATATGGACCTTTCTTTGCTAGCTGATCTTTGTTCTCTTGATTTAAATAAGGTTCTACTTTTTCATATATGTCTTCTAGTATGCCTTTTTCTTTTTCTTCTAAAGGAGCACCATAGTCTCCCTCCCAGCAACAGGCTCCTTTGCACTTTTTGATATTGCATACAAAATCTTCCTCCACTACTTCATCCGAGACGATTATGTTATCGATTAGTATCATGATGAATATTATAAATTAAGCTAAACAAAGGAAACACTAATAATTAATTGTTCACTGATAATATTGTAAATTTAGGAGATATTCATCTTGCGTTTATTCTATTAATGATCAGACTCTTATCTATTAAATTTCTTTTGCTTTTATCATTTGGACTCTCAGCACAATCTGACTCAGAGCAACTGTTGGACGACATAGATATCATTGCAAAAAGATATCTATTGTCTGATACACAAAAATCGCAAGTTGCTAATTTAATTCAAAAGCGAGATCTAAATCTGACTGCTTTAGAAGCAAATCAGAATTTAGATGAACCACAAAGAAGTCTTAAGCGTTCTTCTATCATAAATGGGTTTAAAGGTTCGTTACAACTTGTGCTTAATAGCGATCAAAGGCAACTATCAAATCAAAATATCATAGAACAACGAAAGAAGCGTATCGCGGTGATAGAAGCACTAAAAAAGAAGGGACTTACACAAGCAGAAATACTAAAACAATTAGATAATAATTAAAAAGTCATTAGCATCCATGAGTAATTTAAAAGAGAAGTTTTTTGAGAAGTCATCAAAACTAAAAGTAGAAGTAAAATCAGCACTCAAAGAACATGGTGGTAAAATAGTAGGAGACGTAAAATTGAGTCAGGTATTTGGTGGGATGAGAGGGGTGCCTAGTTTAGTTTGGGAGACTTCTAAGCTAGACTCAGAGGAAGGAATAAGATTTAGGGGTCTTAGTATTCCGGAGTTAAGAAAGCAGTTACCGACGCGCGAAGGATGTACAGAACCATTGCCAGAAGGCCTTTTCTGGTTAATGCTTGTAGGAGAAGTGCCTACCCAAGCAGAAGTAGACTGGTTAAGTGATGAGTGGGAAAGACGAAGTGCCATCCCAGAGCATACCTATAAAGTGTTAGAGGCATTACCAAAGGATGCACACCCGATGACACAATTTATAATGGCTATAGCCTCTATGAATTCTGAGAGTGAGTTTGTAAAGCAATATGCAGCAGGCATGAGTAAGCATGATTACTGGGATCCGACTTATGAGGATGCTATGAATCTCATTGCAAAATTACCTGCAGTTGCAGCATACATTTATAGAAGAAACTTCCATGGTGGTAATCATATCAAAGCGGATAAGAGCTTAGATTGGGCAGGTAACTATGCGCATATGTTGGGCATCGACAATCCAGACTTTAAGAGTCTAATGAGATTGTATTTAACCATCCATGCTGATCATGAAGGGGGTAATGCATCCGCACATACTGCACATCTAATCGGTAGTACCTTGAGTGATGTTTATCTCTCTTATTCTGGAGCTATGGACTCGCTTGCGGGTCCACTACATGGATTAGCAAATCAGGAAGTTATCAAGTTTATATTCGAGATGATCGAGAAGTCTGGCTCAGAAGTGTTGACTAATGATCAAGTGAAAAAATTTGTAGAAGACACCTTAGCTTCTGGAAGAGTAATCCCAGGTTATGGTCATGCAGTCCTTAGACAGCCAGATCCTAGATTTACAGCGCAGAGACTATTTGCAGAGAGTTATATCAAAGACTCCAATATTGTAAAACTGGTATGGCAGCTATTTGAAGTTGTACCTCCAGTCCTAGAAGGACTAGGCAAAGTCAAAAATCCATGGCCAAATGTAGATGCACACTCTGGAGCTATCCTTGTGCATTATGGGCTAAAAGAATATCAGTACTATACAGTATTATTCGGAGTTTCGAGAGCTTTAGGTGTCTTAGCATCTGCTTGTTGGTCTAGAGCTATGGGCTTCCCACTTGAAAGACCTAAGTCTGTAAATACGGACTGGATGAAATCAATAATTACATCAGCTTAAATCACAGATAATGAATTTGCCAGAGGAGTTAAAGTACACTAAAGAACATGAGTGGGTTAGAGTAGAGGGTAACATCGCAACTATAGGTATAACAGATTTTGCGCAAGGAGAATTAGGAGAGTTAGTTTATATCGAAGTAGAGACCGTAGGAGAGACAGTAGGCAGGGATGAAGTATTTGGAACGGCAGAAGCGGTTAAGACTACTTCAGATTTATTTATGCCATTGACTGGGAAAGTGGTAGAGTTTAATAGCGAGCTTTCTGAATCAGAAGGTGATAATCCCGGAATTATTAACGAAGATCCTTATGGCAAAGGATGGATCATCAAGATAGAGATCCAAGATGAGTCTGAGGTAGATCTGTTGCTTGATAATAATACTTATCTAGAACTGATAGCATAAATGTGAGCATGGTATCAACTATCATCGCAGATCTTGATGACAAATCACACGCTGCGCATTTTATGCAGGTTTTATCCTCTTACGCAGAAGATCCTATGGGCGGTGGAGGGCCGCTCCCTCCATATACACAGACCCACTTAGTGGCAGCTATTAAGAAGCAATTAAACAATTTCATAGTCTTGTGCTATGTTGATGAGGAGATTGCAGGTATAGCTAATTGCTTTTATGGTTTCTCATCCTTCAAGGCTAAACCATTGATCAATATCCATGATTTTGCTATTCTGCCAAAGTATAGAGGTCAAGGACTTTCTAAGCAAATGCTAGACAAAGTAGAATCGCTTGCCAGGGAAAATGATTGTTGCAAAATCACGCTAGAAGTATTAGAGCATAATCATAGAGCCAAGAAGGTTTACGATGCATTTGGCTTTGAAGGCTATGAGCTAAATCCAGAAATGGGCAAAGCATTATGCTGGCAAAAGAATCTTTAATTATTTCTGATTGAATAAATCTACATCACCTGTATTACCTCATTCTTAATCATATAATGAAGGTGCTAAATGCCTAAGTCATATTTATACTTTATACCGGCTGTTGTTTGGGGGGTGATCATATTTATGCTTTCTACTAATACTCCAGTAGAAGTTGGCCCTGTAGACTGGTTAGACTTTATTAGCATTGATAAGGTTGGGCATTTGACCTTTTATAGCGTATTCAGTGGTTTGGTCTGTTGGGGCTTCCACAAGATGACTGCTCAGTCCAAAATACTAACTACTTCCCAAGTCATCTTTTCAATAAGTATCGTCGTTATGTATGGAATTGTCATGGAGTTTCTACAGTTGGGATTCTATGAAGGTCGGCAAATGGAATTTATGGATATTATAGCCAATACCATAGGTGCTATACTTGGGGCTATCCTGTTTAAGAAATTAATTGTTTCTAGACTTTAAAAATTTTTCTCTTTTCCGCACACCAAAGTTTTATACTACTACATCTAAGTAAGTAGAATCAAAGAAATCTAATTATGAGTATTGAACTAAGCGGAATTAACGTATTGATTTCAATAGGCTTATTAGCTATTTGTGTCATAATTTTTATTCTCTTGTTGAGAAAGGTATATCGATTACGTAAGGATAAGAATGCTATTAACCAAGAATTTGATTCAATTCAAAACAGAAATAAGTATCACGGTGTAAATACCCTAAAAAATGTGGGGATGAACCTTAAATTGGGGTTTGTCTGTTCATTAGCGTTTGTGTTATTGAGTTTTAGCTGGACGACATATGATCCAGTTGTATTAATGGATTGGGATGAGCCAACCTTTGATGATGTCATTCCGATTACCCCTCCTCCTACAGATCATAGACCACCGCCTCCCCCACCACCTCCTCCAGTTATCGAGCCAGTAACTGATGATCTAATTGAAGAAGATGATGAGCTAGAGTTTGTGGATGAAAGCGTAGAAGATGATACCGTAATTGATTATGCACCTATCGCTGAACCCGCTAAAGAAGTAGGTCCTGCACCAAGGGCTGTTTATGTTGAAAAAGAAGAGATTGACGAGATAATATACATAGCTGAAAGCATGCCTAGATTCCCTGGTTGTGAAGATCTATCGGGATCAAAAAATGAAAAGAAAGCATGTGCAGATAAAAAGATGCTAGAATATATCTATACCAAATTAAAATATCCTGTAATGGCTAGAGATAACGATATAGAGGGTACAGTAGTGATACAATTTGTAGTGAGTAAAGAGGGTACTATAACCGATGTAAATGTTGTAAGGAAATTAGGAGGAGGATGTAGTGAAGCAGCTGCCAAGGTGGTGAGAGAAATGAATAGCTTACCAGATCGATGGACACCAGGGAAGCAAATGGGTAAAAAAGTAAGAGTGATGTATACGCTCCCTATCAAATTTAAACTGCTGAAATAGAGGTATTTAGGTAGTTAACGCATTAAATAAAATATGATGTTAGCTACTTAAAGAGGAATAAAAAAAAAGATTGAAGCAATAGTGGTAAAATTTGAGGAAAAGGAGAAAGTGATTATGAGTTTTTGGATTTAATTGTTAATATTATAATGTCTAAAATGACCTGTTTTTAATAGGTTTTAAAATTTTTAAATATGGATATAGAATTTAATGGTCAAATGACAGCAGTACTAGGGTTTGTCCTAGTCTTGATTGTTATTGGTATTATTCTTTTTTTGAGAAATCAATTTAGGAGTAGAACTAATGGTGATCTGACGGAGAAGTACCGAGATAAGGAATGGGGATCCGTTCTAAAAGCTCGTAACAAGTATCCTGATGTGAATGCATTCAATCTAAGTGGATCCTTTTTAAGATTTGGTTTAGCCTCAGCACTAGCTTTGGTATTACTGGGTTTTAGCTGGACGACCTATGAGGATGAAGTGTTTATTCCAGATGATGCACTAGAGCTTGATGAAGAGATTGAGATAGAACCACCAAGAACTGCTGAACCACCTCCACCGCCGCCACCTCCACCACCACCGGTGATAGAGGAAGTGCCAGAAGAAGAAATCATAGAAGAAGAGGAACCTGAGTTTGTGGATCAAGATGTAGAAGAAGAGACTGTAGTAGAAGATGCCCCAGTTGCAGTAGAAGAAGCACCACCACCGCCTCCTCCTCCGCCACCACCACCAGAGCCAGAAGTAGAAGAAATCTTCAAGGTAGTGGAGCAGATGCCTAGATTTCCTGGTTGTGAAAACGAAGCAGGTGATAATAAGGCTAAAGAAGATTGTGCTAAGAAAAAGATGCTCCAGTATATCTATAAGAACTTAAATTATCCTGCAATTGCCAGAGAAAATGGTGTAGAGGGATCATGTGTAATACAATTTGTAGTGGATAAAGACGGATCAGTGACGGAGGCGAATCTCGTTAGGGATATCGGTGCAGGTTGTGGAGCTGCTTCACTCAAAGTAGTACAAGACATGAATAATCTGCCCCAGAAATGGACACCTGGTAAGCAAAGAGGAAGAAATGTAAAAGTTCTATATACTCTACCGGTAAGGTTTAAATTGGAAGGTTAATTCCTTCTCCAAGAATAAAATTCAATTTATTTGGATTATAAGGCTGCTCACCTAGTGAGTGGCCTTTTTTGTTTTTAGATATGCAACTCTTATTTCTCTAAAGCCGTTATTATACCGAAGCCATTAGAATCACAGGGGTTAAAATGATTTTATAAGAGTTGCCACTATGTTTTAAACTGCTTCTTGATCAGCTAAGCATATTTAAGAAAACCAGATGTACAGATATATTTTCTCTATTATTTTTATTATTCAGGTGAGCCTCTTAGTGGGGCAGGATTCTAAATTGGCTAACGAGTATTATCGTACTGGAGAGTACGAGAAGTCTGCTCAAATGTATAAGATGCTATCTGAGAAGACCAATCATAATGATTTTTACTTCAATAGATATGTAGAATCACTTCTCGCGCTAGAGGAGTATGAGCAAAGTGAGAAAGTAGTAAATAGTCAAATAAAGAGATTTCCTAAAAATGTACAGCTATACGTAACCTATGGTAATATCTATGAGCGACTAGGCGATCAAGTCAAAGCAGATGAACAATTTGCAAAGGCAATAAAAAATCTAAGGCCAGACAAAGTTGTTGTTAGTAATCTAGGTAATGCATTTACAAGATTGACTAAGTATGACTTAGCCTTAAAGACGTTTCATCTCGGAGAAGCTTTATTAGAAGATCAGGGGGTGTTTGCTTATAGTCTCGCAGATATCTATAAGCGTAAGGGTGATACTAACAATATGATTAAGTATTATCTGATCAGTATTAAAAGCAATCCATCTAGGGTCAATTCCTTGAAGACTTATTTTATGAGGAATTTACAAAAGGAAGATTTTACGGAGTTAAAGGCTCAGTTGTATGAGAGGATCCAAGAGGAGCCCGACAATATAGATTACCCGGAGATGTTAGAGTGGGTATTTATACAGGATAAAGAATATGCTAAAGCTCTACGCCAATCAAAAGCACTTGACAAAAGATTAGGAGAGAATGGTTTTAGGATTTATGACCTAGCCCAGATTGCTGCTAATGATTTTGATTATGAAACTTCTATATCAGCGTATAACTATATCATAAAAGATAAGGGGACTAACTCTACATACTATATGAGCTCAAGGACTGAGCTATTGTCCGTAATGAAGAAGCGGATTTTAAGAAACAAAGGATTGTCTAAAGAAGAACTCGTGGACCTAAGGACAAATTATGAGTCATTTATTTCTGAGATAGGAAAAAATAATCAGTCTGCTTATGTGATCTCTGAGTTAGCTAATCTAGAAGCATATTATTTAGATAATCTAGATGGCGCAATAGCTCTACTAGATGAGATGGTAAATCTGCCCGGTGTTAATAAGACTATCTCTGCCAGGGGAAAAATAAGCCTTGCAGATTTGTATGTGATCAAGGGTGATGTATGGGAAGCGACACTACTTTATTCTCAAGTAGATAAGTTGTTTAGAGAGGCCTATCTCGGAGAGATGGCAAGATTTAAAAATGCTAAGCTGTCTTATTATATAGGAGATTTTGAGTGGGCCCAGTCTCAGTTTGATATTCTTAAATCTTCGACCTCTAAGCTTATCTCAAATGATGCTATAGACCTGTCGGTATTTATCATGGATAACATGGGACTTGATACTACAGACGTACCTTTGAAGATGTACGCACAATCTGAGCTATTATCATTCCAAAATAAATATAATGAAGCATTTAAGGTCTTAGATGAGATATCTACAACCTATCCTGATCATACGTTGTTAGATGATATATTATATGCAAAAGCTAAGATCTATGTCAAGCAAAGAGATTATGCTAGCGCTATCCCATTGTATGAGAAAGTAATTAGTAATCATCCAGAAGAGATTAGATGTGATAACTCTATTTACGAGTTAGCGAGAATCTACGAAGATCAACTCGATGAGCCGGAGCGAGCCTCAGAATTATACGAGAAGCTATTTATTGAGTTTTCTAATAGTACACTTGCTATCAATGCTCGTAAGCGATTCAGATTACTTAGAGGTGATGAGATTTAGATATAATTGATGTCAATCATTTTTTAAATAATACTAACTCAATTCAGTGGTATTAACTTTGTAAAGTATAAATTTCACTTAGTAACATGAATTTTAAATTATCAGAAGAGCACTTAGCAGTAAAAGAAGCTGCAAGAGAATTTGCGCAGAATGTCCTAAAGCCAGGAGTCATAGAGCGTGACTCTAAAATGAAATATCCAACTGACGAGATAAAGCAAATGGGAGAGTTGGGTTTTCTAGGCATGATGGCATCCCCAGATTATGGAGGAGGAGGTATGGATACGCTCTCCTATGTATTAGCTATGGAAGAGATATCTAAAGTTGATAATTCTTGCTCGGTAATCATGTCTGTCAATAACTCTTTAGTCCTATGGGGTATAGAGACTTTTGGTAATGACGAACAAAAGAAAAAATATATACCTAGAATAGTAACTGGAGAAACGATAGGTGCCTTCTGCCTGTCTGAACCTGAAGCGGGAAGTGATGCGACGAGCCAGCGTACTACAGCGATAGACAAAGGAGATCACTATTTACTCAATGGTACTAAAAACTGGATCACAAGTGGAGGTACTTCCAAAATCCATTTAGTAGTAGCACAAACAGATGTAGATAAAGGGCATAAGGGAATCAATGTATTCATAGTAGAAGCAGGCTGGGATGGTGTAGCTATCGGAGCAAAAGAAGATAAGCTCGGTATCAGATCATCAGATACCCATACCATTATGTATAACGATGTGAAAGTACCTAAAGAAAATAGGATAGGGGATGATGGATTTGGTTTTAAGTTTGCCATGAAAACATTAGGCGGAGGGAGGATAGGGATCGCTGCCCAAGCGTTAGGTATTGCTGCCGGTGGTTACGAGCTAGCTAAAATTTATGCTAACGAAAGAGAAGCATTCGGAGTAAAGATCAACCAGCATCAAGCTATAGGATTTAAACTGGCTACTATGGCCACGGAGATAGAAGCTGCTAGAAATTTAGTCTATAAATCAGCCTGGTGTAAAGATCAAGGATTAGACTATGTGACAGCAGGGAGTATGGCTAAGCTGTATGCCTCTGAGGTTGCTATGCGTCAGACCGTAGAAGCGGTTCAGATACATGGTGGGTATGGGTTTGTCAAGGAATACCACGTAGAGCGACTTATGAGAGATGCTAAAATCACTCAGATCTATGAGGGTACTTCTGAAATACAAAAGTTAGTCTTAACACGACAGATCCAAAAAGACTTACTTTAGTAAAGAGTATCAAATTGTCTTATTGGGTAGATCAATTCAGATCGGAGTATTCGCAGGCATTCCAGTAAAAGTACACTGGAGTTTCGGGTTCATGATTTTCTATGTTTTGTTTTTGGGGCAAGCCATAGGATTAAATGGAGTGCAGATGATTTGGTTCTCTATTTATATCATGGTTTTGTTTTTGTGTGTCATCTTGCATGAATATGGACATGCCCTGACAGCCAAAAAATATGGTGTCGAAACACTAGATATTATTATATCTCCCATCGGGGGATTAGCAAGGTTGAAAAGTCTGCCAGACAAACCTATCCAAGAATTTTATATAGCCATTGCTGGTCCCTTAGTTAATGTGATTATAGCATTGGTTTTAGGATTAGTTATCTATTTAGGATTTTCTCAACATCCACTTGCTATATCAGATAATTTCGATAAGATTCATATTTTCTCTGAGTTTTTAAAAATGGTTTTTTTAACAAACGTGGCCCTGTTTGTATTTAATCTCATCCCTGCATTTCCAATGGATGGTGGTAGGATACTTAGAGCACTCTTGTCTCTTAAGCTGACCAAGGTGAAAGCTACACAGGTAGCTTCGATTTTGGGTAAGGTCTTAGCTGTAGGATTTATGATACTAGCATTTATGAATCAGCATCTTATACTCGGCTTCATCAGTATCTTTATTTTCTCCATGGCACATGCAGAGTACAAGCAGACTAAAATAGTAGCCAAGTTGAAGTCAACTAAGATTGGTACGCTAGCTATAGAGCAGTATGATCCATTATATGCTAGCAGCCTTATAAAAGATATAACTGCCTCTCAATTTTTAAAGAGTAGAATAGTAGTTAATGAATCTGGATATCCCATTGGTTCTTTACCAATTCACTTTATAGAAGATGCCAAAGAAAATCTCAATGAGGAGCTTAAGGTATGGGAGTTGGCTTCTCCTAAGATCAGATATATCGATGAGTCTGTCTCAGTAGAAAAAGCTAAATTGCTAATGCAAGAAGAAGGATTAAGTATAATTGCTGTAACAAAAAACGGTCAACTACATGGTGTAGTTGACCGCGATATTATCTTGAATTTTATAAAATCTTACTGACCTAGCTTCCCTTTAATTATTGTCATAAGGTTATCACTCTCAGCAGCATGTAGCAAGCCACCTGTACTAGTATCAAAGATCATGGTATAACCTTCCGATTTACCATGAGCAACTATGACATCTTTTACCTTATCTAAGATAGGTTTGTAAAGCTCTTCTCTTTTAGTAGCCAGTTTTTGTTGCACTTCTACTTCATACTTTTGTATACTTTGCTGTTCAGTCTGTAGTTCAGCTTCTTTTTGTTGTATCTGGATTTGCGATAAAGTACCTTTTTGGACTTCCTCTGATACCGTTTTATATTTCTTCTCAAATGTCTGAACCATCTGCTGACCCTTAGCAACGAGTTGCTTCTGATAAGTCTCTAGAGAGGCATCTGCAGCTTTCACATCAGATAAGCCTACAAGTAGCTCTGCTGAATTTATGTATCCGTACTTCTGAGAAAAGATAGAAGTAGATGCAGTTAAGAATACTGCTAGTAGTAAATATTTTGTAATCGATTTTGTCATTATCCTGTTTTTACTAATGAGACGCAAATGTATTGGCTTTAGAAGGTTTTTGAGGTATTTTAACGTAAGATTAATAAAGAAATTAATCTGGTTCAAAACCTAATACGATATTAAATTTACCATACCCATTGTTTTGACCAGTTATCTTATCTATTCCAAATCCATAATCAAAACCTAATAAACCAAACATCGGCAAAAATACTCTTAATCCTGCACCAACAGATCGCTGCAGTTGGAATGGATTAAAGTCATTAAATCTATCCCATACATTACCTCCTTGCAAAAATGTATGTGCATAGATAGTACTGTTAGGATTTGTGCTGATCGGATATCTTAGCTCTACTGTATATTTATTAAAGATAGACCCGCCATCTGTTCCAGTAGTACCATCATCATTCAAGTTGGCTGGATAATCGGTAGTCTCATATCCTCTTGCTGAGATGATATCGGTACCGGTGATACCACTATTTTGATTTGATAGTCCATCTCCACCAAACTCAAATCTCTCAAAAGGTACACTACCAATCTTGCTATTATAAAATCCTAAGAATCCAATTTTGGCAGAGGTCATCATTACTAGATTACCGTAAACTGGGAAGTACCACTCTGCATCAAATCTCCACTTGTGATATTCTAAATAGTCAAATTTTCTAGCTTTCTCTTGTTGATTGATTAATGCAATTTCTCCTGCAGATGTTAAGGCATTTTCTGACCCTCTTGTTAGGTTTTCTTCGAATATGGCATTTTCTTTTTCAGCATCCGTCATTGGCCAGTAGTCTGTACCTCTAAACAGAGAGTAAGGCGGAGTAAACTGTAAAGACAGGGCTACTTTAGCTCCCCTTCTTGGGAAGATAGGTTCATTAACACTACTTCTAGATATAGTTTGCTTTATGTTGAAGTTTTTAAAGTTTCCACTGTTGACAGGAAATCTTGTATTAAAATCATCAAGTGCAATTTTCTCAAGATTGAGGATGGTATTTGATACAAAGTAATCATCAGGCCATCTTAGTTGTGTCCCTAAGCCTATGAATCCCCTCGTGATTTTCAGTGATCCTGCACCAAAAGAAGATTGATCATAAGTGGTATGAGCTACCCCTATAGTAAAGGAGTTTGCTTTCTTACCTCCTAACCACGGTTCTGTAAAAGATGCATTATAAGACCTAAAAAACCTACTGTTAGATTGAAGTCTCACAGAGAACTTCTGGCCATCACCTTGAGGTAAAGGACTCCACGATTCTTTGTTACCAATATTTTGTATTGAGAAATTATTAAAGGTTACACCTAGAGTACCTATCAATCCATTAAAACCTCCATAACCTGCTGATAGTTCTAACTGATCGGATGGAGTCTCTTCCACTGTATACTCTATATCGACCGTTCCTTTCGCTTGATTGACCGGAGTCTGTATGTCTAAGGTCTCTGGATTAAAATATCCTAAATTGATGATCTGTCGTTGAGATCTGATGATGTGTGATCTGTTAAACTTTTCACCAGGTCGAGTATAGATCTCTCTTCTTATAACATGCTCTTTAGTCCGATCATTACCTTTGATGATGACTCGGTCTATAGTTGCTTGTGGACCTTCATTGATACGCATCTCTAGATCTATGGAGTCATTGACTACTGCTATCTCTATCGGATTGACATCAAAAAACAGGTATCCCTCATCTAAGTAAAGCGAGCTGATGTCTCTACCATCTAAACTAAAACTCATTCTCTTTTGAAGTAATTCCTCGTTGTAAACCTCACCAGGTGTTATACCAAGGACAAGCCCTAGCTGATCATCACTGTAGATGGAGTTTCCTTTCCAAGTAATATTTCTAAAGAAATATTTATTACCCTCTTCGATATCCATATGGATTCTTACCAGCCCTTCCTCATCTCTCCATATACTATCATTTACAATCTTAGCATCTCTAAATCCATTCTTATTATAATGAGCAATTAATTTTTTCTTATCGTCTTCAAAGTTTTCTTTTATAAATTTTGACTTCCTTAGGAAAGTCCCTTTTCTTTTAGTCTCCTTTAATAATTTTCTGACCTTTCGTTCTTTTACATTATCATTTCCGGTAAAAGTAATATCAGATATTTTTACTCTTTCTTTTCTATCTACATCAAACTGTAGTACAATAGAGTTTGCCCTTACTGAATCTTTTTGCTCAGTAAGTTTGACAGTAGCATCTAGATGACCTTTGTCTATGTAAAACTGTTTTAGTTTTTTGATAGCTAGCTCCTTGTCATTATCGGAGATGATTTTTCCCTTAGTAACTATATCTTGCACGATTTCGGTAAGGTCATCTTCATGAGACTTTTTCACACCCAAAAACCTTAGCCTTGATAATGTGGGTCTTTCTGTGAGTTTGATTCTTAAGAATAGGATGTCCTCCTCGATACGATCTTGTATAACCTCTACATTAGAAAATATTCCTAATCTATAGAGTGCTTTTACACCTTTAGAGATCTCGGTACCTGGTATCTCTATCTTAGCGCCCTCTCTAAGCCCTGCCACAGACTTGATGGCATTAGAGTCGCGGTCTCCACCGCCTTCGATCTTGATTCCTCCGATCTCGTAGGACTTTATCTCTGCACCATAATCGATGTAGTTTCTATCTTGAGCATATTGCTCAGTTATAAAAAACAGAGAAGAGAAAATTATAATAAATAATGCCTTATTGATATGCATTGTTTTTTCTTATTTCATTAATTATCAACACCTTACAAGAAACGAATAGCAATTTTCACTGCTGCTACCTATAAGATAATTTAACGTTGTCTTAAGCTTATACTAGCTGCTCACTTATTTTACCAAATCTGCGCTCTCTATTCTGAAAGTCTATCAAGGCTTCATACAAGTGCTCTTTTCTAAAATCTGGCCAAAGTACATCAGTAAAATAAAGCTCAGTATAAGCAAGTTGCCAGAGCAGGTAGTTACTGATTCTATGCTCTCCACTAGTCCTAATCATAAGCTCTGGATCGGGATAATCTTTCGTAGTTAGGTAGTTTTCAAAAGTAGAATCATTTAAATCATCAATGTTAATATTGCCATTGCTTACCTCCCTAGCAATATTCTTTGTCGCCTCTACGATTTCCCATCTCGCACTATAATTTAATGCAAGGATCAAAGTCATTCGAGAGTTACCCTTTGTATCCTCTATTCCTTTTAACAGCGCTTGATGACTCTTTTTTGGTAGTTGTTCTAAGTCTCCTATCGCTTCTAATCTGATATTATTTTTATTCAAGGTTTCCACTTCCTTTGTGAGAGTGTCTACCAGTAATCTCATGAGGGCATTTACTTCTAGAGCTGGTCTTTTCCAGTTTTCCGTAGAGAAAGCATAAAGTGTCAAGTACTCTATGCCAAGCTCGGCTGATGCCTCTGTGGTTTCTCTTACCGCTTTCACTCCATTGCGATGACCAAATACTCTCGCCATCCCTTGCTGCTTTGCCCAACGGCCATTGCCATCCATTATCACCGCAAGGTGTTTTGGCAGTTTTGTTACATCTATTTTTGAAATAAGTTCGGACACCGGATCAGCCAGTATATTGGTTGGCGAAGATACAGAAAAATCATATGCTTTGGGCTGATAAAATCGACGATATATCGAATAAATGGCCTAATAAGGAATGTTTTTTAGCATATTAGGTTTATATGATTATAACAAATAACCTTATTATGAAAAACCTACAACTAATATTTATTCTCTCACTTTTTGCTAGCGTCGGATGCCAGTCGGTTGATCCTTGCAGTTCTCCGGAAGCTTTTGTTAAATCCCATTCCACTTTTGTGTCAATCACTCTAGAAAATGCCGACGATCTATCAGAAAACGAGTGGAAGGAAAAAGACAAAGAGTTTGAGAAATTGATGGCAGATTGTTTTGAAGGGTTAGAAGATGATCTATCTAAGAATGAAAAAGAGGAGATCGTCACTAACTCTGCAAAATACCTTGCAAAACGGGTTAAGAATAGTGTAGGTTTTTCCCTTGAAGGACTAACTGATAATATTGAGAAGATTTTTGATGAAGATTTTGAAAAGTCAATGGAGCAAATAGGTAACGATTTTGGTAAGAGTATGGAAGGTTTTGGCAGAAATATGGAGGACTTTGGCTCTGAAATGGAGGACTTATTTGACGAGGATTTTCAGAATAAAGTCGAAGAGATATTTGATGAAGATTTTAAAAATAAGATGGAAGACCTCTTTGACGAAGAATTCAAAGGTAAAATAGAAGACATTTTTAATGAAGAATTTCAGGATGACCTAAAGAAGACCTTTGAAGATCTAGGGAAAAACCTTGAAGGCTTAGGAGAAAAGCTTAAGGAAGCAATTGAAGAAGCAGCGGAAAAACAAAACTAGCCTCTCGAGATTAAGATGCAATAAGTTTTAAATGGTTACAACAAGTATGAATACGGAAGAACGGCAGTAACGTTACAGCAAGCCCTCAAAGAAAGGGTTCAAAACAAGTATAGACTTGTAAATCATATATTGTATCTTAGCGGTTGATTATGAACTAGGTACACATCTATGTTTGATATAATACTAGCATTTATTACTGCTTTTTTCTTGACTTATTTTGCGATTCCTTCGATTATAAAGGTCTCTGAGAAGAAGGGGCTCTTTGATGAGCCAGGAGAAAGGAGGTCGCATACTGTAAGCACTCCTTCATTAGGGGGTATAGCTATATTCGCTGGCACTATTTTTTCTATCGTATTATGGACACCTTTTAAGTTTTTTGGACCGCTTCAGTATATCCTTTGCGCTTTCATAATCATATTCTTGATCGGTGCAAAGGATGACATAGATCCAACATCACCAGCTAAAAAATTCTTAGGTCAGATATTCGCAGCGTTTATTTTAGTGTTTAAAGCAGATGTCAAGCTTACATCTCTCTATGGTATCTTAGGTATATATCAGATACCTGATTGGCTGAGTATCATACTGTCGGTATTTACAATTATAGTTATCATCAATGCTTTTAATTTGATTGATGGGATCAATGGGCTATCTGGTAGTGTAGGGACACTGATAGCGGTGACTTTAGGACTGTGGTTTTTCAATATTGGTAGGTTGGAAATTGCCTGTGTAGCTTTTAGTCTTGCAGGATCGACGATTGCCTTTTTAAGATATAACATTACGCCCGCTAAGATATTTATGGGGGATACGGGGTCATTATTGCTGGGAACCGTCTGCTCTATACTAGCCATATTATTCATAGAATCTCAGAATACCATAGGAGATTCTATCTATGCAGTTAAGTCTGCTCCGTCCGTTGCGTTTGGTATCTTGATATTACCTCTGTTTGATACATTGAGAGTTTTTATAGGAAGAGCGATTAGAGGAAAATCTCCTTTCCAGCCAGACAGGACTCATATACATCACTTACTTCTGGACTCTGGGATGTCTCATATGCAGGCAACTTTCACGTTGATTATGGTGAATATTATCTTCATATTCATTGCCGTAATGATGCAAAACATAGGGACGTTAAATCTTTTAATTCTGATCGTAGGAATTGCATTCTTACTCTCTACGATGTTGAGTTTCATTGCCTCAAACAAACGCAAACTCAAATCTCCTAAAGGATGAGCCTAGTGTGGGTTTTTGTGGGTGGTGGCTTAGGCAGTTTGTGCCGATATGGTATCTCCAGAATTATGGTCAATTATAATTTAGATTTTCCGCTAGCGACCTTCATTGCTAATGTGGTCAGTTGTATCATCTTAGGCTATCTGATAGGGCTGACGCTCAAGGACGGTTTATCAGAGAACGCTAAGCTGCTTTTGATGACAGGATTTTGTGGTGGGTTTTCTACCTTCTCTACATTTAGTGTAGAGAGTTTTCAGCTATTACAAAATGGGAATACAAATACCGCATTGCTTTATATAGTTGTAAGCATCGTAGTATGTGTGATCGGGATATGGCTAGGGCTTAAGCTCGCAGCCTAAGCCTTAACAACATTGATAGCAACAGCTATATCATCAATCAACTCAATTTTTTCGCCTAATACATTTGATTCCAAGCTTAATCCAGTGGCTAATACTTCATTAGAAATATAATCTGAAAACTCACTAATAGTAGGCCTGAGACTCTCGTGATCTTCGATGGCGACTATGATCTTATCTGTCACATTAAAGTCCTGAGTCTTACGGATATTCTGAATCCTATTTACGATCTCTCTAGCTAGACCCTCTGCCTTAAGTGAGTCTGTCAAGCTGATATCTAACGCTATTGTGATATCTCTATCGGTAGCAACCTGCCACCCTGGAATATCTTCTGATACGATTTCAAAATCTTCTAGGGATAGATCATATGACTCTCCATTGACATCAAGCTTATAACTGTCTGTTTTCTCTATATCAGCGATGGCATCTTGATCTAGCAAGGATATTATCTTTGCACCATCTTTCATTTGTTTCCCTAGCTTTCTTCCAAGGGTTTTGAAGTTAGGTTTGACTTTTTTCTTGATTACACCTGCTGTATCTGTAATGTATTCTATCTCTTTGATATTTACTTCTGAGAGAATTAATTCTTTCACCGCTTCGACTTGGTCTTTAAACTTACTATCCAAGATAGGTAGCATGATTTTTTGCAGTGGTTGTCTTACTCTTAGACTTTCCTTCTTCCTTAATGAAAGTACAAGCGAAGAAATTCGTTGTGCATAATCCATTCGCTCCTCTAGAGCTTTATCTATGGCACCTACATCAGGGTTAGGGATTAAAGTCAGGTGTACACTTTTCTCTACTTCCTTGTTAGAGGCGTTATTAAGATTTTGAAATAACCAATCAGAAAAGAAAGGAGCAATAGCTGCCATTAGTTTAGAGATGGTTAAAAGGCAATCGTATAAAGTCTGGTAAGCAGCAATCTTATCTGCAGTATATTCTCCTTTCCAGAACCTCCTTCTGCATAACCTCACATACCAATTGCTTAAGTGACTATCAACGAAGGTCATGATCTTACGACAAACATTTGTTGGCTCATAGTCTGCATACTCTGCATCTACCTCTTTGACAAGAGTGTTGAGTAATGAAATGATCCATCGATCTATCTCAGTCCTTTCTTCGAGAGGTATAGCATCCTCAGCATATACGAAGCCATCTATATTCGCATAAAGTGCAAAGAATGAATAGGTATTATAGAGTGTCCCAAAGAATTTTCTTTTTACCTCTTCGACCCCTGCTAGATCAAACTTAAGATTGTCCCAGGGTTGAGAGTTAGACATCATATACCATCTTGGAGCATCAGCACCATGGTTGTCAATTGTCTCAAAAGGATCTACAACATTGCCTAATCTTTTAGACATTTTGACACCATTCTTATCAAGTACAAGACCAGTAGATACTACATTCTTAAAGGCAACACTATCTTTGACCATAGAAGAAATACTATGCAAGGTGTAAAACCAACCACGAGTCTGATCAACACCTTCACAAATAAAATCTGCAGGGTAAAATGATCCGGAGTCTACCATCTCTTTATTCTCAAAAGGGTAGTGTAACTGTGCAAAAGGCATAGCACCAGAATCAAACCATACATCTATTAGATCTAGTTCTCTAGTCATAGGTTTCCCATCAGCAGATACCAACGTGATATCATCGATAAAAGGCCGATGCAAATCCTTAGGCACTGACTGTTCTAGACTTAGAGCTGCATTTGCTTTAGCGATCTCGTCGCTCAATTCTTGGATTGATCCTATACACTTTGCTTCCTCACCATCATCTGTTCTCCAGATAGGAAGTGGGATTCCCCAGTACCTTGATCTAGATAGATTCCAATCTTGCATATTCTCTAACCAATTGCCGAATCGCTTCTCGCCAGTATGCGATGGTTTCCAATTGATCGTCTTATTGAGTTTGCCCATATGCTCTCGCTGAGAGGAGTTCTTTACAAACCAGCTATCAAGAGGATAATACAGTATGGGTTTATCTGTTCGCCAGCAGTGCGGGTAGTTATGTTGATACTTTTGTACGTTAAAAGCTTTGTTCTCTTCTTTTAGTTTTATGCTGATGTCGATGTCTACATTTCTATAAGCAGCTCCCTCGTCTCTGTAATCCTTTACATATCGTCCTGCAAAATCTGTGACTGCATCGACAAATTTTCCTTGCTTATCTACCAGAGTTAGTGACCCTAACCCATTTTCTTTTCCTACGAACATATCATCTGCACCAAACGATGGCGCGATATGAACAATCCCTGTCCCATCTTCTGTAGAAACGAAGTTACCTAACACGACTTTAAAGGCATCACCATTATCAGGTTGAACATATGGGAGTAGTTGCTCATAACTTATCATTTCCAGATCCACACCTTTATAGCTATCAGTTATTTCAAACGGTATATTCTTATCCTCAGGTTTAAAATCATCAAAGCTTAGTTCTGCGTTCTCAGGTTTAAACCATTTTGAGACCAGCTCTTTGGCCAGAATGAGATTGACAGGGATTTTTGTATAAGGATTAAAGGTTCTTACCCTCACATATTCTATCTTTTTTCCGACCGCTAAGCCAACATTAGAAGGTAGCGTCCAAGGAGTCGTTGTCCATGCTATAAAGTATACATCACCTTCGCCCTTACCATCGAATAGGAATTTAGACTTTTCATTATTGATTATTTTAAACTGTGCTACGGCTGAGGTGTCCTTGACATCTTGATAAGCCCCAGGCATATTAAGCTCATGAGTACTCAGGCCAGTACCTGCAGCAGGAGAGTATGGTTGTACCGTATACCCCTTATAGATTAAATCTTTATCATAGAGTTGCTTTAGCAACCACCACACAGATTCGATGTATTCATTTTTGAAGGTGATATAAGGATTGTCAAGATCCACCCAATATCCCATCTTGATAGTGATGTCATCCCACATATCCTTAAATCGCATGACGGTCTCTCTGCACTTTTGATTGTACTCTTCTATGGAGATAATCTTACCGATATCGTCCTTGGTGATTCCGAGTTCTGCTTCTACTTTAAGCTCTACTGGTAGGCCATGCGTATCCCACCCACCTTTTCTATCGACACGCTCACCTTTCATAGTATGATATCTACAGAATAGATCTTTCACAGTCCTAGCCATCACATGGTGGATTCCAGGTTTACCATTTGCTGATGGAGGTCCTTCATAAAATACAAAGGTGTTATCCTCAGGCCTTTGCTCAATACTCTTCTCAAAAGTTTGATGCTCGTCCCAAAACTTCAATATCTCCTGATCTATTGCTGGCAGGTCTAATCCCTTAAATTCTCTGTACTTACCCATGTAAAGTGTTTATATCTAGCAAGCTGCAAAAATACCTAAAACAGATAGCTTTTGTTGATATGCTGCAACTATTGGTAGAAATACCACATCCTAATAAAGGGCATAAAAAAAGCGGCTGTGTGGGCCGCTTTAATACTTAAACTAGTGTGTTTAAAAAAATAAAAGTGTGTGTGTATCTTAAATTAAAATTATTTTCCTTTTGTTGACTTTCGTCTTTAATACCTAAGTATACCATTTTGACTCCAGATTACATGAAGGACACATTATTTAGTTCGTAAACCTTCTTAAGTGTAAATCAGCTGTCATTCTATAGCTGATTTTAACAAATTATCTGTTTGATCCGGTATCTATGGGTATCAAATCTTGGCACTTTTGCTTTCTGTTCTTTAAAATAAATTAGGTGCTGGCTCAGATGTTTAGGCTTTATACCATTCAAATAATATAACATTTTAACAATTATTAAAATGTTCGTATGTTTGTGGTATGAAATTGACAAAGAGAAAACTATCTTCTGAGAAACTCCAGGCAGTTGCAAAAATTTTAAAAACAATAGCCCACCCAGTTAAGCTTGAAATCTTAGAAGTCTTAGAACAAGAGGAACCGCTTGATGTATCTACTATCTGTGATAGAATAGGTGCACAATGTCAATTTTCTATGATGTCTCATCACTTAGCAAAGCTCAAAGACAACGGAATATTAAAATCAGAGAAACAAGGCAAGCAAGTTTTCTATAGCATCGCTGATAGACAAGTACTTAAGATTTTCGATTGTATGGAAAGTTGTGCATTAGTATAATTCTATGAATTGGTATTTACAAAGAGTTTTAATCGGAATAAAAGTTAGTGGAAATCTTAGGGTACATATTGGCAGTTTTGATCGGCGTTTTGCTAGGATTAATTGGTGGCGGTGGTTCTATACTGACAGTTCCAGTATTAGTCTATGTTTTAGGAATTAATCCGGTATTGGCTACAGCTTATTCACTATTTATTGTCGGTGCATCATCATTGCTCGGAGCGATTAATAATTTTAGGAAGGGATTAGTAAGTATAAAGACTGCCATCATCTTTGCAATTCCAGCCTTCATTGCTGTTTACCTCACTCGATTATTTATAGTGCCTGCGATACCAGAGACTATATTAGAATTAAACAATTTTTCTATAAATAGAGATAGTGGTATTATGCTATTTTTTGCGCTGCTTATGATCTTAGCTGCAATCTCTATGTTTAGAAAAAGCAAGAATGAAGTAGTGTGCAACGAAGACATTTTGAGTATACACTACAACTATCCATTGATAGGATTAGAAGGTGTAATAGTGGGAGTACTAACGGGCATTGTAGGTGCAGGCGGAGGGTTTTTAATTATCCCTGCTCTAGTATTATTAGCAAGGCTGCCGATGAAACTGGCTGTAGGTACATCCTTATTTATTATAGCTGCTAAGTCATTGATAGGGTTTGTAGGAGACATACAAGCTGGGCAAATTATTGAATGGAAATTTTTAATGCTATTTACCTCGTGCTCAATTGCAGGCGTTTTATTAGGAGGTTATTTTTCAAACTTTATAGCTGGGCACTTACTTAAGAGGGGCTTTGCTTGGTTTGTTTTAATAATGGCCATAAGTATAATTATTAAAGAAATTATTTAAATAAGTTAAGATGAAAATTGAACAGATTTATACAGGTTGTTTAGCACAAGGTGCTTACTACATCCATGATTCTGGAGAAGGAGTAATCATAGATCCTCTTCGAGAAGTTAGTCCATATTTGGATAGAGCTAAGGAGGATAGTGTGAAAATAAAGTATGTATTCGAGACGCACTTTCATGCTGATTTTGTAAGTGGTCATGTTACGCTTTCAAGACTTACTGGTGCACCTATCATTTTTGGGCCAACGGCGAATCCTACTTTTGACGCTCATATCGCCTATGATGGAGAGGAGTTTAAAGTTGGTAGTGTGACTATTAAGGCACTACATACTCCAGGCCATACCATGGAGAGTACATCATATCTTTTGTTAGACAAGGATGGAAAAGAGCAGGCTATATTCACAGGTGACACCTTGTTTCTCGGTGATGTAGGTAGACCTGATCTGGCTCAGAAGTCTGACTCCCTTACCATGGAAGATCTTGCAGGTTACGCTTACGATAGCCTACGGACTAAAATTATGCCTTTGCCAGATAGTATAAACGTATATCCTGCACATGGCGCCGGGAGTGCTTGTGGGAAGAATATGATGAAAGAAACGGTAGACACACTTGGTAATCAAAAAAAAATGAACTACGCTCTTAGAGCCGATATGACTAAAGAAGAATTTATCAAAGAAGTGACACACGGGTTAGGTGCTCCGCCAGCCTACTTCCCATTAAATGTTAAACTCAATCGAGAGGGTTATGAAGATATCTCAAAGGTATTAGAAGAAGGAACTAAACCACTCAGTGCCAAGGAGTTTGAACTGATTGCTAATGAAACAGGTGCTTTAATGCTAGATGTAAGATCACCAAGAGACTTTGCTAATGGACATATACCTAATAGCATTTTCATTGGTATAGATGGTAGCTTTGCGCCTTGGGTTGGTGAACTTATAGTTGATATCAAGCAACCTATAATCCTTGTTGCACCAATAGGCCGAGAAGAAGAAGTGGTCACGAGATTATCGCGAGTAGGATTTGATAATACACTAGGATATCTCAATGGAGGAATCGAAGCTTGGACACAAGAGGGTAATGAAATAGATACCATTGAATCAGCACTTGCTACAGATTTAGAAAATCTTTTACAAAATAATGAAGTCAAACTTTATGATGTAAGGAAAACGACTGAGTATCAATCTAAACATGCAGTTGTAGCGGAGAGTATCCCTTTAAGTAAGCTTAATAATCAGTTAGCAGGGTTGCCTAAAGAGGAAACATTTTATATTCATTGTGCAAGTGGCTATCGTTCAACGATTGCAGCCTCAATGTTAAAGGCTAGAGGCTATCATAACCTGGTAAATATAACGGATGGATTCAAGGGAATAAGTGATACCTCCATTCCACTAACTGAGTTTGTTTGTCCAACCACGTTATAACTAAAAAATTTAATCATGATAGAAATAATTTCTCACGCATGGCCATGGTACGTGTCTGGCCCATTGATAGCTCTAGTTATGTTTTTATTGCTTTGGGTAGGCGGTCGATTTGGAGTAAGCTCTACACTGCGCACCGCCTGTGCAATAGGTGGCGCTGGGAGTAAGGTTGAATTCTTCAACTTTGACTGGAAGGGTCAGGTTTGGAATTTAGTCTTTGTAGGTGGAGCGATAGTAGGGGGATTTATAGCTAATACGTGGCTTCAAAATCCTAACGACCTAGCACTATCAAATCAAACCATCGCAGACTTAAACGAGCTGGGTATTAATTTTGATGGAGGTTTAGCGCCATTAGAATTATTTACTTGGGATAGTCTATTAACCTTGAAAGGGTTTCTTGTTTTGGTTGTTGGTGGCTTTCTTGTTGGCTTCGGAGCTAGATGGGCAGGTGGTTGTACTTCAGGGCATGCTATTAGCGGCTTGTCTAACCTTCAGATTCCTTCATTAATTGCTGTGATAGGATTCTTCATAGGAGGGTTGGTTATGACTTTTTTATTTTTCCCATTAATATTTTAAATCAATAGAATGAAATATATAAAGTACATCGCACTAGGAATTGTGTTTGGAATTATTATGACAAAGTCTGAAGCAGTATCATGGTACAGAATTCAAGAAATGTTTCGATTCCAGTCATTTCATATGTATGGAATTATAGGTTCTGCTTTAGCAGTAGGGGTAACAGGAATTGCTTTGATCAAAAAATTACAAATGAAGACGATTAGTGGTAATCCTATCATACTTGCTGACAAAGACTTGGGTATAACTAGGTACCTGCTAGGCGGCATTGTGTTCGGATTAGGTTGGGCATTATCTGGCGCATGTCCAGGACCTATGTTTACCTTGATTGGTAATGGTTTCTCAGTGGTGATAGTGGTTATTCTTAGTGCTACTCTCGGGACTTTTGCTTACGGTGTGCTGAAGAGTAGGCTGCCTCACTAAAACCCTTCTTTTTGAATCATAGATTTATAGATTTTAAGGATTGGGATCATCGGTTCTGGGTAATCCCTTAATCCACTAAATTCTGTGATGTAATAATTAGGGATTCACTAACTTTAAGTTTTATTTCAAGGTAATTTAGAATACACTCATGGCGATAATAAAACCCTTCAAAGGATATAGGCCTCCAAGCAATTTAGTAGAGAAGATAGCGGCTAAACCTTATGACGTGATGAATAGAGCTGAAGCCAAAGAAATGGCAGCTGGAAATGATATTTCTTTTTTGAGAATCACTCGCCCAGAGCTAGAATTTGATGATTCAGTATCTTCTTATTCGCCAGAGGTATATCAAAGGGCAAGAGTTAATTTTAAAAAATTTGTTGATCAGGGTGCGTTAGTTCAAGATCAGGAGTCTTGTTACTATATCTATCGATTGGTAATGGGAGAGGTAGACCAGACTGGGATAGTCTGTGTATGTGGTATTGATGATTACTGGAATGATACTATCAAAAAGCATGAGTACACCAGACCAGTCAAGGAAAAAGATAGGATCACGAATATTAAAGTGAGTGGTATACAGCCAGGACCTGTCTTTAGTGCTTACGAGCAGCGTGATGATATTGATAAACTTGTAAAGACATTTAAAGATGCAAAGAGGCCAGTTTATGATTTTAAATCAGAGGATGGGGTATTACATCAGGTGTGGGTTGTAAAAGATTCTGATGATGTCAAACAACTAGAAAGTAGTCTTGCTCAAATCCCATCAGTATATATCGCAGATGGTCATCATCGTGCTGCGAGTGGAGCAATAGTAGGTAGAGAGATGCGTCAAGAGAAAGGAGAAAATAATGACGCTCCTTATAACTACTTTCTGTCCGTAATTTTCCCGCATAATCAACTTAAAATTCTCGACTACAACAGATTAATAAAAGATCTAAATGGCAAAACAGATTCAGAGTTCCTCTCAGCATTAGAAGAAAAATTTGTTGTTACAAAAAAGGGATCTACATATTCAAAACCAACAAAGAATAACGCTTATGGGATGTATATCAGTGATTGTTGGTATGAGTTAACATTAAGGGAAATGTTTTTGGAACAAAATGACCCTGTTGAAAGTCTTGATATTTCACTTTTGGATAAATATGTTTTTAAACCTTTGCTTGATATCCAAGATCAACGTACCGACAAGCGAATCGATTTTGTAGGAGGAATCAGGGGCTTAGGAGAATTACAAAAACGAGTAGACAGTGGTGAGATGAAAGTTGCTTTTGCTATTCATCCTGTTAGTATCGAGCAATTATTTGAGGTAGCTAATTCTGGTAGAGTAATGCCTCCTAAATCTACTTGGTTCGAACCAAAACTGAGGAGTGGATTATTTATCCATCAGATTGATTAAGTAAAACAAATGGTATATTCATAAAAAAATAATTATGAAAATACTGCCGGTCTTATTCCTTGTGCTATTACTGTTTTCTTGTGATACAAAACCAGATGCAGAGGTGCTCAAAGCTCAAGTAGAAAGCGTAGACTTTGATCAAAAACTGAAAGATTTAGGGATAGAGCTACCACCTGTGTCGCCACCGCAAGCAAACTATGTAAATATTACACAATCTGGGAAAATACTTTTTTTAGCAGGCAAAGGCCCACGTAAGGCAGACGGTACATATATCACAGGAAAGGTGGGAGCAGACCTCACAGAAGAGCAAGGATATGAGGCCGCTAAACTTACTGCTATTAATCAACTTGCAGTGTTGAAAGATCACTTAGGTGACTTAAATAAAGTAAAGCGAATTCTTAAAGTTAAAGGCATGGTTAATGCAGTTCCTGATTTTACTAATCAACCAGAAGTGATCAATGGGTTTTCGGACTTAATGGTAGAGGTGTTTGGCGAGAAAGGTAAGCATGCAAGAGCTGCCGTAGGTATGGGATCGCTCCCAAGAAATATATGCGTAGAAATAGAATTGATCGTAGAAACGTACTAGGCTATGGGAGTATTATGGGGAATAGACCTAGGGGGTACCAAGATAGAAGGTGCGGTATTAGAGTATGATCAAGACTTTAAAGTAATCGAGAGATTAAGAGTACCTACTGAAGCTGATCAGGGATACAAGCATATCTTAGATCAGATTAAAAAACTAGTTGACCTACTAATAGAGAAAACAGGGTTAGAGCCATCGACTATAGGATTCTCAACTCCCGGAGCTCTAGACCCAAGCACACAAACCTTAAAAAATAGTAATACAACCTGTATCAACGGACATCGATTCAAAGAAGATATTGAAAAGAAAATAGGACTTCCCATTAAGATAGCAAATGATGCTAACTGTTTTGCCTTAGCAGAAACCTTGTTTGGTGCAGTTAAGGAAGTAACTCCAAAACCAGTGGCGGTATTCGGAGTGATCATGGGCACAGGAGTCGGTGGCGGCTTAGTCATCAATGATAAGGTCATCAGTGGTCGACACGGTATCGGTGGAGAGTGGGGGCACAACTTTATAGATGACAGCGGTGGAGACTGCTACTGTGGTAAATCAGGGTGTGTAGAGAAGGTGTTTTCTGGGCCAGCTCTAGAAAAATACTATCAGTCTGTAAGTGGAGAGCCTAAAAGAATGAAGGACATCGTCATAGCTTACCGAGAGGGTAATGATCTTATTGCAAAAGAAACGATGGAGCGGTTATTTAAGATGTTTGGAAAAGCCATCTCCCAAATCATAAATGTCGTAGACCCAGAAGTAGTGGTCATCGGGGGAGGGCTGAGTAATATTGATGAAATATATACTCATGGGGTCGAAGAATTGAGAAACCATATATTCAATAGTAAGAAGGTAGAGACCCTATTTTTGAAACCTAAATTGGGGGATAGCGCAGGGGTGTTTGGTGCAGCACTACTTTAATAATTAGATACTTATATAAGTATTGCTTCTACGAAATTGATGTAGTTGTTTTAAATTTGATTGGCGGTAAAAAAAGATCGATGCTCAAAACCAAAGACTTAGCTTATTCATATGACAAATCTAACTGGATTAGTTTTCCCGATATGTCATGCAGTGCTGGGGATAGTTACCTCATCCTCGGACAATCTGGTACAGGTAAGACTACATTCTTACATCTTCTGAGTGGATTGCTCAAACCTATGAAAGGGGATATCATGATTGGAGATAGATCGCTATCAAAATTATCAGGTGCAGAGCTAGACAAATTTAGAGGAAAGAGTATAGGTGTTGTTTTTCAATCTGCACATTTCATATCATCGCTCAACGTGATGGATAACCTGAGGCTAGCGCAAAAACTATCAGGTAATGTTATCGATGATCAGCGAATAAAGAGTTTACTGCAAACGCTTAATCTTGGCCATAAAGAAAATGCACTCACAAGAGACTTAAGTGTGGGAGAAAAACAAAGAGTAGCGATAGCAAGAGCAGTCATCAATAAACCAGCAATACTTCTTGCTGATGAACCCACCTCCGCATTAGATGATAAAAACTGTGATGAAGTACTTGACTTGCTAGAGAAAACGGCTAAGGATTCTAATTCAATCCTGATGATTGTTACACACGACAATAGACTGAAATCTAGATTCGAAAATCAAATAGTGATATCATGAATCTATTAAAACTAGCTTGGAAAAATATTACTCATAGACCGCTCAATCTTGTATTGAGTATGGTGCTTTTTGGTTTGGGTGTTGGCTTGATTATCTTGCTACTACTGCTCAATAGCCAGATGAAAAATAATTTTGATCGTAATCTTGCAGATATAGATATGGTGATCGGAGCAAAGGGGAGTCCGCTGCAGATGATATTGTGTAGCATGTATCATATTGATAATCCTACAGGCAATATTACTATAGGAGAAGCGAAACCATTTTTAAATCCAAAGCACCCATTGATTAAAACTAATGTGCCCTTATCACTAGGGGATAGTTATAAATCGCATAGGATAGTGGGTACTAACCATGATATTTTAAAATTGTATCAAGGAAAAATAGAATCTGGAACGCTATGGGAAAATGATTTTGAAGTGACGATAGGTAAGTCGGTAGCTATGGACTTAGGCCTAGACCTCGGTGATGAGTTTCAAAGTTCTCACGGGTTTGATGATGCAGATGATATGGAGCATGAGCATGGGAGTTTTAAGGTGGTAGGGATTCTAGAACCTACAGGTTCTGTACTCGATCAATTGATTCTAAGTAACCTGGCATCTATCTGGGAAACACATGATCACGAAGCAGGAGGGCATGACGATCACGAGGGGCATGATCATAGTGCACACGCTGTGAGCAATTTTAATTTGCTAGATTACCCGGATAAAGACATCACATCGATTCTCATACAGTTTAAAAGTAGGACTAACTTCCAAGCACTTAATATGCCTCGTAATATCAATGAGAATACAGATATGCAGGCAGCCTCACCAGCAATAGAGATTAACAGACTTTATAGTATGATAGGGATAGGTGTAGATGCACTTAGGAATCTTGCGATTATCATTGCGCTAGTATCAGCCTTCAGTATATTCATATCCTTATTCACCTCACTGAGGGAGCGTAAGTATGAGCTAGCACTTATGAGAGTAATGGGAGCATCTCCTGGTAAGCTATTCTTTTTGATTATTCTAGAAGGCATAGTCTTAGCATTTTTCGGCTTCTTGGTAGGCCTTATCATCAGCCATGTAGGTATGGAAGTCCTGGCGTCATATGCCAAATCGAGTTATAGATATAGCTTTACTGGGAAGACATTCTTAAATGCAGAATGGATGATACTACTAGTGTCGCTGGCGATTGGATTTGTGGCAGCGATTATTCCAGCTATTCAGGCTTATAAAACGGATATCCATAATACACTAAGCAAGTAATATTTTTAATAAAGTCTTAACCGCATCTTAGCTATATAAGTGCGAAATTTGAGCGAATGCGTTTGACTAAGATCATATTATATCTACTAGTATTAGGCTTTGCAAATTGCTGCCTTGCTCAAGGGTCGGCTATGTGGCAAACCTTAGGCACGGTTGATAAAGAGTCTACCTATGATGAGTCGCTAGGGATGACGGTAGATAAGATCACAGTAGGGTTTTTGGCTAAGTCGTATCAAGGAAAAGAGATCACTATAGATGGTTATATCATCCCATTGACGGGTAAAATTAGCCAAAACCACTTCATGCTATCACTATACCCTGCTAATATGTGCTTCTTTTGTGGAGCTGCTGGGCCTGAGACAGCGATGCAAGTATTTATGTCCAATGATAGAAAAGTAAAGTACTCAGATAACAAAATAAGCTTAAAAGGAGTCCTAAGAATAAATGAACAAAATTCAAATGGTTTACTTTATACCTTGGAAGAAGCCGTAATTTTGTAAACATCAGACAATCAATTAAAATGAAACACTTATATATCATCATAGTAGGATTATTCTTTTTCAGTACTTCCTATGCTCAGGATGCAGTCCCTGCTGAAGCAGCGAAAGAAGTACAAGAGGTAGCTAGAAAAGGAGCAGATGCTGCAAAAGATGCTGCGCCAGCTACTGCCAGCAAGAAAGAAAATACCTGGAAGACTTTGGCTAAGATTACTTATGTGAAGGAGTATGATGAGATCATGGGCTTCAAAATAGACAAACCCGTATTTAGTGATAAGGTCAAAGAACTTGCTGAAAAGGAAGTAACGGTCAAAGGATATATTATACCAGTAGAAGGATATAAAAGTCATACGGAATTTATTTTCTCGGCATATCCGTACAACATGTGTTTCTTCTGTGGAGGAGCAGGGCCTGAGACAGTAATGGAAGTCTTATCGCTCGAGCCAGTCAAGTATACTGCAGAGCAGGTCGTGCTCAAAGGAAAATTAGTCTTGAATAGTGATGACATCAACAGATTGATGTATCTATTGGAAGACGCAGTTATTGTAAAATAATTCTATAGGGATATGAAACGACAGTATATCCTTTCCTTGTTTTCCATTCTTATTTTATTTTCTTGCTCAGAGGTCACTCGCGATGTAGTTATTGATCCAGAGTTACAGCCGTATGTCGATAGTTTCCTTGCTGAAGCATCTAAGAGAGGTATGGATATAGATCTTAATGATTCAGGTCTTGACATGATTTTCGAGGAAGATATTTCTACTGCAGATTATGCAGGGATATGTAGATATAAACTGGGAGCTAATGAGATCGCTATCGATAGGGAGCGATGGGATAATAGTACGGAGTCTAGGAAGGTATGGCTCGTCTATCATGAGTTAGGACATTGTGTACTAGATCGCTCTCATCGTAATGATAGATTTGAGAATGGGATGTGGAAGAGTCTGATGCGTGGAGATCTTGAAGGTGATGAATTTAGAATTCCACTTTGCTATATCTGGGAGAGAGAGCAATATTTCAACGATGAATTATTTGATCAAGATACTCCTACGCCTGATTGGGTTACCAATACTTTTGAATATAGTGAGAGCCCATCTAAGGGAGAATTAATTCTAGAGCTGGAGCCAGATACAGAAAGCTTTAATAAATTCTTACCAGAAGCGATCGAAAATTTTGAAATAGAATTTACCTACACCAGATCTAGAGCAGGAGCTAGGACAAATTTGTTATATGGAGATGATGGTTCTCTTGATTATAACTATCTACTCATTGATCATGAAAATGATGATGTGCGGTTTGGTAATGATATCATGAGTTGCCTAATTGTTGAATTTCAGAAGGAAGCTGAAAATAAGGTAACCTTGAGGCAGTATAATGGAACAACTACTGCATTTGTAAATGAGCAGTTTCTTCATTCCTTTCCGTCTTATAAAGATCCGATCCTAAGGATTCGTAACGATGGGAGTAGATATATCTCCATCCAAGACTTTAAGATGTGGAAGTTAGATTAACACCTTAGTATCATTTCTTTTTGTGATGATTTAGTTTATTTAATTCCTTTTGGTTGAAATGGTAACCCCCAATTATTACGAACTGCCAGATATCTAATGATAATTACAATCCCAATTGCGGGTAAGGAATTATACCAAGCACCAGGAATAAGATGACTCATAATTAAGTAAATCAAGGCACCTATTAAACAAGCACTAGCATAAATCTCTTTCCTAAAAATCAAGGGTACTTCATTAGATAAGATATCACGAATAACGCCTCCAAAGACAGCGGAAACTACTCCCATTAAAACTGCAATCATTGGCGAGAGGCCAACAGCTAAAGTTTTTTGGACACCCATCACAGTAAACAATCCAATCCCTATGGTATCAAATAAGAAGAGCCCCTTACTTAGTTTAGAGATTTGATGCTGGAAAAAATAACTCAACGGTAAAGCTAAAAAAATGATGAGCAGATAATTTATATCCTTCATCCAGCTTACAGGTGCCTCTCCGATCAGTACGTCGCGCAAGGTGCCTCCGCCTACCGCTGTTACAATACCTAGGATAGTCGCGCCGACCAGATCAAACTTCTTCTCCACAGCTGCCGTCACCCCACTTATCGCAAAAACTAAAGTTCCAAGTAAATCAAAGAAGTACACCAATTCCATAGAAGGTAAAAATACAAAGACCACTCATGATTTAGTCGAAAAATTACAGTCTCTAGCTAAGGACAACAGCTTGTCAGAATAGTAAAAACAAAAGAAGTAAATGTAGAAGTAGTTAGACAGCTGTCAAGTATTAGAAGCAAAGAATCCTTTAAAGCCGACCCTAGCCACTATTAAGAGCCCAACCACTATTAGTATCACAACCCAAAATGGTAGGATGGTAATTGCAAAAATTCTTGTCTTATCAAGCATCCACATCAGTGCGAGGATACCTGCAATCATCATCATTAACCCACCTACTTTGTCGAAGCCAGGTATGCGATCTAAGTCCACATTTTTGCTGATAAACCACAAGGTGAATCCCATTACGATGATTGGCAATATCTGAGTATAGATGTTAGCATCTAAAACACTCTGCCTCTCAAATAAAAACAAATAGACATTAAGTGAAATAGAAAAAATACCAGGCAAGCAAGCAGCATAGATCAAGAAAGAATAGAGATACTTCCAAGGAGATAGATGGCCCTCATTTTTGCCAAACACACAAGCTAAAAATGCGGTAAGCGGGAGTGCAACAAAGTAGAAAATAAGAACAGCCGGGCTAGCCGAGAGCAAATCAAAAAATTCTTGTAGCGTCATAGTAGTTTGAAAATAGCGAACTATAGTTTAATCACTTTTATAATCCCATCATAAGCTGCATAGGGTCTTCTAAGAGATTTTTTACTCTCACTAAGAATGTTACAGAGGTACTGCCATCGATAACTCTATGATCATAAGATAGTGCTAAGTACATCATAGGTCTTGCAACTATTTCTCCATCTATGACCATAGGTCTTTGAATGATGTTATGCATCCCCAATATAGCAGATTGTGGCTCATTAAGTATGGGTGTACTCATCATTGAGCCAAAGATTCCTCCATTAGTTATTGCAAAAGTTCCACCTCTCATTTCTTCCAAGGTTAGTGAACCGTCTCTTGCTTTGACGGCAAGAGCTTTAATAGCTTTCTCGATTTCTGCAAAACTAAGAGACTCTACATTTTTAACAGGCGGTACTACTAAACCAGTGTCGGTAGAGATAGCGATAGAGATATCTACAAAGTCATTATAGATTATTTCTTTGTCATCTATCTGTGCATTTACGGCAGGCATTTCCATAAGTGCAGTCGCACAGGCTTTAGAAAACAAGGACATGAAGCCTAATTTGATACCGTTTTTAGCAACAAACTTCTCTTGGTACTTTTTTCTTAGTGCAAATATATTAGTCATGTCTACCTCATTAAATGTGGTAAGCATGGCAGTATTATTTTTAGCAGATACGAGTCTGGTAGCAATCGTTCTACGCATTCTACTCATCTTCTCTCTGCGCGTATTTCTACTAAATGCTTGATGAGCAATAGTAGTAGCAGCTGCCGCTACTGGAGCAGCTTTGCTTGCAGGAGCTTTTTTTGAGGCGTCGACTGCATCTTGTTTTGTTATCCTACCTTCTTTACCTGTTCCTTTTACATCTGCACTGCTAAGGTTATTCTCTCTCATAACTTTTGCTGCAGATGGGCTTGGGTGTCCTGTAGCGTGAGAGGTCTTAGCTGGCTCAGTTGCGGCTATAGGAGCAGTCGCTGCTGAGTCTGCTTTTTCTGGTGCAGGAGTAGCTGCACCTTTTACACTGGTATCTATCTTTGCTACGAGCGCTCCGATCTCGAGATCATCTCCTTCTGCAGCAACATAGATGAGCTTGCCTGCAGCCTCAGCTGGAAACTCTAGTGTCGCCTTATCAGACTCAAACTCACAGATCGGTTCATCGATATTCACAAACTCTCCATCCCCTTTTAACCATTGTGATAAGGTTACTTCTGTTATAGATTCGCCTATCGTTGGCACTTTCATCTCTACAATACTCATAGTATTAGATTAATATGATAAAATTATTTAGACAAGTCTAAAAATGATTTATATTCTAATTTCTTCATATATATCGGTAAATGCAATTTATTGGGTAAGTTTCTATTGAGTAACTACAACTTAGTTTAACCTAACAGGTCTTTTTTTAAGAAATAATCTAAAAACTTCTCGGTTGTATCTTAAGTCAAAGAATAATATAAGAGATGTATTAGCAACTGTTGCTAATACATGCTCGTTACAGATCATTAAAAAATGAAAATTAGTTTTGACATAGATAATACATTAGTGCCTTATTCGGATGAATTCGAAGTGGAACGAAGTACGTCAATCTTAAATCTAATTAGTAGAGAACAATTACGTGTAGGCACAAAGAAACTCTTCAACAAACTCGAAGACGAAAAGCACGAAATTTGGATATACACAACATCTTTCAGACCAATTTGGAAGCTTAAAGTGCTCTTTGCGAAATATGGTCTTTACCCAAAGGGATTCATTAATCAAAAGATAAATCAAGCTAAACTAAAGCAGAGTAATTCAACTTCCTCAAAGAATCCGAAATTATTCGATCTTGACTTACATATAGATGATTCTGAAGGCGTGGGAATGGAAGGTGAAAAATATGGTTTTGACACTGTTATCGTAAATCCATCAGATTCAAGTTGGGCAAACAATGTACTGAAGGAAGTTAAAAGGAAACAATTGAATCTTGATTGGCAATTTAAAGAGCTAATTGTTACTCTGATCGCATTAAAATCAAATCAAGAAGAGCAAAACAATATTTATGGATATGGTGATTCAACCTCTGAAATGATTGAAGATTTCTTCACCTATTATGACTACCAAAAAGCAAATTGGAACGACCTTTACTATCTGAACAAAAGTCAAGAAAGCAAACTCGAAAAAATTTTAAACATAATAGAAGAAATTTGCAAGGATAAAGAAAATGACTATTGGACTAATCAGTCAAAATCAGAAGATGCGAAAATAATTAAAGGTCTATCACAAGAGGTACTGATGTCCTTAGGTATGGAAAATACAATAGTTGAAATAAATCACGAAAATGAATATGATAATAATAATAACCTGATTATTCAAAGAACAAATACTAAATTGAAGAATGAATAACGATCTGTAACATTAAAGGCTCATGATTCTAGTGAATACTGAATCATAGCCTGTGTTGGACAACGCGGAGTCAAACTGGAACTCTTATGGGTTTTGAATATTGAACCACTGTATTAAAATGGCTCAGGTACGGGGCATAAATAAAGCTAAGAACTCTTAGATCAACTTTTACTTCATAATATTTCTACTCACTTAGGGATAAGCATAATAAATTGCTACTTCATGGCGGTATTTCTTGATACTAGACATAGGGCTCT